>Ga0209647_1002940_pt1 | contig 13517 bp, 15 predicted proteins | sample GraSoi_2013_60cm_FD_185827 | JGI IMG/M metagenome (GOLD analysis project Ga0209647, IMG submission 185827) | Grasslands soil microbial communities from the Angelo Coastal Reserve, California, USA - Sample 9_17_2013_60cm (SPAdes) (version 2) | ecosystem: Environmental > Terrestrial > Soil >... | reverse complement strand
CGCCGGCGGCGCCTTGCCCGCCGGCGACGGTGATTCGGATACATGAGCGGCGGGCGCGCCTGCGGCGGCTGCGTCGCCTGCTGCGACGGCTCGCTGCGCATCAAGGTGTTCGAGCACGAGGTCTATCCCGGCAAGCCATGCCCGTTCTGCTCGGGCCAGGGCTGCACCATCCATGGCCGCCACCCGCGTGACCCGTGCCAGCAATTCGTCTGCGGCTGGCTGGCGCCGACCAGCCCGCTGCCCGAATGGATGCGGCCGGACAAGGCCGGGCTGGTGCTGCTGCCGGCGAATTTCCTGTGGCGCGGGCTTTCCGTCGACGTCGCCGTGCCGACCGGCGCCGGCCCGAAGCAGAAGGCGTTGCGCTGGCTCCAGGATTTCTCGCGCCGGCGCCAGCGCCCGCTGCTCTATCGCCTCGACGAGGACTGGTACGCCTTCGGCCCGGTCGAGTTCCAGGCGGAGATTAAGCACCGCATCGACCGCGGCGAGACGCTGTGGCGATGACCGCAGGGCGGCTCCGTCATGGCGCTCGCTCACGCCGGGTTTCGTTGTAGAGCGCGCCGCGCCGCATTATAATGCGCGAATGGCGCGGCCGCATTTGTCGGGCCGCGCGAGACGAGGAGAGAAGGGCATGAAGCGGGGGATCGTTGCGGCACTGGCCCTGGCCGGCGCTCTCATGGCGCCGACGCTTGCCGAGGCGCGCTTCTCCTTCTCGATCGGCGACAATGTCTATGCCGACGGGCAGTGGTTCACCGTCGAGGAATATCAGCAATACAAGGCGACGCACCCCGAGAGCGCCGCGCCGGCAAAGCCCGCGGCGCAACAGCCGGTGCAGCCGGCCGCGGCGGCGATCGTCGGCACGGCACCCGCGCCGGCACCGGCCGCGGCGCCCGCCGCGCCGGCGCCGCAGAGCATCGCCGCCGTGCCGCCCGCGGCAGCGCCGCCGGCAGGCCCCGCCATGGCGACGGCGCTGCGCGCCGCCTCCTGCAAGACCACGAAATATTACGAGGAATTCCCCGGCGAGGCCGAGAAGTTCGACTGCGGCGCGGTCGGCCAGTTGACGCGCCAGGAGATGCTGGCGCAGGGCTGGAAGATCGATTTCGTCGAGAAGCTGCCGGCCATCGCCGGGCAGGCGACGCCCAGCGCCTACAAGGTCATTCTATCGCGCTGACCGCGCGGCCTAACCGCAGCCTCGGCAGGCGCACCCAAGTCGCCGCGCCCATATTCGGAAGTAACCGGGCGCCCTTTCTATAATTCGTTCAATCTGAGCTGACCGCGCGCTGTTGGAGAGCCCGCTGCCCGGCCCAGGGCGCTCTGCCCTGTGTCATTTCGGCAATTTGCACGCGCTTTTTTACGCGCAGGTTTCATAGTTCCATTGCCCAAATAACCTCTGGTTAACCTCTGGTTGCATACGATCAACCTTCCAATGCGAATGGGGGATTTCGTATATCAGAGGGAGTTCGGGCAATGAGGGGAAAAATTTGTTGGGTGTTGCCGTTGCTGCTTGCCTCTACCGGCGTGGCCATGGCGGACACGGATGTAACGGTCTACGGCTATCTCGACCTGTCGGTGGACGGGGTCGATCAGGGGCTCAAGACCCTGCCTGCGGTCACATCGAACAGTTCCTATATCGGTTTCGGCGCGCAGCATGATCTGACGCCGGATTGGAAAGTTGTCGGCCAGGTCGAGACCGAGGCCGATGTCGCCATGACGCCATCGACCAAGGGGTCGCTGGGCTTCCGCAACAGCTTCCTCGGGTTTGCAAGCAAGACCTGGGGTGCGCTCAAGGCGGGCAAGAACGACACGCCTTATAAGATCGCGACCGCCCCTTTCGATCCTTTCGCCAACACCGTCGGCGACTACAACTCGATCGTCGGCAACACGGGCGGCGATAACCGCGTCGAGTTCGATGCGCGGCTGCCGCATGCGGTGTGGTACGAGTCGCCGGCGCTCGGCCCGGTCACGTTCAGCGTGCTGTGGTCTCCGGGGCAGAACCTCGCCGGCGACAACAGCGACTTCCCGCTGGGCGAGCAGCTTTGTTCCGGCTCGACGCCCGGCTCCTCCGGCAGCGGCACGCTCGGCAGCGGCGGGCCCATCGCCCCAACCGGCGCGAGCGGCTTCGGCGAATGCAATGACGGTTCCTTCGGCGACGCCTACAGCGGCGACGTCGTCTTCAAGTCGGGCGGTTTGCTCGCCATTGCCGCGGGCGAGCTGCATCACGCGGTCAACCGCAACGGCGACAATTTCACCGCGGGCGGCGTTACCTTCACCTCAGGGACCCACACCGAATACGCCGCGAAGGTCGGCGCCGGCTATAATTTCGGTCTGGTCAAGGTTTACGCGCTCGCCGAAATGCTGCGCCGGACCAGCACCACATCGACTTTCAACGAGCGCTCGCACAACACCTATTACGGCAGCGCGAGTTGGCGCTTCCTGCCCAGTGACGAGCTAAGCTTCGCCTACGGCCGCGCGATGCGGACGCCCGGCAACCCGGGCGTGGCCAATTGCGGCGACCCTGGCAGCGGCACCGGGAATTTCAAGGGCGATGACGCCGCCGACCTGTTCGCCCTCGGCGTGCGGCACTATTTCACACCGGCCGTCACCATGTACCTGGTGGGAGCGCTCGACCACAATCACAAATGCGCGCATTACGGGCTCGGCGAGAGCGGCCACGGCATCGGCTATCTCTCGCGCGGCGCCACGAACGAGACGTTCACGGGCAAGGACATCTCCGCCATATCCCTGGGCGCGACATTCCGGTTCTAAGCCGCCGCACACCCACAGCGCGTGACAATGGCGGCCCTTTGCGGGGCCGCCATTTCTTTTGCCGGCGCGGCTCGTGGCCGCCATCCCTGCCGCCCCACGGTCCGTCAAGGCAACCATCGATGTCGCGGCGCTCAGGACGGGCAGATGTAGCCGGCACCGCTGGGGTTCTTGAAGCAGCCGACCGATTCCGGGAAGGCATGCTTGGGCAGCCACAGCACGAGATCGGGGAAGAAGATGCAGGCGGCGATGGTGACGAGAAACACGACATAGATCGAGAGCGAGGCCTTGAGCGCCAGCGAGAAGCGCACGCCCACGAATTTCGACGCCATCAGCAAGGCGAGCCCATAGGGCGGCGTGATCAGGCCGAAGGCGAGCGTGACGATGAGCACCACGCCCATATGGACGGCGTTGATGCCGCCGGCCTCGGCGAGCGCGGCGACGATGGGCATGAAGATGACGATGCAGGGGATCGGCTCGATGAAATCGCCGACCACGGTGAAGAGCGCGACCAGCAGGAACATGATGCGATAGGGGTCATTGCCGGCGAGGCCGGAGATCCACCCGGATACGACGATCGGCCCGCGCAGATAGGCCAGCATCCAGCCGAAGGCGGAGGCGGCGCCGATGGTGATGAGCGGCAGCGAGTAGATGAGGCCCGCATGGCAGAAATCGCGCGGCAAGGCGCGCAAATGCGCGACATTGAGCAGCGGGATGACGACGACGAGGATGTAGGCGATGGCGACGACGCCCGCCTCGGTCGGCGTGAACCAGCCCGTCAATATTCCGCCGAGCAGGATGACCGGAATCATCAGCGGCAGCAGCGCCTCCTGGGTCGCCCGCGACAGTTGCCCGAGTGAGGAGCGCGGGCGGCGCAAGCCCGTGGGGCCGAAGAAGTAGCAGTAGATCATCAGGCCGATGCCGATCATGAGGCCGGGCGCGACGCCGCCGAGGAACAATCCGGCGATCGAGACATTGCCGATCGCGCCATAGACCACGGCCATGATGCTCGGCGGCACCAGTGCCGCGATGGTCGCCGCCGCGGCGATCAGCGCGGCGACGAAGGCCGCGTCGTAGCCCTCGCGCGCCATCGGCTTCGCCATGGTGCGGCTCAACACGGCGACGTCGGCCGAAGTCGAGCCGGACATGCCGGAGAAGAACATGCTGAAGACGGTGACGACCTGCGCCAGGCCGCCGCGCACATGTCCGACCAGCGCCTGCGACAGGTTGGCGATGCGGATGACGACGTTGGCCGAGGTCATGAGCTCGCCGACCAGCAGGAAGAACGGCACGGCCATCAGCGCCTCGGTATCGATGCCGTTGAAGAGCTGAGCGATGATCGAAGGCAGGCTCACCGGCGTGAACAGGGTGCCGATCACGACGCCGGCGATGAGCGCGAAGGCGACGGGCACGCCGAGATAGCCGAACACCAGGAAGAGCGCCGCCATGAGGCAGACGATGAGTCCGTTGCTCGTCATAGGGGCGCGCGTACCTTGGCCGCGGGATCGCCGGCGCCGTCGGCGAAGCCGTGGCGCCAGCCATTGACGATCTGCTCGACGGCGAAGAGCGCGACCAGCGCGCCGGAGAGCGGGATCGCCGCATAGAGCGAGGCCAACGGCGTCATCGAGGGCATGCGGAAATTGCCGAAGCCCTGCCGGAAATTGATGTAACCGAACACCACCATGCACAGCGCCGCGCCGAGGATGACGAGGCGGTTGAAGGTCTCGAAGAAGAGGCGCGTGCGCCCGCTCATCGCCTCGGTGACGGCGGAGAGATAGAGGTGGTCGTTGCGCCTGGTCGCGACCGCCGTGCCGATGAACACGCCATAGACGAAGAAGGTCGTCGTCACCTCCTGCAGCCACAGCCAGGGATGGCCGAGGATGCGCGTGACGACGTCGAAGAACACCGTCGTGGTGAAGCCGGCGAGCGCCACGCCGCAGAGGATCATCAGGCCCTGCTCCAGCGCGTCGAGCCGCCGCCATTTGAGATGGCGTTGGCTCTCCAGCACCAGCGAGTGGCCGCCGCTCATGCGGGCGGCTCAGCGCGACCGGCTATTTCACGTTGCGCACGAGTTGCAGGACTTTGACCGCGTTGGGGCCGAGCTGCTCCGCCAGCTGGTCCTGGATCGGCTGCGCGATCTTGACGAAGCCCGACTTGTCGACGTCCTTGACGAATTTGACGCCGATCTTCTCGAGCTTGGCCATCGATTCATGCTCGAGCGCGAACGCCTTCTCGGGCTGCGTCCTCGCCACCTCGTCGGCTGCCGCCTGCACCCATTGCTGCTGCTCGGCGCTGAGACTGTTCCACACCTTGTCGCTCACCCAGACCAGGCTGTTGTTGGCCTCGTGCTCGGTCACCGACATGATCGGCGCGACTTCGTAGTGCTTGTTCGAGAGATAGACGTTGATGCCGTTCTCGGCCATGTCGACGACGCCGGTCTGGAGCGAGGTGTAGACGTCGCCGAACGGCATGTGCACGGTCTGCGCGCCATAGGCCGGGAACATCGTATCCTCGGTCGCGGTCGCCTGGACGCGCACCTTGACGTTCTTCAGATCCTCGACGCGGTGGATCTCGCGCTTGCCGTAGAGGTCGCGCAAGCCCAACGTCGCCAGGGCCAGCACGTGCGCACCCTGAACCTTGGCGTTCATCATCTCCTTGAACGCGGCTGACACGCCGGGATCGGCCAGGCACTTCTTCAGGTGGTCCTCCGAGCGGAAGATGAAATGAATGGAGAACACGCCCGATTCCGGCTGCACCGTCGCCGCGTTCGCCGTCGATGTGATGATGAAATCGATGTCGCCGGTGCGGATCTTCTGCAGCGCCTGCGGCTCCTGGCCGAGCTGCGCGCCCGGGAACTGGTCGATCGCCATCGTGCCATGGCTCAGCTCCTGCAGCTTCTTGTCGAAGGTATCGCCGGCCACGCCGTAGCCGGTGGTGTGCGGCTGGTCATAGGCGAAGCTGAAATGCCGCGCCTCCGCTGCGGTGCCGCGCTGCGGCACGAGCGCCGCCAGCGCGGCTGCGCAAATCGCCGACGCTGCCAATATGCGTGTCATGATCGCCCCTCCCGCCTTCGGCGCGCCGATTGTTCGAGTATTTCCCGGCGCTTACGCAAGCTTAGCCGAGGCCCCCTGCGGGCGTCCATGGTTGCGGGCGTGCCTGGGGCCGGTGGCGTCGGGCGCGGGAGCGACGGGCGCCGCGGCAACCTGACCGGGCGATGTGCTATGGTCCGCAGGCAGAGGGGGCGGCATGACGATCGGCTACAAGAGCCTGGGTGGCGGCGAGCACAAGGTGCTGATGCTGCATGGTTGGTTCGGGGACGAGACGAGCTTCGCGCCGATGCAGGACGCGCTCAGCCTCGGCGAGTTCACCTACGCCGTCATGGCCTATCGCGGCTATGGCGCGTCGCGCCAGCAGCGCGGCGATTATTCGATGGCCGAGATCGCCGCCGACGCGCTCGACCTCGCCGACGCGCTCGAATGGGACGCCTTCAGCCTGGTCGGCCATTCGATGGGCGGCATGGCGGTGCAGCGGGTGCTGGCCGACGCGCCGCGGCGCGTGCGCAAGATCGTCGCCATCGCGCCGGTACCGGCCTCGGGCGTGCCGTTCGACCCCGAGACCTGGAAGCTGTTCGACGGTGCCGCCAAGAGCCTCGACAACCGCCGCGCTATTATTGATTTCTCGACGGGCGGCAGGCTGTCGCGGAGCTGGATCGACCGCATCGCCCACCACTCCGCCGAGGGCGCCACGGTCGAGGCGTTCGCGGCCTATCTGCAGAGCTGGGCCAAGACCGATTTCAGCGCCGCCATCAAGGGCAATCCCGTGCCGATCAAGGTCATCGTCGGCGCGCACGACCAGGCGCTCACCGCCGAGATCATGCGCGCGACCTATCTTGCCTCTTATCCCAACGCCGAGCTCGAGGTGATGGCCAATGCCGGCCATTACCCCATGAACGAGACGCCGGTGGCGCTCGCCACCAGCATCGAGGCATTCCTGCGGCGGTGATGGCCGGCCGTGATCGCCTTACGACACCGCGTCGCCGGGCCTGACGCAGCGGGCGTGGCGCTGCGGCACGTAGTCGATGAAGACCTCGGCGGGCGCATCCGTCACGGCGAAGAGGCGCTCGACGCGGGGCAGGGGCTTGGTCTTGGCCGATTCGAGCGCGTCGAGGATCTCGCCCTGCACGCGCTCGCCCGCGTCCTCGAGCGCCACCGGCGTCTGCAGCAAGAGCTGCACCCGCAGATGCGGATGCGGGCGGTCGAGATCGAGGCCGGCGGAGCAGCGCTGCCCATAGCGCCCAACGAAGAGACGCACCGCCTCGGGCGTGCTCACCCCGGCGGCATGGGCTGCCGCGAGCGTCGCCGCGGGGAGCACGAGCAGGACGGCGGACGCGCCCAGCGTGATCGCGGGCGTCCCGGTCCTGGCGACGCTCTCGGCGCTCCACGCCTGCTCCAGCCAATCGGCGGCATGGGCGGGCGCGGCGAAGAACGCGGCGGCAACGAAGAGATACTTGGCGAGGCCGGGCATGGCGGATCCCCGATGCTGTTCGCTCTCTCTTGCTTCAACGTCGCGGCGGGGTTTCTCCTCCATGGCGGTGGCGTGGGCCTTCGCCGAACGATTTTACGGCCTCGGCAGCCCTCCGTCCCGCACGCGCCCGCCCCTTTTTTGACATACCTACGCAGGAACGATTTGCGCGATGGGAAACCGATGGTTGATGCTTCACTATAGGGGAAGCCGGGATCTCGGGCAGCCCGGCGCCTCGGAGACAATCCCGCCATGAAGGACAGTGCGAAGATCGAGATCGGCCAGAGATTCCGGTCGATCGGCGTCACCGGCAAGCCGACCGGCGCCTATGAGGTTCAGGCGCTTTTTCGCAGCCGGGTCGACCGGCTCGATTATGCGCGGATCGTCGACCTCAGCGACAGCAGCCATACCAAGGTGTACGCCATCGCGGCCCTGGCGAACCCGCGGCATTTCCTGCCGATGCCGCCGGCCAACGCCGAGTAAGGCAGGCGCGCCGCGCCACCCTTGCAACGGCGCCTCCGAACAGCGCCCGCGACACGCAGGTTCCGGCATGGAGCTCCCGGCATCGGGGCAGGGCGGCGGCCTGAGAGCCCGCGAATTCGCGGCGCAAAATACTCGTCAATTAATGCCGTCGGTCGTCTTCATTGCGCATCGGAGATTGTTGTTTTCGTGCGAGTTTTTGACCGGTTGTAAAAAAATATTTTGTCCCCATATGTAATCGCGACGGCAATTTCTTCGATTACTGCAAGCTACTCCAAGACAACGAGACCGTCGCTCTCGACCAGCGGAACACCGCGGCAGCCATCCCCGGGAGCGCGTCGCCCCCAGGGCCCACAACCAACATGAATGGGAAGGAAGAGTCTCATGGCGTCGATGCAGCCGATCAAATCTAAATGGGAAACAGCCAAGCCGCTGGTATTCGCCTTTGCCGTCGGCCTGATCACCGGGCCTTTGGTCTCCAACTATATCGGCTGGCAGGTCACGAGCCGCGCCGCTCAGGCCGACATGCGCGCCGGGATCGTCGAGCAGCAGGCGCTCTTCTGCGAGGCGCGCGCGCGGGTGGATGTACCCGCGCCCGACAAGCTTGGCTGGGATGCGCGGTACGAATTGGCGAAGAAATGGTCGATCATGCCGGGCGCCACCGAGCCGCCATCGGGCGTGGCGAGCGCCTGTGCGAGCAAGCTCGCGGTGTGAGCGCCGCACAAAGCGGCGGTGATGCATAAGCTCGGCAACGTCGACCGACTGAAGGCTCCGGACGCGCGGCGTGATCACGGGTTACCGTCGGGCGGCCCGAAAGGAGGCGAATGTCGATATCCTATTTCCGGCGCATGGCGGCGCAAAGCTTTCGCCAAGCCCGAATTTCGGTCCAGCCGCACATTGATCGTGAAAGCCTGATGCGGCTCGGGCGCGAGTTCAAGGTGCGGGCGGCGGCGGCGCGGACGCGGTTGGCGGCAATGAGCGAAGCGGCACGCCGAGCGGCGGCGCGAAGGAACGAGGCCGAACGACGGGAAGACTATAGCGACCGTCGGGAGTAGGATCGGAGGTTCTCGAAGGCGGGCCACCAGGGCTTGGGTCGGTCTGCGATCGTCGTTCCGGTTGCAAGGGGTAAGACATGATCACGAAGGTGCAGCTTTTTTTGAGCATGAAGGATGAAGCCGTCGCGCGTCCGCTCGGCGTCCGGCGGCTGCGACGAGCCCCAGGCTCCGGCCAGAAGTTCGAGATCGCTGTCGACGGGCGAGCGGTACGCGCGCGCATAACCCGCTTCTCGAGTGCGACCGGGCGCGTTCGTGGGACGATGGTGCCCGACGTGTACGCCGAGGAGATCTAGGGGAAATCGGTAGAACGCCTGGCGCTGCGGGTGGATCTTTCCAGAAATCCGAGGGAGTCGGTCCTTTGCTGAGGCATAATTCCTATTCCGTATGGGGCCGGTGGTTTGCGGCTTCCTTCGCCGCAGGTGCAGGTCTTGCTCTCGCGACCGTCGCGTCGCCTTCGGCCAGCGCCGAGCCGGCTAAGCCCTACGATCGTTGCGCCTACATGAATCACGACAGCAAGGCGTACAAGGCCTGCGTGTCGGAGGCTTCCGCGGCGGAACAAAAGGCGGAAGCGGCACCGCCGCCCGTCCCGCAACCAAAGCCCGACCTGCCGCCAGGCTCATAGCCCGACATCGCCCGCCGCTGGGCAGGGCGCGGAAAATCCTACGCCGTCCTACACTGTCTTGCCTGGCCGATCCGGGAATTTCGGGCTGAAGCGGGGGAGGGGCGGCGGCGCATGAAAATCGCCATTCTGGACGATTATCACGACACGCTGCGCACCCTGCGCTGCTTCGGCAAGCTCGGCGGGCACGAAGTCGCGATCTGGAACGATCACGTCCAGGACGTCGACGCGCTGGCCGAGCGCCTGCGCGACACCGAGATCCTGGTGCTGATCCGCGAGCGGACGCAGATCCGCGCGCCGCTGCTCGATCGTCTGCCCCATCTCCGGCTCATCAGCCAACGCAGCGTCTATCCGCACATCGACGTCGATGCCTGTTCGCGCCTCGGCGTGATCGTGTCGTCGAGCCAGCACCCGGGCACGCCCTCCTATGCGGCGGCGGAGCTGAGCTGGGGGCTGGTCCTTGCGGCGATGCGGCAGATCCCGCAGCAGATGGCCGCGCTCAAGGCGGGGCAATGGCAGATCGGCATCGGCAGCACGCTGCGCGACAAGACGCTCGGCATCTTCGGCTACGGCCGGATCGGCAGCGTCGTCGCCGGGTATGGCCGGGCGTTCGGCATGATCGTGCTGGTATGGGCGCGCGAGGCCTCGCTGGCCCGGGCGCGCGCCGACGGCTATGCGACGGCCGGCAGCAAGGCGGCGCTGTTCGAGGAAAGCGACGTCCTGTCGCTGCATATGCGCCTGGTCGCGGCGACGCGCGGCATCGTCACCGCCGCCGACCTCGCGCGCATGAAGCCGACCGCGCTCCTGGTGAACACCAGCCGGGCGCCGCTGATCGAGCCCGGCGCCTTGGTGAGCGCGCTGCGCGCCGGGCGGCCCGGCATGGCCGCGGTGGACGTCTTCGAGGAGGAGCCGGTGCGCGACCCGCGCCAGCCCCTGCTCGTCATGGACAACGTCGTCGCCACGCCGCATATCGGCTACGTCTCGCGCGACGAGTACGAGATCCAGTTCGCCGACATCTTCGACCAGATCACCGCCTACGCGGCGGGCACGCCGATCAACGTGGTGAACCCCGACGTGCTGCGGACGGCGCGCGAGCGCCCGCGATAATCGGAACGCCATCGCTTCCGGGCTCTGGCCCTGGAGCGCGCGCCGGCGATGTACTAACCTGTGCCAAACCAACCGCCTCCAGGGAGACGCGCCATGCTGCTGCCGCTTCAGAACCGCCGCCTTGCCTATGACCTCATGGGGCCGGAGAACGGGCCGGTGGTGTGCTTCACCCATTCGCTGGCGTCGGATGGCGGCATGTGGGCGGAGCAGGTGCCGCCGCTCTTGGCGGCCGGGTTCCGCGTGCTGCGCGTCGACATGCGCGGCCATGGCGGCAGCGATGCGGTGGCGGGCGACTACACCATGGAGCAGCTCGCCGGCGACACGGCGGCGGTGGTGGACGCGCTGGGCTTTCGCCAGGTGCACTATATCGGCCTCTCCATCGGCGGCATGCTCGGCCAGGCCTTCGCGCTCAACCACGGCGCCAAGCTCAAATCGATGATGCTGTGCGATACCATGCCCCAGACGCCGCCCGACGCGAAGGCGGCGTGGGCGCCGCGCGTCAAGATGGTGCGCGAGGCGAATTCGGTGGCGCCCTTGGCCGATCCCACCATGGAGCGCTGGTTCACCGACGCCTTCAAGCCGCGAAAGCCGGGCCGCTGGAAGGAGATCCGCGACACCGTCGCCGGCACCACGCCCGCGGGCTATCTCGGCTGCGCCGCGGCGATTCAGAATTTCGATTTCCTGCCGAAGCTGCCGACCATCAAGACGCCGACGCTGGTGGTGTGCGGCGCCGAGGATCCGGGCACGCCGCCCGCCGGCAACAAGCGCCTCGCCGAGCTCATCCCGCACGGCCGCTACGAGGAGATCGCCAACGCCCGCCACTTCCCCAATGTCGAGCAGGCCGATGTCTTCAACCGCATCATGATGGCCTGGCTGACCTCGCAACGGTGAGCCCTTCGAGACGCGGTGCTGCGCACCGCTCCTCAGGGTGAGGTGCTTTTTTCTCCTCACCCTGAGGAGACCGCGAAGCGGTCGTCTCGAAGGGCGAGTGGGACAGTCGCACGATCTCGCCAGCAAATGCACAGGGAGTCCGTGAAATGTCCTTCGCTGTCGGCGTCATCCTCTTCATCCTCGGCTCGGCGCTGGTCGCGCTGTGCCTCGTCGCGATCCCCGGCCCGCCCGGCGCGGCGCCGGCGCATCCGCCGCACGGCCATGATCACGGCGCGCATCATTAGACGCGCCGCCGCCGCGCTGCTGCTGCTGGCGCTGCCGGCGCGGGCGGCGGCGCCGGCACCCGAGGCGGTCACGCCCGAGCTCGTCGCCGCCGCGCAGAAGGAGGGGCGCGTCGTCTTCTACACCAGCATCGAGCTGCGCCTCGCCGAGCGCATGGGCAAGGAATTCGAGGCGCGCTATCCCGGCATCGCCGTCCAGGTCGAGCGCTCCGGCGCCGAGCGCATTTTCCAGCGCGTGGCGCAAGAGGAGGAGAGCAATGTCCACGCCGCCGACGTGGTCGAATCCTCCGATGTCGGCCATGCGGTGGCGTGGAAGCGCGCCGCGCTGCTGGCGCCTTTCGTGCCCGCGGATGTCGAGCGCTGGCCGGCCGATGCGCGCGATCCCGACGGCTGCTTCGCTGCCGACCGCGCCACGCTCTCGGTCATCGGCTACAACACGCGCCTGGTGAAGCCGGAGGAGGCGCCGAAGAGCTTCGCCGACCTGCTCGAGCCCCAATGGGCCGGCAAGATCGTCAAGGCGCATCCGGGCTACAGCGGCACCATCATGACCGCGACCTTCGAGCAGAGCCAGGCGCTGGGCTGGGGCTACTTCGATCGCCTGGCGCGGCAGAAGGTAATGCAGGTGCAATCCGCCACCGACCCGCCCAAGAAGCTCGCGCTGGGCGAGCGTCCGGTCATGGCCGATGGCAGCGAATATGTCATGTTCGACCTGCAGGCCTCCGGCAATCCCGTCGCCATCGTGTATCCCGCCGAGGGGACGCCGCTGGTCGTCGGCAGCGCGGCGGTGATGAAAGCGGCGCCGCACCCCAACGCGGCGCGGCTGTTCATCAGCTTCGTCTTCTCGCGCGACGGGCAGCAGCTCATGAGCGATGCCGGCGGATTGCGCTCGTTCCATCCGGACGTGCGCGAGAAGCCGGGGCGGACGCCGCTCGCCGCGATCAAGCTGCTCAAGGCCGACCCGCTCGAGCAGGAGCGCGCCAACGAGGACGTGAAGCGGAAATACGCAGAGTATTTCGGCACGTAGACTTTGCAGAATGTCCGCTGCGGCCCCGCAGATGTTGTGAACCTGCCTTTGCACCGCGGCGAGAAATTCCGGTACCGCATCTTGCGGCACCCCAGAGATCTGCACGGGCCCAACGAATAGGTCAGTGACAGCGCGCGAATCGTTGGCCCGACCGCTTTTCGATGAGGTATGGGCGAGCACAGGCATTCCGGCTCCAATCGGGACGCCGCACGCACAGCGATCGCTAAAGCTGGGGCGCGCGATGAGTCTGATCGCTCTGGCGATTTCGCGTTATCATGACTGGCAGCTCGGAGGTAAGTGATGGACCGCATCACCAGCATGACCACCTTTACCACCGTCGTTGCCAGCGGCAGCTTCGCGGCGGCGGCGCAGCGGCTCAACATGTCGCCGGCGATGGTCACCAACCCGTCCGCGCCCTCGAGGAGCGGCTGGGCGCCCGCCTCCTCAACCGCACCACCCGCAAGCTCAGCCTGACCGAGGCGGGGAAGGCCTATTTCGACCAGGCCGCCCTCATCCTGGCGCAGATCGAGGCGGCCGACAGCAGCATCGCCGAACTGCAATCGACACCGCGCGGAACGCTGCGCGTCAACGCGGCGAACATCCTCTCGACCGTCGTGGTGCCGCTCTTCGCCGCGTTCGGCGCGGCCTTCCCGGAGATCACGCTCGACCTCGTCAGCACCGACCGGATGCCGGACCTCGTCGAGGAGGGCATCGACGTGGCGGTCCGCTTCAATCCGGAGCCGGAGTCGAGCCTCATCGTGCGGGAGCTCGGGTCGTTC
>Ga0209647_1002939_pt1 | contig 13519 bp, 7 predicted proteins | sample GraSoi_2013_60cm_FD_185827 | JGI IMG/M metagenome (GOLD analysis project Ga0209647, IMG submission 185827) | Grasslands soil microbial communities from the Angelo Coastal Reserve, California, USA - Sample 9_17_2013_60cm (SPAdes) (version 2) | ecosystem: Environmental > Terrestrial > Soil >... | reverse complement strand
GCTGGCGCTCCTCAACTGGCGGGTCATCGGCACCTACGGCGACTTCATCCGCCTGCTCGGCTCCGCGCTGCGCCTGCGCGCGCCAGCGCCGCCGCTGGCCGGCGCCACCTCACCCGCGCTGCCCGCGCTAGGACTCGCCTTCGTGATCTACGTGGCCGCCTGCGCCTGCCTGCCGTGGGCGTCGCTGATGGGGCGTCGCCCCTTGCCCGCCCCGCAGAGCGCGAGCGTGACCGGCGCCGACGCGGCGCTGCTGTGGGATGCCGCCGATGCCTGGAGCCGCGCGCGGCCGGCGCTCCTGGGCGCGTCTGTCTGCATGATGGGCGCTGGTGCGGTGGCGGCGCTGCTCGGCGTGTTGGCGTCGCTTGCCGTGCGCAGCACGCTGCAGCAGGTGTCGCCGTCGCTGGGGCCGGTGCTTCCCGCCAGCCCGCCGGGGCACATCCCGCTGGTGCTGGTCCTCGCCGACCTGGCCGTCCAATCGTGTTTGGCGGCGCTGGGCTTGCTGATTGGCTGGGCCGTCGTGCGCCAGGGTGTGCTTGTGGAGCGGCGGCTGCCGCAGCGCGGCTTTCTGAGCCACTGGCGCGGAACGGCGCTGGTCGCGAGCCTGCTGGCCGCCGTCGTCGCGTGGATGGCGGCCGTCGAGGCCGAAGCCCTGCCAGATCTGCTAGTGCTGGTGACGCTGGTCACCGTCATTTATGCCCTCTTCACCTGGCAATCCTACGGCGAGCACGATCGGCTGCTGGCCCAGCTGCGGCCCTTCATCGCCAGCCTCTCGGTTGCGCGTGCGGGCTGGCTGGCGGGAGATCCGAGCGAGGTCGAGCGTCATGTCGAGGCGCTCTTCACCAGCCTATGCCGCGACGTTTTGGGTGCGGCGCGCGGCCGGCTCGCGATCACGGCGGGGCGCTTCCACCGCTCGTATACATACACCGCGCCGGCGGATGCGATCGCGCAGAGTGGCGACGACCGCGAGTGGTCGCTACCGGTGGCGGACGAGCGCGGCGTGGTGGCGCAACTGGTGCTTGGCCCGCGCAGTGACGGCGCCGGCTATACCTCGGCGGATCTCGAAGTGGCGCGCGCCTGCGGCCAGCGCATTCTGGACGCCGTCGGCGAGTTCGCCTCCGCCCAGGCGGTAGCCTCGCTGGCGCGGAGGCGCGGCCTGGAAGCAGAGCTGAGCGCCGCCCTGCCGCGGCGCGTGCTGCACGACGAGGTGCTGCCGCGTTTGCACCTGGCGATGCTGCGGCTCGAAGCCTTGAAGAGCCGCGTCGGGCTACCAGTCGCGGTGACGACAGCAGTGACAACGGCGGAGTCGCCCGATCTGCGCGCCGATCTGGGCGCGGTGGTGCAGGAGCTCGGCCATGCCCACCACGATCTGGCGGCGCTGATGCGCGCCACGCCGGCCGCCAATCCACGCCGCCTGGAGCATGGGCTGGTCGCCGTTCTGCACTCCTCGCTGGACGGCGAGTTCCGCGGCAGCTTCGACACGCTCGAATGGGATGCCGCTCCCGCGGCGGCCGCGGCGGCGGATGCGCTGCCAGCCATCGTCGCCGATCTCCTCCTCGGCGCGGCGCAAGAAGCGGTGCGCAACGCGGGCCGCCACGCGCGTGGCGATGATCTGCACCGGCGCCTGACGCTGCGGGTGGCGCTGGCGGCGGACGACCGCTGGGTCACGGTGACGGTGGCGGACGACGGCGTCGGCTTACAGAACGAGGCCGTGCGCACGGCGAAGGACGAGGCGCTGCCCCCTGGACCCGACGCGTCGTCGCCGTTCCTGGCGTCGCCCCCCGGCCGCAACGGCACGCGCAGCGGCCTGCTGACCCATGGCGCGCTACTGGCCCTCATTGGCGGCGTGCTCAGCGTGCGCAGCCAGCCCGCGCGCGGTACCACCGTCACCATTCGCGTGCCTCGCGCGGGCGATCTGACCGCCGACGCCGGACCAGCGGGAAGATGACCTTACGAGTACGGCTCGGACGTCACCCTATCGCCGCGCACGGACGTGCTCACCCGCTCAGGCGCCACTTGCAGCACGCGCAGGCCCAGCAGCAGGCGCACGGCGAAAAGGAAGACGACCGCCGCCGTCGCGCCCTCGTACATGGCGCGCATCCACGGCTGCGTGGTGTCGGCGCCGGCAAGCACGCCGTGCAGCGTTGCCAGGGCGAAGGCCGCGAAGCTCGCGTAGTGCAGCCCGCGCCAGAATCGGTAGGTGAGCCGGCGCCGCAGCCAGGAGCTGAGGAGCACCGCCGCGAAGGCGTAGAGCGCGTAGACGCCGAGCACCGAGGCGAATGCGCGGTAGGGCTCGCCGAACGGCAGCAGCAGCGTGATCACGGGGAACGGCACGGCTGGATCGAGCACCAGCGAGATGAGATGCAGCGCGAGAAAGGCCGCCGCCAGCAGCGAGGTGTAGGCGTGCAGCTCGTCCAGCACCCACGAGGCGCGCACGGCGAGCGCCCGCGCCAGGCTGCGCACCAATCCCAGCGCGACCGACACCGCCAGCAGCGCGTAGGCCGCGACCGCCGCCCCGCGCGTCACGAACCAGAGGCTCGGATCAGTGTGGCTATTGAGCGCCGCCAGTAGCGATGCCAGTTGTAGTCCTGTGTGGATCATTGGTCCCTCCCCCGCTGGGCGTCGCCTCGACCCGTGGCTCCGGCTGTTGCGCGCGGCGTGACGTTCGCCGGCAGGAGCGCGCCCTCCGTCCCCCAGGTGGCCAGCCACTCCGCGACGTTCGCCGAGAGCTCTACCGCGCCGCTGCCCATCACCAGCGCCAGCGCCACTCCGGCGTCAGCGTCGTCCCCCAGCCCGACTGCCCCGTCGCGTGCCCACGCATCTTCCACCGCACACAGCGCCGTTGGATAGCCGCGCAGCAGCGCCATTTTCGCCGCGACCTCCGCCCGTGCCGCCGTCGGCGCGAGCGCCGTTGCCGTCGCGATCAGCTCGTCGCCGTCCGCGGCTTCGATCCACAGCGGCACGGGCAGCCCCGAGCACGGATCGAGCAGGTGATGCCGCCGGAGGCCGCCCTGCCGCCACCAGCGCCGCACCGCGCCAGACGTTGCCAGGCCGCCGCGGCTGAACGTGACGACGGCCGCGTGTGGCCCCGCCGCCCCGTTGGTTTCATCTGCCTCGTCTGCCGCCGCGCTCCGTGGGTCGCGAATGCCCGCCGTCCAGGATGCGCCGGGCTGGGGGCCGCCGCGCAGACGCAGGTCGCCGCCGACGTTGACTAGCGCATGCGCGAAGGGCGCGCACAGCCGCTCGATGGCGGCGTCCGCCGCCCACCCCTTGGCGATGCCGCCCAGGTCGAGCCGCAGACCTCGCGGCAGCCGGATGCGCCGCCCGCCCGCCTCCAGCTCGATGTCGCGCCAGGCTCCCGGCGCGAACGTGCCAGCCGGCTGGCCGGTCGCAGACTCGCCCCGCGCGATCAGGTCGAAGTCCCGGTCGTAGCCCAGGGCCTCCAGCTGCGGCAGCAGGGCGGGATCGAAGAGTCCGCCGCTGGCGTGCGCGCCCTGTACCGCCGCCTCGACCGCCTCGAACAGCAGCGGCGATGCCACAAACCACCCGCCGGCCGCACGATTGAGGGTGCACAGCTCGCTCTCGGGGCGGAACCGCGACAGGCGCGTGTCCACCTCGCGCAGGAAGGCCAGCACGGCGTCGGCGCTGGACTCCGCCGCCCGCGCCTGCTGTGGCGGCACGGCAAGCTGCACGCTCACCTGGGTTGCCATGCACCGCCGCGCGCGACTCACGATGATGCGCGGCTCGTCCGCAAGCTGCTGCTCCACCTGCTGTTGCGCCTCCACTGCTCTGTTGTGCACCGCTACGAAACCCCCGTCGTGGTCGTCGGCACGTTGAATGTCGGTGTGGTCGTGATGCTGCTCGTTTCGGTTCCGCCCTTGGGGGTCGGCTGCGGCGTCGCGGGCGTGGTACCGGCGCTCGTTTGATGGGCCGCCTGGCTCGCCGTCTGCGCGAGATGGACCGCCCCGGCAAACAGCGCGATGGCCGCCGCCGCGCCCCAGACGCGCAGCGTCAGCGTTAGCGCCGTGCGCGACCCGCTCCGCACGCGGACGCCCTCCGCGCCGCGCGGCTCAGCCGTCGCCAGCGTCACCTCACCCAACGGCTGCGCGACACAGGCGAGCACATAGCCGGCGGCGCGCTCGGCGGGCGTAAGGTCGCCAGCGTCTGGGTTACGCACGTGCCCCGCGACCACCCGTAGCCGGCACACGCCGCAGGTGCCGGTGCGGCAGTCGTACGGCGGCGCGCAGTCGTGCCGCTCCAGCGCCGCCAGCAGCGTCTCGCCGGGCCGCGTCTCCAGCACGGTGCCGCTATCCGCCAGCCGAATACGGCTCGCTATCGGCTCGGAATCGACCACAGTGGGGAGAAGGTCCATCTCATTGTCGAAGACTTCGACGTGGATGTTGCGGGCAGGGACCCGCACCTGCGCCAGCGACGCCACCATGTCGCGCTTCAACGAGCCGGGACCGCAGACGTACCAGTGTGCGCCGGTCGTCAGCGGAGCGGTCTCGCGCAGCACCGCCGGGGCCGACAGCTCGCCGCCCTCATCCGCGAGATACTGCCAGGTGTGCAGCCAGCGGTGCGGCGGATCGAGCGCGTCTAGCTCGTCTGCGAAGAGCGCCTCCGCGTAGCTGGAGGAGGCGTAATGCAGCTGGACGCGCGGGCGCGCGCTTGGGGCGAGCCGTGCCAGAGTGCGCAGCATGCCGTAGATCGGCGCAATGCCGCTGCCGGCGGCGACGAAGACCAGCGGCATGTTCGGGCGGAGCGGCCGCGGCAGCGTGAAGGACCCCTCCGGCACGGAAGCGCGCACGATGGTGCCGGTCTGCGCCTGCTCGCAGAGGAACGTGGAGGCCGCGCCGCCCTGCTGCCGCTTGACGGCGATCTCCCAGGGCCGGCTGGTTTGGCCGTCGCTACAGAGCGAATACGTGCGGTACAGTATGTTGCCGCCGACTGGCAGTGCAAGGGTGGTGTGCTGGCCGGGTACGTACGACACGGGCGCTTGCCTGGTGCCGGGCGCGGCCAGATAGAGCGTCACCGCGTCGTCGGCGATCACGTCGCGGCCCACCACCTCGACCAGCCGCGTGCGCACATCTCTAGGGGCACGCTGCTTCATCTCCAGGTCTCCTCCAACAGCGCCTGCCATGTGCTCCAGCGTCCGCCCCAGTATAGGCACGTGCGGTGCCAATTAGGTGAAACTAGGTGTTTTGGGCGGGCGCATCGGCAGATGCGCCTGCGCCGAAGGGCCGTACCACACAAGAGCGCGTGAGCTACAATAGTGGATGGAGTGTGCGGGCATATGCCGTGCAAGTATACATGCCCAGCGCAGCTGTGACCGGCAACCATACCCATTCGCCCAAAGTGGCAAGCAAGATGCAACAAGGCGGGGCAGCCGGAGTGTCGTCGAGCCGACCAGAACGAGAGATGACGCCATGAGCGCGCGCAAGCAGCGAGGACGTGTGTGGCCACTGCGGCGGTCCTCGTTCCTACGGCTGGCCTTCGTCTTGCTCGGCGCGCTCCTCGCCTTGCAGGTCTCGACCATCGCCGTGCTCTCGTTCGTCGTGGCGAGCCGGCGGCGACTGCGGCGTCCCTTGCAGGGTTTCCCCCATCTGCGTACGCCGGAGGTGGCGGTCAGCGACAATCAGCTCAAGATCTACAGCTACGGCCGCGAGCTCTTCGATGCCATGATTGCCGCGATAGACTCTGCCAAGGAGAGCATCTATCTCGAGACGTTCATCTGGAAGGGCGATGCCGTTGGCAAGGAGTTCAAAGAGCATCTCGCCCGCAAAGCCGCCGAGGGCGTGGCTGTCTACGTCATCTTCGACAGCTTCGGCAATCTGGTGGTACCGCGCGCCTTCAAGCAGTTTCCCGCCGCCATCCATACGCTGAGATATCGGGCGATCGCGCGCATCTGGCACATCATCGACCCGCGCCGCTACGGCCTCGATCACCGCAAGCTGCTGATCGTGGATGGCCGCATCGCCTTCATCGGCGGCTACAACATCGGCCAACTCTACGCGACGGAATGGCGCGATACACACCTGCGCATCCGGGGGCGCACCGCCGCCGACCTCGCACAGTCTTTCGTGGATTTCTGGAACCGCAATGCCCCCGCGCGCGAGCGCATCACACTCCATTACCCACGCCGGTTCGACCCACTCATCTCGGTGCGCAGCAACGACGCGATGCGGCTCACCTTCCCCATCCGCGACATGTACATCGAGGCGGTAGACCGCGCCGAGTATCGCATCCGGCTGACCAACGCCTACTTCGTCCCCGACCATGTCTTGCTGGAAGCGCTGAAAGCGGCGGCGGCGCGCGGAGTGGATGTGCAGGTGCTACTGCCGGCGGCCTCCAATCACATCGTCGTGGACTGGGCGGCACGCGGCTACTTCACCGATTGCCTGCGCGCCGGCATCAAGATCTTCGGCTACCGCAGGGCGATGATCCACGCCAAGACCTGCACGATCGACGGCGTCTGGTCTACTATCGGCACGGCGAATCTGGACCGCCTCAGCTCGGTCGGCAATTACGAGATCAATGTGGAGATCTACAACCCGGAGCTGGCCAACTTGATGGAAGAGATCTTCGCGTGCGACAAGACCAACGCCGTGGAGCTCACCCTCGATCAGTGGATCGCGCGCCCCTGGTATGCGGAGCTCAGTGAGCTGATCCTGACACCCCTGCGCGTCATGGTCTAGCACCCCACGCCACGCGCGGGCTTGCTGCTGCACACCCCACGCTCGCTGTTGCCTCAGGCTGCGTCCGCCTTGGATACGACGGTACGGAATCCAGCGCGACGACTGGCGCGTTGAGGCTTCCGGCCCCGATGGCGCCAGCTCCGATTGTTACTCAGCACGCAAGGGAAGTGTTAGAAATGACCAAGAAGTGGATGCCGCGCGATGATAGAATGGCGGTCATAATCAGCACATGACCAGAGCGCACGAAATATGAGTGGGTCACCGTGGAGGGCGGGGGGTGCGGGGATGGCGACGGCGCTGCAAACGCTGCACATTCGATTGCTCGGAACCTTCAGCCTGACCTATGGCGACGCCCTGGTGGCCGGTGTCAACACGCCCCGACTCCAGTCACTGCTCGCGTACCTCGTGCTGCATCGCGACACCCCGCAGCTGCGGCAGCACCTGGCGTTCCAGTTCTGGCCGGATGCCACTGAGGGGCAGGCGCGCAACAACCTGCGCCAGGCGCTCCACTCGCTGCGTCTCGCGCTTCCCGACCCCGACACCTTCCTCGCTTCCGACGCGAGCACGTTGCGGTGGCAGCCCCACGCGCCGTACAGCCTCGATGTCGCCGCGCTCGAGCACGCGCTGACAGAGGCTGAGGAGGCTGAGGAGGCTGAGACGGCTGAGACGGCTGAGACTACGGCGGCGGCAGGCCCGGATGCGCCCGGCGCGCTGCGGGCTGCCCTCGAGCGGGCGGCGGACCTGTTCCAGGCCGATCTGCTGCCGAGCTGCTACGACGAATGGATCGCGCCCATGCGCGAGCAGCTGCATCAGCGCTGTCTGCGCGCGCTCGGTCAGCTCGTCGCGCTCCAGGAGCGCGACGGCGACTATGCGGCGGCGATTGGCGTCGCGCGGCGGATTATCCGCCACGATGCGCTGGATGAAGCTGCCTACCGCCGCCTGATGCGCTTGCTCGCGCGGAGTGGCGACCGCGCGGGTGCGCTACGGGTGTATCACACGTGTGCCACCGCCTTGCAGCGTGAGCTCGGCATTGCTCCTAGCGCCGAAACGCGGGACGGATACGAGCGCCTGCTGCACGGGGAGAACGCTGGGCGTGAGGCGGATGTGGGTGGAGCGAGCACAGCGGATGACCCTGCTGCCGCGCGCAAAGAGCCTCTGAGCGCAATGCCCGCGCTGATTGGGCGCCGGCGGGAACAGGAGCGGCTCTTCGACGCCTGGCGGCTAGCCTGTGCGCAGGGACCCGGGTTCGCTCTGGTCACTGGCGAGCCGGGCATCGGTAAGTCGCGACTGGCCGAAGAGCTTTTGGTATGGGCTCGCCAGCGCGGCGCCACCACGGCGAAGGCACACTGTTACGCGGCGGAGGGGCGGCTCTCGCTGGCGCCCGTCACGGAATGGCTGCGCGGCGAGGGCGTGCGCCCCCATCTGGCGCGGCTCAGCCCGGTCTGGCTGGCAGAGGTGTCGCGCGTGCTGCCGGAGCTGCGTACGGAGCAGCCGGACCTGCCGCGCTACGAGCCGATCACCGAGTATGGGCAGCGCCAGCGCTTCTTCGAGGCGCTCGCGCGGGCGGTGCTGGCGGCGCCGCAGCCGCTGCTGCTGCTGATTGACGATTTGCAGTGGTGCGACGAGGAGACGCTGGAGTGGCTCCATTATCTACTGCGTTTCGATTCCATCGCGCATCTGCTGGTGGTCGGCAGCGCCCGCGCTGAGGAGGTGCCGCCGAGCCACCAGCTACGCTCGCTGCTGCTGCACCTGGGCGGTGCAGTCGCCGTGAGCGAAATTGCGCTGCCGCCGCTCGACGCGGCAGAAACCGCCCGCTTGGGCGAGCTGATCGCCCGGCGTGAGCTCAGCGTAGCCGGCGCGATGCGCCTGTTTCGCGAGACGGAGGGCAATCCGCTGTTCGTCGTGGAAACGATGCGCGCCGGGCTCGATGCGCTGCCGAGGAGCGAGGAGGGCACGCGGCGTGAGGAGGGTCAGCACGGCGCAGCGGTGAGCGCTCTTCAGGCGCCCGCGATACTCCCTCCCAGAGTGCAGGCGGTCATTGCCGGGCGGCTAGCGCAGCTCTCGCCACTGACACGCGAGATGTGCGCGCTGGCTGCGACGATTGGCCGCGCATTCCGGCTCGACGTGCTGGCGCGCGCCGCCAACACCGACGAAGACGCCGCCGTGCGGGCGCTCGACGAGTTGTGGCAACGGCGCATCGTGCGCGAGCAAGGGGCGAATACCTACGACTTCACGCACGACAAGCTGCGCGAGGTCGCCTATGCTGAAGTCAGCGCGCCACAGCGCCGCCTGCTACACCGGCGCATCGCGCAGGCACTCGTGGCTATCCATGCGGATGACCTCGATCCCGTGGGCGGCCAGATCGCGTCGCATTTCGAGCACGCCGGCCTGGCCGAGCAGGCAATCCCGTATTATCAGCGGGCCGCGGCGGTGGCGCAGCGCGTGTACGCCAACGAAGACGCCATCAGTGCGCTCACCCGCGCACTGGCGCTGCTCGCGCAGCTTGCCGCCGGGCCGCAGCGCGATGCGCGCGAGCTGGAGCTGCTCCTGGCCCTGGCGCCGATCTATCGCATTACCCGTGGGTGGACCGCACCAGAGCTGGAGCGCGCCCTCTACCGCATCCTGGCGCTCTGTAAGAGCGTGGGCACGGACGAGCAGCGTGCGGTAGCGCTCTACGGATTCGAGTCACTGCTGGTTGTGCAGGCCAAACTCGAGCGTGCACGGGTCGTAGACGAGGAGCTGCGCGCGGTGTACGCGCGCACGGAGCGCACCTCGCCGCTCTCCGGGGTAATGCCGGCGGGCGTGCAGCTCCACCTGGGCCGCCTCGTGGAGGGCAACGAAGCGTACGAGCGGATATTCGTGGAGCATGACCCTGCTCTGCAGCAGTATTATGTGCTGGATATGCATGGGTGGAACGACGCTGTCCTTGGCCGCGCCTGGCAGTCGCACGCGCTGTGGTGCCTGGGCTATCCGGAGCGAGCGCTGAGCCGCGGGCGGGAAGCGGTCCAGATTGCCAGTGATATGGAGCTGCCGTTCAACCAGGCGCTTGCGGCGACATATCTGGCGGTTCTGCAACAGCTCCGCGCCGACCGGGCGACCGCCAGAGAGCAGGCCCAAGCCGCCTATGAGCTGACGGTGCAGTACAAGGCACCCTATTACCAGGCATGGGCGCACATCCTCCTCTGCTACGCAGAGGCATGGGAGCAGCCGGACCTGGACCAGGTTGCGCGCCTGCGCGGAGCAATCGAGGAGTTCAAGTCCTCGGGCGCGCGGCTGCGCCTGCCGTACTACCTTGGGCTGCTGGCGCGCTTGTGTCGCCAGGCGGAGCAACACGAGGACGGTTTGGCAGCGATTGACGAGGCACTGGTGGAGTCGCAGGCGAACAACGAGCGGTGGTGGGATGCTGAGTTGCATCGACTGCGCGGTGAGCTGCTGTGGGCGCGCGGCACGGATGCGCACGATGTCGAGGAGGCGCTCGTGCGAGCGTGCGAGACGGCCCGCGAGCAGCAGGCGAGATCACTGGAGCTGCGCGCCGCCACGAGCCTTGCCCGGTTGTGGAGTGAGCAGGGTCGCGCGGACGAGGCGCGGCGGCTCATGAACGCTGTGTACGGATGGTTTACGGAAGGTTTTGAGACGCCCGATCTGCGCCGGGCGCGGTCACTGCTGGCACGGCTGGCACGGCTGGCACGGCTGGCATAACGCCCCGCTAACGTCTCGCGCGGGCCACACGACCCACCCGAGCGCATCTCCCCAGCACGTTCGCTTCGTGCCCTACGCTTAGCTAACGGCGCGCTGTGTATCCTTAGCGCACACCCCCGGCTACCGTGAGTAGTGCACGGGGAACGAGTGACCGCATCGCACAGCGAGGAGGAGGAGGGACACATGATCCAGGCAACACCGGTGACATTGGACGACGCAGCCGTGCAGGACCTCAAGGGGCGTCTGCGTGGCAGGCTGATCGAGCCCAGCGATCTTGACTACGAAGCGGCGCGCAAAGTGTACAACGGCATGATTAACCGGCGGCCCCGGCTGATCGCGCAGTGTGTGGATGCCGCAGACGTGATGGCAGCAGTGAATTTTGCCCGCGAGCAGCAGCTGCCGCTCGCGGTGCGCGGCGGCGGGCACAACGGCCCCGGGCTGGGCACCGTCGACTACGGGCTCGTGATCGACCTCTCCCAGATGAAAGGTGTCCGCGTGGACCCGGCCAACCGGACGGCGCGGGTCGCCGGCGGCGCCCTGTGGGGCGAGGTAGACCACGCGACACATCCATTCGGGCTGGCGACGCCGAGCGGCTTCGTCTCCTCCACGGGAGTCGGCGGGCTGACGCTCGGCGGCGGCATCGGCTACCTCTCGCGCACGCTCGGCCTGACGATTGACAACCTGCTCGAGGTGGACATGGTGCTCGCCGACGGCAGCTTCGTCACGGCCAACGCGGACCAGCATCCCGACCTGTTCTGGGCGGTGCGCGGCGGCGGCGGCAACTTCGGCGTCGTCACCTCGTTCCTCTTCCGGCTGCACCCGATCAGCACGGTGTACGGCGGACCGATTTTCTGGCCGCTCGAAAAGGCGACCGAGTTGATGGCGTTCTGGCGCGACTTCATTCGTAGCGCGCCCGAGGACATCAACGGCTGGTTCGGCTTCGTAACGGTGCCTCCGGTGGCGCCCTTCCCCGAGCAGTATCAGATGCAGAAGATGTGTGTGATCGTATGGTGCTACACGGGTCCACTGGAGGCGGCTGCCGAGCGGTTCGCGCCGATTCGGGCGTTTAGCCCGCCAGCGATCGACGTTGCTGGGCCGATTCCGTGGCCCGTGCTGCAGTCCCTGTTCGACGCGCTCTTCCCGGCGGGCCTCCAGTGGTACTGGAAGGCCGACTTCTTCATCGACCTGGACGACAAGGCCATCGAGCTGCACGCGAAGTATGCGGCGGAGTTGCCGACGCCGTTCTCGACGATGCACATCTACCCGATCAATGGGGCGGCCCATCGTGCCGGCATGGGCGACACCGCTTTTAGCTACCGCGACGCCAACTTTTCTGAAGTGATCGTGGGCGTTGACCCTGATCCAGCCAACAATGAGCGCATGATTGCCTGGGCCAAAGACTACTGGCTGGCACTGCATCCGTACTCGGCCGGCGGCGGCTACATCAACATGATGATGGATGAGGGCGAGGACAACGTCAAGGCGGCTTACCGTGACAACTACGCGCGGCTGGCGCAAATCAAGGCCACTTACGACCCGGCCAACCTGTTCCGGGTGAACCAGAACGTTCCGCCGCACGCGTAAAGCGCGCCGGCAAACACCTCAAATGCCATGCGCCGCGCCCTCGCTCCCCATGGGGAGCGAGGGCGGCAGGACACACCCGGGATTTCAGGTGACGCAAAAGACAAGACGAGACCTTCGTCGATGGGCGCAGCGTGCAGTTCTCGCGCCCACCCGTGCGCCCGGCCACGGGTTTACTGAGACATGTCCAGGGCGCACAACGCTGCTGACATACTGTTGTCACTCGGCTCTCCTACAATGAAGATGTAAGCGCGACGAAACAGAGAGAAGAAGGAGAGCCGAGCATGAACCTGGGTTTTGTGGTGCTGTACGTGCATGATATGGCCAAGGTGCAGGCCTTCTACACGGAGATACTCGGCCTGAGCGTAGTGGAAGCAGTGTCCGGACCGAACTTTGTGACGCTCCGCCCTACTGGCGGCTCCCTGCTCGCCTTGCAAGATAAGGCGGCATCGCGCTTGCCGCCAGGGCAGGACGACCATCCCGGAAGCGTGGAGCTGAGCTTCGAAGTTGACGACATTGATGGTACGTGGCAGCGCTGGAAGGAGCAGGGCGTCGAGCTCGTAACCGAACCGATGGATCTGCCATTTGGGCGCTATTTCCTGGCAAAGGATCCAGAGGGTCACTACCTCTCCGCGTATCGCTTCGCCCAGTAGGCAGCTATCCCGCCAGGAAAAACACACGTCATCTGATACATGGCTGGCATGGTGCCCGAGAGAGGATGCAGCGATGGGCCCAGCCGACGCGCAATGGGCGGCGTTGGGACTTTGACCATATCTGGACTGCATCCTCATCTTGCTCGGACAGCGTACATACGAGCTGGCGCCTTGGGCGGGATCGTCAACGGCTGGCGTTGTCCTGCCAACGCGGGAGAACACACGTGGCAGCAATGCCCCGCGCGCCCAACAGGGCGAACTATGGGCCAGCATACACGTTGGCACGCAGCAGCGGCGCGCGTTCCGGCAGCACGTGCAGAGCCCGCAGCGGCGAGCGCGCCAACCAGAGCGGAGCCAGCAGCCCGCCCACCACTGCCACGAACAGCGTGGGACGCAGGCCAATCGTCTGCCCCAACGTGCCCCCTAGCGCGACGCCCAGCAGCGTTGCCACGGCTTCTATTGCCTGCGTGCTCGCATGCAGGCGGCCCAGCGCTCCCGGCGGCGCGACCGCCTGCAAGAGGCTTGCCCTCCCCACAGTGTAGACCGTGTGCGCGCAATCGCTGAGCTGCCCGAGTACCAGCAGCCCTGCTGCTAGCCATGCCGGACCGCTCGCCAGCGGCAGGACGATGGCGATGCCCGTGTAGATCGCCAGACCGCCAATCACCACCCGTCCGATGCCCCAGCGCCGCGTCGCCCGCTCCGCCACCAGCGACCCGGCGAACGCGCTCACCCCTCCGACGCCGAAGATCATCCCCAGCAGCCCCGCTGCCAGATGCACCTCGCGCACGAGATAGAGCAGCAGCACGACTCCCAGCATATTGCCACAGAGCGTGAAGACGCCCGCGGACCCTGCCAGCGCCCGCGCCACCGGATCGCCCAGCGTCAGCCGCAGTC
>Ga0209647_1002937_pt1 | contig 13522 bp, 15 predicted proteins | sample GraSoi_2013_60cm_FD_185827 | JGI IMG/M metagenome (GOLD analysis project Ga0209647, IMG submission 185827) | Grasslands soil microbial communities from the Angelo Coastal Reserve, California, USA - Sample 9_17_2013_60cm (SPAdes) (version 2) | ecosystem: Environmental > Terrestrial > Soil >... | reverse complement strand
GTGAGTTGCGCCCCAAAATCCGCCTGCAGCTGCGGATCGATCTCGTTTGTTCGGGAGATTACCGGTAAGTACTGAGTACCGTGCCAACCCAGATAGACACCTTCGACCCGCAAATTCTGCGAGCGGATCGAACTGGACTCGGCCAGTCGGTGGCAACGTCCAAATGACCGAGCAGACTCGGGTCTTGGCCAGTGCTGATTACAGACCATGTCAGGTGGCAATTGAGACACCGATTGCGTCAATTGGGCTAAAAAGCGGCCGGTTTCTGAGATCCTGAGGTCTGTTACCCAAACTATGAGAATTGCTTTCAAATCGCTTCCGATAGCGGGACGCCTGAATCCGATGCTGGCCCGCCTTATGACTGAATATCGAGGTCAGAATAATTGGTGAAATCGGAATCTTCTCAAATGTTTAGGGGTACTTCTTCCAAGCCGATCGCGGTCGTGACGGGTGGGGCGGGCTTTCTTGGGTCTCACTTGAGCGATCGCCTCTTGGCCGAGGGCTTTCGGGTCATTGCGATTGACAACCTCATAACTGGTTCGACCGATAATATCGCGCATCTCGCCGGAAATCAGGACTTCAAGTTCATTCGGCAGAATGTCAGCGAATTCATCTTCGTTCCAGGTAGGGTCGATTACGTATTTCACTTTGCTTCCCCGGCTAGCCCTATCGATTACCTCGAGCTCCCAATCCCAACCTTGAAAGTGGGTGCGCTGGGAACCCACAACGCCTTGGGGTTAGCCAAGGACAAAATGGCTTCTTTCGTGCTTGCTTCGACCTCAGAATGCTATGGCGATCCGCTCATTCATCCGCAGAAGGAGGACTATTGGGGCAACGTTAATCCGATCGGTCCGCGTGGGGTGTACGATGAAGCCAAACGTTTCGCCGAAGCAATCACCATGGCCTACCATCGGTATCATCGGGCGAATACCAAAATCGTTCGGATCTTTAACACCTATGGACCACGTATGCGTCTGAAAGATGGTCGCGTGGTACCGGCGTTCATTGGCCAGGCCCTCAGCCAGGAACCGTTAACCGTATTTGGCAATGGCAGCCAGACCCGTAGTTTTTGCTACGTCTCCGATCTGATCGATGGTATTTTCCGGCTGGCGTTGAGCGACTATCATGAACCGGTGAATATCGGTAACCCTCGGGAAATGACCGTCCTCGATTTTGCCAATAAAATCCTGGAGATTACCGGAGCTAAATCGCAGATAATCACCAAGCCGCTGCCGGTGGATGATCCGAAAGTTCGTCAACCCGATATTACTCGGGCGAGAAAACTGCTCGGGTGGGAGCCAAAGGTCGATTTTGAATCCGGAATTCGTGAGACGATCTTCTATTTTAAAGAAAAGTTAGGGATCTAGTGTACCGTCTCGCATAGAATAATGACGTCGTCCGGCAGACGCCAATGTGCGTCAACTTAAGGAGCTCATTTTACTGGTTTTTGTCACGCCGCGATCGCCTCAATCACCGCCATTGGCGCGCGGAAAAGCCACTCCCGCAAGGACGGGAAAATGGTTCGGTAGGGCGAAAACCTCGGCGCATGGGAAAGCGTAACCAAAGGGTGTGCCGACCAAAAGCGCCGAGGTTTTCGCCCTACCGTGGTGGGCAAGATCATGCCGACTTGTTCACGTTGAACTTCGTCATTCCAAGGGTAAACACCGCTGCTGGGTCACGTGGCCCCCATGTGTCGCGCAGTTAGTTGGAACAATAGAAGACAGGATTGGACAACGGGTCGCATTAGTTCCAAGTGCAGCAATCGTTGTCCGGATGCTATCTCAATACAGCAATCATCATGAGAAAGAGCATGAGACTGGAGAGAAAAATAAACGCTGCCATAGGGGCTCCTCCTAGAATGGTTTCCGCACGCATTGTTAGTTCGAACCAATAGACACCAGGATTCTTGCGGCCGGTCGCTCTTTGTCCTAAGTGCCGCAATCATTGTCGGAACAAGCGTGTACTTGCCGCTTAGAACTGCACCGGCGAGAGGTGCCAGGCAGTAATGCCGAGTCCAGCGACCCAACAGCTCGGACAGCGATTGCGGCAATTGGGACATAAAACCACAGGGCTCTCAGACGGCGATGTTACTTTTCGTTAACCTTTAGCCCGATGTGAGTATGCCTCGCTCGCCATTCCCAAAACCAACCGCTTTCAGCCGATAATTAATTAGAGAAGGCATGAAGTCTATCCCGCACGAATCGTCGGGCGCGCGGCCGACTCCGAGTGTGCCCACCGAGCACATCATGGGGAAGGAACTCATCGCCTACGACATCGGGAGCGACGGCAGCCGATTCTGCCTGAGGTTCAGCTGCGTGAATGGCAAACAAGGCTCTCTCAGCTTCCCGACGGAATGCCTCAAGGCACTTATTATGACCCTGCCACGAATGATGACGCAGGCGCTCTGGGCCCGGTATGGCGACGAGAGCCTCCGCCTCGTCTACCGGGCTGAAATCGTGCAGATCGAACGGTCGCCAGATCCGAATACTTTCATTCTGACTTTGACGACGCCGGACGGATTCGGTGTGTCATTTTCCCTCAGTGGAGAGCAACTGGATACCTTAGGTAAAGCACGCACGAATACCTAGACACGTCTTGTTTTCGCCAGCGTCACGCGACCGCCGAAACAACGATTCCGGCAATTGGGACAAAAAACGGCCGGTCCCTAAAATCGTGGCGTCTTATTATTGCGAACTCCTGACAACCGGACGCCATTTATGACGATCGATACAAGTACGGAAACTGCTAACCGGCTCGGTACGATGCCAACTTGTCGGGTTGTACGCCCCGGTGCGGAATTCGTTGGCAAGCAAGCGCTTTCGTATACGCCCGGGATCTCGGCCGAATCGGTAGATGCGCAGGGAATCCACTTGCAGGTGGTGACCATTGCACCCGGTGGACGGGCGAAGGCGCACAAGCACGATGGGCACGAAACCGCCATCTATATCCTGAGCGGTGAATCCGGCATGTGGTATGGCGAGAGGCTCGAAGAACAGCTCTCTGCTCGGGCCGGGGACTTTATCTACATCCCTGCCGGTATGCCTCATCTGCCCCATAACCTCAGCGCTACGGAGAGCTGCGTTGCGATTATTGCCCGCACGGATCCCAACGAGCAGGAGAGCGTAGTGTTGCTGCCTGAGCTCGATAGGATCCATCCATAAGAGATATTCCAGCTTCACGCTGCTGCCGGACCTGTCGTGTCCACTTCTTGCCGAGGATGATCCCGCAGGCGCTCTGGGACGGATACCGGCTATGAGCGTCCCCACCTGATTCACGCCCGGACAGTTCCGTTGGGTTGTTTGATGCTCTCGAGGCAGCATTGTATTGGCTGATCTCGGCGACAGTGCTCACCTATTTGACGCTTGGAATCTTGGGCGTCTAAAATTTCACCGTTCGACGAAAATGAGTATCAATATCGATCAGTTCTCGTATTTCGAGAAGCTTGCGGTGCTGACCCGCCTCTACCTGGAACTAAGTCTACCGGTTCCGGAGGCACTTCGTGCGGCCAAGGCGGATCTCTAGCGGCCAGAAGACCGGGTCTCGTTATTCAAAGCGATTTTCGCCGCAAGACGGTGTACCTGAGAGACATCCGTCGACCCAAAAGTTCGGTGAATCTGCGAGCTGATCAGCTCAATTTTTGGCGAGTTGGCAATTGGGACAACAAATACGGCAGTTCGGACAAAAAGTGTCCCGCTTCCAAAACCTTGGCGTCTATTCTCATTTGGACTTAGTAGGCAAGACGAGAAAGGTCGCGCTCGCTATTTTCGGAACGAATCACTTTCAACACGGAGAATTATTCGATAAAACACGAGACCCCTATTGCCACGAACGCCGACCCTGACGGACGTCGATTAAGCCGTATCAGCGCCGTTTTTGCCTGGTAGCTGACTCCGGGCTTGCTGCCATGGATAGCCTTTTCAACGACATGTGTGTATTGGTAACCGCGGCGTACGTGCTCACGTTTGTGCCGGGCTTAAGGCTACAGGACCGCTCTCTGTTGTCGATGCGGGATCGAGGGACAGCGTTGCTGGTGTTCCTGGTTCTTGGGTTGGTCGAAGAAGCGAGCGTTTCGCGTAGCGGTTTGCTCAACGAGCGGATCGTGGCGGTTTGTGCGGCTGGTCTGTTGGCGGGCCCCTGGGTCGGGCTGGCCGTGAGCGTGTTTGTGACTTGGCTCGCGGTGAGGTTCGACGGGCTGCCGTTGGCGTCCATCGGTATTTCGATGTTGTGCGGCGGTCTAGCCGGCGGGTGGCTGAATCAGTGGCGTCCTAAGCTGGCGCAACATCCGCTAACGGGATTCTGTCTCACTTTAGCCGTATCGTTACTGCGAAGTAGCCTGATTCTCTTCTTCGCTCCCAACGCCCAAGCGCTGCATATATTTGGGCAGACTGGGATGGCTGCTGTGCTGCAAGGTCTGGGTACGGCTTTGATCCTGGCTATCGTCGCGCACGTACGCGCCCACGACGAGCAAACCCGAGCAGCAGTGTCTGCTGAGGTACGCGCCCTGCAGGCACGCATGAACCCGCATTTCCTTTTCAATGCACTGAACGCGCTGGCAGCACTGGCAACGTTTGCGCCCCGTGAAATCCCACGTGCGACGGGTCGGTTGCGCCAATTTCTGCGCGCCAGTTTCGACCAACACGAACGGGCGCTGGTTCCGCTGGAGGAAGAATTGGCTGTGGTCCGCGCTTATTTGGATATCGAGTCGCTGCGGCTCGGCAACCGATTGAAAGTAGAAGAAGCTATCGATGCTGGGTTATCAGAAGTTCTGACGCCCCCTTTCTCGCTCCAACCGCTGGTCGAGAACGCGGTGCAACACGGATTGCAATCCTCAGCCACGGCCGGCCAGCTGCGCCTTGCGGTCCGCTTGGCTGGAGAATGGCTGGAGATGAGCGTCAGTGATGACGGCCAAGGAGTACCCTCGAAGGAAGTCGAGCAAGTTTTCTTCGCAGAGCGCTCGAGAGTCCACGCGCTATCGCTTTTGCGCAGGCGGCTGCAAACATTGTTCGGCCGCTCGTATCGGCTTGAGGTGTGTAGCGAAGTGGGACAGGGCACAACCGTGACGGTGTGCATTCCCCTACGACCGCGTTTCGAGGTGGTAGGGCGGTCGTTGGAAGGCGTAACGGCAAATCCCCGTCGATTGGCGCCCGGCAGTATACCGTCTCGCATATAATGGTGTTGTCGTTGCGTTCAAAATGGACCGCCGGTCCGGGCATGTTGCCTGAGCGCAGTTCAACCCAACGATTCCGGCAACTGGGACAAAAAGAGCCGGTGTCGAAAGACCTGGTGTCTATTGCTTCCAACCCCAGGCCACGGGGAATATTAGGCTCTTTTCAGCGCAAGCATTCACCAGGAAAAACTTAAGCACTTGGCAAGCTTGCTCTGTCATGGCCGAGCTAACTCCAGGAGGGACCAGTAATGCTTCTGAAGAGTAACAACAATGAAACAAGAAGACTTGCCGGCACCCGGGATCGAAGGAGGGGAGAACCCTGTCAGTTTTGTCCGAGGTCTGGACTTTTTGGCTTTCTTTCGAGGATTCACTGCGAAAGATGCGCGCGTCTTGCGAGAAACATCGCAGTAGAATGTCATGAAAACAACCCGACTAGTTTTAGCTGTTATGACCTTGTTCGCCCTAAATTCAAACGGCGGTACCCAGGAGCGACTTGAAGCATGTCGTCAACAAATTGATTCGCTTGACCAACGCATTGTTGAACTAGTTCAACAGCGGGCTCGAGTGGTCGAAGAGGTAGGTGACATCAAGCGCGAAGCGCGTCTGCCGGTGACGGTTCCAAGCCGGGAACAACAGGTGATAGCGAAGGCTCAAGACTTGGCCAAGGGCGGTCCATTGCCGGCAGAGGCTGTTGGCCGAATTTATCAAAAGTTGGTAGAAGAAATGCGCAACTGGGAAGCCAAACTGGATGCGACCGCGTCCCAAGTCTCTAGCCCGGCGGTGAATGCCACCAACAAATAAGACTTTTTGGGCTTCTTCTTTTCCAGTTGGAACTACAATACAGAAGCGCTAACGCCCGATGACATAGCCACCTACGCCAGAGACTATCCTCAGCCTGGAGCCTGAAGCGGTGCATTGGAGACTACTGTTCGAGTTCCTGAAAGGCTGGAAGGGCTAAGCACGAATCTTCTGCGGAAACGGCCCGGCGCGCACGATCGATCTCTCGTGTTAACTGTCCAGTAACGCGATGAAACCGGTTCCTCTTGCCGAAAAGGGCGGTCAACTGTCCCGGCGTTCACGCCATGGAGATTATTTTCAATAAGATCTGTGTTTTGGTGACCGCGGCGTTCGCGCTTACACTGGTGCCAGGCTTCAGGCGATCGGAGCGGTCTCTTCTATCGGTACGGGATCGCGGAACTGCGCTACTGGTGTTTCTGCTCCTCGGGATAGTCGAAGAAGCCTCCGTTCGACAAACCGGCTGGTTTAATCACCGCATCGTCGTGGTCTGTGCAGCTGGTTTGTTAGCAGGGCCAGGCGTAGGGATCGTCGTCGCCTTATTTGTGATGTGGTTGGCCGTTGTCTACGATGGACGGCCGCTGGCCCCGATTGCGATTTTGTTGTCAAGTACCGGTCTAATTGGAGGGTGCATCCACCGGTGGCACCCCAAGATAGCGCAACGCCCTTTGATCGGTTTTTGCCTGACTTTCGGGGTGTCGGTGCTGCGGGATAGCCCGAACTACTTCTACATTCCCTTTTCAGGGGCAACCCTGGAAACTCTCGGGCAGCTAGGGATGGCTCCGGTCCTGCAAGGGTTGGGAACGGCACTGATCCTGGCAATCGTGGAGCAGGTGCGCGAACGTGATGAACAAACACGAGCCGCAGCTTCGGCCGAGGTGCGCGCTCTTCAGGCTCGCATGAACCCGCATTTCTTGTTCAATGCGTTGAATGCGCTGGCGGCGCTGGCGATAGTGGCGCCACGCGAGATTCCTCGTGCGGCGGGACGATTGCGCCAATTTCTGCGCGCCAGCTTTGAGCAACAGGAGCGCGCGTTGGTTCCGCTGGAGGAAGAGTTGGCCGTGGTGCGCGCCTATCTAGATATCGAGTCGCTTCGTCTTGGCGCCCGATTGAAGGTAGAAGAGATCATCGATCCGGGGTTAGCAGAGGTTTTAACGCCGCCGTTCTCGCTCCAACCGTTGGTGGAAAATGCGGTGCGACACGGTCTGCAATCCTCGCCGAAAGCAGGACGACTCCGCCTGGCGGTCCGTCTGGTGGAACAATGGCTGGAAATGAGCGTCAGTGATGACGGGCAAGGAGTACCCTCAACGGAGGTCGAAACAGTCTTCTTCGCGTCACGTCCGCAGATGCACGCATTGAAACTGTTACGCCGGCGGTTGCACGGTTTGTTCGGTCGCTCGTTTCGGCTTGAAGTGCGTAGCGAGGTTGGACATGGGACCACAGTCACCGTGTGCATTCCGCTGCGAACCCGGTTCGAAGTTGAGGGAAGGTCATTGAAAAGCATTCGGGCGAAGACCAGTCCGTTGGCGCCCGACTAAGATTCCTGAAATCGCCAAATGAAGTCCTGGAGGGCTCATGCCTGACGAACCCGATGGGGTAATACGGACCGAATGGCTTCTATGAGTTGAAGGGCCCGGTGGTTGTGAGGTGATCGGGCGGCGCAGGTTTTGATTCTTCAGCTTCCACGGCATGTCGTCCTTCTCTTTGTCTTCAGGCGGCGAACCCGCCATCCAGCGGCAACGCGACGCCGGTAACGAATGCTGCGCCCGGCGAGCAGAGGTAAAGCACGGCAGCGGCGACTTCTTCCGGCGAAACGCCCTCAGGTCTTAAGGAAAGCCAGCAGGTCGGCATTGACTTGGTCTTTCAGTGTCGTCCACATGCGAGAGCCTGGAAGACGCAACGGCGCCGAGCGGCTTCGAATGATTAATTAAATCTCTCCGGCTCTTACAATTCGCGCAGCGTTTCGAATAAGAACCAGGTGCGACGCTCAGTCTCATCGATCCAGTTCTCAATCAAGCTGGCCGTAGCGACGTCATTGTGCCGGTCACAGATCTCATGGGTGGAGCGCAAGGATCGGGTGAATTGCTGGTTGTCCGCACAAAGCTCTCCGAGCATGTCTTTCGGGGAAACGAATTCCGCATTGTTGTCTTTCAGGCGTTGATGGCGCGAGATATCGCTGACGGAGTGGAGCGTCGTTCCGCCTATTTTGCGCGAGCGCTCTGCGATGTCGTCGGTCATGGCGAAAATTTGCTCGGAGTGCTCGTCCAGCAGCAGGTGGTAATCACGAAAGTGGCGCCCACTCATGTGCCAGTGGAAATTCTTCGTCTTCACATAAAGTGCGAACACATCTGCCAGCAATTGGCGGAGGGCAGCCGAAATCTCGGTAACGCCATCATGGCTGAGATCGGTTGGAGTTTGTAAGGCGCTTCTTTCTTGTCCTTCTGATTGAGTTGTATCGCTCTTTCTCATCGTTTTTGTTTTCCTTCCAAGTGCAAACTCAGTTCATCGAAGGTTCTCGGCAACATGGCTTTTCATTATTTCGCCGCGGCCGTTGCTGACCGTATGCTTACGGTCTCGGAGCGGTCAACAGTCGTGCCCCTCGATGAGACGCTCCAGTACTTTTAGGTTAATGTTTCGTTGCCTGCGTTGATCAGGATTATTGCCATCCGAAGGGCAAGATTACGACCAATGCCAGCCGTTACGCGCCTTTTTGCAAGCGAGCATGGTGCCACGGATAGGTTTGTACCGCCTGAGTGAAGGTCTCGACCGCGGGTGACCAGCTGCGGCCCTCGATTGAGACCAGCGAGATTTCGCGGATCACTTCCGGCTTTATTAAAGGCCTGCTGACTACGCCGGGTGTCACCACAGAGAACTCCGGCAGAAAGGTCACACCAAACCCGGCTGCCACCATGCTCTGTATCCAGTCTTCCTTCTCACTGCGATAAACGACTGGAATTTTGATTCCCAGATCCTCAGACTGCATCGAAATGTGAGGATAGAACTCACAGTTTACCCGTAGGAGTTGACTCTTCCTAGCAGCGTCGTCCATCTTGATCATTTCTCTTGCTTGAAACTCATGACCGACGGGGAAGGCAACGCAGAAATGCTCACGATAAAGGGACGCGGTTTGGAAAGTATCCGGAAATGGTTGCGGCTGCGCCAGTATCGCAAGATCTAACCAACCGTTCCTAAGCAGTTCGGTCAGTTTTTCCGCCGTTCCATCAATCAGCGTTAGCTCGACCCCTGGATGTTTCGCTTGAAAATCGGAGAGAAATCCCATGAAATAGATGGGTCCGATGGTGCACATGACGCCGAGCCTCACCGGCGCATGCTCGAGCCTCAGAAATTGCTCCGCCGTGACTTTCGCACCTTCCGCTTCGAACAATACACGCTTCAGGTGAGGCCGGATTAAAGTCCCGAGATCGGTCAGGTGGGTGAGATTTCTTTCTCGGCGGAAGAGTTTCCCGCCTATTTCCTCTTCAAGTTTCTGGATAGCCCGGGTGAGGGCTGGGGCGGAAACATGACACTCCTCGGCCGCACGCCGAAAGTTCAAATATTCGCTTACGGCAAGAAAGTATCGTATTTGATGCATCTCCATCTCGCGGGCAAATGATACGCGACGAGCCAGGTTTGAACAGCGCCTTAGACTACGCGACACTGGTCAGGCGAGAAGCACATGACAAATAACAAATGACAGAAGACAAAATCGAGGCGTGGAAAATGGCAGCGCGAGGCTCGGGGCGAGCCGCTTTGCTATTGGCACCGCGATCGATTAGGCTCGGCCGGAGCCTCGCCCTGCCGGCGGCCGATTTTGAACGCAACCGTATGCCAGCTACATATGAGACGATGCACTGAGTCCCAATTAGCCTTACTTCCATGGCCGACTACCCGCCACGCGACATAAAACTGAATTTGAAGCTTCCATCGATTGGCTGGATGGCAGCTATCTTCGTTGGCATCCTATTGATTGTAGGACTGTGGATGTCCTATTACACGGTGGGACCCGAATCGCAGGGTGTGGTGCGGCGTTTCGGAAAGTATTTCCAGACGGTGGATCCAGGGCTTCACTTCAAGCTACCATTCGGAATCGACACAGTGACCGTGCTGCCAACCCGCCGGCAATTGAAACTCGAGTTCGGCTTCTCGACGCCCGGCTACACTACCAATCCGATTCAGGCCGGCCAGGAACCGGACGAGGAAAAATCCATGGTCACCGGTGATCTGAATGCCGCACTGGTCGAGTGGGTCGTGCAATATCGCATCGAAGACCCGAGTCAGTATCTGTTCGTTGTCCGTAATCCGGGGGAAACTCTCCGCGATTTGTCTGAGGCAGCGATGCGCGAGGTAGTAGGTGACCGCACGGTTGACGAACTGATCACCATCGGACGGCAAGAAATTGAGATCGAGGCGCTGGCGCGGATGCAAGAATTATCCAAGCGATACAATCTCGGCATTCGGGTGGATCAGGTGCAGTTGAAAAACGTGAACCCACCCGACCAAGTGCAGGCATCGTTCAATGAAGTGAACAAAGCTCAACAGGACCGGGAGAATGCAATTAATATCGCCGATGGTGAATACAACAAGGTAGTGCCGAAAGCCAAAGGCGAAGCCGACCAAACTATACGGGCGGCAGAAGGTTATCGGTTCAAGCGGGTCAACGAGGCGGAAGGCGACGTGGCGGCTTTTAGCGCCGTACTGCAACAGTATGTTAAAGCGCCAGAGATCACTCGCACCCGGCTTTACCTGGAGACAATGAGTGAAATCCTACCGCAAACGGGGCAAAAAATCATTGTTGATGAGTCTCTGCGACAACTGCTGCCAATCCTCCCGCTCTCGATCAAACCTGGGGAGGGCCGACCACAATGAAAAAGAGCTACTTTGCCGGAATAGCAATTATCGCTATCGCATTTTTCTTGGTCCTCGTTTTCTCCGGTGCATTCTATACGATTGATCAGACCGAACAGGTGATCATCACGCAGTTTGGGCAACCGGTTGGCGACCCGATCACTGAGCCGGGTCTGCATTTCAAAATACCATTCGTGCAAAACGTGAACAGCCTCGACAAGCGTTTTCTGGAATGGGACGGCGCTCCGGTTGCCATCCCCACCAGGGACAAGACCTATATCCATGTCGATGCATTCGCGCGGTGGCGCATCGAAGACCCAAAGACATATTTCGTCCGTTTGCACGATGAGCGCAGTGCCCTGTCGCGTCTCGATGACATCCTTGGCAGCGAGACGCGCAACTCCATTGCCAAACATGACCTGATCGAAATCGTGCGCACCGACAAAAACCGCCAGCCGCTGCACGACGAAACCTTGAAAGGAGGCCCGACCGGCGCGATTGGCCTTCTTCCTCCCATCGTGTTCGGCCGTCAGAAGATCGAAGATGAAATCAAGACCGCTGCCACGGAAAAACTATCCCAGTTCGGTATCGCCGTGCTCGATTTCCGAATTAAGCGAGTTAACTACAACCCAGATGTCCTGGCGCGCATTTACCAACGCATGATCAGCGAACGACTCCAGATCGCGCAGCGGTTTCGTTCTGAAGGCGAAGGTGAGTCTGCCCGCATTGCCGGCCAACGCGAACGCGACTTGAACGAGATTCAATCTAATGCCTACCGCAAGGTGCAGCAGATCCGAGGTGAGTCTGACGCCAAGGCCACCGAGATTTACGCCCGCGCCTACACGCAAAATCCGCAAGCCGCCGAGTTCTACGCTTTTCTCAAGACCATGGAGACTTATCACAAAATCTTTACTAAAGAATCCACTTTGGTGCTCTCGACCGATACCGACATATTCGCACTGTTAAAACGCGCCGCGAAGACCAACGTTTCTCCGATACCGGTTGCGACTCCCACTACGCCATCGCAGTAGAGAAGCGCCGGCAACGCCAGCGTCCCGGGATCGGCAGGATTGCGTCCTCTTGCGCTCCGGCGATGTATACCAATCGCTGTTCACCGTTTGGTGCTGCCGGCATTCCCGACGCTCCCTTCACTCAGCCGGAAGCAGGAGCTTTCCCTTCAGCCAGGGCAGACTGACTGCAAGGGAGGCGACAATAGCGGCTGGATATACGAGGATCGGAGGCAGAGCAACAAGGCCGCTGGCAACAATAGTGTAAAAGATCAGTACGCCGTAAGCGCCCTCCAGAATTCCACGGAGCACAGCTCGAGCTCCATCGCTGCCCTGTTGATGGTGAACAAATGCACAGAGAGGCCATGCGAGAACCGGAATGGGCGAAAGCAAGCCGCTCCACTCAGGTCCAAGAAAAGACGCAGAAAGAGTGATAATAAGAACCATCGCGGTCGCCGTGAAGACGCGTGCCGGTAAATCCCATTTGGGATAGCGGATTTGAAATTCGGCCGGCACCTTGTTTGGAGTGAGAATAAGACCAATGGAGATTGCCAGAAATCCCGTGATCCAAGCCGACCAAAATGGGAAACCGGATTTCGGCAAAAAATACAATGAGAGTAGAAAAGCGGCGAAACTACCAAGTGCACAAGTGGCCATTTGCTGGCGTTCGGCTAGCCGGCTGTAAACAACGGAAAAGAGAGCGACCGGCATCAAACTGAGTATGGAATTGGCGGCGGCAGAGGCGGCAAAGTGTGGCCCCTGCTCCGCGCACAGATAGATCGAGATGGGGCCGGAAGTAAGCGGCAAACCGGCGAGAAGTCCACCCATCCCCGGTCCCCATCGGCGTGCGGCCCACGAAACGGCGAGCATCAGGACAGGGGTGAGCAAAAGTTTGATCAGCAGCACCTGCACTTCTTTCCTAAAATTTCCATGGATCAATCGCAACGGACGGCAACGACGAATAGGCGGCGGAACGGAAGTAGTACTTCGCCGTTGGCCCGCGTTGGAAAAAGAATCCGAAATCGCATGAGCAACTGTTGTTGGAATTCCTGGCGTGCCGCGTCATCCGGCAAGGCCTCCAAATAGGGGCGTAGACCGGCGCTCCGATACCAATCCAAGATGGCGGCGTGGTCGGGCAGCTGATGGTAATAAATTGTTTCCCAAAGGTCGATGGATCCGGCTTCGCGGACGAGGTAATCGTGATAGACCGGAGCCGGATGTACGGCGGGGGAATTATCCACGCCAACAATTCTGGCGGACGGCCAACGTTCGCGGAGAATCGCAGCGCTGTTACCTGGCCCGCATCCGAGATCAACAATCTCTTCCGGTCGCTCGATGGTGATTCTAGCTAGAAGGTCACGGCTGGGTTGCGTACGCTCCCGCTCAAAACGCAAATACAATGATGCATTCCAATCTTTGGTCATCAGATATAAGAGCGTATGTCTTTCTACATCAATTAGTTACGCACTAACGGCCGGCCTCGCGAGGATTTCGGTATCCATCCCGAGACACGTAACGAATTAGTAGACCAAGGGGGTCTGACCTCACCACCCAAACAGCCACCTGAGGTTCGCCACCGCCGTCACCACTACTACCGCCAGGAGTATCAGCGGAGGGCCAGACGACGATCGGTACTTGCTTGGTGCCATACTTAGCAATGGTCGATCGTAGTTTGATGCCCAAATTCAAATCGATACCTCCGCTTTTT
>Ga0209647_1002936_pt1 | contig 13525 bp, 10 predicted proteins | sample GraSoi_2013_60cm_FD_185827 | JGI IMG/M metagenome (GOLD analysis project Ga0209647, IMG submission 185827) | Grasslands soil microbial communities from the Angelo Coastal Reserve, California, USA - Sample 9_17_2013_60cm (SPAdes) (version 2) | ecosystem: Environmental > Terrestrial > Soil >... | reverse complement strand
CCAGCGAAAAATTGAGCAAGTCTTCAACCGTTGAAAATCCTCCACCCGCGGGTCCGCCTTTAACCACGTGCAGGAACAGGTTGTTTCTCCGAGCTCCTGGTTCTGGTTCGCTACTCCGGCCAACATAAGTATAGCTGATGGCCCTGTTTGGGACAGGTTGATCCATCTCATAAGCGTCAGTATTTTGCATCTGCGTGGGTGAGTAGATGAACTTCCTCATGTAGTCAAAATAGCTTTGCCCTGAAACCTGCTCAATAATGGCTCCGAGCACAATATACCCTGCGTTGCTGTATTGCCATCTCTCGCCCGGTTCAAATGACAGAGGATCACCGAGAGAGAGCCAGAAAGTCGTTCACCGTTCTGAGCCTGGCCCACGAAGCCTCGAACTTTTCGTTCCAGTAGGAACCCATGCCGGAAGTATGTGTCAAAAGGTGGTGTACGGTCACCTTCTCCGCGATGTCGCGCGGGTAGCCTGGCAGGTGTTTGCTGATGGAATCCCGGAATGAGAGCTTACCTTGCTCGGCCAGCTGCGCGATAGCAACGCCGGTAAGCATTTTATTCATCGAGCCCAGGTTAAGCTTCGTGTCGACCTGGTTCGGAACCTCAAAATCCTGGCTGGCCCAGCCGTATGCATGCTTGAACAGGATGGTGGCATCTTTGGCAACGAGTACCGTGCCGGAGAATTGATCGTCTGCAACAAGTTGTTCCAGGTAGGTCCCAAGGTTATCAATGACCTCATTTTCGCGCATACGTCCTCCCCTCTTGAGCACCTATGATCACAAAGTTTGAATAAACCCGAACGCATCGCGTATCGCAAAACTGGGCAGTGGGAAGGCATCCATGATCTCAATGCCGTGCTCTTGTACCCGTTTCTTCCAGGTCTCCATTACTCTGTAAAAGCTGACGCTTTAGTAGAACCTATACTGAACGTGCCCAATATGCGTGCAACAGCCGTGCGTGCGTCATCATACAGATTGTATACGGTCGCCTCGAGTACCGCGATGGAACGGCCCTGCTGCACGATTGATGCCTCCGCCAGTAGTTCGCCCGCCCGCACCGGTACGAGAAAATTGATCTTTGCCTCGATAGTGCTGAAGCGTGTCCCCGGCGGTATTACTGAGATCAACGCCATCGACATTGCTGTGTCCGCCAGCGTGAAGATAACACCTCCGTGAACAATCTGCTGGGGATGCATCAAGCGTTCATCGACCTGAATGCTCACCCGGCCTATGCCGTCCTCTAAGGCCTCAATACGCATGCCCAGGAGCCTGGCAATACCCATGTTGTTGATGCCTTGCTTGATAAGGTCAAAAGGGATTTCTGTTTGCTCGTTCTGTGTCATCTATACCCAATTCTTGACTATCGCCGCTACCCCTTGCGTACCGCGCGCTCGATCTCGCGCTTTGCATCTCGCTCTGCGATCGCCTCGCGCTTGTCATAGAGCTTTTTACCGCGACACAGCCCCAGCTCGATCTTCGCTCGCCCACCTTTCAGGTAGAGCTTGAGTGGGACGAGCGTCATGCCCTTCGTCGCCACTTTATTCAGCAACTGGTTGATCTCGCGCCGGTGCAGCAGCAGCTTGCGGCTCCGCATGGGATCATGGTTGTAGCGGCTGCCGTGTTCATAGATGGCGATATGTGCGTTCTCCAGCCATAGTTCGCCATCGCGAGCTATAGCATAGGAACCACGCAGGTTCACCTTGCCATCGCGTATGGACTTGATCTCGGTTCCCATCAATGAAATGCCGGCCTCCACCGTCTGCTCGACATAATAATCGTGATAGGCCTGCCGGTTGATGGAGATCACCTTGACCGGTACATCGTTTGTAGTTGCTTTTGTCTGCTGGCTTTTAGCCGTCGTTTGCTTTGCCATCTTAGTCACTCCTCGTGAAACGCAGGACGTATATCTGCCATGAAGGCATAAACCTTCATTTGGCAGGAACACTGCTCAAGCTTACTGAGCAGGAAGAACCTCATCATCTCTGCTTTTCAGAGACGAGGTGGTATGTATAATACAACAATATAATCATGGGCGTCGAGAGCAGGCGCTGCCCAGCGTAAAACCTTGCTAACCCTCGCTACGCCAACGGGCGTTATAATGCTCTAGGAAAAATATGAATCGCGTGCAAGTATCGACTCTGTCAGGGATATTGACTCCTCTCTGGTATAATTCAGTACAGCAGGAGCTTTTAAGGAGGACGACCATGACAACGGAAGAAAACAATACTGTTGATAACAGACAAATTTCGAAGCCAACTTGCACTGTCGTTCACTCCAGGGAGACGCACTGATCCTAACGAGCAGGAGAGTGTGGTTCTCCTGCCCGAACTAGACGAACGTGCTGGCTAACGTGATTCTTCAGTCTAGAGATTATTGATCTGCACCGGTTCCATGACATCAGCAGATTCAAAGCCAAAGATGCGCGCGTAGAAGTACAGCTCGGCCTCGAGGGCGCGCTTAATGTTCTCGGCGAGGCGGAAGCCGTGTCCCTCCCCTTCGAATGCCAGGTATGCGACCGGCACACCTTTTGTACGCAGCGCCTCAACCATCAACTCAGCTTGATTGGGCAGGACGATCTTGTCATCGAGTCCCTGGAAGAAGATTACCGGGCACGACAGCTGGTCCAGGAAACGGATCGGCGAGCGTTCGATATATAGGTCACGCCTTTCGGGATAGGGTGCAACCAACCGGCTCAGGTAACGCGACTCGAATTTGTGCGTATCCTGCGCAAAGGCCTCCAGGTCACTGAGCCCGAAGTAGCTTGCGCCCGCCTTGAAGATATTCCGGAAGGTGAGCGCGGCAAGCGTTGTATAGCCGCCAGCACTTCCGCCGGCGATAGCGAGCCGCTTCCCATCTACAAGCCCATGCTGTACGAGGTAGCGAGCGCCATTTATGCAGTCATCGACATCTATGATGCCCCACTGACCTTCAAGTCGCTGGCGATACTCGCGGCCATAACCGGTGCTGCCGCCGTAGTTCACATCGAGAATTGCGAACCCACGGCTGGTCCAATACTGAATCCCCAGGTCAAGGGTGTTGGAACTGAATCCCGTCGGCCCACCGTGACTATAAACGATCAGTGGCGGGCGCTCATCGGCAGGTCCAATATAGTCCTGGTTCCTCGGCGGGTAGAAAAAAGCATGTGCGGTGAGTCCCTGTTCCGTAGGAAACTCGATAGCCTGAGGTGTTGAAAAGTATCCTGCATCCACCTTAACAGAGCTGGAACGGCGCAGGACCTCCAGGTGAGATGTATCAAGATCGAGCCTGACGATAGTCGTTGACTCGCTAGTCGAGCCCCCAATGAACACTACATATCCTGTTCCCGCCCATACATTCGATATTGTGGAGTATGGCGTCTCGATTGTATGGAGTTTCCCGGTCATCGTGTTGAGGAGAGCCAGGTGCGAGAATCCCTGCTCTTCATAGCGGCACATGATGGTATCCTCAGCGACGAAACCGTAGGTGGACATGCCGAAGAGCCACTGTGGGCTGCCAAACTCGACATCCATCTTGCATAGCGCTTCGACATCATCCTCACGCCAGCGATAGAGATTCCACCAGCCTGTGCGGTCGGAGATAAAGTGTAACACCCCCTCCGGCGACCACTCCGGTTGGAAGATAGATTCACTGGAACCGCCTGCAACAAGTTTTGTGCCTCCCAATGTGCCCTCAGACTCGAACTCGCCGACCCATAATTCGGTACCATCCCAGGGCATATTCGGGTGGTTCCAGGTAAGCCATGCCAGGCGCGACCCATCGGGGCTGAGGCGTGGCGACGAGTAGAAATTGTTACCTGACACAAGCACCTGGCCATCATTGTCACCGGTCAGCTTCAGGGTTACCAGGGCATTGACCGCTTCCCGGCCAGCCATGGTGTGATCCTCACGCACACAGATCATACAATTCCGTTGGCGATCGACTTCGCCATCTGCATAGCGCATCTGTTCGTTCATCGTGATCGGCTCTGGCTCAGAACCAGGCACCAGGCGATAGACACGCCGGTCCTTGAAATTCGAGAAGTAGATTTCACCATTGTTGACTGTGAAGGCGCCGCCGCCATACTCGTGGACACGCGTACGAGCGTTGAATGGGGGCGGCAGCACGTCTGTTACCATTCCGTCAATTGTTCGACGCGCAATGACGCTGCGCCCCCCCTCGGACGGCCGCGTCTCAGACCAGTAGATGTCCTGTCCATCGAGCACGACCTGACCAGGGGAGATAGATTCGGAGACTATCAGGTCTGTAGTGATAGGTGATTTCCAGGAACCATATGGTGCTACCTGTGGTTCAAGCATGATGCTGTTTTTCTCCGTTCTACAAAGTGAGTAGTACTACAACAGCGACAAGGCATATGCTGCTTCGTTAGGTACAATGAGCTTCATGTTAATATTATGGCATCTATCACACATCTGTTGTGATGCTACTGGCTGTACAAATGCGCAATTTATGATAGACTACGCCTGAGCATGAGGAGGATTGGTAAATGCGACATTGTGAATTTTGCGCAACAGAATTACCGGACCATACTACCTTCTGCTGGCATTGTGGACGGGCTCCCACTTCCTCAACAGAGGCACTAACGGGCGTTAGCAGTTCTCCGGCAGAAAATCTACCTGTGGAAGAGGTCTCTACTGCCCCGGACCTACCAATGGCTTCTCTTCCAGTACGGACTGATTTGACAGAGGAGATTCGGGAACAGAACGCTGTAACCACAATCAGCATAGCAGAAAATTCCACGTTACCTCATGCACAACTAGCCTCAGAGAATCAGGCATCAACGAATGTAGACTCAGACGAAGAGGAAGAGGAGGAAAAGCGGTGGCGTGCAGCAATGTTTGGCCCGGGCCTATCATTGCTGGGTAAGGTGGTCACGCCGGCGCCCGGCGCAGATGTACCAGTGGTCCAGGGCACGCCTCAGTTCAGAGGGGTTCCATCCGTCCAGGGCGCTCCACATATCGCGCAGGCCCGCCTGCCCACATATCCCAGCGTACCCGCCGTTCACCATGCAGCCCCGGCACAGCCTGCAGCTCCAGCACAGCCTGCAGCGCAGCATGGAACAATGACACCTCCGCCACAGCCAGCGCATCCTCACCCTGGCCCACATGGGCCAGGGGCGCGCCAAAGCGGCTGTGTCCCAGGCCTGGTTGTTGCAGGTGTCACCTGCTTACTGATCATCGCAAGCATCATTGGCCTGGGTTTCACCATACTGAGTCCCTCTCTTTCACTCGGCGGCACCACCAATGTAGCCTGGGGAGAGTCGATCCACCTGCATGGCAGCAACTTTATTCCAGGAAGCACCGTACGGCTTACACTTGATGGCGCAGCCCCGCTTTACTACACCGGCCGGAATCCAGCGACCCAGGTTTCATACAGCACAATCACCACGGCTGGGTTGGAGATGATCGAGGAACAATTCGCACAGGACAGTTTAGCAAAAAATAGTGTTGTGGTCAGTGGTAATGGAACTTTTAATGTCGGTGTGATAGTCAACCCCAGCTGGCATGCAGGGCGCCATTTCATCCGCGCCTCGGAGGAAATCAGCCCGCGGAGCGCACAACTGACCTTTACTATCCAGCAGCCAGGAACACCTTCTACTACTACCCCAACAGAAACACCTACACCTCTTACACAGGGATTAAGCTGTGTCAAGCCTGCCTCAATTGCATTGACGGCCAGCACGGGCTATACACAACCAGTCTCACAGAAGGTGACACTCTGCGCTATAGGCTCAGGGACGATCAATTGGACGGCCAGTTGGGACCGCAACGCGGCTCCATGGCTTCAACTCGATCATACCTCGGGGAAGATAAATACCCCGGGTCAGGGACAGGTGAAAGTAAGTACGCTCGCGGCCAGTTTGAAGCCGGGGAAATACACGACGGCAATCACCTTCAGCAGCCAGGCGAGTGGCACCCAGGTATCTCTGACGGTGTCCTTTATGGTAGAGGCCGGGTGCGTCAGCGTTAGGGACATTCAAAGTCTCAAGTGTGATAAGCGCCACCCAAACGCAAACGGCAACGGTGACTAACTGTGGAAATGCAGCCGGTAGCTGGTTCGCGGCGACAAGCGCGAACTGGCTGAAAGTGGCGCCCGCTAGCGGTACATTGAGTGCTGGAGCAGCACAGAAGGTGACTATTACTATGTCTCAAGGGAAGGTGGGAACATTTACCGGGCAGAGCACCTTCACGCTTGGAGAGAGCCAGTCTGCTGTGCATGTGACCTTGAAGGTACAGGCTCCAACGTTGTCGGTCAGCCCAAGCAGCCTCAACGCATTAAAGGACTGCAACCCCGATAACAACCGGTTGGTCTGGCTATGTCACGTGACAATAACCAATAATGGAAATGTTCACGCCAATCTCAACTGGTCTACAAACGGGCCATCGAATATCACCTTTTCACCGGCAAGTGGGACACTTGCTGCTGGTGCATCGGTACGGGTAGAGATCGATATTCCATTTAATGGCTGCCCTGATAGTGCCGCTCTCGGCTTCATAGGACCAGCGAATAGCGTCACTGTAGCGTGGATATACAACGTTTGCCCCGGCAATTAGGAGCAACCACATGGAGAACGACCCACTGATCGGCCGGCAACTGGGTGCCTATCTCATCCAGACCAGATTAGGTGAAGGTGGCATGGCGCGGGTTTACAAGGCCTATCATGCGCGACTACGGCGCGATGTAGCCATCAAGGTAATCCTCGCGCAGATCGCAGGCCAGGCGGGCTTCCAGACGCGTTTCGAGCAAGAGGCGCAGGTGATTGCTCAGCTCCAGCATCCCAATATCGTCACCGTCTATGATTTTGGTGAAAGTGGCCATATTACCTACCTGGTAATGCAATACGTCGGGGGCGGAACCCTGCGCGACCAGCTGCGCGACGGTCGCCCACTTGAAATACAACGGGCCGCAAGCTATGCGCTGCAAATGGCGCGTGCCCTGCACCATGCACATCTACACGGTATTGTTCATCGCGACGTGAAGCCACAGAATATGCTTGTATCCGCTGCCGATCGCAGCCAGCTCCTGCTTTCTGATTTCGGCATCGCCAAGCTCTTCAACAGCAGCCTGGAAGCGACGCTTACGACGCTCACTCCTGGCGCGCTGGCAGGTGACCACTCGTTGACCAATGCCGGTCAGATCGTAGGCACTGCCGACTACATGGCGCCCGAGCAGGTCAATATGAGACCTGTCGATGCGCGCACCGATGTCTATGCCCTGGGCGTTGTCCTCTTCCAGATGTTGACCGGGCAGGTGCCCTTTCAGTCCAGTTCCGCGTTGGGACTGCTCTACCAGCAGGTTCACACCGTTCCCCTCTCGGCGCGCGAGCTAAACCCTGCTGTCCCGGAGATGCTGGCACGCATCACGGCAAAAGCGTTAGCCAAAGCGCCCGAAGAACGTTTTCAATCGGCAGAAGCGATGGCACAGGCACTCGAGACGGCCCTGGCCAGAAGTACGGCCAGTCCTTACCCTGTTATCTCGGGTGACGATTATGCCACTCAAGTGAGCCCACGCAGCAATGTCTTGACCTACTCGCCCCAGGATCAGTCAATGCCTCCTGTATCCTCTTACTATGGTCAACAACAGGCGCCCGGCACAACCCGAGCAACCAGCAGCCCTGCTATGCGTAGCACCACTACGGGCGCAGGAAACCTCGTGACACCCGCCCCACTAAGCACTAAAGGTAAAATTCCCCTGAGCTATGTTATGGTCGCGATAGTCGTGGCGTTACTCATAGTGTTTAGCCTCTGGCATCCCTTTATATCTACCACAACAACGACAAAAGACGGGGACGTCGGATTACACGCAGTACCTGCGTGCGACCTGGGCTTTGTTTGGCGAGTTGCCGAATACCTTTCCGGCGGCCGGCGACAAAGGCTACGCGACATTCCAGGACAATCAACGCAATTGGACCGTGGGGAGTTCGCAGGGACTGACAGCAAGCCTGCCCAGTAACAGCAGCTACATGCTGGCAGTAAGCGATGGAAATACCTACTTTCCTAATCCTGCTGCAGTCGGCGTATTGCCGGCGAATTTCACCTTGTCGGTAGAGATAGAACAAAACACGGGAAGTCTCAATACATTCTATGGACTGGCCTTCCGCCTGAGGCAGAACGGTGAGAAAGTCTACTGCTATGCCTTTGTAATCAATGGGAAAGGCGACTACGAGGTGCTGAAATATAATGCCGATGCCTCAGCCACGCCAACTCCACTTTGGACCGGGCAGTCGTTTCCAGCGATCCACAGCGGCCTCAAGCAAACAAATACCCTGGTGGCAATTGTCCAGGGGAACAGTTTTTCTTTCCTGGCCAACAATGTGCTCGTACCGATCAACAATAGCAGCCAGCCCTATACCGACCATCCTTCACCCTACACGGGTGGTCAACTGGGTATACTGGTGGCCGGGTCAAATACGAGCTTTACCGTGACCCAGGTAAAGCTCACCATTCCGTAAACCAACCCGATTATGGGTTGTGCCCCACCCCCCTATGCGATGAATCGCGCAGCTACACCCATCTGTATGCCGTTTTATTTTGGTAAGACAAGGTTCAATTGTGAAGACGAGTCATTGACCGTGTGAACCGTCACACCCTGTCACCCTGAGCGCAGCGAAGGGTCTTTCGCGATCGGCAGCCAGATGCTTCCCCTTCGCGGAGTTTACCCTGAGCCTTCGCTTCGCTCAGGATGACAGGGCTGGACCTTTCTGGTGAGGAGGAACTGTCACGTTCATTTGAACCATACCTAAACTGCATTATACAGATGCCAAACAGCCGTTTATCTGGCAAGTCATTGCCCAGGCCGACGTGTGGGCACAGTTGACCGGTTGGATGCCCGGCCCTTCAGATGCATAACAATAGATGAGTAAAGGAGCAGAGTAGCAGGTGTAGTGGGTGTAGCGGGTGTAGCTTGGTCAGGATATGGGAGATAATGGCGTGATTCTGTGGCAGAGTAGCAGGTGTAGTGGGTATAACAGCATTTCGTGGTATTGAAAAATCTCACGAAGTAATGTATAGTAATCTCAAATACTGTATAGTACTTCGAAATATTACAGGGAGAAATCGATGGAACGCTTGTTGACCTCGGACGAAGTGGCTGAATACCTGCGTGTAGATGTTGTCACAATACGGCGCCTGGTCACCAGGGGAGAACTTACTGCGTACCGTATCGGCGGAGAATATCGCTTCAAACTGTCCGATATCGAGAAATATCTCCAACGGCAGCGTGTTTCTGGTGAGGTTGGAGACGAGTTTCTCATCCTCAACCCGCCCGCCATCCCACAAATGCTGCGCAAGGCACTGCGAGGCAGACTCACTACTCAACTAGAATCTATAGGACGTGACCGCTTTGCCAAGTTCACGGAGCGAGCACGTAAAGTGTTGACGCTGGCCCAGGAGGAAGCCCAGCGCCTCCAGCACAATTACATAGGCACAGAACACCTGCTGCTCGGGCTTGTACGCGAAGGCGAAGGAGTCGCTGTCAAGGTACTGAATAACCTGGGCGTCGAACTGCAACAGATACGCAAGGCCATCGAATTTATTATCGGGCGTGGAGACCGTGACGCACCGGGAGAGGTGGGGCTCACCCCCCGGGCCAGGCATGCGATTGAGTTGGCAGTTGACGAAGCTCGCCGTCTGAATCATCACTATGTTGGCACAGAGCACATGCTTTTAGGCCTCTTACGGGGCGAAGGCATAGCAGCAGGCGTCCTGGAGAACCTGGGGGTCAAACTGGAGAAGGCGCGTGCAGAGATCTTGCAAGTGCTTGCGCAGATGCAGGGAGACGCTGCCCCGACACCCACTTCTTCGGAGCCAGGAGAATCAGCAGAGCCGCCAGTAGAGAGCAAGGAAGAAGTTACTTGCAGTCATTGCGGTACACCTTGCCCCGCCCACTACCAATACTGTTTCAACTGCGGCCAGGCGTTGGCTGATAAATAAAAAACTGCGAAGCGCAGCCTCTGCGCTTCGCAGTCATGCAGCGTGACAGGCTATTCGCGGATGCCACGCGCAGGCAGCGGGCGTACCAATGGGCTCATCACCGGCAGGTCCTTTTTACCGCGCGGCAGGCGCTGCCGCACCAGGTAGTTTGGCGCGACTGCCAGGTCCCCCTTCTCTAGCGTGACATCGGAGCCGAAGCGGTTGAAGAAGGACAGCTCGAAATTGGGTGTCTCTCCCAACGCGCCGTGCGGGCACACCTCCACACAGTCGCCACAGAAGATGCAGCGATCGAGTGCGAATGCATAGCGCGTCAGGTGGCGTTCCGCCATCATCAGGGATCCCGTGGGGCAGACCTGGACGCACGCGCCGCAGGAGACGCAGTCGGTATCGTGCAGGCTGACATTGAACGGCGTGGAGACAATCGTGTCGAATCCTTTCCCGAACATACCGTAGCAGTCGGGCCCGATCACGTCGTGACAGACGCGCACACACTGCGTGCAATTGATACACTTATTGGGATCGCGCAGGATGAAGCTATGCGACAGGTCAACCTCGTAGTCATGGTAGTCGCCTGGTTCGCCATCATGGAAGCGATTATCCGACAGGCCGTGCTCGATGCTATACTTTTGCAGGTCACATTGGCCTGCAGCAGGGCAGGCGCACTGTAAGCAGCGCGCAGCCTCGCGCTGAGCCTGCTCCTGGAGATAGCCCAGTTCGATCAGCTTGAAGTTCCGCTTGCGCTCCTCGTAAGGAAGCATGGGCATCTTTACTTTCGGCTCGACCGGCTTGTAGGGCACAATATCGAAGAGGTCCGGTTTGCGCTCCTCTAGCTCCAGGCGACGAGCCACTTCCTTCATATCTTCGCCGTTGAGGAAGGCATGGATTGAACGGGCTGCCAACTTACCCTGACCAACACATTCGATGATGGTCTTCGAACCCATCTGCGCATCGCCGCCGGCAAATACACCGTAGCGATCAGTCATGTAGGTATGCGGGTCGGTCTGGATGGTTGTCTGTTTCGTCCACTTCACGCCAGACTTCTCATCAAGCACGCTCGTATCCGGGGATTGGCCAAGGGCGGGAATGACCGTATCGCATTCTATGACGAACTCGGAGCCAGGGATGGGGATCGGGCGCTGGCGGCCCTTGGCATCGGGCTCGCCCAGCTTAGTTCTCTGGAACTCGACACCTGTGACCCTGCCATTCCCGGTTACGACCTTCGTCGGGCTGACATAGAACTGCAGGTCCGTGCCTTCAGCCTCGCCATCTTCAGACTCCTCCTGGGTGGCGCCATGCGCGTTCATCTCCTGGCGCGAGCGGCGATACATGGTATGTACCTTTGCACCCAGGCGCAGCGATGTGCGCGTGCAGTCGAAGGCAGTAAATCCTCCGCCGATCACGACAACCTCTTTGCCCTCCTTCACAGGCACCGGCTTGCCCTCTACCTTCTCACCCAGGTAGGCGATGGCATTGATGACACCGTCTGCATCTGCATTTTGCGCGGGCAACTCGTTACTTGTCCAGTTGCCAATGCCCAGGTAGACGGCATCGAAGCCTTCTGCGTAGAGGTCGTCGATGGTGAAATCCACACCGAGTTTGACATTGGTTTGCAGGTCTACCCCGAGCTGCCAGACATGGTCAATCTCCAGGTCCATCATGTCCTTCTGCAAGCGATACTCTGGGATGCCGTAACGCAGCATGCCACCAGGTTGAGGCTGCATGTCGAATACCTTGCAGTAGTCACCCTTCAGTGCGAGATAGTAGGCGCAGGTCAAACCTGCGGGCCCAGCGCCAACGACAGCCACTCTCTTGCCCGTTGGTGGGTCCTGGACAAAGGGAACAGGCGGATCGAGCAGGCATGCTTCAGCGGCATGGCCGTGCATGCGGCAGATAGCGATCTCTTCTTCAACCAGCGCCCGGCGGCACGCCTTCTGGCAGGGCGCCGGACAGGTCAGGCCCAGGATATAGGGGAAAGGCAGCACTTCTTTGACCAGGCGTGCCGCTTCTTTCATCGAACCTTTGGCAATGAGTTCAAGATAGCCCGGAATATCGATGTGCGTGGGACAGTCCACCTGGCATGGGGGTTGACAATAGGCATTATGGTCGGAGAGCATCATTTCCAGGTTGGTACGGCGAATGTGGAACAACTCGTCAGATTTCGTCGTTACCTTCATACCTGGCAGCGCCGCTATGTTGCACGAAGGCAGGGGGCGCGGCTCGCCCTCGATATGCACCAGGCACATGCGACAGGCCGAGGTCGGCTCCAATTTCTCGTCGTCACACAGATTGGGAATATCGGTAATGCCGTTGTCTATCGCAACACTCAGGAGAGTTTGACCTTCATAGGCTTGTACGGTTTTACCATCAATGGTGAGAGTAAAGCTGGAATGTCCAACATCATTGCGCACCATTGGCCCTGCTGGCTCCTGAACAATCGGTGAGAGATTATCTCGAATTGAAATAGCCATGAATTTCCTCTTCCGATACGAATCTATTACGGCAAAACATGCTTGGTGACAAAACGATGGGCACGCGCCGGAACACAGGTCCCGGTAGGGCACTGTTGCTCCTCGATGTGCATACGGAAATGATCCGGCCAGTATCTCCTGGCTGTCTTGAGGGGGTTGGGCGCATGCACTCCAAACCCACATAGTGAGCCGTTAGGGACATACTCTGCGAATTCATCCAACAAGTCTAAGTCTGCATTGACACCCAGATCACTGATGATGCCTTCCAGTATACCCTCAATGCGCTTTACGCCAAGCCGGCACGGCACACACTTGCCGCAGGATTCTTTGGCCAGGTAGCGGCTGCGCTCCATGGCCCATGCCACCATACAGGTGTTGGCCGGAAATAGCTCGATCACGCCGGAGCCAACGATAGCACCGGCTTCCTCTATAGGGTCAAAGTCAAAGGGAGTATCAAGCAGAGAAGTTGGGAGCGCACCGCCTTCTGCCCCACCTACAACAACGGCACGCAGATCGGCATAAGCACGGTTGTAGCCAGCATGGCGCATAATTTCTCGCAGCGTTGCGCCGAAGGGCACTTCTATTACCTTTGGCTCGCTATCGAGCATGTAATCATAGACTGTCAGGACCTTGGTGCCACTGGTCGTCTCAGTGCCAACACTGTTAAAAGCCTCGGCTCCATCGCGCATAATCACCGGCACATTTGCCAGAGTCTCGATGCAGTTAATAGCAGTTGGCTTATCCCACAGGCCGTATTGCGCAGGATAGGGAGGACGCTGTTCCGGCATACCGCGCCTGCCCTTAATGAGGGCAATCTGGACGGTTTCCTCTCCGCCCATAAAGCCGATATCCACTCCCAGTACGTTGACATTACAACTAAAATCTGTTCCCAAAATATCGCGTCCAACCAGGTTGGCATCCACAGCCTCTCGTAGCGCTTGCTGCACCACAGCGACCCCTTCGCGATAGAGGCTGCGTGTGAAGAGATAGGCTTCTGATGCCCCTACGGCGTATGCTGCGAGCACGATCCCTTCAATAACCTGGTGTGGATTGCGTTCTAACAGGCTGCGCGCTGCCCATGCACGTGGGTCAGCATCGTAGGCATTGCAAATAACATATTTCTGCCCTT
>Ga0209647_1002934_pt1 | contig 13527 bp, 16 predicted proteins | sample GraSoi_2013_60cm_FD_185827 | JGI IMG/M metagenome (GOLD analysis project Ga0209647, IMG submission 185827) | Grasslands soil microbial communities from the Angelo Coastal Reserve, California, USA - Sample 9_17_2013_60cm (SPAdes) (version 2) | ecosystem: Environmental > Terrestrial > Soil >... | reverse complement strand
CCAGACCCGCGAGGTACACGCGCGGATCCAGGTCCAGGTCGAGACGCTGTATGTCATAGCCCGACGATGTCGGCCACCGGTTCAGCGCGGCCAGCAGCACGCGCGCGCTCGTGAGCCCCGCGGCGCCCCCGATGGATGTGATCACCAGCGCCTCCGTCAGCAGTTGCCGGACCAGCCTCAGGCGGCTCGAGCCGAGGGCCACGCGAATCGCCAGCTCCCGGCTGCGATCCGCCGCGCGCGCGGCAAAGGCGCTGGCCAGGTTCACGCAGACCGCCGCCAGCAGCAGGAGCGCCAGCAGATTCACGCTGGAGAGAAATCGGCGAATGCCCTCACCGGCGTCTCCCATCAAGCCCGGGCGGATCAGCCGCACCCACACGGCCTTGTCCGTCTTCGGATACTCCTTCGCCAGCTGGGCCGTGATCGCGCTCAGATCGGCCGTCGCCTGTTGCGGCGTCACGCCGGGCTTGAGCCGGCCGATCACCAGGACCGCGCGCCCGTCGCGGTGCAGCAGGTACTCCGACCCCCCGAGGTTGTTGACGATGGGGATCCAGTAGTCCGGCCACGAGAAGCGCTCGGTGCCGTGGAACGACGGCGCGGCCACGCCGATCACCGTGAAGGGCTGCTCGCCGAGCCTCACCGTCGTCCCCACGACGCTCGGATCGCCGCCGAACACGCGTCGCCAGACGGCGTCGCTCAACACGACATACGGCGCCGAACCGAGGCCCCGCTCGTCCGCCGCGTGGAAGAGCCTTCCGATCTGGGGCTGCACGCCCAGCACGTCGAAGTAGTTGCCGGAGACGGCGACGCCGGTGAGCCTCGGCCCCGCGTCACGCCCGCCGAGGTGTGCTTCCGAGTACGCAAAGACCCCGATCATGTCGCTGAAGCTGGTGTTTCGCCGGCGAAGATCCTGGAAGGCGGGATACGACGTCGTCAGGTTGCTTCCCGTCATCCGCGGCCCGTACCGGACCTGATACAGGCTCTCGGGGTCGCTCACCTCGAAGGGGCGCAGCACGGCCGTGTTGAGCACCGCGAACACGAAGCCGTTGGCCCCGATCGCCAGGGCCAGGGAGAGCACGGCCACGAAAGTGAACGCCGGGGTCTTCCGAAACCCGCGGAGCGCATGGCGAACGTCCAGCAGCAGGTCTTGCATGATCAAGGAGCGGCTCGCTCAACCCTATCGGCTGGATGTTATCGTGCGTATGGCCCTGAAGACATGAGCGATCTGACCGTCGTCGACTGGCTGCTCGACTCGGACCCGTCGGTCCGCTGGCAAGTGATCCGGTACCTGACCGACGCGCCCGCGGAGGAGGTCGCAGCCGAGCGCGCGCGGGTCGCCACCGAGGGCGCGGGCGCGCGGCTGCTCGCCCTCCAGGCCGCCGACGGCCGGTGGGGTGGCGCGGCCTGGAACCGCGGGTGGGACTCCACGATGCACGTCCTGACGCTGCTGCGGGAGATGGGCCTCGATCCTGCGAGTACCGAGGCCCGGCGCGCGGTGGACCTCGTCCGCGACCGCGTCACGTGGCGGGGATGCGGACCGCAGGAATGCGACGCCAATCCCTTCTTCGCGGGCGAGGTCGAGCCGTGCATCAACGGCCAGGTGGCGGCCAGCGGCGCCTACTTCGGCCAGGACGTGCGAGGCCTGGTCGACCGGCTGCTCCGCGAGCAGCTTCAAGACGGCGGCTGGAACTGCGCGGCCGAGAGCGGCTCGACGCGGTCGTCCTTCAACACCACGATCTGCGTGCTCGAGGCCCTGCTCGAGCACGAACGGGCCGTCGGGGGCAGTCCGGACGTGACCGCGGCCCGGCTCCGCGGGCAGGAGTACCTCCTCGAGCGCCGCCTCTTCCGCCGGCGGTCGACGGGCGAGGTGATCGAGCGAGATCGCAAGGGCGGCGCCGCATGGACCCGCTTCGCCTTCCCGACGTGGTGGCACTACGACGTGCTGCGGGGGCTGGACTACCTGCGCCGCGCCGGCGTCGCGCCCGACGAGCGCGTGGCCGAGGCGATCAAGATGGTCGCGTCGAAGCGCGACGGCGACGGCCGGTGGCCGCTCGAGGTCCAGCACGCCGGCCGGATGCCGGTCGAGACGGACGAGGGCGAGGGCCGGCCGAGTCGATGGAACACCCTCCGCGCCCTGCGCGTCCTCCGCTGGCGCGAACCACCACAACATCTAGCGTGACGAAAGATTCGAGCGGACGGACGCGCCCGCGCCCGGCCGCGTGGTACTCGTTCAGACCATCGCGGAGGAATGCATGGCCGACGACGAGCGGGACCAGATACCCGAGGAGGAGTTGGAGCGCATCGACAGGCGCGCGGCCGAGGACATCGTGAGCCGCCATAGCAACATCGGCATCGTGGCCAGGGCGCGCACCGTGCGGCGCCTGGTGGCGGCGTTACGCCGTGACCGGGCGGGTTCCGGGCCCAGCGACGGCGTCGAACGCGCGATCGCGGGCGCGCTCCGCGCGACCATCCACGATCACGGCCCGGTCACGCCGAACGTGATCGGCAGCGCGGTCGAGCGGATCATGGGCAACCTGCGCAGCCGGGCATGAAACGCGTGAACCAAAGTCAATCGTGCGCGGTCCCCTTCAGGCTATTGCCTGCGCCGAGGATCTCCTCCGCCTTCGCACCATGGCGGACCTGCGCGACCACGGCCTTGAGCCGGAGCACGTCTGCGGCATGGCCCTCATCGAGGACCGTGTCGAGCGCGATCACGAGGCGGGCCATGTCCTGGGCGGACCAGTTTGCCGCCTTGGCCGCGGAGACGGCGTCCACGAGCATGCCGATGCTCAGCTGTGCCTGGCCGTGCGTGGCGACCTCTGCCTTGAAGTCGTCGTCGACCCGCTTCAGAACGTACGCAGCGGCCTCGTCACCGATCCCAAGCGCGCTCAACTGATGGAAGACCACCTTGGGGACCGAGGCGGCGCCGTGCTGGGCGTCGACCCTGACCATGCGCGACCACGACCGTGCGTCGTCCAGGGCTTGCGCCCCCGTGGCCAGAACGCTGACGAGTGCCATCAACCCGACGAGGACCACCAGTTGTTCGGGAAATTCCCGGCGGCTCGGGCAGGATTCCGTGGACGCCACTCCTGCCTCGACGACAGGCCGGCTCGCAAGTCGTTCGCGCATCTCGATCAATCCTCGCTCGCGGCCAACCCACGTCGCCGCGTCGAGGAGAGTCAAGGCAGGAATCAGGCCAGGGTCGACGGCCCGTGGCGGTGCCTCAGCGCATGAGGCCGGTGTGCCCGAGGCTGTACCGGCCGGGCTGCGGCCACACGCACAGGCCGTGAGGCTCCTTGCCGACATGGATGCGCGCGAGCAAGTGGCCGTCGCCGGTGTCGATGGCGTACACCTCCGAGTTGTAGCGGCCGGAAAGCCAGAGCACGCGGCCGTCGGGTGATACGCCGCCCATGTCGGGACTCCCACCACCCGGGAGCGCCCACTTCTTGGCGACCTGGCGCTGGTGGACGTCGATCACGGAGATGGTGCCCTCGCCGCGGTTCGACGCGTAGAGATACCGGGAGTCGCGGCTGAAGTAGAGGCCGTGCGTGCCCTTGCCGGTGGGGATGAAGCCGAGGATGCGGAAAGCCTCGGCATCGATGACGAAGACGCCGTTGGTCTCCATGTCGGCCACGAAGAACACGCTCCCGTCGGGCGCGGTCCTCACGTCCTGAGGCATGGCATGGCCGGGCAGCTTGAGCGTCCCGATCAGGCTCTCGCTCTCCACGTCCACCTTGATCATCTCGCTCGAGAACTCGCAGCTCGCGATCAGGTAGCGGCCGTTGGCCGCGAAGTCCATGTGGTCGACGCCGCGGCAGGGCACGCGGAGCGAATGGGTGAGGGCCATCGTCTGCGCATCGCGGAAGTCCAGCCGCCGCTTCCCCTCCGCGACCACGAGCGCGTGCTTGCCGTCGGGCGTGTAGTACATGTTGTACGGATCCTCGACGCGGATCGTTTGTTCCTCGCGGCCGCTGGCGGGATCGATGCGGGTCAGCGAGTCCCCCTTGTCCGCCAGCACCCACAGGGATTTCAGGTCGTAGGACGGGGTCACGTGCTGCGGCTCCTTGCCGACCTTGAAATGCTCGACGATCTTGAAGGTCGCGGGGTCGATGACGTCGACGCTCGCGCTGTGGCTGTTGGGGACGTAGACGCGGTAGACGTCTCCGCGGACGGTGGGGCTGAGCGCGCCCGGCCGGGCCGCGGCGTAGATGTCATGCGGGTCGAGCACGGGAGGCATTCCGGGCAGGGGGGTGGAATCCGTCCGCGCCGGCGCCGCCGTGGCCACGGCGCCCAGCAGCAGGAGCGCGGCCGTGGGAACGCGAATGAGAGCCATGCCAATCACCTCTCTCTCAGCGTGCCACCGCTTGGCCGTCGGCCGGAGGCCTGCGCCTCGATTTGGATCGGCGCAGCCAGGAAGTCGCCCGCACGTTTGACCCTTCTGCGGTCGAGGAGTAGTGTCCTGCTACGCTTGTCGCCCTCGAATCGACGGCCAGCCACTCGGAGAGCGACGAATGCCGATGCCTCCCGGGCCTGAGGAAGGCCTCGTTGCCTCTCGTCAAACACCAGAGGACAAGTCGCAGCCACAGCGGGAAGAGACGGATCTCAGCCTGCGTACGGAGCGGGACGCGACCGACGCGCGGGAGGAAGGTCGCGCGGTCGAGGACGCCGACCGCGTAGTCGACCTCGCCCGCGCACGTGCGGACGCCGTACTGACCGAGGCGCGGGAGAGGGCGGATCTGGATCGCCCGGAGCCCGGGGCCGAAGATGCCATCGGCCGGGCGCGCGACGAGGCAGACGAGGTCCTCCAGGACGAGCGGGCGGCGGCCGACGAGAGTCTTCGCCGCGAACGAGAGGACGCCGCGCGTGTCCTCTCCGCGCTCCTTCCGCTGGCGCGGAACAGCACGGACCGGAACCTGCTGACCGAACGTGCCGCCTCGGACGCAGCCCTCGGCTACCGGGATGACTTTCTGGCGATGGTGAGCCACGACCTCAACAACCTGCTTGGGGGCATCACGCTGAGCGCGACCATTCTCGCCAAGCAGGCTTCAGAGAGCCCAGAGGGACGACGGATCGCCGCCGGGACGACACGCATTCAGTTCTTCGCGGCCAGGATGAAGAGGCTCATCGGAGATCTGACCGACGTGACGAGCCTGGCCGCCGGCAAGATCGCGATCACGACCGCTCCGATCGATCAGAGAGCCTTGCTCAGGGACGCGATGGAGACTTTCCGGCAACTTGCGGCCGAGAAGCGGATCGTTCTCGCAGTCCCGACCGACGATGGGCCGTTACTGGTCCAGTGCGATCACGGGCGGATCGTGCAGGTGCTCGTGAACCTCGTCGGGAACGCGTTGAAGTTCACGCCGGAGGGTGGGCGGGTCTCCGCGCGAACCGTCCGCCTCGGGGACGAGGTCCTGTTTTCCGTCACGGACAATGGCCCCGGCATCCCGCAAGGCCTCCTGGAGGCGGTGTTCGAACGTTTCTGGCAGGCGGGTGAGAACGACCAGAGAGGGCTGGGACTCGGCCTCTACATCGCGAGAGGCATCGTCGAGGCGCACGGGGGCAAGATCTGGGCGGAGAGCCGGGTCGGTGAGGGCAGCACTTTCCATTTCACGCTGCCGAGTGCTGCCAGATCGATCCGGTCGGACGCCGTGGAGGCCCGAGTTTGACCCGAGGCGGCCCGCCTCATGTCGACGGCTTACTCGGGCACGCCTTGACCGCCACGTCCTAAGTCATTCATCGCGTGGGGACCCGGTTACCCGGGCTGTCTGGGGCCGGCGCTACTTCAGATGCCGCCGAATGGTCGCGGCTTGGTCAGGTACTCGTTGACGCCTGCCGCGAGCGCCTTCTTGCGTGAGCCGTCGAGCGCGTGGCCGGTCAGCGCGAGCACGGGAATGCTCTTGGTGACCCGGTTCGCCTTGAGCCGCCGCGCCACTTCCCATCCGTCCATGACGGGGAGGCTGAGGTCGAGGACGATGACGTCGGGCTTGAGCGCTTCTGCCTTTTCGAGTCCCTCCTGGCCGTCGGAGGCGGTGGCCGTGCGCCAACCCTGGAACTCGAAGAACTGGACGTAGACCTCTCGGTTGTCCTCGGCGTCGTCGATGACCAACACGAGCGGTGTCGCGGGTCGAACCGGCTTCATCACCATGGAGGGGCACACACACTATCACGATCGACTTGGGTGTGGTTCGGTCCTCGACGGGGCTACGCCGTGTTGCTAGAGTGTTTCCAACGACAAGGGCAACGGATGAGCGAAGAAACGAAGCCGTGTCCCGTTTGTGCTGAAACGATCAAGGCCGCCGCCATCAAGTGTCGCTTCTGCGGGACCGATCTGGCGGCCCTGGCCTCGGCGCGCGAGGCCGAGATCGAGAAGCCGCTGTTCGTCGGCCATCCCGCGATCATCTACAGCCTGGGGCAGTGGGTCATCGTGGTGCTGACGCTTGGCATCGCCTACCTGGTGTACTGGTTCAAGAGCGCCTCCACGACCTACGAGATCACGACGCAGAGGGTTCGCGTCGAGCGCGGCCTCCTCTCGAAGACGAAGGACAACGTCGAGCTCTTCCGCATCGACCACTTCGACCTTCTCAAGCCCCTGGGCATGAGGCTGGTCGGTCAGTGTCTGCTTCACCTTCGATCTTCCGACGCCGGATTCCAGACCGTGATCCTCTACGGCATTCCCAATCTCGAGAGCCTGGCCGATACGCTTCGCGAGTGTTCGCTGCGGGAGCGATCCAGGCGGAAGGTGACGACCTTCGTTCAGGCCTGACGGCCCGGCACGAGCAGCCCTTCGAGCCGAGCGGCGTCTTCCGCCGACAGCGTCACCTCGAGCGCGGCCAGGGCCGAGTCCAGATGCGCGGGGCGCCGGGGCCCGACGATGGCCGCGGTCATTCGCGGATGGTGAAGGACCCAGGCCAGGGCGAGCGTGCTCGTCTCGACGCCGCGCGCGCGCGCCTCGTCCGACAGGGCGGCCAGGCCGGCGAAGGTCCGCTCGTTCACGAGGTGCTGGTACGGCTCCGGTCGAAGCGTCATCCGCGATCCCGGAGGATAGGGATCGCCCGATCGGTACTTCCCGGTCAGCCAGCCGCCCGCGAGCGGGCTGAAGGCGGTGAACCCGAGCCCCTGGTCGGCGCACAGCGGGAACACCTCGCGCTCCGGCCCGCGGTCGAGGAGGCTGTAGGAGTTCTGGACCCACTCGAATCGCGCCAGGCCGTTCTTGTCGCTGATCCCCAGCGTCCGCGCCAGCCGCCACGCCTCGATGTTGCTGGCACCGACGTACAGAACCTTGCCCATGCGGATGAGGTCGTCGAAGGCGCGCAGGGTCTCCTCGAGCGGGGTCTCCGGATCGGGCTCGTGGATCAGGTACATGTCCAGCCGGTCGCTCTGCAGCCGGGCCAGGCTGGCGTCGATCTGGCGCAGGATGTGGCGGCGCGAGAGGCCGCGGTCGTTGGGACCATCGCCCACGGGGTTGAACACCTTGGAGCTGAGGAGCACCTGATCCCGCGCGCGCGATCCCTTCTGCTTGAGCCAGGAGCCGATGAAGGTCTCGCTGCGGCCCCCGCCATAGGCGTCGGCGGTGTCGAAGAAGTTGATGCCGGCCTCGAAGGCGCGGTCCATCAGCGCGAACGCGTCCCGCTCGTTCTCGCCCTGGCCGTAGAACTCGGGCGCCGAACCGACGCCGCCGAAGTTCCCGCAGCCCAGCCCGAGGCGGGAGATCCGGAGGCCGGTCGTTCCCAGTCGTCGATACTCCATGCCGCTCCTCGGCTCCACGGCTCGACGCTCGGGCCGCGCCCGCGGGTATAACATGGCGCCCCCGAAAGAAACAGGGCGCGGAGGATCCGGTGCGAAAGCTGCTGGCGGGAGCGGCGTGTCTGGCGGCCTCGACGAGCCTGGCGGGACCGCCACCCGCGGTCGTCCTCGAGAACGCGCGCGTCCTCGTGTGGAAGCTGAACATCGCTCCCGCTGTTTTCGGCTCTCGGGCGGCCGTGTTCGTGGTGCTCGACGACGACGCCACCCGGAAAGCGGGGGACGCGTACTGGTCGAGAGTGCCTCCGACCGCCGGCCCAGGTGACGTGGGTTCGTTCGTCATCGTCGAACCCAAGGAGCCGGCTCCCGCGCCGGCACCGAGTCCGTCCGCGGCCGGCACGACGGACAAGCCCGTGTTCACGGGCATGAGCTTCACGCCGCTCTTCGAGAACGAGCGGGTGAGAGTCATCCGCGGGCGGATGGACGTGGGCGCCCAGGAGGGCTTCCACACCCACGCGTCCGACATCGTGGTCATCCACCTGTCCGGCGGCACCATCGAGGACACCGCGGACGGCAAGACGAAGGTCAACCACTGGAAGCACGGCGACGTCGAGTTCGAGGGGCGCGGGTCCAGCCACTCCGCTCGCAACCTCGGTCCCGCCGTGGACGCCGTCCTCGTCACCCTGAAGCCGTAGGGATGGCCGCCAAGCCGGGCGGCTTGCTGCGCATCCTCGGCGTCGCCTTCGGGCTCGCCGTGATCGTCGGCAGCACGCTCGGGATCGGCATCCTGCGCACGCCCGGCCTCGTGGCCGGCCAGCTCGCGTCGCCTGCGCGCATCCTCGCGGTGTGGCTCGTCGGCGGCCTCTACACCCTGCTCGGCGCGGTGTGCCTGACCGAGCTCGGCACCATGCTGCCGCAGGCGGGCGGCTACTACGTGTACGCCCGCCGCGCGTTCGGCGACACCGTCGGCTTCGCGGTGGGTTGGTCGGATTGGATCACGTATTGCGCCGTCCTCGGCTACGTGACCATCGCCATGGGGGAGTTCACGGCCGTCCTGATCCCGTCTCTGACCCCGGCGGTCAAGCCGCTCGCGATCGCGGTGCTGGTCTTCTTCGCGGCCCTCCAATGGGCGGGCCTGCGCCTGAGCAGCCGATTCCAGGAGGCGACCACCGCGATCAAGTGCCTGGCCTTCCTGGCCCTCGTCGCCGCCTGCTTCGCCTATGCCGGCTCGTCGCCCTCGCCGGGGTCCGCGGCCGGACCGGCCACGGGCCTACCCCGCGCGGCCGGCCTGGTGGGAGTGGTGGTGGCGCTGCAGTCCGTCGTCATCACCTACGGCGGCTGGCAGAGCGCGCTCTACTTCACGGAAGAGGACCGCGATCCGCGCCGCAACCTTCCGCGGTCGATGATCGGCGGCGTGTTGTCGGTCCTCGTGATCTACCTGCTCGTGAACCTGGCCCTGCTCTCCGTCTTGCCGGTGGCCGACCTCGCGCGCTCGACCCTGCCCGCGGCCGACGCCGCGAAGGTCATCTTCGGCGGGCGCGGCGCCCAGATCATCACCCTGCTCTCGCTGGTCTCGCTGCCGCCGCTGGTCAACGCCATCATGATGATCGCCACGCGGATCCTGTTCGCGATGGGGCGCGACGGGCTCCTGTGGCGTGGCACCGGTGCCGTCAACGAGCGGGGTGCGCCCGTCATGGCGGCCGTGATCACGACGGCCGTGGCCGCCGCCCTCATCGCGAGCGGGACGTTCCAGACGCTGGTGGCCGTCGCGTCGTTCTTCCTCGCCGTCAACTACTGCGTGTCCTGCCAGGCCCTGATCACGCTGCGCCAGCGGGAGCCCTTGATGGAGCGGCCCTTCCGAGCCTGGGGCTATCCCTGGTCGGTCGGGATCGTGCTCGCGGGTGCGGTGGCCTTCCTGATCGGCGTCCTGCTGGGGGACACGCGGACCGCGCTCGTCGCGACCGGCCTGCTGGCCGCGGGCCTGCTGGGGAGGCGATGGCTGTCCGCTAGCGCCGGCCGGTCAGGCGCGCGATGACGCCGACGACGGTGTCGGAAGCCGGCTTGGCGAGCCAGGCACTGAAGCCGGCCGCCATGGCCTTGTCGTAGTGCTCGTCTTCGAAAAAGGCGGTGATGGCGACGACGGGGACCGTGCGGCCACGAGGCGAGGCGCGGATGCGGCGAACGAGGTTGTAGCCGGTCGTCTGTGGCATCGCGATGTCGCTGACCACGACGTCGGCGAGGTCGGCCTGGAAGGAGTCGAAGGCCTCCTGGGCCGTGCGCGCCACTTCGACCCGCGCGCCGGCGTGGCCGAGCAGGCCGCTCAGGATTTCGAGCTGGTCGGGATCGTCGTCGACCACGAGGACGCGCAGGCCCTGGAGAGGTCGGTCCGAGCCCATCCCCGCCATCACTTGAGGTGCCGCCGGATCGCGGACACGAGGTCCGTGGGCAGGCAGGGCTTGGCGATGAAGTCGTCGACGCCCGCCGTGACCGCGCGCTGGCGCGCTTCCTTCGAGACGTGACCGGTGAGCGCGATGACGGGGATGTCGCTGGTGGCAGGGGTGGTCTTGAGACGCTTGGCGACCTCCCATCCGTCCATCCTGGGCAAGCCCATGTCGAGGATGACCACGCTCGGGCCGAGAGCGGCCGCCTTGGCCAGCCCGTCCTCGCCGTCCACCGCCGTCGCCACCCGCCAGCCCTCGTGCTTGAGGAATTGCTCGTAGACGTCGCGGTTGTCCTCGACGTCGTCGATGACGAGGACCAGCGGGGCCGAAGTGAGAGGCTCGGGCATCTGGCGGGCAGAGTAGCATCGCGCCGGACGCGGCGGGGCCCTGCCCGTGCGAATGGCGCGCGGGGCGGCCAAGCGGGGTGTCGAGACCCGCCGGATTGACGGGGACCCAGGATCGGCGCACACTCCTTCCAGCTTTGCACTGGCGACCGTCTTCGACCGCTCTCTCCTGACAAGCCTCTCCAGCCCAAGGCCTCGTTGACTCGCCGCGGTCGTTTCGCGGCGTCGGAGGCTTTTGGTGCTCGACCAGACACCGTATTCCCGTTCCAAGAGGCTCGCGGGGGTCCGCATCCTGCTCGTCGAGGACAACACGGATTGCCTCAACGCGCTGCGGGTGCTGCTGGAGTTCAACGGGGCGGAGGTCGAGGGCGTCGCTTGCGTCAAGGACGCACGCGCCGTCCTTCCGGAGCTGCGCCCACACGTGCTCATCTCGGACCTGTCGATGCCGGGCGAAGACGGCTTCGCCCTGATGGCATGGGTGCGCAGGCTCGCGCCGGAACAGGGCCGCGATATCCCCGCCGTCGCCTTCTCCGCCTTGTCGCCCGGGGACGCGGAGGCCCGGGCCGCCGACGTCGGATTCCAGGTCTTCCTGCGCAAGCCAGGCGATGTCCTCCTCGTCGTGCCCACAGTGGTCCGTCTCCTGCCACCGACTCTCGCCCCCTAGGAGCGCGCTTCCGGCACTCTCGCCGGACCCTCGCCGTCTCTCGGAAAGCGTGATGACGTGGTGGATGATGGGCAGATCGGTGCCCGTGCGCACGTATTGTTCGTCAACGGGGAACATGGCGATTACGTCGAGGCCCTGCGGATCGCCGGCTATCGCGTCGAGGTCGCGGCGACCGCCCTCCTGGCCCTGGAGCGCGCGACCTTCGTGCGGCCGGATGCGCTGATCGTCCCCTTGTCGATGCCCGACATGAGCGGCGCCGACCTCGCGGATCGCATCGGGTCGGGGCCCGCCCGTACCCTGGCCGTCGTGGTCCTCACCCCCGCCGGGAGGAACTCGGACCACCAGGATGGCGCGGCGGCGGCGGGGGCGGTCTTTTGCCGGCTGCCCTGCGCTCCCTCCGACCTCGTCACGATGGTGGCGAGCCAGCTCGCGGCCCGGCGCCACCTGAATCCCTAAACCGCGGGAGGCCTTGGACGGGGCGCCAGGGCTGAAGTAAGGTGGGGCTGGGAGGTCCGACCTGATCCCCGAACGGCGACGCCTCCCGGGCACCGTGGCCTACCTCTGGTGCCGGGAGTGCAAGACGAGATTCGCGGTGGCGGGACGCCGTCGCGACCGCAAAGAGACTCCGGCGATCGAGCTCGTCGTGTGCCCGGAGTGTCGGTCGATGCGACGGATGGTCCTTCCGCCGACGGTCGGGGCGCCCTTTCGCATCGTCACCGCCGGCGAGAAGCTGCGGGACGAATAGGGACGCCGGCGCGGGCGGTCTCAGCCGCGCGGCGTGTCCGGAGCGTCCCACCACTTCGAGAGGCTGCGGTTGGCTTCCCGCGGCTTGTCCGCGTAGTGCGACGTGTCGTTGAACAGCATCAGGCGGGAGCGCACGGGGTCCTTGAAGTCCAGCACGTTCAGGCAGGCCGGCGACTGGTCCAGGCGGTCGCGGTAGCCGCGCGCGTCGAAGCCGAGCAGGCTGCTGACGAGGAGGCGCAGGGTCGCCTTGTGGGAGGCGACGATCACGCATTCGCCGGTGTGGGCCACGACGATCTCGCGGATGACGGGCAGGGCGCGCGCGAGCACGGCCACGCCGGACTCCCCGTCGCGGGGGGCGAAGGTGAACGGGTCCGACTCCCAGGCCGCGTATTCCTCGGGGAAGCGCGCCTCCACCTCTTTCCGTGTGAGGCCCTCCCAGCGCCCGTGGCTGATCTCGCGCAGCCCGTCGCGCCGCTTCACCTCGAGCCGGTGGGGCTTGGCCAGGATCTCCGCCGTCTCCACCGTCCGCCCCAGGGGGCTGCAGTAGATCGCGCGGATGCCTTCCGGGGCGAGGCGCTCGGCCAGGCGGCCCACCTGCCAGCGTCCCTCGTCGGAGAGGTCCACGCCCACCGCGCCCGCGAAGCGGTCCTCCGCGGTGAGCTGGGTCGAGCCGTGACGGACGAGGTAGAGGCGGGTCGACACGGACGTCAGGCCGGCGGCGGGGTGGCCTTGCCCCCGGCCGACGCGGCCGGCCGCGCCGTCGCCGGGTTGGTGGCCTCGGAGATCGTCGTCTCCCAGAGGCGGATGCCGCCGAGGATGGCGTGCGAGTTGTCCCCGACGCGCACGCCCGGGGGAAGGCTCTTGAGCTTCTTCGTATTGCCGCCGCCGAGCATCACGTAGTCCGCCTGCAGGCCGTGCTTGAGCAGCTCGATGACCGTCTCCACGTGGCGCTGCCACTTCTTGCGCCCGAGGCGCTCGAACCCGCGCAGCCCGACGTAGTCCTCGTAGGTGCGGCCGTTGCGGTAGGGCAGGTGCGCGAGCTCCAGCGGCTCGAGCTGCCCGTTGGCGACGAACGCGGAGCCGAGGCCCGTGCCCAGGCCGAGGAACAGCATGCGCCCGCCCTGGTAGCTGCCCAGCGCCTGCATGGCGGCATCGTTCACCACGCGCACGGGTTTGCTGAACGCCTTGTCGTAGTCGAAGCGCACCCACCCCGCGCCGAGGTTCTTGGGCTCGATGGCCGGGCGGCCGTTCGTGACCGGACCCGGGTAACCGATCGAGACCGCGTCGTAGGCCCAGCCCGCGGTGGACTTCTTCACTTCCTCCGCCATGCGGGTCGCGTTCATGTCCGGGCCGGAGGGAATCTTGATCGGATCGTCCGGCCCGCCCATGCTGACCTTGATGTTCGTGCCGCCGACGTCGATGACGAGGACCTTCATTTGGGTGTGTTCCAACCTCCTATGTCCGCCACCAGCCGATCCGCCTGCGGCGGGCCCCAGCTGGCGGGATCGTATTCGAACATCGGGCTCGGCCCGTGGATCACGGGGTCGATGATGGCCCAGGCCGCCTCCACGACGTCCTGGCGGGCGAACAGCGTGGC
>Ga0209647_1002931_pt1 | contig 13538 bp, 14 predicted proteins | sample GraSoi_2013_60cm_FD_185827 | JGI IMG/M metagenome (GOLD analysis project Ga0209647, IMG submission 185827) | Grasslands soil microbial communities from the Angelo Coastal Reserve, California, USA - Sample 9_17_2013_60cm (SPAdes) (version 2) | ecosystem: Environmental > Terrestrial > Soil >... | reverse complement strand
GACAGCGCCAGTATCTTGGCCGTGGTAACCGCCACACGTAGGCCGTTGAACGAGCCAGGACCCGTGGCAACGCCGACTGCCGAGACCTCGCGCCAGGCGCGCCCGTGCGTCTCTAGGAGCCAGCGCAGTCGTGGGAACAGCTCGACACTGTGCCCCCGGCCGACATCCCAGCTCAGCTCCGCGATCAGCGTCCGGTCGCGAACCAGCGCGATGCTCGCGAAGCTAGTGGACGTGTCTAGCGCCAACATCATGGCTCACTCTGCCTCCGCCTCCGCAGCGCCCCCGCCGGCCAGCACACGCAGCAGCGCCTCTCCGCGCGCGCCGGCCACCGTGCACCGCAGCAGCCGCTCGTCCGCGGAGACACGTGACAGCGCAATGCGCAGCCACGCGCGCGGCCAGACCGGATCGACACCGGGCGCCTCGCCGCGCTCCGCCCACTCGACCACCGCGACGCCATCTCCCTCGAAGTACGATGCGAAGCCAAGCGTCTCCAGCTCCTCAGGGTCGTCCAGCCGGTACAGGTCGAGATGGTACAAAGGCAGCCGTCCGGCGTACTCCTTGACGATGGTAAAGGTGGGGCTGTTGACCGTCCCCGCGACGCCCAGCCCGCGGGCGATGCCCTGTGCCAGCGCCGTCTTGCCGGAGCCAAGGGGACCATGCAGCAGCACGATATCGCCAGGCGCCGCGTGCTCGCCGAGCAGTTGCCCAAGGGCATGCGTCTCGGCCACGCTCTGGCTGCGCAGCTCGGTCGCTGTCGCGTCATGCTCCGTGGCGTGTCGCTCCGCCGGTGTCACCATGCGTCCCACGTGCCCCCAACTGCTGAAACTGCCGGCCGCAACACACTCGGCGCCGCCGTACTGCGGATTATACAACGGCTTCCCCAGCCGCTGACGGCTAGCGCAGCCGTGCGCCGCAGGCGGCGCAATAGGAGGCATTTTTGCGCACTGGCTGGCCGCACGTGGTGCAGGGAGTCGTGCCGACGTCGCCCTTGCGCGAGACGTTGATCGAGATCGTGCCGGGAGTGAACGGCTCTTCGCGGATCGTGCGCACGTCCGCCTGTCCACGGCTGATGTCGGCGTCCAGCGTGCGCAGGCGCTGCGCCAATGCGTGCAGTGCCTCGCTGTTGAGCTGGCCGCGCTGGTCGAGTTCCAGCACCAGGGTCGCCAGCTGCTCCAACAACACCGTGCGCTCGCGTTGCGCTAGCTCGAGATCGTGCTGCCGTAGGGAGCTGCGCCGCAGCTTGTCGGCCTCCCACGCCGCGCGCTCCACCGCGGTGCTCGCCACCCGTTTCGCGTTCTCAAACATGTCTTGCATGCCACATTCACCCTTCAAGCTCCACGCAGGCCGGTAGATGCCGTATGCCGAGCAGTCTCCCGCCTGGCGCCAGCTCAATCGCGACGACGTCTATGCGATGGGGGCGCTGCTCCATGGCGTGCGCCAGGAGATATTCCTGGGTTGAAGCGATCAGATGCCGCCGCTTGGCCGGCGTGATCGCCTCTTCCGGCGCGCCCATCGCACTGCCGCGTCTGGTCTTCACCTCCACGACAACAAGCTCATCGGCCAGCTCTGCCACCAGGTCCAGCTCGCCAGAGGGGCAGCGCCAGTTCCGGTCCAGGATGCGGTATCCGCGCGCCTCCAGCCAGGAGGCTGCGCGCCGCTCCCCGCTCGCGCCCAGTCGTTGGCGTGCGCCGGACGGCGCTGCGTGCTGGTCGTCTCCGTACCCCATGGGGCGGTCCCTCTCTCGTGTACGTTCGAGCCGCCTTGGCGGTGGCATCCACATCCAGCCGCCACGGCGCGGATTGCCCGCCTGGCGGCGTGGCGGGCCAGGCGCGCCTGCTGCTCGCCGTTTGCAGTTTATACTAGACGACGAAGAGCGCCATGCCCACCGTGGCGCCAGCGAAGGAAGGGCCACTTGACCGCAAACGCTCCTACCACCATCGTCTTCGTGCATGGCACCGGTGACAGCGCACGCGCATGGGATGGCGTCATCGCAGCGCTACCGGAACAGCGCTGCCTGGCGCTGGACCTGCCAGGGCACGGCGCCGCGGCGGGCGCGACACTCTCTGCCGACGCCAGGGTGCAGGCCTATGCAGACTCTGTGCAAGCGGCGCTCGTACGGCAAGGACAGGCGGCAGTCTGCCTCGTCGGCCATTCCCTCGGCAGCGCTATCGCGCTGCGCCTGGCGGTAGAGGCGCCCGCACTTGTCTCACGGTTGGTGCTGGTTGGGGCGGGGGCGCGCCTGCGTGTGCTGCCCGCGCTCCTCGCGCTGGCGGCGACATCGCCGGACGATGCGATGCGCCGGGTGGTGGAGCTGGGTTTCGCGCCCGCGCACCGCGCCGAGGCTGACCGCTATGCCGCGGGGCTCGCGCCGGCGGGCCCCGGGACTGTGCTGCGCGATCTCGCCGCCTGCGATGCCTTCGACATGATGGGCGAGCTTGGGCGCGTGGCGCAACCGGCGCTGGTCGTGGTGGGGGCAGAGGATCGCCTGACGCCGCCCAAGTACGCCGCCTACCTGCGAGACGAGCTCGCGCAGGCACACCTCGTGACGATTCCTGGCGCCGGCCACTACCTCAACGCCGAGGCGCCCGCTCAGGTGGCGGGCGCCATCCGCGATTGGCTACGCTAGCCAGGTGGGCCGCGGCGTTTACCCTTGCCCTTGCAGGTCGTGAATCGCCTGGACCATTTGTGCGTCGCCCGACGCCAGCACCTGCGCTCCGCTGAGATGCGCCTGGTCGGCGATGAGAGGCGAGACAGGCGCCGCGGTGGCCGGCAAAGTCACCGGTTGGTCGGGCATGTAGCCGACGTGATAGATAGATTTGCCGTTCGGCAGCAGCCACTCCTCGGTGCCGAGCCAGAGCGCCGAGCCGTCGGCCAGCACGAATTCTTGCAAGACCGTGCCGGTGCCGAACGTCTTCTCGCCGACAACGTGGACCCCTGGGCGGTCCGCGGGAATAGAGCCGGCGACGATCTCCGCGGCGCTGGCCGTCCCGTTATTCACCAGAATCACCAACGGCGTCGAGACAGCCAGGCCGTGATCTTGCGACTGAATGACCTGGCGCCCAGTGCGGCTCTGTTCGATGAGCACCGTTTTGCCGGCTGGCACGAACTCGCTCGCCACCGCCACTGCCTGGTCCAGATAGCCGCCGGGGTCATCACGCAGGTCCAGGATGATGCCGCGAACGTGATGCGCCTGCGCGTCGCGCAGTTTTTGCTCCAGTTGGCTATCCGCGTCGCTGGCGAACTGCAAGATCTGGATGTCCGCGATGTTCAGATCGGGAATGATATAGCTGACGACCGTCTGCGCGGTGAACGTGCCGCGCACGATGGTGACGTCGAAGGTCGCGGTCTTGCTCTGCGACGGGCGAACGATGGTCAGCTTGACCGCTGTGCCGGCTGTGCCCGTGATAAGCGGGCGCACCTGGTCGATGGTCTTGCCGGTGACATCCTGGCCGTCTACCCCGACGATCCAGTCCCCCGGCTTGAGGGCGCTCTTGGAGGCAGGCGAGTTGGGAATGATGGCGTCGATGCGAATCGGATCCTTGCCGCCGCCACTCAAATAGACGCCGATGCCTACCGTCGGCGCGTTGCGCAGCTGATTCTCCTCGGCCTTGAGCTGCTCGGGGGTCTCGAAGCGGCTGTGCCCGGTGTCGCCGAGGCTATCTACCATGCTCTTGATCGCAGCGTAGGCCATCTGCTTGTGGTCGATCGAATTGGTCACCACATAATACTGATCGATATCGTTCCAGGCCTGCAGCACGAGCCGGGCATCGCCACTGGCGACGTTGGCGCGGTTGGCATAGGTGTTGCCGAACCAGCCAGCACCGAACGCGACGGCGACGAGCACCGCCGTCAGCACGACCTGCGCGACTCCCCACCCGGCGCCGGATGCAGGTGTTGAAGAGCGTGGATATGGAGACCAGCCGGAGGAATAGTCCTGTGCCTGCTCGTTCTCATTTTGTTGCATGCGTACTCCTACGCCGGCCCATCCCTAGCCATCTCTCATGAGGTGATGTCGCTCGGCACGGTCTCGGTCTCCAATTGCGCCTTCCGCCGGATCTGACGGGCACTACTGCCAACGATATGCCCCGCTCTGCTGCTCCGTCAAGCAGCAGAGCGGCTATCGAAGAGCAGACAATGAGCCAGGGCAGTGTCACCCGCCCTGGCTCTGAATGCGACGCCGGCCCCGCGCCCTAATGCGCGGTGATCTTCACGTCCGGCCAGTTGATATCCACCATGATGCCGAGCGCGTTTTGGCTGAAGCCGTGCACCCACGAGCGCTGCCGCCAGTAGGTCTTCGCCTGGTACAATGGGATCCACGCCACCTGATCGGTGATCGTCTGCTCGGCTTTGCTGTAGTCGGCCATGCGCTTGGCCTGGTCCTGCTCCTTATCCGCTTGATGCAGCAGATTCGACAGGTCCGGCTGATTCAGGTCAGTCGAGTTGAGCGGGTTATTGGCGCCGTCGGCGAACTGCAGCGTCAGCCAGTCTTGCGGGTCCGGATAGTCGGCAGCCCAGCCGATGTACCACGCCTGATACGGTCCGTGCGGGCGTACGTTGCCGGAATACGTTCGATAATCTACCAGGGATGGCTGCACGTTCAGGCTGAGCACCGTAGTCCAATACTGCGCGGCCTTGGTGACGAACTGCGCACCGGTGTCGCTATTCGATCTCACGGAGAACGTGATCGGCTGCGAGTTTTGCCCCTTCATGATAAACGCGCAGTAGTCCGGCCAGTCCGCTTCCGCCCCTGAGCAGCCCTGGCGAGCCTGCGTGAGCAGATCGGTCGCCACCTTCTGGTTGCCCGTCAGCGATTGGGTGCGGTCGGGCGGCGGAGTCGTCAGGTCTGCCGTGAAGCCGGGCATGCCGCGCGGCACGATGTGGTTGGTGGGGATACCTCCGCCGTTGGTGATGCGGTCCACCAGAATCTGCTTATTGAGCGCCAGCGAGAAGGCGCGCCGCACCAGGAGGTTGTCGAACGGGGGCTTGTCCCAGTTCAGGCCGAAATAGTACATCAGCAGCGTGGGGACCTCGTTGAAGTCGTCCTGCCCCACCGCGAACTGGAAGTTGGTCAGTGGCACGACGGTGTAGTCGTACTGCCCGTTCTGGTAGTTGGCATATTCAACGGACTGGTCGGCCACCATGGGGCGGTCGACTTCAGTAAGCTGCAGCTGTTTGCCCCAGGCCGCCTCCCAATAGGGATTGGGCACCAGGGTGAACTGCCTGCCCCCGCCGTACGACTTGACCATGAACGGACCCGAGCACCCGCCCTGGTCGAGATGGTCCACCCAGAATCCTCCCGCGTTCTTCGGGTCCTCGACTAGCTTGCGCTCGACAGGATATGCGGTGGGATACGTCAATGCCTCGAGGAAATAGGCGATCGGCGCCTTGAGCCGGATGCGCAGTGTCTGCGCGTCCAACACGTTGAGCCCGTGGTGAACGTCGTCGCCCTGGCTGACGAGCGAGCCGGGCGTGCCAGTCGCGCGCTCGGAAGCGCCGAGAATGTAGCCCAGATAGGTTGCCGCGATGGGCGGCACGTCTGACGCGGGGTCTGCGGAATACACGGCGGTGCACTGCGCCCCATCCCCGAGCGGCCCGCTCGGGCCGTAGGTCTTCGCGTCTGCCACGGTGCAGAGCTTGGGATCTAGCGCGCGATCGATGCTATAGGCGAAGTCCGCCGCGCCCAGCAGCGTGCCGTCGCTGAAATGCATGTTGGGGCGCAGGTGGAAGGTGTAGATTGTGCCAGTGGTGTCGATATCCCACTTGAGCGCGGCATCCGCCTTGACGCCGAGGTTGCTGTCAAACGTGACGAGGCTGGTGTAGATCATCGAAGCGGTGCTCTGGTCCACGGCATAGGTGATGGCGGCGGGATCGAGCACCTCATCGTAATTGATCTTCGCTTGCCCAGCATAGGGCCACACGAAGACCTGATCCTTTGCCAGACCCCCAGAGCCGCCGCCTAGCTGTGGGGCGCACGCGGTGAGCAGCAGCGCCAGCAGCCCTGCGGCCGCGAGCGCGGTCCGCGGCAATACCATTGCATGCCAACGTCTAACCTGGCTGGTGGGATCCTTCGTTCCTGTGCGTTTTGAGCGAAGCTCAAACATCTGTTGCCTCCGAGCACCCATCCTCTACCCTATGCAGAGCTTTCTATTTGACCCGGCGCACGCCGGATGACGCGGTGAGACGCCGGTCACGCCACGCGATTGTACGTGAGCGTCTGCCGGCTGTCAATCGCGATGGGACGTCGCGCGGCGTGCGGCGCGGCAGGGGCGCCAAAGGCGCATGCCGGGCGGGCGACAATGTTCGCTAGCGCAAAGGCGACCGCCAGGATGAGGGAGGCGTGGATGTGGGGGGTGTTCCGCGTGCCCGCGCTGGCCTTCGTGGCGCTTGGCGCTAAAGGGAGCGCGACGCGAAAGGTGGTGATGCGGCGGTCCATGCGATACAATGCAGCCACGCGGAAAGGGGCATCCGCGCACCATCGAGAGGTGGGACTTCAATGAACGATGTCCTCTGGGTACTGGTGGTGGTCGCGTTCTGGCTGATCATGTTCTCCATTGTTATGTTCGGCGTGCGCTTTGTCTCGCACGAGCACGATGATGAGGAAACGGTGTGCGCCGTCGACGACGGCGCGTATCACTCGAACGACAGAGTCGTCGCGAACTGATGAGGTATGGCGCTGGTCAACCTGCCAGTCGAGCGGGCGCCAGTCGTGGGCGGGCCTTCCGCGTCGGGCCTGGACCGCGACATGACAGACAAGGGCGGCGGGAAGTTATTCCCGCCGCCCTTTGCGTGCCCTCCACTACTCCCTTGCTACGGGGTAGCCGGCGTCGTCGAGAACCTCCTCGATTTTGGCCATCGGCAGCTCCTCCGCATCGTAACGGAGCCGCACCGTCTTGGACGGGATATCGGTATTGACCGCCTCGACCCCATGCAGTCCGCCCAGGGCCCCATAGATCGCGCGGACACAGTGCTCGCAGCTCACATCGGGGACGGAGAGCACGATCTCTTGCGTGTTTGCCATGAACCTAACAGTTCCCTTTCTCTCGTGTGCACTACCAAAGAATCCGGCTGAGTGCCCCTGCCTTTAGGCATGGGGGTGAAAGCTGGGGCGCCCTCAGGCGCCGATGGTACCCCACCGCTTGACTGCCTCGTATCCTATAAGGCACAATTAGGATATGAGAACGTTTGAGTACCGGCTGTACCCGAACCGCGCTCAGTACCAGCAACTCATGGCTTGCCTCATCGAGTCGCGGGCCATCTATAACGAGATGCTGGCCCTGCTGAAAGCGCAGTATGACGCGGACAGCACATTTCCCACCAAGTATGATCTCACGGCACGCTTCAAAGGGCGTGGCGGCGACACTGTGCCCGCGACGACAGTGCAAACGCTGGCGGATCGGCTCAGCAAGGCGCTCAAACGATTCCTTCAGTTGAAAGACCTTGGCCTGCCGGTGGGGTTCCCACGGTTCAAGACGCCCAACCGCTGGCATAGCATCCAATTGCGCCAATACGCCGTAAGTCGGGATGTCTGGCTGGATGAGGACGGGACGCATCTGCATGTGCCCGCCAAGCTGGGGCGACTGCTCAAGATCAAGTTGCATCGCCCGCTCGCAGGCACGCCGGTGACGGCGCATCTGGTCTTGCGGGCGGATGGGCACTGGTATGCCCTGATCGTCTGTGAGACGGCGCCACAGGATGAGCAAGAGATCATTCATCCTGAGCGCACGGCGTGTGCGCATCCTGCTATTGGTCTGGACGTGGGCTTGAAGGTGTTCCTGGCCGACTCGAACGGCGGCACTGTGGAGAACCCGCGCCATTATCGCCAAGGCCAGAAGCGCCTGGCGCATGGGCAGCGCACGGTGTGCCGCCGCAAGAAGGGTAGCCATCGTCGCCGCAAAGCGAATCGGGAAGTCGCGTGCAAGCATCTGAAGATCAGTCGCCAGCGGCGCGACTTCCACTGCAAGACCGCCAAGCACTATGCCGAGCGGTACCGCCGCATCTGCGTGGAGGACCTGAATGTCTGCGGGATGGTGCGCAACCATCATCGTGCCAAGAGCATTCACGACGCCAGTTGGAGCACGTTTCTCGGCATCCTTGAAGACAGGGCTGAAAGAGCCGGCCATCAGGTGATCCGCGTCCCCGCGCGCTTCACGACGCAGAAGTGCCATCGCTGTGGGACGTACGTCCAGAAAAGCCTGTCGGTACGCACCCATATCTGTCCCTCCTGCGGCCTCGTGGAAGACCGCGACGTGAATGCGGCCAGGAATATCTTACGGGCGGGGGCACCGCCTTCAGGGACGGGAGCCGATAGGCTGCCGGTTGAACTGAGAAGCCCCCGGCTGTAGCCGTGGGGAGTTGTCACCTGATTCTCTCTGCGGACTCGAAACCTCACAGGCGGCATTGTCATGTCGCCTGCCACGTGCTAGGCGCGCGAGCGCCGGCCGAAACGCCGCAGGGCCAGCGAGTTGCTGACCACCGTGACGGATGAAAGCGCCATTGCCGCCGCCGCGAAGATTGGCGCCGACTCGCGCAGCAGGGGGAGCGCCGGCGAGGCGATCGCCAGCGGGATGAGCACGGTGTTATAGGCAAATGCCCAGAACAGATTTTGCCGAATCTTGCGCATCGTCGCCCGCGAGAGGTCCAGCGCCGTCACGAGGCTGCGCAGATTGCCCTTCACGAGCGCGATATCCGCAGCTTCCAGCGCGATATCCGTGCCGGTGCCCAGCGCGATGCCGACGTCCGCCTGTGCCAGCGCCGGCGCGTCGTTGATGCCGTCGCCCGCGAACGCGACCACTTCCCCGGCAGCCTGCAAGCGGGCCACCTCGGACGCCTTGTCGCCGGGCAGCACCTCGGCCAGCACCCGGTCGGCCAGGATGCCGGTCTGCGTGGCCACGCTCTGCGCTGTGCGGCGGTTATCGCCGCTCATCATCCAGACCTGGATGCCCTGGCCATGCAGCTGCGCCACGGCCTCGCGCGAGCCGACTTTCAGCGTATCCGCCACGGCCAGGATGCCCAGCGCCGCGCCGTCCCGCGCGAGCAGCATAGCGGTTTTGCCGGCGCGCTCCAGTGCATCGAGCTGTTCTTCCAGTGGCTCGACTGTGGCGGGCGCCACGCCGCGCGCGCGCAACAGCGTGCGCGTGCCGAGCACCACCGCGCTCGGTCCGATCCGCGCGGCGACGCCGCCGCCAGGTACGGCCTCGAACGAGGCCGGGGGCTCGACGGCCTCGATGCCGCGCGCCCGCGCGCCCGCGACGATAGCGTGCGCCAGAGGAGGCTTGGAGACACTCTCCGCGTCTGCTGCCAGCCGCAGCAGCGCGTGCGCGTCCAGCGGCGCGCTGGGTGCGACGACGACATCCGTTAGCGCGGGCTTGCCACGCGTCAGCGTGCCCGTTTTATCGAGCACCACCGCCGTCACCGCCTGGATGCGCTCCAGGCTTGCGCCACCCTTGATGAGGATACCGAGCTTCGCGCCCTGCCCGGTACCAACCATGATTGCCGTTGGCGTCGCTAGCCCCAGCGCACACGGGCAGGCCACGACCAGCACCGCGATGGCGGCGACCAGCGCGGCGATCCACGGGCTGGTTGCGACGGCGCCCATGGGCGCACCCGCAAGCGTGGCGCCGAGCACCGCGCCCGCCGCGGTCCAACCGATGAAGGTGAGCAACGCAAGGATCAGCACAACAGGCACGAAGACGCTGGCTACGGTGTCGGCCAGCCGCTGAATCGGCGCCTTCGAGCCCTGCGCCTGCTCCACCAGCCGAATGATGCTCGCCAGCAGGGTGTCGCCGCCGACCCGCGTCGCGCGGATGCGCAGTACGCCGGTCTGGTTGATCGTCGCGCCCACGACGGCGTCGCCGGTCTGCTTCTCTACCGGCAGGCTTTCGCCGGTCAGCATACTTTCGTCAACCGCGGAGGCGCCGCCGAGCACCTCGCCGTCTGTGGGCACTTTTTCGCCAGGGCGCACGACGAGCACATCGCCAGCGACTACCGCGTCCACCGGCACATCGAGCTCGCGGCCGTCGCGGATCACGTGCGCCGTGCTCGCGCGCAGGCCCGCCAGCCGCCGGATCGCTTCGCCGGTCTGGCCCTTGGCCCGCGCCTCCAGATACTTGCCGAGGTAGATGAGTGACACGATCAGGGCGGTCGTGTCGTAGAAGGTGACGGAGCCAACCACGGTGGGCACGAACGTCGCCACGACACTCATCAGAAAGGCCGCCGTGGACCCCAGGCTCACCAGCACGTCCATGTTGGCGCTGCGGTGGCGCAGCATGCGCAGGGCGGCGCGGTGGAAGTCCCAACCAACGTAGGCCCAGACGGGCGCGGTGAGCGCCAGCAGCAGCAGATTCTCGCCCGGAAACCGATCCATGAAAAACATGGAGAGGACGAGCACCGGCCCCGACAGGGCAATGCCGAGCAGCAATGTGTTGCGCCGACGCCGCACGTCCTGCTGGCGACGCGTGGCGTCGGCATCCGGCGCCGCAACGTCGGGCTTGCTGGCCACGTCCCGTGCGGGCGCGGGCGCGATTTCGGCGGCGCCGTAACCGGCCTTCTCGACGGCGGCCACGAGGTCCGCGACACTGGCGCTGCCAGCCGCGTAGGCCACGCTGGCGCGCTCGGTCGCCAGGTTCACAGCTGCCGCAGCCACGCCGGGCACTTTGCTCAGGCTGCGCTCGATGCGCCGCGCGCACGACGCGCAGGTCATGCCTTCGAGCGCGAGGGTCGCGGTGACCATGCGCGCAGGGCGCTCCCTCGGCGTGTCGCCGGTCGCCGTGCTGTCTGGCGCGGCGGCGGGATGCCGTACCTCCACCAAGAAGACGCCCCCTTACCGATTGCCTGCCAAGTTATACAGCTGGACCAGTTCGTCGATGACGGCGTCTTCACGGCCGCTCCTGATGCCTTCGGGCACACAGCCGTGCAAATGGTTTTCGAGTATCACGCTCTCGAGCTTCTCGATGGCCTTGCGCACGGCGTACGTCTGCCGCAGGATGTCCACGCAATACTTGTCTTCTTCGACCATCTTGCGAATGCCGCCGAGATGGCCCTCGATGTAATTGAGCCGCTTGATTACGTCGGCGCGGTCGGCCTGCATCGTCATTCTCGCCTTCCATTCCCCTACCCCCTGGGTAGGGGTTCACCACTAGCATAGCACAGCCGTTGCCGAGCGCACAAGGTGCTGTGATACGGAATGCGCGCCGCCCGTTGTAGGATGAGCCACGCGAGAGCGAGCCACCCATGACGTCGGGACCTGGCTGATGCCATAGCCAACTGATCTTGCAACGGCGAGAGGTAATGCGTCGCACTGCGTCAGCAAGCTAGATAGCCGGATGATCGCCGCCTCTGCCGGAGCACTGTCCATGACCATGCTACCGTCCGCTCGTGGCCTCGGCCTCACGCGCGTCGGCAGCGCCGACGCGCCACGGGTCGCGGCGCTGCTGGCCCGTGCGTTTCACGATGATCCGTTCATGTGCTACGCCATCCCCGACGCGCACCAGCGCCGCCACCTCCTGCCTTGGCTCATCGGCCTCAACGTGCGCGACGGCTGTGGCTATGGGGAGGTCTACACCACGCCGGGCGGCGAGGGAGCCGCCGTGTGGCTCTCGCCCGGACGCGCGAGGAGGACGCCCTGGCGCATGCTGCGGGCGGGCATGCTGGCCGCTCCGCTGCGGGTCCACTGGTCCATTCTGCGGCGGCTGGCTGCGGTGGAGGCGCAGGCGCAGGCGCTGCACGATCGCTTCGCCCCAGAGCCGCACTGGTACCTCACGCAGCTCGGCGTCGAGCCGGCACAGCAGCGACAGGGCATCGCCTCACGGCTGCTCGCGCCAATGCTGTCATATCTGGATGCGCAGGCGTTGCCTGGCTACCTGGAGACGGAGAATGAGGCGAATGTCGCCTTCTACGAGCGCCGCGGCTTCCGCGTCGTCGCGGTGGATGCCAGCTTGCCTGCCGGCCTGCACATCTGGGCGATGCGGCGGGCTGCGGGCGGCGCGCCCGGCCACCGCTGAAGGCCTGAGAGGTTGAGCCCGATGATGCCCGATGATGCCGGGCAGGAGGTACACAGCATGGGTGCCCCGACGGATCAGCTGTGCTCGTGCGCGAGGTAGGCCAGCCAGTCGCCGCCGGGCACCGGGTCGCACGCGGGGCGGCGCAGGAGCGCCGGCCCGCCCGCGACATACACCCAGGCGAGGCTGGTGCGGGGCGGCTCGCCCCCGTCTCCCTCTCCCGTGCGCACGCGGCGGCGGACGCGCAGGTACGGGCTGCTCGCGTCCCCTGGCGTGTACCCTTCCAGCCGGTCCAGAGCGGCCAGCACCGCCGGGAAGAGCTCTGGCAGGAGGATCAGTGTGTCGCCGCTCACGTCGCCCGCGCCGGTGTCCTCTGTGATGCAGGGGTAGCCATCGAGTACGAACATGGCGTGGTCGGGGAGCAAAGCAGCCACTTCACGCGCCGTCTTGCCGAGGACGAAGCGGTCATAATTCTCCTGGCCGGGGCGCAGCGTCCCATACACGAAGATTGGCAGGTACTCGTCGGCGTCTGGCTGTGCTCGCATCATCGCGCTCTCCACGTCAACGCTCGCGCGCGTAGGTCATTGGCCCGACCAGGCGCACCATGCCCTTGAGCTCCATCATCACCAGCGTACCCGAGACCGTCGCCACGGCCAGGCCAGACAGCCGGCACAGCTCGTCTACATGGCGGGCCTCGCCACCGGCTTCGAGCAGCGCCAGGAGCGCCGCCTCGGTCTCGTTCTCGGGCAGCAGCTCGCGCAGCTCGAGCTGTTGCGGCACGAGGTGCAGATTCAGCTCAGCCAGCACGTCGTTTACGTCCTGCACAAGCTTTGCTCCGTCCTGAATCAGCCGGTTCGTGCCGATGCTGGAGCGATTGTAGATGTTGCCCGGCACCGCAAAGACGTCGCACCCCTGCTCGGCGGCGAAGCGCATCGTGATCAGCGCCCCGCTCGCGTCCGGCGCCTCCGTGACCACCACGCCGAGCGACAGGCCGCTGATGAGGCGGTTGCGCGCCGGGAAATTGCCGGCATCCGGCTGGGTGCCGGGAGCGCATTCAGTGATGTATGCCCCAATAGCACCATCCATGCGGCTGGCGTTGCGCTGGACGGCACGGGACCTCGTGAGCGCCACCGCGTGACCTTTCGCCGACTTCGCACGGTCGCAGAGCAGCGTTGCGGTAAAGTGATTTTACGGCGCGTCTCAGTCGCGTGCCAAGCGCCCCGGTGCCCGGCAGCAGGAGTAGCTACCTGCGCGGTGCCGATACCACCACCGGCCCGGTGGGCGCCCCATAGCCTGTATCGGAGGTCTCCCGCATGTCCATCGAAGGTCCGCATATCAAGGAGCAGCGATGCGACCATTGCCAGAAGCGTGCTGCGCTACCGGGCCGCGACATCTGCGGCCGGTGCGTGAAGAGTGACGTTGAAGCTAGCCGCCCACCTACAGATGAGCACGAGCTGCGTGCTCGCCTGATCGAGTGGGGATGGCCCTCCGACACACCCGCTGTCTGGACGCTCGACGAGGGGGAAGCGTTCTCCCCACGCT
>Ga0209647_1002929_pt1 | contig 13538 bp, 9 predicted proteins | sample GraSoi_2013_60cm_FD_185827 | JGI IMG/M metagenome (GOLD analysis project Ga0209647, IMG submission 185827) | Grasslands soil microbial communities from the Angelo Coastal Reserve, California, USA - Sample 9_17_2013_60cm (SPAdes) (version 2) | ecosystem: Environmental > Terrestrial > Soil >... | reverse complement strand
AAAATCGGCGTAGAGCCGGCGAAAGACCTCGGGCGAAAGCGCCGAAACCATTGCATCCCGCACTTCAGCCAGGCTCGGCCAAAGTTCGCGAAGATAGACCTCCTTGCCCTCCGCATCTCGCCCGAGTGGCTCCCGAGTGAGATCGATATCCACTCGCCCAGCCAGGGCAAACGCCACCACTAACGGCGGCGACATCAAGAAATTCGCTTTGATGCTCTGATGAACCCTGGCTTCGAAATTTCGATTGCCCGACAGGACTGAGGCCGCCACTAAATCGTTCTCGGAAATAGCCCGTTCAATATTCGGGTGCAACGGTCCGGAATTCCCGATGCAGGTGGTGCAACCGTAACCCACAATGTTGAAGCCCAATTTATCCAGGTAAGGCTGTAACCCGGTCTTCGCTAAATAATCGGTTACCACGCGCGAGCCCGGCGCCAACGAGGTTTTTACCGTCGGGTTCACCTTCAGCCCGCGTTCGACCGCTTTCTTGGCTAGCAGGCCCGCGGCCAGCATAACGCTCGGGTTACTGGTATTGGTGCAACTGGTGATCGCCGCAATCAACACGCTGCCATGGCCCACCGAGCCCGTCCGGCCGGAACCCGCCGCCGGCTGTTCACCATTGACCGACACGGTCACCTTCTCACTCAATGCATCCGCGCTCTTCCCGTAACCACCCTCTTTAGCCGGCTTGCTGAAAAGCTCATGAAAATTGGATCCCAGATGATCCAGGTCAACCCGATCCTGGGGCCTTTTTGGACCGGCTACGCTTGGCTGGACCGTGTCTAAGTCCAGCTCCAGAGCGACGCTGTAGTCGATTTGTCCTTTCTGCGGCATCCCAAACAATTGCTGCGCCCGATAATACTGTTCGAAGCGGTCGACCATCTCCTCGGAGCGGCCCGTCAGCCGAAGATAGTTAATCGACTCGGAATCCACCGGGAAAAAGCCCATGGTAGCGCCATATTCAGGAGCCATGTTTGCGATGGTTGCCCGGTCGGGGAGCGGCAACGAGGCGGCGCCATCGCCGTAGAATTCGACAAACTTCCCGACCACCTTGGCCGCTCGCAGCATTTGCGTCACTCGCAAAGCTAAATCTGTCGCGGTCACCCCTTCCCTAAGTTTACCCGAGAGATGAACTCCGACGACTTCCGGCGTTAAAAAATAGACCGGTTGGCCGAGCATTCCGGCTTCAGCTTCGATACCGCCCACCCCCCAGCCGACGATCCCCAAACCGTTGATCATGGTGGTATGCGAATCCGTCCCGACCAGCGTATCCGGGTAGCATACTTCTTCGCCTCCCGCGTTCGCGCTGATCACTCCCTTGGCCAGATATTCGAGATTTACCTGGTGTACGATCCCGATACCCGGCGGCACTACGCCAAATGTCTCAAAGGCCTGCTGGCCCCACTTTAGAAATTCGTAACGTTCCCGGTTACGTTTGAACTCGTAGTCCAAGTTAAGACTCAACGCCTCTGGCGACCCGGCAAAATCAACTTGGACCGAATGATCGACCACCAGGTCAACCGGCACCAATGGCTCGATTAGCTTAGGATCTTTCCCCAGCGTGGCCACGGCATCCCGCATAGCCGCTAGATCCACCAGCAATGGCACCCCAGTGAAATCTTGAAGCACAATCCGGGCGACAATGAACGGGATCTCCTCTAGCGCCGGCTCTTTCGCGTTCCAACGCGCCAACCCCGTCACATCTTCTTCCGAAATCTTTTTGCCGTCGCAGTTCCTCAGGACCGACTCCAGCACGATCCGGATGCTGACCGGGAGCCGGGATATCTTTGCAACCCCTGCTTCTTCCAACGCCGGTAAAGAGTAAAACTTGGCCGCCTTCCCTTTATTGTAGCTGAATGAGCGTATCGTTTGCGAAGACAACATCGCTACGCCAACTCCTTCAATTTCTGCTCGATCGCCTCGAAGTTAGGCAGAATTTTTGGGTTATCCGAGCTCTCGGAATATTGGATCACACCATTTCGATCGATCACAAAGGCGGACCGTTTCGCGACTCCTCCGAAGGGGAGGTTCGCTTCCGGAAGAAAACTTGTATAGGCCACATCGTACGCTTTCGCGACCGCATGATCGTAGTCGCTTAGCAGCGGAACGGTGATCTCCGCTTCTTTAGCCCAGATTTCCTGAGAGAACGGGCTATCTCCGCTAATGCCGTAAACCGTCGTGTTTAATCCGTCGTAAGTCGCAAACCCGCCGGATACATCGCAAAGTTCCGATGTACAAACACTAGTGAAAGCCATCGGAAAAAAGAGCAATAACGTGTTTTTCTTACCAAAATCGTCGCTGAGCTTAACCAGCTTAATACCCTCGGCATTTTTAGTACTGAGCGTGAAGTCAGGGGCTTGGGAACCTACTGGAAGTGCCATAATCGTTGAAACTAGAACCCGGAATAAGGATTCACCAACGAATATAGAAAGGCGGGACAGTGGGTCAATTCTTAAGGAGCTAGGAGCTGGAATCCAGGAGCCAGGAGGACCGGGGGCGTCACACGTCCGAGCGACTGGTATGGCCGGGCATGTGGTGGGGCGAAAATCTCGGCGCGCCGAGACCCGCCGCCGCTTCGCTTTGGCGCGGCCCTGCGCTGGGTCGTGTCACGCCTTGAGATTGGCCGCGACGTAGGCTTTGCGAAGTCGGGTTTTCGCCCCACCACATACTGGTCCGTGCCCCGCCCGTCCTCCTGGCTCCTGGCTCCTGGCTCCTGACTCCTCACTAAAGACACTTGATCCCTCCTTCATCCAGCGCACGCTTCAACGTCGCGATGTGCGCTTGATCGCGTGTCTCCACAACGCAACTAACCTGTACCGCAGATACATCGGCGGCGCAGAATGTCCGGTCATGGGTGATCTCTTTCACGCTTGCTCCCGTTCCGGCGATCACTCGGGTTAATGCCGCCAGACCACCGGGGCGGTCGCTGATCGTGGCAATGAACCGGAACAGACGACCATCGGCCACCAGACCACGTTCGATCACCCGATTGAGAACGCCCGGATCGATGTTTCCACCGCAAAACGGTAACACCACCCGTTTCCCAACCAGGTCCGGCAGCTTTCCACTTAAGAGCGCAGCCAACGTTGAAGCAGCGGCTCCTTCAACCACGCTTTTCTCTAATTCCAAGATTCGCAGGATCGCCAGCGCGATCTCGTTCTCGGAAACCAGCACGAACTGGTCGACCACTTCTCGCGCGATCTCGAACGCATTAGCGCCCGCCGCCGGTACCGCTAATCCGTCAGCCAAAGTCGCCCCGTTTTGTACATTGACCGGTTTGCCGGCGGCTAAAGCCGACGCAAAGCTTGGAGTGTTCTCGGCCGCAACCCCGACGACTTTTACCGACGGTTTCAAAGCCTTGATGGCTAGCCCGACACCCGCGATCAAACCTCCACCGCCTACCGGTACAACGATCGCATCCATTTCCGGCACTTGATCAAGGATCTCTAGCGCCATCGTGCCTTGCCCGGCGATGATGTCCCAATCGTCGTAGCCGTGGATGTAAGTGAGCTTCTCTTCTTGGGCGAATTGATCGGCGCGCTCACGAGCTTCGGCAAAGCTGTTTCCCGCCACCACGACCTTGGCATTCAATCGCTGACAGGTAGTGATCTTAATCAATGGCGCATACTGCGGCATTACCACCGTCACCGGAATGCTCAGTAATTTCCCATGGTACGCCAGGCCCAGCGCGTGATTGCCTGCCGACGCCGCCACCACACCCAGACCGCGTCGCTCGTCATCCAAAAGTAGAAGTGCGTTTCGCGCTCCCCGTTCTTTAAAACTTCCCGTCCTCTGCAAATGATCGAGCTTGCAAAAAATCTGGGCGCCGACCGCCTCAGACAACGGTTCCGAACGCGGACAGGGTGAGTAATAGATCCCACTCTTGATACGCCGTCGGGCCGCTTGAATGTCTGAGAGGGAAAGCACCTTACTAGAATACAGGAGTCAGAAGCCAGAATCCAGGAGGTGAAAGGTGATAGGTAAAAGGTCATATGCCGTGATCGGAAGAGCGCTCGCGTCGGGCAGGGGCGGCCTTTTACCTTTCACCTATCACCTTTCACTTTTCACTCTCCACCTCTCCGCCTCCTTCATTTGCGATTCCCGCCGCGCGACGGATAGTATTACGGTATTACCATGCCAACTATCACCTTCAAGGTTACACCGGAGGAAGCCGCTTTGCTCCGCGCCCGAGCTAAAGCAGCCCAACGGACGCTGTCCGAATTCTTACGAGACCAAGTTCTCGGTCGGGCGACCAATAAGAAAACACGATTAAAACCGAGCAAGAAAACTGGAATCCTCATTGTTCCGCGAAAACCCCTCGCTCGACGTCTCACTACTGAAACGGTTTCGGAGCTCTTGAGCGATTTTCCGTGAGATACCTGGCCGATGTCAACGTTCTCGTCGCCTGGGCCTGGGAGGCCCACTCGTGCCACGATCGGGTTGAGAATTGGATAAAATCGCTGCAGAAGCAATCGGGTCCGGCGCTATTGACGTGCGCCATCACCGAGCTCGGGTTCTTGCGAGTGTCGCTACAAATTCCTGGCTATTCTGTCGACATCACCACGGCACAGGCTGCTCTTTCGTCGATGAAGAACGCGCGGCAGCTCGGACACCTCTTTATTTCGGACGACATCAGCGGAACTGTTCTTCCCCATTGGGTGCGGACGCCTCGACAGCTGACTGACGCCCATCTAACCCAACTCGCCGCGGCTGCGCAGGCTCAGCTGGCTACGCTTGATCGGGGGATACCGGGCGCTTTTGTAATACCCTAGCCTGCTGTATTTCAATGGGCCGATGCTAAATACCGATACTCAGCTCATCGATCTCGACGGTGCTTGGCCAGTAAACCCGCTCGACCTTGGCCGCTCCCTGGATTGTCGCAGTTGGGGACCCAAACTCAGGTACTGCGCACCGACCAGCATCATCCATTCGTTCTTCGAGGAGATCGCTGGAAAGGTGACCCCGTTCACGCTTTACGGCTCTGGCGATTTCCATCATCTCACCGCGATTTGGCTGCGCCAGATCACCACACCATTCGTTCTGATATCCTTTGATAACCATCCGGATTGGGATACGAGACCTCCGCATTGGTGTTGTGGCACTTGGATGAACCGCGCGTTGGAATCTGCGCTTCTTAAGAAGGCCGTCATCTGGGGTTGCGCCAATTTCGAGTTTAACCCGCCTCATCGGTGGTTTGCCAATCACGCGGCTTTGCGGGCGGGGCGGTTAGAAGTTTGGCCCTGGATCGAGCGGTTTGGCCCTTCCGCGCGCCGCCGATGGGCGGGCATCACGGCGGAAAATTGGAAAGAACGATTTGCTGCTTTTGCTGCCGGTCTATCCGATTCGCCGGTCTATGTCACCATCGACATGGATTGTCTGCAACCCGAGGTCGCAGCCACCGATTGGGAACAGGGGCTCTTTACCGCTGAAGATATCGCCTGGGCTCTGGGCACTCTCCGAAAATCGACCACCATTATCGGCGGCGATCTTTGCGGCGCGCATTCCCCCGCTCAATACCTACGCTGGACTCAACGCCGAACCGCCCTCATTGATCACCCAAAAAAGCCCGCACCCGATACCAAAAGCGCGGTCCGGACGAATCTAATAGCAGCCAGACAGATCTGGCCGGCATTGGTCGGCACAGCCTAGTGTTAGTTATTAGTAACAACTGGTTATAAGTTTTAGGTTATAAGTTTTAGGTTTTAGGTTAACGCTTTGCGCGGCAGATCTTCTCGACCGAACCGCACGACGCTAGGTGGAAATGCGGCCTGCAACCTAAAACTTAAAACCTAGAACCTAAAACCTAGAACCTAAAACCTAAAACCTACAGCCGGTTAAGTGCCCGCCACCAAGACGGCTCCAACCGAGATCACCGCAATTCCCAGCATGAGGCGCGAAGTCAATTTCTCGCGTAAGAAAATCAAAGCGGCCACCGCCATCATGGGACGATCGATCGCTTCGATCGGAAAAATTTTGCTCAGTGGAAAATGGGGTAACAATGCGAGCCAGAAGAAGAAACCGATCGCGCCGCCGACTAGCCCGGCTCCGATCCACCCAGCTCGATGCCAACCGACCACATCCGGATGTCCCATGGCTCGCTTAAAACAGATCTGTCCGGCAATCGCGCTGCTGTTTGAGATCAGCAGCAACAAAAAGAAGAATAACGTCATAACCTCTCCTCAAGTCGCGCCAAAGGCCGCGCGATGATGATGATGCCCATCGTAACCACAAAAATGCCGGCCCAGCGCACCAGAGAGATTTGCTCGCCTAAAAAGAACCAACAACCAAGGGGAATAATGACTTGAGTCGCGGCGGCCAGACTATAAGCAATGATCAACGGCACAAACCGAAGGGCATGCAGCCACGCAAATAGGCTGGCAATCATGCATCCGATCCCGAGACACACAGCCACAGAGCCAAAGCTGGCGAGCCCCAGCAACGAACCGCCCGGCGTATGATCGCTTCCGACTTTGAAAAGAATATTCGCGATTGCTGTGAGAATCACGTTCAACCCAATGTGCAGATAAGGGTTCAAGTACCAAGCCATTTTCGGCACGCTTTGCTCAGACTTGAGTTCGACGCGATCTCGTTCGGATGTAAGAGAAGGCATTGTCAATGCAACCTCCGGCGAGGAAGCAGTTGCAAGTCTTCTCATTTATATCTAGCCTGTCAACGGCTATATGAAGATTTTGGCATACACAAAGTATGACGCGGTTCCCGTGCTTTGCGCTATAGGTCACGCGGGGTATTTGGTTACGCTCTTTCTCTTATTTCCGCATACCCCCTTGTGGATCATGCTGATTTTGGGATTCATCTATTCCATCAGCATCTCTTGGAATATCAACGGGATATCACACAACTTCATTCATAACCCGTACTTCAAATGGAAGCCGTTGAACTACGCTTTCAGTTGGTTGCTTTCGGTAACCATGGGATTTTCCCAACAGTTTTACGATCTGGTGCATCACCGGCATCATCAGGGTAATAGCGACCGTCCGGATGAGACCGGTGAAACGGTTGATCCGATCTCGATTTATCGTCATGGACACGACGATGAGCCGGAAAATGTGTGGAGCTACGTGTTCCTCAGCTTTTTCCGCGATGATCCGAAACAGATTTATAGCGAGATCAAAAAACGTAAAGCCTTCAACGCTTACTTCGGCGTTTTTGAGATCGCGTCCTGGGTATTGCTCGTAGTGCTTGCCGGTATCCTAAACTGGAAGTTCGTACTCTTTTACGTCCCGTTTTATTATTTCGGTCATTCGCTCTCCTATCTTAACGGGTACTACCGCCACTTCGGTGGGAACCCAGATGAACCGATTGCTTGGGGTGTCAGCAGCTACGGGAAACTCTATAATGCGATTTGGTTTAACAACGGCTATCACGCCGAACATCATTACAAGCCGAAGGTCCATTGGACCAAGATGAACCAGCTGCACGAGCAAATCCGCGAGGAACAAATCAAAGCCGGCGTTCACGTGATCAAGCCACCGCACGCCCTCGGTTTTCTCGATTCCAACCAGCCAAAACCTTCTGAGGAAGTAGAGACGCAAGAAGCGCCAACGGCGTAAGGAACCTCTGCAGGGGCTTGCTTCAGTTGCTGCAAGCCCCTTCTTTTTTCTTCTGGAGCTTTGAAAGTGGCCGTCGTCCTGTCTTAATCGCCATTTAGAATGCGTCTCAAAGACGGCGAATCAACCATTTCCCGGATCAAGCGCGGCTCGCTCGGCGAGTCCGATGCCGGAAGCAAATCTAAACTCCACCATCCGACGTCATGCCATTTGCCGAGCTTGAACCCGACCCGTTGATACACCCCGATTGGGCGGAACCCGATCTTTTCGTGCAGCCTGACACTAGCTTCATTTGGTAACGTGATTCCGGCGAAAGCCCGGTAATAACCCAATTGCCGGCAGATCTCGGCTACAGCGGTGTAAAGCTTCGTACCGATACCGCACCTTTTCGCGGCGGGCGCTAAGTACGCAGTAAAATCAACCGACCAGCGGTATGCCAATCTTTCGCGGTGCTTGTCTGCGTAGGCATAGCCGAGAACCACGTCTTCTTCCGAGACAGCAACCAACCACGGATATCGATCGGTCACGGCACGAATCCGTTCTCGGATGGTCCCTTCGTCCGGTGCTACGGTTTCAAACGAAACGGCTGTCTCGCAACAAAGCGGCGCGTAAATCGCAGCGATTTGCGCAGCATCGTCGGGCGAGACGAGGCGCAGCCGAGTCTTAGGCGGTTGAAGTGATTCCATCCCTTTGCTCGAAAGAGTAATCGGTAAAAGGAGTACAAGGAGTACGAGGAGTCGCAAGGAGTTCAAGGAGGCTACCGGGTAGCACTTGACCACGGCACCCTTATCTTTTGCTTATAGCGCCAGCTCCCCACGCCGACTCCTTGAACTCCTCGTACTCCTTGTACTCCTCGTACTCCTTTTACTGACTCCTGATTACTGATTACTGATTACTGACCCCGTACCCTCCTCCCCCTGGCGTTTCTACAACGATGCAATCGCCGGGCGCAACATCACGTTGGTCACAGCTGTGCAGCACTTCTACGCGTCCATCGGTCCGTAAGATGAAAGTCCGACCAACCTGCCCTGGTTGGCCTCCCTCGAGTCCAAACGGCGGCACCCTTCGATGATTGGCCAAAATTGCGACCTTCATCGGTTCACGGAATCGGAGCTTGCGGACAACACCATCGCCTCCGCGCCAATGGCCCTCACCACCGGATCCACGACGGATCTCGAACCCTTCCAATACCACCGGATAACGCAACTCGAGCACCTCCGGGTCCGTTAATCGGGTGTTGGTCATGTGGGTATGAACCGCGGAAGCGCCTGAAAACCCGGATCCAGCTCCAGCCCCGCCACAGATGGTTTCGTAATATTGGTAACGATCATTACCGAAGGTGAGGTTATTCATTGTGCCTTGGCTCGCAGCCAAGACACCAAGAGCGCCGTATAGTGCATTCGCTATCGCCTGCGAAGTTTCGACGTTTCCAGCCACGACTGCCGCCGGTGGCGCCGGCGCCAGTATCGAACCCTCGGGCACCACGATCTCCAGCGCGTCCAGGCAGCCGTCATTGAGAGGGATTTCTTCTCTTATCAGGGTACGAAAGACGTAAAGCACCGCCGCGCTGACGATCGCGGAAGGCGCATTGAAGTTATCCGTGGTTTGGGCGGACGTACCGGTGAAATCGATCTTTGCCCGGCGCGCTGTCGCATCGATATCAATGCGCACGTGAATCTCAGCGCCTGAATCCATTTGCTGAATGAAATGGCCCGGCTTAAGGCGATCGATCACGCGACGCGCTTGTTCAGCAGCATTGGATCGGACATGCCCCATGTATGCCTGCACGCCTTCAAGACTGAACTGTTCAACCAACGCGGCTAGCTCGCGAACACCTTTTTCATTAGCCGCAATCTGGGCATGAAGATCGCCTAGGTTTTGCGGAATATTGCGGGCCGGATAACGACCACTTGAAAGGAGTTCGATCAATTCCCTTTCCCGAAAGCGACCCTGTTCGACCAAAAGAAAATCGGTGATCCGAATCCCTTCTTCATGAATGGTAATGCTGGCCGGCGGCATCGACCCCGGTGTGATGCCGCCGATGTCAGCATGATGCCCGCGGCTTGCCACCCAAAACGTCGGCTGTTTCCCGGAAATAAAAACGGGTGTAACCACCGTAATATCGGGAAGATGGGTACCGCCTGCGAAAGGGTCGTTTAACGCAAATACGTCGCCGGTGCGAACCGTGCCGCCACGCCGCTCAATAACGGCGCGTACCGCGCCACCCATAGAACCGAGATGCACGGGGATATGGGGCGCATTCGCGACCAATCGGCCTTGGGCGTCGAATAATGCACACGAGAAATCGAGACGTTCTTTGATGTTTACGGAGTAGGCGGCGTTTTGCAGAACGGCGCCCATTTGTTCCGCAATAGACATAAAAAGATTATTAAATACCTCAAGAAGAACAGGATCCGACTCGGTATCGATCATGACGCGGATCGCTCTCGGCGCTGTTCGCGTCAGTAGGAGGTCCATCTCTTTTGTTATCTCCCCTCTCCAACCCGGTTCGATTACGGTGACCGTCGTTCGTTCTGTGATCAACGCGGGACCCGTGATCGTGGTACCCATCGAGAGCGTCTCCCGATCAAAAACCGGCGTCGATTCCCACTTCTCAGAAAACCACACCTTCGGTAGGACTTCGGCGAGCTCAGTCGAACCGGATGAGCTCCCGCTCATCCGGGGTCGTTGCGCATCCAACTTGCTGCCACCCTGTTCCCGGATGAGCGGGCCGCCGTCGCTACGCTTTGGCGCGTCTTGGCCGACAGTTGTGACAGCAGGTTGAGCTTGGCCGCGACGAAGTCCCGCGGACGCGGGAGAAGTCGGGAGCTCATCCGGTTCGACTGAGCTCGCCGAAGTCCTACCGGGACCGACGGCTTCGACAGAAACGGCGGCGATCACTAGACCGCGTTCTTCTGGATCCATCGTGAAGCCAAAGCGGGAGCGATGTGCGGTTTGAAACGCCGCTATCATTTCGCTGATACTTCCCACCTCGACCGGCAAAGCGGTATTGGTGCCTCGGTAGCGCAGGTGATACTTTCGCAAGACTTTTTCCGTGTCCGAATGTTGCAGCTGCAATTCCTCACGAACTTCTTGTTCTAAATCGGATAATATTCGTTCGGCCTCAGTTATCCCGTCCGGGTTCAACGGCAGTTCCACGGAAGACTCCCGCAGGGCCCTAAGCTCAGCCAGCCCTATACCGTAGGCAGATAACACACCGGCCAAGGGATGGATCAACACGCGTTCCATACGTAAAGCGTCCGCCACGGCACAAGCGTGTTGGCCACCGGCTCCTCCAAAGGTGACCAGCGTGTAACCGGTTACATCATACCCGCGAGCTACCGAGATCTTCTTGATCGCATTCGCCATGTTGTCGACGGCGATCCGGAGAAAACCGCTCGCTAGTTCCTCGGGGGTTAAAGATTTCTGTGATGACGACGCGATTTCGGCCGCGAGCACGCTGAACCGTTCATGGACCCGTTGGTCATCCAGAGGCAAATCACCGCTCGGACCAAAGATCTTCGGGAAAAAGTCCGGAGGCAGCCGCCCTAGTAGGACGTTACAATCGGTCACCGTAAGCGGTCCACCGCGACGATAAGCCGCCGGCCCTGGGTTAGCACCTGCGCTCTCGGGACCAACTCGCAACCGGCCGCCGTCAAACGAACAGATCGAGCCACCTCCTGCCGCCACGGTGTGGATGTGCATCATCGGCGCGCAGATCCGTACACCGGCAACCTCGGTCTCGAACCGGCGTTCGAACTCGCCGGCGTAATGAGTGACGTCCGTTGAGGTGCCACCCATATCAAAGCCGATGATCCGATCGATTCCGGCTTGAGTGGCTACCTTGGCCGCTCCGACACTTCCCCCGGCTGGGCCCGACAAGATTGAGTTCTTGCCTTGAAATCGAGCCGCATCCGCCAGCCCACCGTTCGATTGCATGAAGAACAATGGGATCCCAGGTAGCGCTCGCCGGAGGGTATCGACATATTTTCGAAGCACCGGTGACAGATAGGCATCCACCACCGCCGTATCGCCCCGGTTCACAAAGTTAATCAGGTGACTCGTTTCGTGGCTGGTGGATACTTGGGTGAATCCAAGGTCTCGGGCTACTTCCGCGATAGCATTTTCGTGCTGCGGGTAACGATAACCGTGCAGACAGACGACCGCAGCGGCACGAATCCCTCTCGCCCGGACCTTCGTTAGCGAGTCTCGGACACTAGTTAGATTCAGAGGTTCTAGCTCTTCTCCTTCAGCAGAAAAACGGCCCCCGACTTCCACCACCTCTGCGTAGAGCGGATCGGGCAAAATGATTCGCAGATCAAAAAGCTTGGGACGTTGCTGGGTACCGATTCGCAACGCATCCGCCAGACCGCGAGTGATCACTAACAAGGTGGGTTCACCTTTTCGTTCCAACAGGGCGTTGGTGGCCACCGTTGTTCCCAACTTTACCGATGCGATCGTATCGGCCGGAATCGGCTCATCGCGGCTTAGATCGAGCATTTGCCGGATCCCTTCAACCGCAGCATCCGGATACTGCTCGGGATTGTCCGATAGAAGTTTTGCGGAATGGATCCGGCCGTCAGGCGCGCAAGCGACGATATCGGTAAACGTTCCTCCTCGATCAATCCAGAATTGCCAGCGGCCTGAGGGTTGAGGCATTTGTGGGGTAACGCGGTTGGCGGTTGGCGGTTGGCGGTTGGCGGTTGGCGGTTGGCGGTTGGCGGTTGGCAGTTGGCAGTTGGCAGTTGGCGGTTAAAAGAAGATTGGCGGCAGTTGGATGCAAATGAGTTCTAAGATTTCTGCTCCCGGAGGGACGCCGTGATCGTAGCCAGGCATCCCGCGGCCGCGGATTGCCCGGTCTCCGTGCGAAAACGGGAACCGTCCCGGGACTGAATGATCGTAGCCAGGCAATTTATTGCCTGGAATCCGTTTCAAAAAGTGATCCGTCCCGTCGTAGGGACGGTCTGATCCTTACCCCGGGGTTGATTAATCGTCCCCTGATCGTAGCACGCCTACCGGACCTAATCATACCGTGCCCTACGGGACAAAGGCGTTCCGCGCCGGTTTGGGCAAGATTCGGGGGCATGGAAGGAATGCGTTCGTCTCTGCGTGTAGCCAACGATCTAACGAAGGAGGAAATTCGCCCCATCGCCGTTTCGCCCATTCGCCGTTTCGCTTCTCTACGCCGCCACATTTTCACGTGATTTTTGTTCGGTATAGATCAAACCTCGGCTATGGCACATAATCCGAGTCCAATCTTTTCCACGGCTTCTGTTATCGGTTCCGGCCTGATGGGCACCGGGATCGCGGCCGTCTTCGCGGCAGCCAAAATGAAAGTTATGCTGGTCGATACCGACCAGGCGCGACTGGACGAATCCAAAAACAGGATCCAGAGGATCGCGGCTGAGCTTTTGGCGGCTGATCTAATCGAAGAGGATCCGGAAGCCGTCGCCGCCAGAGTGGTTTGCGCCTCGGATTTGGCAGCCTGCAAAGAAAGCGAGCTCATCCTCGAAGCGATTTTCGAGAACCTGGAGGCCAAACATGCGCTATATACTCAATTGGAGGCGATTGTCTCCGCTTCCACCATTATAGGAAGCAACACTTCGGGCCTGCTTCCCTCCGATCTTTGCCGGCCTTTTCGCCATCCCGAAAGATTTCTCGTAATTCATTTCTGGAATCCGCCGCACGCGATCCCTTTGGTCGAAGTAGTACCCCATCCCGGCACCAAACCAGAAGTGACCGAGGCCGTTCTAGAATTTCTACGATCGGTTAAGACCGATCCGGTACTGGTCGCGAAAGAGATCCCGGGGTTTATCGGCAACCGCCTTCAATACGCCGTGCTGCGCGAAGCTCTAGCCATCGTCCGTTCCGGAGCAGCTACCCCGGAAGCGGTCGACACCGCCATGAAAGCTTCTCTGGGACCGCGTTATTCCGTGGTGGGTCCGATTGAAACCGCCGATCTCGGCGGGC
>Ga0209647_1002927_pt1 | contig 13542 bp, 12 predicted proteins | sample GraSoi_2013_60cm_FD_185827 | JGI IMG/M metagenome (GOLD analysis project Ga0209647, IMG submission 185827) | Grasslands soil microbial communities from the Angelo Coastal Reserve, California, USA - Sample 9_17_2013_60cm (SPAdes) (version 2) | ecosystem: Environmental > Terrestrial > Soil >... | reverse complement strand
CCACCAGTTCGGGGTAAGCATCTTTCATCAGGTCGCGGACGGCCATCACCATCTCATGCATGAACGGTTTGGTGGCGCCCAGAAGGCGTCCATGGCGGATGCCGCGGCGCAGGATCTTGCGCAGCACATAGCCGCGTCCTTCGTTTGCCGGCAGCACGCCGTCCGATATCAGGAACGTCACCGCGCGGGCGTGGTCGGCCACCACGCGCAGGCTCGCCGCCGAGCGAGAGCCTTTCTCCGCCGCCAGTTCTTTGTTCAGGTCCACTCCGGTCAACCGTGCCGCAGCTTCAAGCAGCGGCATGAAAAGATCTGTGTCGTAGTTGGAAATCTTGCGCTGAAGCACCGCGGCAGTGCGCTCCAATCCCATTCCGGTATCGATAGACGGCTTGGGCAGCGGGTTGAGCGTGCCGGTGTTGTCGCGATCAAACTGCATGAAGACCAGGTTCCAGATCTCCACGTAGCGTCCGCAGTCGCAGGGAAACTTGCAGTCGGCATGGCCTTCGTCCGAGGCCGCGGCTCCCATGTCGTAAAAGATTTCGCTGCATGGACCGCACGGGCCGGTATCACCCATGGACCAGAAGTTGTCCTTCATTCCCATGGCGAAGATGCGCTCTTTCGCCACGCCCACATCCAGCCAGTGCTTTTCCGCGTCGTCGTCGCGCGGGATTCCCTGCTCCCCCTTGAAGATGGTTACGTAGAGCTTGTCACGAGGCACGCCGAACCAGTCTGACGCGGTCACCAGCTCCCACGCATAGGAGATGGCTTCGGCCTTGAAGTAGCTGCCAAAGCTGAAGTTGCCCAGCATCTCAAAGAACGTGTGATGGCGTTTGGTGAAGCCCACGTTCTCCAGGTCATTGTGCTTGCCGCCGGCGCGCACGCACTTCTGTGACGTTGTGGCCTTGTTGTAATCGCGCTTCTCCACGCCCAGAAAGACGTCTTTGAACTGGTTCATGCCCGCGTTGGTGAAGAGCAAAGTGGGATCGTTGGCAGGCACCAGCGAAGACGAGTGCACACGCCTGTGGCCTTTGCTTTCAAAGAAGCGCAGAAATTTCTCGCGAATTTCAGAGCCGGTCGGCATCTTCTTTATTGTATCGAAGTCAAACCCAGAACCTTTGAAACACAGAGGAAAGGAGGACGCAGAGGAATCTTGGTGTATTGCCAGAATTGCCAAAAGTGCCAAAATTCGGTCGAAATTGAAACCCCAAAATCTTTGAAACACAGAGGAACAGAGGAAGCAGAGGAATGGTTTGATGGCTTGTCAGAATTGCTAAGAGCACCAAAGTCGCCGAAATTTTGGAGAACCATTCACGAGTAAGAGCCTAAGACATGAACAAAGCGAAGAACCAGAGCGACCACATTTCAAGAACTAACCTGCACTCCTCCGCTGCCTCCGTTCCTCTGTGTTTCAAAGATTTTGGGGTTAGGTTTCGCTCGGCTTCTCGTTTTCGGCCCCTTCCGGTGTTTCCTGTTGCTTGCGCAGCAGCGGGAACAAGATCACGTCGCGGATGGAGCGCGAATCCGTCAGCAGCATGGTCAGCCGGTCAATGCCAATGCCCTCGCCCCCGGTCGGCGGCAGGCCATAAGAAAGCGCGCGGATGTAGTCTTCATCCATGGCGTGGGCCTCTTCGTCACCGCGTTCTTTTTCTTTCAGCTGCTGCTCAAAGCGGCGGCGCTGCTCTTCCGGATCGTTGAGCTCGCTGAAAGCGTTGCCAATCTCCAGCCCGCCGACAAACACCTCAAAGCGCTCCACCCAGTCCGGCTCGTCGCGCTTGTTTTTGGACAAGGGCGAGATGGCGACAGGGAAGTCGTACAAGATCGTCGGCTGGATCAGGTGATGCTCCGCCACGGCCTCAAACATCGCGGCAATAGTCTTGCCCGGCGGATCTTTGGGATCATAAGGCATGTGCGGCGTATGGCTGGCGTTCAGGCGCTTCACCAGCTTCTCGACCGATTCATGTGTGGCAAAATCCGCCATCTCCGGCTTGGGCGCGGCGGCTTCCGGCCAGTATTTAATGATGGCTTCGCGCATGGAGAGCCGCTGCCAGTCGGCAAAATCAAATTCCTTGCCGTCGAATGTGGCTTTGGTGGTGCCGTTCACATCGCGCGCCACCTGGGCCAGCATGTCTTCCGTGAGCTGCATCATGTCGTGATAGTCGGCGTAGGCCTGGTAGAACTCCAGCATCGTGAATTCCGGGTTGTGCTGGGTAGAGATGCCCTCATTGCGGAAGTTGCGATTGATCTCATAAACCCGCTCCAGCCCTCCCACCACCAGCCGCTTCAGGTAAAGCTCGGGGGCAATGCGCAGGTAAAGATCGATATCGAGCGTGTTGTGGTGCGTGACAAACGGCCGCGCTGTGGCGCCGCCGGCGATGGGCTGCATCATCGGCGTCTCTACTTCAATGTAACCTCGGGCATCGAGAAACCGCCGGACAGACTGCACCACTTTGCTGCGCTTGACAAAGACCTCGCGCACGTCCTGGTTCATTACCAGATCGACGTAGCGCTGGCGATAGCGCAGCTCAACGTCGCTCAGCCCATGCCATTTTTCCGGCAGAGGCAGAAAATCCTTGGCCAGAAAAGTAATCTCTTCCACGTGGATGGTAAGCTCGCCTGTGCGGGTGCGGAAAAGATAGCCGCCCACGCCGATGTGGTCGCCCAGGTCGAGCAATTTGTACAGGGCAAAGCCTTTTTCGCCCACGAAATCCAGCTTGACGTAAATCTGCAGCCGCTGACCGCCTTGCTGGAGATGCGCGAACCCGGCCTTGCCCTGGAGGCGTATAGAGATGATGCGTCCGGCCACCTTCACCTGGACGCGCGGGTTTTCCAGTTGCTCGGCTGTCTTCTCGCCATACTCGGCCAGGATTTGCGGAACGGTGTGTGTGGCGGTGAACTTGTGCGGATAAGCCTGCTGGCCCAGGGCTTCAATATCGCGCAGCTTCTGCTGCCGCAGTTGGTAAACGCTCTCTTCAAAAGACACTGTGTAGTCTGACCTCGCGGGTGTAAACGCTCGATTATAAATGACGCGAACCGGCGGCCCCGCATCTGAGGTCATGAAGGTGTGCCGTTTCATCTTGTATGATCTTGGGCAGACAAGGAGGGGGACATGCTCAAAGGTTTTCGGCAGTTCATCATGCGGGGCAACGTAATGGACCTGGCCGTGGCGGTGGTGATTGGCGCCGCGTTCGGGGCCGTGGTCACCTCATTTGTTACAAACATTCTCACGCCGCTGATTGCGGCCGTCGCCGGCAAGCCGGACTTTTCAGCTTTCAACGCGACCATCAACGGCGCTGTGATTTCGTATGGCGTTTTCTTGAACGCGCTGCTCTCGTTCCTGCTGGTGGCCGCGGCCATCTATTTCTTTATGATTGCGCCCATGAACGCATGGAAGGCGCGCGCTGCGCGCACCGCCATTCCAACCGATCCCACCAGCAAGAAATGTCCGGAATGCCTGAGTGAGATTCCCATCGCCGCGCGACGCTGCGCGTTTTGTACCTCAGTGGTTGCTACGCCAAGCGCGCCGGGGAACGCCTGATCTGTTGCACGCCGTTCTTGACACCTTCGGGGCCGCCCTCTATGGTGTAAGTCTTCTGGACAAGAAACATTGGAGGAAGAACGATGACGAAAAGATTGGCCCTGATAGTTTTGCTGTTCGGCTTCACCGTGGCATTCGCACAGGACAAGAAAGCTGCACCAGCCGACCCGTGGGTAGGGCAGTGGAAGCTGGACACAAGCAAATCAAAGTTCCACAATCCCGGTCCCAAGGAAGAGACGTTGACGGTGGACTCCGCGAGCAACGACGCCATCAAGTACTCGATGAAGGGCACAGCGCCGGACGGATCGCCCTACACCGAGGCCTATGAGGGCAAGCCCGACGGCAACCCGTATCCGCTCACGCGCAACGGCCAGGAAGTGGCGAAGATCAGCTACCATCGCAACTCGGACCGCAACTCTACTGGCAAGGCGACCGTGGTTGACGGCTCAACCTTCACCGAGACCGTCACGCTGGCCAAGGACGGCAAAACCATCACGGTCAAGCAGAATCACAAGACGAAGGAAGGCGCATACGACGATGTGATTGTCTTCACCCGGCAGTAAGCGGCGGTGCTGCATAGTTTTGAACGGCGCGGGGAATGCAAACCGCGCCGATTTTATTGGCGGGCGTCTTGGTCAGGAATATTTTTCACGCAATACTGCGGCGTGGTGTGCCACATGTCCAGCCACAATGTAAGCGCTCGCCCGCACAGTGAAAGGATTGCCGCTGGCAACGCCGCTGCGCATCCATGCTTCTTCAGGCAGATTGAGGAAAAAACTGATTGTCGCCAGCCGGATCTGCCGGAATTCTTCCACATGACTAGCCCATGTGAAATCGTCGGCCTTGCCTGCCATTACGGCGATGTCCTGCTCAAAGCTCGGCAGCGGACTATCAAAGCCCCGGGCAAACCATAACGCGCGGTGCACGAAGACACGCTCGGCATCGTTCACATGGTTCCACATCTCCCGGATGCTCCACTTGTCCAGGGCATAACGGTAGAGCGATTTCTCTTCAGAGATTCCGTGCAGGAGCGGAAGCGTTTCATCCAACTGCTTTTCCAGCACTGGCAGAATGTTCTCTTCCGGAACACGATTGATGTAGTTGAAGTAATAGGGTGCGGCTTCGTTCTGTGATGGGCGTCCCTTCATGGGAACAATGTTAGCAGGCTGGGACGAGCGGCGGCTAAAACGGCCAGGGATGCTTTTAATGGCCGACTCTGAGCCAGATCACTCCATCTCTCACGCGCCCAACTCGCGCCACCGTCGTACCTCGTCCGCCACAGAGAAGTTTTGGCTTTGGTTCTGGCTGAATCGGCCTTCCAGGAGATAAGCGCTCTTTTCCAGGGGGATCTCTTCATAGCTGCCGCCTTGAATGAATCCGTTCACATAACGCGAAGCAAACTCTTTCATGCCCAGTTGGACGTATTGCACCGCATGGACCAACTCGTGAAACAGCAGCGCGTCAGTGAATTCTTCATGCGAAACAATCACGTCAATAAATGTGATCGCCGCCATGTCTGAGAAGTCAGGCAGATTGCGAATGCCCATCATCTTGGCCATGGAATACATGGAGGGATTAGGCACACGGCTCCCGCGAAGAACACATACGCGCACGCTGTCGAGGATCTCGGCCGGAAAGAACGGCTGCATCGCGCCGCGCTGGGCCTCGGTCAGCGGCACGGCCTGGGAAACATATTTGTTTCGGCTGCTGTTGATGTAGTCCTCAACCATCGTCGCGAGTTGAGAGACCATTGCGGGAGGAAGCTTGGAAGGTCCATGAGGAATTTTGGTAAATGAGTAATTTGGTAATTGCGTAAATTGATGATTGAGTCTAACAGAATGGTTTTGATAGAGACGCGGATCGTTCGAGCGATCGGTGAACAAAAAGTATGGGCCCAGCTTATACCGGACCCATTTACTCAATCACCAAATACCCATTTACCAAATTGTTTTACGCGACCCCCATCTCCGCGGCGATGCGCTCGGTCACAAAGGCCTCAATCACGTCGCCCTTTTTCACGTCATTAAAGTTGGAGAGGTTGATGCCGCACTCCATACCGTTGCGCACTTCGCTGGCATCGTCCTTGAAGCGCTTGAGCGAACCAATCTTGCCCTTGTAAACCTGCACGCCGTCGCGCACCAGCCGAACGTCGGAATCGCGCTTGATCAAACCATCGAGCACGTAGCAGCCGGCCACGGTGCCTGCCTTGGGCACGCGGAAGGTCTCGCGCACCTCGGCCCGGCCCAGGTAGGTTTCTTTGATGATCGGCTCAAGCAGCCCGAGCATGGCTTTCTTGATCTGGTCCTGCAATTCGTAAATGATCGAGTGCAGGCGGATATCGATTTTCTCCTGGTCGGCGAGTTCCTGGGCTTTCCGCTCCGGCCGCACGTTAAAGCCGATAATCACCGCATTGGAAGCGGAAGCCAGCAGCACGTCATTCTCATTGATAGCGCCCACACCGGTATGCAGGATCTTGATTTTTACCTTCTCATTGGAAAGCTTGGTCAGGGTATCGGCCAGCACTTCCGCTGAGCCCTGCACATCGGCCTTGAGGATGATGGGCAGCTCCTTCATTCCGGCAGTCTTGATCTGCTCCGCCAGGCCTTCGAGCGATAGCTTGGAGCTCTTGGCCAGCGTAGCTTCGCGTGAACGCTGCTCACGATACTCGGCAATCTGCCGGGCCTTTTCGCGGTCGGCCACCATCAACACGTCGCCCGATTGCGGCAATCCTTCCAGCCCCAGCACTTCAACCGGCGTGGATGGCGGCGCTTCTTCAACGGCGCGGCTGCGATCGTCAAACATGGCGCGCACCTTGCCGAAAACATTGCCGACAATAAAGCTGTCTCCTACCTTCAGGGTGCCGTTCTGCACCAGCACAGTCGCCACAACGCCGCGCCCGCGATCAACCTTGGCCTCAACCACCGTGCCCGTCGCCGGGCGCTCCGGATTGGCTTTGAGGTCTTGCAGATCGGCCACCAGGCAGATCATCTCCATCAGCAGGTTCAGATTGGTGCGCTTCTTGGCGGAGACATCCACAAACACCGTGGTGCCGCCCCAGTCTTCCGGCATCAGGCCGCGGTCAGCCAGTTGCTTCTTCACGCGGTCGGGAAGAGCTTCCGGCTTATCGATTTTGTTTACCGCTACGATGATTGGGACCTTCGCCGCCTTGGCATGGTCCATGGCTTCCAGCGTCTGTGGCATCACGCCGTCATCGGCGGCTACCACGAGCACAACAATGTCCGTGACCTTGGCGCCGCGGGCGCGCATGCGGGTGAAGGCTTCGTGACCCGGAGTGTCGAGAAAAACAATCTGCCGTCCGAAGGCTGGAGAGTCTTCCTTGGTGATCTTCACTTTGTACGCGCCGATGTGCTGCGTGATTCCACCCGCTTCGCCGCCGGCGACGTCGGTTTCACGAATCGCGTCCAGCAGCGAAGTCTTGCCGTGATCGACGTGGCCCATAATCGTGACCACCGGCGGACGCGTCACCGCTGCCGCAGCAGCTACTTCCTGTGAGACGCCGGTCATCTGCGCCAGATCCTGCGCAGCCTGGTCTTCAAAGCTGATGGACTCAGATTCGGCGCCAAAATGCCGCGCCAGATCTTTGGCAAGTTCAAAATCCAGACTCTGGTTCACCGTGGCCATCACGCCCTTCATCAGCAGGCGCGCGATCAGGTCTTTAGCGCGTACACCCAGCTTTTCCGCCAGGTCTTTTACGCTGGTGCCCTCACCAATCGTGATGGAGCGGGTGATGGGAAGCGGCTCGTTCGACAGCGCCAGACGTGGCGGTGGAACAAAGCCCTTCATCGTGCCTTCTTTTTCCCGCGGAATGTATGGCTGGCCTGGACGGCGCGTTGGCCCGCCCGGACGTGCCGGTCTTCCCGCCGGTGGCGGAGGTCCGCCTGGGCCTACACCGCCCATTCCCGGACGTGGCGGATAGCCGCCCGGACGTGGTGTGCTGGTCGGGTGCGGGCCGCGGCGCTGTTCGCCGGGTCTGCCTTGATACGGTGGGCGCGAGCCCGGAGCGCCTCCGGGACCGGATGGCCGCGGGCGCTGAAAAATTGGCTGTCCGCGGACCACGCCCTGCGGACGCTGTCCCGGACCGCCCTGCATCGGTCTGGTTCCTGCTGCGCCCTGCATGGAACGTCCCTGCGGAGCGCTGGGCGCTGTCACACGTTGCGGCGGCGCTGTATAAACCGGACGCGGCCCCGTTTGCGGCGTGATCATTCTTCGCTGCTGCGCGATCGGCTGGCCGGGCGTGGGCCGCGTGGATGGCGCAGTCGGTGGAGCTTGCGTGCTTGCGGCCGCGGCTGGAGGCGCAGCCGGAGTTTTGGGCTGAGCTGCGGGCGGCACAACTGTTGCTGCCGGAGGATGTGCGGGCGGCGTGACCACAACTGCGGGCGGAGCGGCCGGCTTTTCAACTGGAGGAGGCGCAATTACCGCTGGCGCCGCCGGCTTGACCATGGGAGGTGTGACCACAACACTTCTTTCCGCTGCCGGAGCAGCCGGTTTGGTAGTTACGACTGCTGGTTTTTCTGCTGCTGGAGGCGCTACTGGAGCTTGCGCTTTGGCCGCGGGAGGAGCCGCTGGCCTGGCCGCAACTGGCGTCGCTGGCCGCGCTGGAGATTGTTGTTCCTGCTCTCTTTGCTTGAGCAGCCTCGCTACGTCGCCGGGCTTGGAGATCTTGGAGAGGTCGATCTTCGGTTTCACTTCCGTCGCGGACGCCCTCTCCCGTGAAGCAGAGCCGGACTTAGCCGAAAAGTGCTTGCGCACTTTTACAGCTTCATCCTCCTCAATTGAGCTTGAATGGGTCTTTTTCTCAGTGACACCCACTTCCGGTAAGATATCCAGAATTACCTTGGCTTTTACCTCAAGCTCTCTAGCCAGATCATTGATTCGAATTTTCATCCGCTCCGTATTTCCTCCAAGTTTCTTGCTACGCGATCATAATGACCTCACGATTTTGACCTTGTGAAATCTCACTACGATGGTTCTTCTTCTGATTTCTTTTCCTGTTGCTCCAGCTCCGGTTCCACCGTTCCTTCCACCGGAGGCTGTTCTTCCCCGTGCGTGTGGACTTCCGCCACGTCGGCATCGGGAGCATTCTCCACTCCCGCGATCAGCGCCGCTTCACTTCCCTGGCCCGTCTCCGCGGCTTCGGCATACTCTGACGCAGGAACATCGCTGGCCGTGACGCCCGTAGCGGCATCGGCAACTTCTGCGCCTTCCACAGCAGCCGTTTCGCCGGCTTCAGGGACCGCAGCAATAGCGCCTGGTTCAAGGGTAGAGAAGTAATTATTCACTGCAATGCTGATTTTTTCCACTGTCTTGGGGCCGACGCCTGGCAGCTCTTCCAATTGCTCCGGCGTCATGTCCGCCAGAGACTCAACCGTGGTAATTCCGGCTTCACTCAGCTTGGTCACCAGGGCTTCGCCCAGCTCCGTAACTTTTTCCAGCGGAGTAGCTTGAGTGCCCACCAGAGATTCCATCTGCTGCTCCACTTCCTGGCGCTTTTCTTCTTCGCTCTTGATGTCAATCTTCCAGCCCAGCAGTTTGGCCGCCAGCCGCACGTTCTGCCCCTTCTTGCCGATGGCAAGCGAGAGCTGGCTGTCATCCACCACAACTTCAAGGTGCTTGTCTGATGGATCGACGACGGTCACACGGCTTACCTTGGCCGGTTGCAGCGCCTTCTCTGCGAAGGTGACCGGGTCTTCGTGATACTCAATAATGTCGATCTTCTCGCCACGCAACTCGCGGATGATGGACTGCACCCGCATGCCTTTCATGCCGACGCATGCGCCTACGGCGTCCACATCTTTATCGCGCGACATCACGGCAATTTTGGTGCGCTCGCCGGCTTCACGGGCAATGGCCCGGATCTGCACCGTGCCGTCATAAATTTCCGGTACTTCGGTCTGGAAAAGGTTCTGCACCAGCTCCGGCGCCGCGCGTGAGACCACTACAGCGGGGCCTTTGGAATTTTTGTCCACGCGCACCAGCACCGCGCGCACGCGCTCGCCTACTGAGAAGGATTCCAGCCGCGACTGTTCTTTCTTTGACATGCGGGCCTCAGCCCGGCCGATATCAAAGATCACGTCCGGCCCTTCAATGCGCTTTACCGTGGCGTTCAGAACTTCACCTACGCGCCCGATGTACTCGTTGTAAACCGTGTCGCGCTCGGCTTCACGCACCTTCTGAAAGATGATCTGCTTGGCAATCTGCGCGGAGATACGGCCCAGCCCCTCCGTGGACTTGAGGAACCGCACCTCGCCCCCGACCTCTGCGTTGGGGTCAATGGCCTTTGCCTCCTCCAGGGAAATCTCCAGCTGGGGATCTTCAATGTCGTCTTCTGACGGAAGAATGCTCTTCACCGCGTACACGCGGATATTGCCGGATTCTTTGTCCAGTTCGCCCTTCAGATTTTCCTGGCTCTTGTCTTTCTTGCGCGTGGCCGCAACAATAGCGTCTTCCACCGCGCTCACCACAATCTGCGGATCGATCCCTTTTTCCCGGCTTAGCGCATCAATGACGTTGTAAATCTCGCTTGCCATAAATTATTTCTTCCCTATGAATTGCATCTTTGAAACTGTATCTTCCCGATCCCCACCCCCCGGTACCCCTCAATTAGGATTCCAAAGGACTTACGGTAACCATCCCGGAGATCGCCCGGTATAACTCTGCGTTAAACTGCAGAAAGCTCTTCGAAAACTCTCTAAAACAACTCTATTTAGCCTCTGTATAGCTGGCTTTTGCCCCTGCAAAAACCCAGCCTATATCTCAGGAACCAGATTGGCCTTTTCTATGTTGCCCAGCTCAATCTCAATTTTCTGTCCCGGCTGCGCGTGCCCGGGCTTGGGTTTTTTCTTGCCCACCAGTTCCAGCGTCAACTTTTCGTCGGCAAAACTTTCCAGCCGTCCTTCAAAATGACGGTTGCCGTTCACCGGCTCGCGCGTCATCAACTTCACCCGGCTTCCGGTGAAGCGCTGGTAGTCTTCCCGCCGCAACAGCTTCCGGTCCAGCCCAGGCGACGAAACTTCCAGGGTGTAAGCCGCCCCGGAAATCGTATCCTCTACATCCAGGATGGTCGAAACCTCCCGGCTGACACTGGCACAATCCTCGTGCGTGACGCCTTCCGGTTTGTCGATGGTGATTCTCAGGGTGCGCGCTTTGCCGCCACCCCGCATCTCCACCTCAACCACCTCAACCCCATGCGCCGTGGCCACGCGGCCGGCAATATCGCGAATTGTATTCAGGTCCAGCGCCATCCACGTTCGTCAGTAGCTCGGTCGTTAAACCCACTTCAGTGGCGAGGACTGTCGCAAGATCGTCCCTGTCACTCCATCAGCCACTCGGCTGTCCCGCCGAGTGGCGTCGCAACAAGCGCGTGAGAATCTGTACACGAGCTAAGCTCTCAAGCGGTTTGTCGCGAAGCGACCAAAACAAATGAAGCGCCCAAAATAAAAGTGGGCCATCCGCCCACTGGTACGTTCGCCACGAATTGGGGACTTCTAACCCACCCGGACCCACCTTCCGGCCCAGGCCGAAACCAGCTACAACTTCTTAATAATACGCCGACTGCGAACAAAAAACAACGCAGGCAGCAAGCTGAAGGGCGCAAAAAGACAGAGATCCTGCCCTCCGAAAGCTATTGATTTGGCTATAGTTTCCCGCTCTTAGCCGAATTCGCCCACCCGATTGCTGGACTCGGCGAGTCGTTTAATCGTTCTTCCCCATTAAGCCGATACGGGCCGCTCCGGCACGATGGGTAATATCCACCGCCTCAGCGACAAATGCGAACTCAATCTCCGGATCGCCTTTTACAAAAGCTACGTGGTCTTCCCGGTTCCGGTAGATGGCCTGAAGCCTGGCTTCAAGCTCTTCCCACGCGATCTCTTCCTGGTTGATCTTGAGATGCGGGCGCTTCCCCTCACCCAGGTCTTTTAATTGGATGACAATTGGCTCCTCAGGATTCATCACCAGATTGTCGGGGTTGGGCTGGGGTATCTGCGCCTGCTCACCCCGGTTGTGCTCCGGCAGGATGACCATAAAGATGATGAGCAGCACCAGCAGAACGTCGATCAGCGGCGTGACGTTTATTTCAGCCGTGCGGTCATTGCGCGCTCCAAGTGTCATAGACATAGCTTTGCTCCCTGGCTCAGGCCGCGTTTTGCGGCCTTCATGGTTTTTGCGCGCTGAGATAATTTGACACTCGGAGCAGGGAAGATGTTCCCGAAACACAAACTCACCGCGGAGGCGCGGAGACGCGGAGAAGAATGCCAGAAACAAAAAAACAGCCGCAGATTACGCAGATAAACGCTGATAGGTAAGGATAAGGTTGGGAGGCTCGATCAATTCCGCGCAGCACCAGGCCGCAGTTTTTCTCTTTGATCTGCGTTCATTAGCGCAAATCTGCGGCAAAAAGGTTTTTCTCCGCGTCTCCGCGCCTCCGCGGTGAATAAGCTTTGGTATATTCCTTAATTGTTCAGGACGAGGCCGACTAGCGCGCCGAGCCCGAGGCATCAGGGCTGAATTACGATGGCCGAAGAGAGGAAGCGTAAGCGGTTTGGAGCGAAGCGACAAAATGAAACGAATCGCGGTCGTGCCCGGCGATGGTATCGGCAAAGAAGTCATCCCCGCAGCGCTCAAAGTGGTTGAAGCCACCGGCGCGGCGGTCGAGTTCACCACGTTCGATTGGTCGGCCGACCGCTACCTGAAAGACGGCACCACGGTCCCCGCCGATGGCTTCGCCATGCTGGCGCGCGACTTTGACGCCATCTTAGTCGGCGCGTTGGGCGATCCGCGCGTGCCCTCAAACATTCACGCCAAGGAAATCCTGCTGGGCATGCGCTTCAAGATGGACCTCTATGCCAACGTGCGTCCGGTCAAGCTGCTGGATGAATCGCTCTGCCCGCTCAAGGGCGTGAAGCCGGAGCACGTGGACTTTGTGGTGGTTCGCGAAAACACTGAAGGCGCTTACGTGGACGCCGGCGGCGTGCTCAAGCAGGGAACCGCAGACGAGATCGCCACCCAGGAAGATTTCAACACCCGCAAGGGCGTAGAGCGCGTAATTCGCTACGCTTTTGAGCTGGCGCGCCGTCATGGGCGCAAGAAAGTTCTGATGTCAGACAAGTCCAACGTCATGACTTTTGCCGGCGGCTTGTGGCAGCGGGTGTTCAAGCTGGTGGCGGCCGAATATCCTGATATCCAGGCGCAGCATATGTACGTGGACGCGCTGTGCATGCACATGGCCCGCGATCCCAAACAGTTTGACGTGATTGTGACCAACAATATGTTTGGCGACATCATTACCGACCTGGCTGCGGCATTGCAGGGCGGACTGGGCATGGCTGCCAGCGGCAACATCCATCCTGGCAAGACTTCGATGTTTGAGCCGGTGCATGGCTCCGCGCCGCCCTTTGCCGGTAAGAACATCGCCAATCCCATCGGCGCGATCTCCACCGCCGCGATGATGCTGGAGCATCTGGGATTCGCCAAAGAATCAGAGCGGATTAATCAAGCCGTGCTCGAAGCCGTGCGGCAGAAGAAGACCACACAGGACATCGGCGGGAGCCTGGGGACGAAGGAAGCGACGGCGTGGATAGCTCATGCTCTGTCCCGAGCGTAGCGGGGAACCCTACAATAGGGAAGTCGGTAGCCTGAGAAAGCTGCTCAAGTAATCGTTCCAGTCCAAATAACTTATTTCGTGTAACGTTTTTCCGGGCAGTGGCACTATCTCAAACGAGAGGATTTTCTCATGGCACAGCATCGCTCAGTGGGACCGTTGTTCAGCTTGGCTGGTGGACAGACCGCTTTCTGGAGCATCAGCTACGGTACCGGCCAGGACGTCGGCATTGTGACCGCCGCACCCAACATTGTGGACGATGTCCTGGGCGTCGTTCGGCTCGAGGCGCAGAACCAGGCCCTGGGCGCAACCGGTGATTTCCGCAACTTCTATACGGTGGATATCCATAACCCGGGCGCCGCGCCCGTTGCCCATAATCTGAATCTCCAAG
>Ga0209647_1002923_pt1 | contig 13554 bp, 12 predicted proteins | sample GraSoi_2013_60cm_FD_185827 | JGI IMG/M metagenome (GOLD analysis project Ga0209647, IMG submission 185827) | Grasslands soil microbial communities from the Angelo Coastal Reserve, California, USA - Sample 9_17_2013_60cm (SPAdes) (version 2) | ecosystem: Environmental > Terrestrial > Soil >... | reverse complement strand
CCCCGCCAGCAACGCGGCGAGAAATACCAGCACGATCAAGGCAATGAATAAGTTTACGCCGTTGAGATCCTCCAGCCCATACGGGAGCCGCCACATTGTGTAAAAGGCCGGGACAATAACTTGCGCCATCAGGAGTCCGACCAATAGCGACAGGATAATGGTGATCAACGTTTCCAACAGGAATTGAGAAGCGATTTGCCGCCTGCCCGCCCCCACCGCTTTCCTCACTCCCACTTCTTTCAACCGCCGGGAAGTCATGGCGATGGAAGTATTGGTGAGGTTAAAGCAAGCAATAAGCAGGATCAGTGCTGCCATCGATACAAATATCACCAGTGGCACGACACTGATTCTTCGGTTTGTGTAGCCGTAACGCAGATCATCCTGCGTGAATTTTGATTTGAACGGAACAAGTTGATAGGACTCCACCACAACATCGGTCCGCAGTTTGTTCCGATTGGGAATGTATTTGCTGAATTGCGCACCGATGGACGCCGCATTCTCCGGTGATGAAAGTTCAAAAAACGTTGCCGGATTCCGCCAGTCACTCCAATCGTCGATCTTGATCTTCTCGATGTCCATGAAATTCTCAATCCGCATCATGGCTTCAAAGGTGAACGTATTGTTGATCGGAAATTTCTTTACCACCCCGCCAACAAGCACTTCTATTTCGGTGTTGTTGACAAAATTCATCACCAGCATTTTTCCGACCGGGTCTTCATCGCCGAAATATTTTTTTGCCAGTTTTTCACTAATGAAAATACTTTTTTTGTCTTTGAAAGACTTATAACTGCCCGCGGCCAGGGGGTAATCGAAAAGGTCAAAAAAGGTACTGTCGGCATAGGCGATGCCTTCATTAAAGGCCTTGTCGCCGTACCGCATTGAGCCTCCGCCATAAAGAAAGCGAGTATACCGTCCGATACCCGCAATTTCTTCAGCCGCAATGCCCGGAAGGATAATTGGTGCCTGGTCGTCCCGAACGACTTTCTCCGCTTTATCCCTTGAAAGCGTATGAAATCTGAAAATGCGGGAGACTTTCCCCGCATCGTGAAAATTGTCGAACTCGATATTATAGGCCAGCAACAGGTACGCTGTTATGCAGCAAGCCAGCGAGATGCCCAATCCCAACGTATTGATGATGACATAACTTTTGTTCTTAAGGAGGCTTCGAAAAGCCACTCGCAAGTAATTCCTGATCATGATGTTATGATTTTAGACCGACCGGATTTTGAGAATTCATTCTCCAAACAAGATAAGCAAAAGTTTTGCCTTTTATTTAGACGGCAGATCGGCCCTTTAGGTTGCCTTAAACATAAAAGATACATAGGACATACGTCGTATGTCGGAATCCAAGGCGAAACGTACGGCTATGGACTCAAGACTTTTCTCCCTATCTTTCCAGCCGTAAAATCAAAAATCTATGACTCGCCAATCCCGCAGGACTTTCCTGGCCAGTGCTTCTCTGCTAACTTTAGGCGCCGCTACAAAGGCCGCTCCTATGCAAACTGAAAAATCGGCTGTGATTCACCATGTGTTCTTCTGGCTGAAGAATCCGAAATCCACCGAAGACCGCGACAAGCTGATCGAAGGTGTCAAAACATTGGAAAAAATTGAATCCGTCCGCGCGATCCACGTAGGCGTCCCGGCCCATACCCCTGCCCGCGCGGTAGTAGATGCAAGCTACAACGTTACGGAACTCATTTTTTTCGACGACCTGGAGGGGCAAAGTACCTACCAGGACCATCCCGTTCACCAGGCATTTGTGAAAAACTATGGACCTCTCTGGAAAAAGGTGGTGGTCTATGATTCTGCAACAGTCTAACCGTCTGACACCCCGAGGTGCCTTGACACCCTCTAACCCTCCATCCATTTTTTGAATGCAGCAGCCTTCTCACGGCTGATTTCCAACTCTATAGTAAAGGGCGGCTTGAGCTGAACGCGCAATCCTTTGTGGGTGGTCTTGATCCCCCCGACGGTTTGAATGTGGAGGAGGTATTGCCGGTTGACCCTGAAAAACTGTCCGGGGTCAAGGAGGCTTTCAATTTCATCGAGTGTAGGGTGGTCACTGATCAACTTTTCATTTTGAATGGTATGCAAATAAATTAATTCCTCTTTGTGAAAAAATCCGATCTGTTCGGTCAGGATAGGAACCTGTGTATTGCGATGGAGGGTGAGGAAGCGCTCCTTGTATTTTTTCTGCGGACTGCCCCATTGTCCGAGCATCATCTTCAACTGATCGCCGACGGTGGATTCCACCTTCAGCGATTTATATTTTTTCAATGCCGTTTCCAATTCCAGCACATCGATTGGCTTTAAGAGATAATCGATACTATTGAGTTTAAACGCCCGGATAGCATAGGCATCGTAGGCCGTCGTAAAAATAATCGGGCAGCGGAGTGGAAGATTTTCAAAGAGGTCGAAACTGATCCCATCCGAAAGCTGAATGTCGGACAAAATCAAATCGGGTACCGGGTGGTCTGCAAACCAGCGCCGGCTGGCGGCCACGCTACTCAGGGGGCCCAGCACCTCTGCACCGGTTTCCAGTTTCTGAATCAGACCCCGAAGATCGCGGGCTACCAGGGGCTCGTCTTCAATGATCAGGATTCTCATAACAGGGGAACCTTCACCGTAAAACGGGCTCCGCTGCTTTCCACGATCACCGGCCGGTCCGTCATAAAACCATACAGGGATTCCAGGTTGGCCAGGCCTTGCTTGTTGGAGGTTTCCACTGTTTTTCTTTTCTGCAGATTGTTGCTCACCACCAGGTAATCGCCGGAAGAGAATACGTCTACCCGGAGGGGTTTATCCAGGTCAATGATGTTATGTTTCATCGCGTTCTCTATCAGGATTTGAAGGGTTACCGGAACAATGGCACTTTCTATGGCCTCCTTGCTGATCTCAAATTTTATTTTTAAGGCACCTTCGAAGCGGGTCTCAGCCAAAAATACATAGTTCCTGATAAAATCGAGCTCCGTATGAAGGCTAACCGAATTCCTGTCTTTATTTTGGAGCACATACCTGTACACTTTTGACATCTGCTGCAGAAATTGAGAGGCGAGCGGCGGGTTTTCTGTTATTAAACTATTCAGGGAAGTCAATGCGTTAAAAAGAAAATGGGGATTAAGTTGATTTTTGAGATTCTCAAACTGGATCTGTGCTTTTTCTTTTTCGAGGCGTTCGGCCTCCACGAGAGAATCTTTCCACCGCCCAATAAAATACCGAATAAAAAAAACAGTATTAACTCCCGATACGGCCAGCGCTACGATCGCCCAGGTAGAGGCTAAAAATAAACTATCGAGCTTAATGGGGAGATACGGTTCTCCAAATTTGTAGATCACAAACCGGATGGTAATGGCGATGACAACCCCAATGAACAGTTGAAGGGCAATTCTTCCGGGAATGCTTTTTTCAAAAGGAAGAATAGCGTTCAACCATGCATGAACCCAACGGAGACCTTCCCAAACAAGAGAAATGATGATGATGGAAGTGAAAAAGAGAGCACTATTGAATTCAAGGCTGAATTTTCCCGATACCCAACGCACGATAAAGCCTGCGGTGGCAATGGCCATAACAACAGCATAGGTGAACAGAAGGGTCTTGATGCTTCGTCTTTTCATAATATGGTCAGGATCACAGATTAATGGATTTATGGATGCCTGATAATCTTACCATCACTCATTTCCACCACGCGATCGGAATTCCGTGCGAACTCTACATCGTGTGTTACCGCGATGATCGTTTGCCTGTAGGTGTGCGTGAGTTCACGAAAGATATCAAAAACCAGGTGCGTGTTGTAGGAATCCAGGTTGCCAGTGGGTTCGTCGCCCATAATAATATCCGGATCGTTGATCAGTGCCCGGGCAATAGCTACCCGCTGTTGCTGACCACCTGACAATTTGCCGGAGAGTTTCTTCGCATACTCCTCTATTCCCAGCACCTTGAGTTTTTCAATCGCCCTGCTTTCTATCTCCCCGCGACTGTATTTCCTAAGTTTCAGCGCCGGGATCATCACATTCTGCAGCACGGTAAACTCGGGGAGCAGATAATGAAACTGAAAAACGAATCCGATGTGCTGATTGCGAAAACGGGCGAGGGCATCCTGCCCTTTTCCCGTGAGCCGCTCTCCGGCAATCTCCAATTCCCCTTCATAATCGCTGTCCATGGTAGAGAGTATGTACATCAGGGTGGATTTGCCGCAGCCCGATTTGCCGACCAGCGAAAGAAACTCGCCGCGGCGCACGATGAGATCAATCTCCTTTAACACCTGGAATTTCTCCGGTTCGTAAAAGTACTTGTTGACATTGTGGGTGGCTAAAACATTCTCCATAGCGCCCGTTATTGTCCCCTTAAAATCTCAATCGGATCCACTCCTGCCGCTTTCCGTGATGGCATGTAGCCGGCAATGGCAGTAGTGCTTACTCCGAAAACAATTCCAATCAAATAAAACCGGGGGTTGAACTGCACGGGAAAATGGTCCAGGCTTATAAAATCACCCCCGGGAAATGACGCCCTGGAGATCAAGACCGACAGTCCAAACCCGATGAGCAATCCGGCCAGGCTCCCGACCAATCCAATCACCAGCGACTGGATCATAAAAATCTGTCTCACGTCATTTCCTGAAAACCCGGTAGCTTTCAAGATAGCAATGTCCTTCATCTTGTTATGGATAGTCATGTTCAGGATATTGTAAATGCCAAAACCGGCGACCACCAGCAGCGTGATGGATACCGAATAGGTGATGATGTTCCGGATCTTATTTCCGGTAAGAAAGGTGGAGTTCGCCGTTTCCCAATCTTCTGCCTTGTAACGAAAGGATTTTTGCAATTCCCCGGCGATGAACCTGGCCTGGTGCAGGTCTTTCAATTTGACATTGATATCGGTGATATACCCCGGGGCCTTTTGTAAAATGGACTGGGCCGTTGAAATGTTGGCATAACTTCGAACATTGTCGATTGCCCCGAGACCCATCTGAAACGTACCGACAATTTTCAAGGTGAGGGTATACCCTTGCGGTGTGGTAATCACAACCCTGTCTCCCAGCCGGGCATTGAGTTTGCGCGCTAGTCCGGTACCCATGATAATACCGCTATGGTTTGTGAGCAACTCCTCGATCCTGCCAGACTTCATTTTGGAGCGAAGGTCGAAGAGCTTGTCTTCCTCCATGATTTCCACACCCAGAATATTTCCATTAAGTTGAACGGGCCCATAATTGTAAAACACCTGTGACGCCAGCATGGGAGCAGCGCCCAATACTCGCGGGTCCTGACGAATGAGCTGGACAATCTCCGATGCGTTGCGCAATTTGGGTGTTTCGTTTTTTGGCTTTTGATGGTAAACCAGGTTGATCCCGTGAGGGTTCACTTCTGAAAGAATGGTCGGCCTGGTTTGTGTGACATCGTTGAAAATATGAATGTCGGGGGAAGAAGTCATCGTCAGGGATTCCGTAAAATCATTGAGTCCGGTCATGAGGCTGATGAGCGCAATGAACATCCCGATTCCGAACGTGACCCCCATCATGGCAACAATGGTTTGCTTGGGTTTGGCCAATAAGTGGGTTTTTGCTATTTCAAAAGTGAGGTACACGGAGGTTGAGTGGTTTGGAATTGGGTATTGGCTACGGGGCAATGGTCTTAGCCATTCGTTATTTGTTATTGGTCGTTGGTCAAGTAGATCCCCCTACCTCAACACATCAACACTTAAACACTTAAACACTTTTATTTACTAACCAGCAATACATTTTCAGCCGTCAGGCCCTCCAGCACTTCCACTTCATCCAGCGTTTCAATTCCTTTTTTGATCTTCACTTTTCTATTTCCCTCTTTTGTCCGGATGAAAACAGAATCGCCTGTTAGCAACAAGTTCTTTGGAATGACGAGTGCCCTTTCCTTTTTTTGGATGACAATATTGGCTTCAACGGCGAGACCGGAAAACCCTCCCGCTAATGGTTTTGTAAAATCGGCATCGACCCGTAGGGACTGTTCACGGGAATCAACGAGGGGATGCACTTTGCTTACCGTTGCCTCGAATACCTGGTCGGCAAAAGCGTCGATCTTTACAAATACAGCCTGGCCATCGTTAACTTTGCGAATGTCCATTTCGTCCACACTCAATCTTAAATAAAAGGAATCACCGCTGCCGATGACGGCCACGGCCTCGCTGCGTCGAACCAATTCTCCTTTTTCTTTCAATGTTTTATAAACACGGCCCTTGATTTCACTTCTCACCGAGTAGCGGCCTGATTCTTCGGAAGCAATCTTCCATTGGTTTTCCGCATTTTTCAATTCCAGGAAGAGTTGACTTTTTACTTTCTCAAAGCGGCTTCGATAAAGCAATAAATCATTTTGGGAATTTTCAAATTGCAATTTGATCCTGTCATACTCTGCCCGCGGCGCGGCGTTTTGTTTTAGCAAATTGGTATACCGGACAAGGTTGGTGGAGTCATAGTGCGCTTTGGTCCCGGCACTTCGAACGGCTGCCTCCAGTTCATTTAATACCGGTGACCCGTTCCTGTAATTATAGGAAGCCATGTCATAAGCCTCTTTTGCCATACGATAACGGGCATTTTGTTGCTGGCTCTCCAGAAGAAAGACAACATCTCCCTTTTTTACATCCGTTCCTTCCGGAGCCACTATTTCTATAATATATCCTTCCGCTTGTGCAAAGAGCTGATATTCGTCTTTTGAAACAACAAACCCGGACGCATACACCGCCTCCATCAACGGTTTTTGCTGAGGATTGCTTTGATTTCCACGGTCACCACATCCAAAAAAGGCAGCGGCCAGTACAAGAAAGGCGATATATTTCATAAGTAAAGCAGGATCAAAAATACGGGGGAGAGAGCATGAATTGGAATAAATCTGAGTCAGGCCGGTAAAATCCGACATGAGACGTGGCAAATAAAAATTGATCCGGCTTCAACCAATCCATCAAATCACCTTATTTTGCAACAAATCGATCATTATCAATAGAGAAGTACGTTTCGCCTACCTCTGCCTGGGTGGCATTTGCATTATCTGGGGCACTACGTTCCTGGCCATGCGCATCGGGGTTAAAGAATTTCCTCCTTTTCTTTTTGCCGGATTGCGCCAGTTCACGGCCGGCTTCCTTCTCCTCAGTTATTTGCTATGGTTAAAGAAATTGAAATTCCCGTCCTGGTCCAACGTTGGACGTCAGGCCTTTGGTGGATTTTTAATGATCACACTGGGGAACGGATTGGTTTCCTGGGCGGAAGTATATGTGCCTAGCGGGGTAGCTGCGATCATCTGTTCTATCATGCCGGTGTGGGTCGTGCTCATCAACCTCACGATCAACCGCTCTGAATTGCCCAATGGATTAATTGTTTTTGGTGTGTTCACCGGACTGGGTGGAATTCTTCTGGTGTTCAATGAACATTTGGCTGATTTTGTAAATTCAAATTACCAGTGGGGAATAGCCTTTATCTTCATTGCCTCGATGGCCTGGGCACTAGGGAGTGTTATCATCAAAAGGTCAAGAGACGGCTCCAATCCTTTTTTCAATGCCGGACTGCAAATGTTGTTCGGGGGACTATGGTGTTTTGTGGTTAGCTTTCTTTTTGAGGATCTCGACAGCTTGCAATGGACGCCGCAGGTTGGGTACTCGCTCGGCTACCTTATTGTAGTAGGTTCGGTGGGCGCCTTTGCCATGTATGTGTACGCCCTTACCTACCTGCCCATCACGATCGCTTCACTTTATTCTTATGTCAATCCGTTGGTTGCCGTGCTGTTGGGATGGTTGGCGCTGGATGAAAAATTAAACCTTAAAATTGCCTTCGCCATTGTCGTTACCGCCGTGGGTATTTATCTCGTCAATCGCGGATATCAGCTCAAAAGTCAAAAAGCGGCGAATTCTTCAAAATGAAATCATGATTTCAGCAATCTCGTTTCATACCGTTCCGGAAAAACAAAATACCGTATTTTCCATTCTCATTCCTTCCTGGAACAATCTGGATTACCTGAAGTGTTGCGTTGAGAGTATCCGAAAGAATTCAGCCTACCCCCATCAGATCATCGTCCACATCAATGAAGGAAATGACGGCACCCTGGAATGGGTGCAGCGTCAGGGCCTAAGCTATTCCTATTCAGCAGCCAATGTCGGCGTCTGTTACGGGTTTAACGCCACCGCCGCGCTGGCTACCTCGGATTACCTGGTGTTATCCGACGATGATTTTTATTTCACACCTCGTTGGGATGAGGGTCTTTTTAGGGAAATAAAGAAGGTTGAGCATTTTTACTTTTGTATCGCCGGCACGATGATTGAGCCTATCGTCACCACCAACCGCTGCGCGATCGCTCCGTACGATTTTGGAAAAACGGTCAAGGACTTCGATGAGAACAGGCTTCTCCGGGAATACCACTCCATTCCCTTTCAGGATTGGAGCGGAGGCAACTGGTATCCGATGGTGCTGCATAAAAGGATCTGGCAATTGATCGGCGGGTTAAGTGTGGAATTTTCCCCCGGAATGGGTTCTGACCCGGACATGATGATGAAGCTCTGGCATAGTGGAGTCCGTTATTACAAGGGAGTAAGTGCCTCGAGAGTATATCACTTTGGTTCCAAGACCACGGCCCGGATTAATAAGAATGACGGATATAATCAGTTCCTCCTGAAGTGGAGCCTGAGTACCTCCACTTTTTTCAAACTATTTCTGCGACAGGGAACACCCTTTCAGGGACCTTGCGCCGATCCCCCCAGGACAGGTGAACTACGGACCCGACTTTGGAAGGATGCGGTGAAAAGGGTGCTTGCTTCTTTTAGAACCGGTAATCGGTGATTGGTGATCGGTGGATGTGTCCACGATTAAACTATGAGACACACTTGATACTTGTGTTGAAGTGTTAATGTGTTGAAGTGGCGAGGTGGTGGGCTGCCCAATGTTCACACACTTGCACATCATCGAGTGATAGTTATTCCTTCTAAGCGTGTCCCAACGGGTGACCGGAAACGAGGAATTGATGCTTAATTTTGATAAGACCCTAATCTACAGATCACCGATTACCGATTACTGATTACCAACTACCAGCCCTTCCTGATCGCGTCACAGACATAGTCAACATCCACCTCCTTAACATGCATGTGCAACGGCAGCACGATGTAATTTTCTTCTATTGCGTCCATGTTGGGAAGATCATCCCGGCGTCCGCCGAGAATGCTATAGCGGTCATTGCGATAATGGACCTGGCCGGATTCAATTTTATGCTCACGGAGGTATTTCATAAAATCGACCCGTTTGTCGACCAATGCCGTGCACAACCACGCTGCATGAGTACGATCGGTATGGTCTGCTCCGATCAACCTGATTCCGTCGATTCCGGCAAGGCCTCGTCGATAAGCCTGAAAAAGCTTTTGGCGGTAAGCCAACGTGGCGTCAAATTCGTGCAGAGCAGCAATGCCCATGGCCGCCGCGATGTCGGTCATTTGGTATTTATAGCCTACTTCCCAAATATCGTTTTCCCAGGTGCCCTTTTGTTTGTTAGAGCGGTCAATGCCAAACCAGCGAATCCGTTCCGCCTTTGGAACCAAGTCCTGGTCTTGCAAGACCAGCATGCCCCCGTCTCCCGTTGTTAATGCCTTAATGGCCTGAAATGAAAACATGGTGAATTGGGAAATTTCACCCACTATTTTCCCCTTATACGTTGCCCCCAGGGCATGGGCGGCATCCTCAATGACCGGGATCTCGTATTCCCTGGCAAGGGAATGGAGTTCATCCATATCGCAGGGAAGCCCTCCATAGTGCACGCATACTATCGCCTTGGTCTTTTCATTGATAAGTTCACGAACATGCTTTACATTGATATTGAGTGTTTCCGGATCGACATCCGCAAACCTGATCTTTACCCCCATATAAAGAAAGGGAATACTGGTAGCCGTACACGTAAATACAGGAGTAATAACTTCGTCTCCCGGCTCCAGACCGGCAAGAAGGTAAGCAAGATGCAGCGCATCGGTTCCTGACCCGACGGCCAGAGGGGAACATTTTCCGCAAAATCGTTCGCCAAACTCTTTTTCAAATTGGGCGACGCGCGGTCCTTGTCCAATCCAGCGGGATTGCAATACTTTGGTGACCTCTGCAATAGCTGACTGTGGAACATGAGGATAAAAAAGCATGATCCCTTCACCATCCAGCATCACTGGCATTTCGTTCATCGGTTTCTCCCGGTGTAAATTATGCACAACTTCGGCGCGGTTCATGATTCTATTATTTCAATGCAAATTTAATCCTATTTTATAAGAATTTTTTACCGCGGAGACACAAAGACGCTGAGGAGGCGCAAAGTTCGGTCTGATTTATGGACAAGAAAAATAGCAGAGAATCCTATGCCCCGCGGCGCCAGGAATGCTGTGGTGAAAACGTTGGCATGAATGAAAAGGCCCCGACATGTCGGGGCCCTTATTAATTCTGCAAATTCTGTAAATTCTGATTAAAGATTCGGTTGTGGTGTCGTTCTCAAATAGGGCTTAATGCGCTTATGCCCTTTGGGGAACTTGCCCGGAATATCTTCGTCTTTCACGGCAGCCGTAATAATCACGTCTTCTCCGTGCTTCCAGTTGGCAGGTGTGGCGACGCTATACTTGGCGGTCAATTGTAAGCTATCAATGACTCGGAGGATTTCATCAAAATTTCGCCCTGTGGAAGCGGGATAGGTGATAGTCAGTTTCACTTTTTTGTCAGGTCCGATCACAAACACGGAACGAACAGTGAATTTGTCGCTTACTTGCGGGTGAATCATGTCGTAGAGGTTCGCAATCCGGAAATCGGGGTCGGCGATCAGTGGATAGTCAACTTTTGTACTTTGGGTTTCATTGATATCACCGATCCATTTGGTATGTGACTCCAGCGGGTCAGCGCTGATCGCAATGACTTTTACGTTGCGTTTGTCAAATTCCGCCCGGAGCTTAGCAACGGCTCCTAATTCAGTCGTACAAACCGGTGTAAAATCAGCAGGGTGTGAAAACAAGACTCCCCAGCTGCTTCCCAGCCAGTCATGAAATTTCAGAGTTCCTTGGGTGGTTTCTGCCTGAAAGTCAGGCGCAATATCTCCTAATCGTATTGCCATAATAGTAATCGTTTAAGTTTATGAAATAATCGCAAATATAGTTAAAGTCTATAGATATTATAGATATTATTCAGACCCGAATTTACCGTTTTCCGATGGTTTTCTCCTGTTTTGCGATTTGGTCCAAGGTGCTTTCCGAGAGGATCCGCAACGTTTCGTCCCGAACCCCCAGAAACGCAAACCGAATGCCGCATGTCTTTTCATCAAGGCACTCCTCACAGGGTTCATAATAATTGAGGGAGACGCAAGGAAGCATCGCAATCGCCCCATCCATAAGCCGTATAATTTCAATTAAATTCACCTCCTGCGGCTTCCTGTAGAGGTAATAGCCGCCCCCTTTGCCCTTCTTGCTGTGCAAAATCTTGGCATTCCTCAATTCCAAAAGGATAGCCTCCAGAAATTTTTTTGGAATATGCTGGGCCTCAGCAATTTCCTGGATGTGCACAGGACCCTGCTGATAACGATCGGCAAGGTAAACCAGCGCATGAATAGCGTACTTACATTTTTTCGATAGCATAAACTTCGTTTCAAGTTATGCTTTTTATGAATAATTGATCAGAATTGGTTAGAATTTAAGAATTTGCAGAATTTAGCAGACAAAGCAATTCCCTTTACCAAAGCCAATTCTGTTAATTTTTGAATTCTGCCTGCCCCGACTCTTGTCGGTGGCAAATTCTGATCAATGCCGAGATAGCTCAGCGGTAGAGCAGCTGTTTCGTAAACAGCAGGTCGTGGGTTCAAATCCCATTCTCGGCTCAAAGATCAGAATTAACAGAATTTGAGAATGATAGAATTGACCAAGAACGGATCAAAAGGTAACATCAGGCGAAGTTCCCTTCCGGAGAGCGCTTAAATGGTAGTTTGTGATGTTGATCTTTCTATCCTAATTCTGAAAATTCTCACATTCTGAAATTCTGATCAAAAAAAGAAGCCCAGCAGTAGCTGGGCTTTCTGAAAGTGCCGAAGGCGGGACTCGAACCCGCATACCTTGCGGCACACGCCCCTGAAACGTGCGTGTCTACCAATTTCACCACTTCGGCCCTCATCCCCCGTCCCCTTCTCTTTCAGGAGAAGGGGCCGAGGAGTGCCCAGAACTGGACTCGAACCAGCACACCTTGCGGCACTACCCCCTCAAAGTAGCGTGTCTACCAATTTCACCACCTGGGCAAAGACTTCAATCATTAAGTGAGGGGTGGCAAAAGTATAAAGGTTTTCAGATTTTGCCAAACCCAATCAATAGGCAAAAGGCAGTAGGCAAAGAGATGCCTAAATGACACGTGATTACTAATCGTGAGTCAATCGTGAGCGGTGACAGCAAAGCGGGGGAGTATCATTGCCTACTGCCTACTTGTATGCTACTCCTATTTCTTATCGGCTGCAATCCTTCCCTCCCGGTTAGCAATTTCCCACGCCGTATAAAAAACACACCGCGCCCGTACGGCCAACAAGTCAAAATCAATCCTGGCGACTTCATCACTGGGGCGGTGATAATCCTCGTGGATACCATCGAAATAGAAAATAATGGGGATGCCATTCTTGGCAAAGTTCCAATGATCGGACCGTTTATAGAGATTGGTCGGGTGGTTCTCGTCATTGTAGGTGTAGTCAAATCTCAACTTCGTATAGATTGCATTTGTCTGTTCACTCAATTGGTGAAGTTCGGTGGAAAGCCGGTCCGAGCCGATCACATACACGTAATGCGTACTGTCTTTGTGTTCCGGGTCAACTCTGCCGATCATATCGATATTGAGATCGACCACGGTATTGGCGAGCGGATAGATAGGATGCGTTGTATAATATTCCGAACCCAATAATCCCTGCTCCTCGGCAACGACCGTCATGAACAACATGCTTCGCCGTGGACCATGACCTTCCTTCTTCGCTTTAGCAAAATTCCTGGCGATTTCCAGGACAGAGACCGTTCCCGAACCATCATCATCCGCTCCGTTGTTGATGCGGTCTTCTCCGGTGGCGGTGGTGCCAATATGATCGTAGTGCGCTGTCACAACAAGGAGTTCCTCTTTCTTGTCCCCTCCCTCGAGAAAGCCCAGCACGTTTTCCGTTTTCACGATATTTAAGTGAACAGTCACACGATAAGCAATTCTACCGGGCTTTATTTTTTTCAGTGATTTTTTCTTTGGATCCTCGCAAGCCTTTTTCAGTTTATCCAGGCTGGTATTAAAAATCTTCTCAACAACCGGCTGGTTAATAACAAAAACACCTGTTGAAGAGGATTCAGACCCGGGTTTTTTTAAGCTCAACTTGCCGGCAGAGGTATACGCTCTTATCCGGTCTGCCATCGAACGATAGTCCTCTGGTGTACCCTCCGTCAGGATGAAAACCATTACTGCCCCTTTATCGCGCGCAGTTTGCGACAGACTACGAAAAGTGGCGGAAAGCGGGCCTTTAAGAACAGGGATAAGCACGACGACTGCCTTATTCGAAACGTCAACCTGCTTTTAATCCTCCTCCTTTCCCCGTC
>Ga0209647_1002921_pt1 | contig 13559 bp, 13 predicted proteins | sample GraSoi_2013_60cm_FD_185827 | JGI IMG/M metagenome (GOLD analysis project Ga0209647, IMG submission 185827) | Grasslands soil microbial communities from the Angelo Coastal Reserve, California, USA - Sample 9_17_2013_60cm (SPAdes) (version 2) | ecosystem: Environmental > Terrestrial > Soil >... | reverse complement strand
CCGCGATCGTCGTCAGCGCCACGGCCGCCATGCTGAAGTCTATCAGGATCAGGCGCACGCGGCCGTGCCGGTCGAGCAGCGCGCCAGCGAGGGGAGTGAGCACAAGCCCCGGGAAAAGCGCCAGGAAGGCCGCCAGGCCGGCGAGCACAGGGGAGTGGAAGCGTTGCAGCACGAAGAGCACCAGCGCGATCTGCCACATCTCCCCCGCGGTGCGCCCCAGCAGCGTACCGATCGCCAGCCGCGGAAAGCCGCGCAGCGCGAACAGGCGCCGATAGGTCGCGTCTTCGACCGCTGGCCGCGTCTCCTGGGTCTCGAGAGTCATGAACGCTCTGCCTCCCCACGATCTATGTGATCCACGTCATCCCCGCGTATCACCTCGGTCACACTACACTTCATTAAGTGTAACGGACGGGGTGATGGTATCGCGAGCGATGAGGGCGGGCCAGAGGCCAAGCAGCGGGCGCGGCTCCGCGCCGACGGTGCCGCCGGAGACGGCCATGCCAGCAGGTCCGGAGAGGCCCAGCGCCATCGCGCGCCGCACGGCAGTCTTGAGCGTGTCGGGGTCGGCGGCGGTGAACATCACGCGCACGATCAGCTCGAGGGGATCGTCGGGCGGCAGGACGAGCGGCCCGAAGAGGCTATCCTGCCCGAGGCGCGTGTACTCGATCCGGGTGATGGGCAAGCTCTCCCAGGCGGCTGCGAGCATGCCCTTGAGCTGCTCCTCTTTGCGGTAGACGCGCGGCCAGCCGAGGGTGAAGATGAGCTCGCGCAGATACTCCTCCAGCCGCGCGACATTCACCTTCAGCGTCTCTGTGCGCGGGCGACCGGTGACGCCAGAGACGCGCACGTGGTCCATGCCGGCGTCCTCCAGCCGCAGTGTCGTGATGTCGGCCACCACGTCGGGCGTGATGTAGGCGCGCGGATCGTGCATCTCGTACAGCAGCTGCTCTTTGACGGTCTCCAACGAGACCCGGCCAGGCGTGCCAGGCACTTTGGTGACGACGAACGAGCCGTCGCTCGCGACCTCGGCGATTGGATAGCCAGGGTGCGCCAGCGCGGCCGGAGCGATCTCATCCAGCAGGGCAAGGCTATTGCCGCCGACGACCTGGCCGGTGCATTCCAGCAGGTGGCCGCAGATGGTACCGCTTGCCAGGCGATCCCAGTCGTCTGCCACCCAGCCGTAGTGATGGATGAGCGGCGCGAGGTACAGGCTGGGATCGGCGACGCGGCCGGTGATGACGATGTCGGCGCCCTGTGCGAGCGCCGCGACGATGGGCTGCGCGCCGAGGTAGGCGTTGGCGGTCACGATGAGCGGGCCGTCCAGCGCGAGCGCCTGGCCGGTCTCCATGTTCGCCAGCGGCACGCCAGAGGCCAGCAACTCGGGCAGGCGCGGCAGCAGATCGTCGCCGGTGACGACGGCGATCTTGAGGCCACGCAGCCCCGCCCGCTCCGCCGCCGCACGCACAGCTTCCGCGGCGCCGGTTGGGTTCAGGCCGCCGCCGTTGGTGATGAGCGGGATCTTGCGCTCGAACGCATGTGGCAGAATGCGCTCGGCGATCACGTCGATGTCGCGCGTGTAGCCGCGGCGCGCATCGCGCATCTGGTCGCGCCGCAGGATCGCCAGCGTCAGCTCAGAGAGCGCCTCGAAGCAGACGACATCCACATGGCCGCCCACGATCATCGGCAGGGCGCGTGTCACATCGTCGCCATAGAAGCCCTCAGCGGAGCCGATGCGGAACATGACACCGTCCTCCAAAACTTACCGTTCTCTGTCGAAGCAGAGAACGAGTTTGGTTCCTGCTTCAACGAGGGCAGTTTCGCACCAGCCCAAAGACTGGCGCCAGCGCTCCCCTCTCCACAGGCGTTTAGGCTGTCCGGTGAACTCTCGGCCAGCTTTTCGAGATTCTTGGCTGCGTTCAGGTCGCGGTCTATCACCAGCCCGCAGTTCTGGCAGCGGAAGGTACGCTCTGCGAGCGAGCGTCAGCTGCTCATCCACCCACAACACGAGCAGGTGCGAGAGGACGCGAGCCAGCGGTCTGCCACGATCACCCGGCAGCCGTACCAGGCGGCTTTGTAGGTGAGCTGGCGGCGGAACGCACCCCAGCCGACATCGCTGATCGCCAGCGCGAGTGAGTGGTTCTTCAGCATGCCGGCCACATTGAGGTCTTCAATCACCACCACTGACTTGGTTTTCGCCAGCCGGCTGGTGAACTGATGCAACGTGTTGGCGCGCTGATTCGCCACTGTGCGGTACTCGGTGCCCAGCCGCCGTGCGGCTCTCTTTCGATTCTGGCTCCCCTTCACTTTGCGGGTGACGGCGCGGTGTAGCCGCTTGATCTTGCGCAGGCGCGTCTTCAAATGGCGGGGATTCTCAGCGGTCCCTCCGTCGGACATGGTCGCCAACCGTTTCAGACCCAGGTCGACCCCCACCACCGGGCCCGTGTTCTCTGGTACCACGTGCTCTTGTTCGACCAGCACCGAGACATACCAGTGTCCGGCCTGCTCCGAGACAGTGGCCGAGAGCATCTTCACGCCTCTAGTAGGGATGTACCCGCGTTCCTTCAAGCGCAAGCGGCCTAGGCGTGGCAACTGAATCGCATCAGGAAACGCCGCAATGGAGCCAGTGAGCCGGAAGTCACCTGGCCCGTGCTTCTTGCTCTTGGGCCGGGGATAGCCGAGCTTGCCCCGATACTGCCCCACCTTCTTCAGATTCGCCCGGCGAAAAAAGCCGTCAAAGGCGCGATCCAGGTTGCGTAGCGCCTCTTGCGGCGCGCACTTGGACACCGCGTACATCCAAGGCACCGCGGTCTGCTTGAGCGCGTTCAACTCGCGGTGGAGGTCTATCGCGTTCGGGCTCTTGCCGGTCGTGCGGTACTCGACCTCCTTGCGCCGCAAGCCCCAATTGTACGCCCAGCGCGCCGCCCCGGCGTGCTTCTTGCAGGCGGTGGTCTGCTCGTTGTTCAGATCAAGCTCGACCTTGTAGGCACGCTGAACGATGCTCATACTTCCACTGCCTGCTCCACTGCCTGCTCCACGCACCGCTGGACGCACCCCTGAATTAGCGCCACCTGCCGTTTGGCGTTGCGGCGCCCGTAGATGCCGGCTGCCATGTTGGTGATAGCCGCCTCCAAGTCATCTACCAAGTCATCGCCAGTGTCGCTCGGAAAGACGGCTTCCACCCGCCGGCCCTGATGCTCCAACAGCGTCGACATGTAGCCGTAGCCAAAGCCGGTGAGCGGGTCTCGATGCTCGACCACCAGCACGCCCACACACCTGTCAGTGAGCACATTCTTGAGTTTAGGTCGCTCATCGTTCAAGCCAGACGCAATCTCAGTCACTTCCGCCACCACCTAATAACCCGCGCCGCCGCGTAGTCGCGGCAGCTGCCGCGTCACGTCGGCTTTCTGCTCAGCAGAGGAGACGCGCCCGTACAGCGCCGCACTCGTCGCGGCGCTCTGGGGCTCACACACGATGAAGTGCCAGTTGGCCGTTGGGAGGCGTCCAACTGGCCAGCCCGCCACCACTGATAGGCGGTTTTGCAGGTGACGCCGCCCTGTCGGGCGTACGCGTTCAGCTTCATGCCAGTAGAGCACCACATAGCTACCCAATACGCAATAAGGATGACTTCTGGTTGTCACCCTCGCCACCGCAGCACTTTCACCTGGCACGGCAGATTTCTTCACCACAGAGGACGCAGAGCACACAGAGGAATCCGCGACGAATTGGGCGATTGAGACGGAGCTATCAAGCATCGCGAGCTGCCACGTGGTTTCGGCATGACACAGCGCGCGAGCTCGTTTCGCCTCCGACTCGCGGGCCTCACAAGTGTCGAGCTTCAGGCCCGCCGCACACTCCGATTGTACTCTGCGATCTCTGTGTGCTCTGTGGTGAAATCTACCTCACTGTTCGCGCTTGCCCGGCAGCATACCTTCGGTCTTTGCGATGATGCCCAGCATGATCTCGTCAGCGCCGCCGCCGATCGAGAGCAGCCGCGAGTCGCGGTAGGCGCGCGAGATGCGCGTCTCTTCCATGTAGCCCATGCCGCCGTAGAATTGCAGGCACTCATCCGCGACCTGGCGCGAGAGTCGGCCCGCCTTGAGCTTGGCCATCGAGGCCAGCCGCGTGATGTCTTCGCCGGCCACCATCTGCTCCACGGCCATGTAGCACAGCGCACGCAGCGCCTCGATCTCTGTCAAGAGCTCCGCGAGGCGGAAGTGAATCACCTGGTTGTCGATCAGCGGCTGGCCAAAGGCGCGGCGCTGCCGGCAATACTCCATGGTGTCGCGCACGGTTTTCTCCATGCCGGCGTACGAGGTGATGGCGCCGACCAGCCGCTCGCGCTGGAACTGCTGCATCTGGAGCATGAAGCCCATGCCTTCGGGGCCGATGGTATTGGCCTGCGGCACGCGCACGTTGTCTAACACCAGCTCGGCGGTATCGCTGGAGTGGTTGCCCAGCTTGCGCAGCTTGCGGCTGACGCTGAAGCCCGGCGTATTCGTCGGCACGACGATCAACGACATGCCCTTGTAGCCGCGCCCCTCACCGGTGCGCGCCAGCAGACAGACCCAGTCCGCCTGGGTGCCGTTGGTGATGTAGAGCTTGCGCCCGTTGATGACCCAGTCGTCGCCGTCCGCGACGGCGCGCGTGCGAATGCTCGCCACATCGGAGCCGGCGTCCGGCTCAGAGACGCCGATGCAGCCGACCATCTCGCCGCGGATGGCTGGCTCCAGGAACTGCTTCTTCAGCTCGTGGGAGCCGTGGTGGGCGAGCGCCGGCGTGCACATGTCGGTGTGCACGGTAATACCCATGGGGACGCCGGAGCAATCGGCACGGCCCAGCTCCTCGCAGAAGACGACGGTGTACCAGAAGTCGAGCGCGAGCCCGCCATATTCTTCCGGATAGGTCAGCCCCAGGAAGCCGAGGTCGCCCAGCTTCCTGAACAGCTCGTGCGCGGGAAAGATGCCGGCTTCCTCCCACTCGTCCGCGTGCGGGTTGATCTCTTGCTCGACGAACCGCCGCACGCTCTGGCGGAACATCTCGTGCTCGGCTGTGAATCTCACCTCAGACCTCTCTCCCGCCTCCGGGCGCGCGCCGCCGGCCATCGCTCAGATCCACTGCAAGTTCGCGACAGTGCGCTCGCTCTGGGCGTCGCCCGTATTCAGTGTGGTCTTGGGCTCCAGCAACACCACATACGCCTCTTCCTCGGCAACCGGCAGGTGCTCGACGCCCTTGGGGATGATCGCGAACTCGCCCTCGTCGAGCTGGATGTCGCGGTCGCGCAGCTTGATGAGCAGCCGGCCTTTCACCACGAGGAACAATTCGTCTTCGTGTTCGTGCTGATGCCAGACGAACTCGCCCTGCACCTTGACGAGCTTGACATAGAAGTCGTTCAGCTCGCCGACGATTTTCGGGTTCCACTGATCGTCGAACAGGCTGAACTTCTGCGCAAGATTCACGACGTCGGCCAACTGCACGCCTCCGTTCTCTGCTGTCGCGGTGATCGCGGCTTCACGCTGGGGGCCGACTCTCCCGCCTGGGCACATCGTACCCCATCGACGGCGTCGCTACGTACGTAGCTGGCTGACAACGCGCGGAACAGGGAAATCTCAACGGTGCCCTCGTGGTATGAGCCGCGGCGGCTCAGGCGCTTGCCCGCGCCGGTACACCAGCACCGTGCGCTTGAAGCTGATAACAACCTCGCCGCGCTGGTTGTAGCCCGTCGTGCGCACGGTGACGATGCCGACAGCTGGACGCGACTTGGAGGCGCGCGCCTCCAACACCTCTGACTGCGAGTAGATCGTGTCGCCCTCGAAGACCGGCGCCGGCAGCCGAACCTCGTCCCAGCCGAGATTGGCAAAGGCGTTTTGCGAGACATCCGTGACGCTCTGGCCCGTCACCAGCGCGAGGGTGAACGTCGAGTCCACCAGCGGCCGGCCGAACTCCGTCTGCGCCGCGTAGTGGTGATCGAAGTGCTGCGGGTTGGTGTTCTGCGTCAGCAGCGTGAACCAGGCATTATCGGTCGGCAAGACGGTACGCCCCAGCGCGTGCTGATAGACATCGCCCACCGTGAAGTCCTCGAAGAAGCGGCCGCGCCAGCCCTCTTTGATGCTCATCGGCACCCACCTCCTACATGCGGAAGACGCCGTAGCGCGGCGCGCCCTCGCTCACCCAGTCGCGGTTGTAGGACATCGAGAGGCCGACGATGAGCGCCTGGCGTGTCTGGCGTGGGTCCAGGATGCCGTCGTCCCACAAGCGGGCGGTGGCATAGTAGGGCGAGGCCTCCTCGTCGAATTTCGCGCGCACCATCGCCTTCAGCGCCTCGATCTGCTGGGCGTCAGCTTCCTGACCGCGGGCGCGTGCCGCCTCTTCCTGCACGATGGCCAGCACGCCCGCCGCCTGCTCGGCGCCCATCACCGCGATGCGGCTGTTGGGCCAGCTGAAGAGCAGCCGTGGATCGTAGGCGCGGCCGCACATGCCGTAGTTGCCGGCGCCGAAGCTGCCGCCGGCGATGACAGTGAATTGCGGCACGGTCGAGTTGGCCACCGCATTCACCATCTTGGCGCCGTGCTTGATGATGCCCTCCTGCTCGTACGCCTGGCCGACCATAAAGCCGGTGATGTTCTGCAGATAGACCAGCGGCGTGCGCGACTGATTGCAGAGCTGGATGAACTGCGCCGCCTTGAGCGCGGAATCCGAAAAGAGCACGCCGTTGTTGGCGAGCAGACCAATCGGGAAGCCGCCGAGGTGCGCGTGCCCGCAGACCAGCGTTGGCCCGAAGTCGTGCTTGAACTCTTCGAAGCGCGAGGCGTCCACCAGCCGCGCGATCACCTCGCGCATCTCGAAGGGGCGGCGGACGTCGGCCGGCAGGATGCCCAGCAGCTCGTCCGGATCGTATGCCGGCTCTTCCGGGGGCGCCAGTGCGGCGCGGATGTCCTTGTGCCAATTGAGCCGGCCCACGATGTCCCGTCCCAGGCGTATCGCGTCGGCGTCGTCCTCGGCCAGATAGTCGCCCAGGCCCGAGACGCGCGTGTGCATCTCCGCGCCGCCCAGCGACTCGTCGTCAACTTCTTCGCCGGTCGCCATCTTTACCAGCGGCGGCCCGCCCAGGAAGACCTTGGCCTGGCGCTTGACCATCACGGTGTAGTCCGAGAGGCCAGGAACGTAGGCGCCGCCGGCGGTGGAGCTGCCGAAGACCAGCGCGATCTGCGGGATGCCGGCGGCGGACATGCGCGCCTGGTTGGCGAAGGTGCGGCCGCCGAGGTCGGCGAAAAACTCGGCCTGATACAGCAGGTTGGCGCCGGCGCTCTCGACCAGATAGACGCAGGGCAGGCGGTTCTGCGCGGCGATCTCTTGCGCGCGCAATGCCTTCTTGACGGAGACCGGATAGCTGGCGCCGCCCTTGACGGTGGCGTCGTTGGCGTTGACCATCACCTCGACGCCGCGCGCCACGCCGATACCGTTGATGCCCGAGGCGCCCGGCGACTCGTCGTCGTACATGCCCCATGCTGCCAGCGTGCTCAGCTCCAGAAACGGCGCGCTGGGGTCCAGCAGCAGCTCGACCCGCTCGCGGGGCAGCAGCTTGCCGCGCTCGACATGACGCCGGCGGGCGCGCTCGCTGCCACCCTGGCGCACCTGCGCCTGCCGCGCGGCCAGCTCCTCGACGAGGGCGCGGTTGGCCTCGTAGTTCTCGCGGAACTCGGCGCTACTGGGATCGACGGCGGTGGATAGGATGGGCATAGTCGCTCTCGTTCATCTGGCGCGCTAGTAGCCGCATTCGCAGCGATGGATGCGCCCACACCGCTCTGCTAGCATGGCGTCACCTCTTCAGTGTCAATAGCAACAGCTATCCTTGAAGCCGCAGACGGGACAGATGGACTCTTTGCCGCCCTTGAGGTCCAGCATGGGATGGCCGCAGACCGGGCACGGCATCTCGCGCTCGCTCTTCGCGGATTGTTCCTCGACTGCCCGCTCGTCTTCTGCTTGCATGCCGCTCGTTTCGGTTGGTGAATCCATGCTCACCCTTCCCCATCCCATGCTGGCCAAGGCTCGTGCTCCGGAATGACGTAGCCTTGCAGCCGGTAGAGCGAGCCGGCGCCGTCCATCTTGAGCGTCGTGCCGGAGATGAACGCAGCGGCGGGCGAAAGCAGATAGATCACCGCGGCGGCCACCTCGCTCTCGGTGCCCATGCGCTGCGCCGGCACGTCGCGCGCGATGCTGGCAAGCTGTGCCTGCACGGCCTCTGGATAGGTCCGCAAGCCGCTAGAGTTGATGATCCCAGGCGCGACGGCGTTGACCCGCACGCCATAGCGCGCCCATTCGAGCGCCAGCGTCTGCGTGAGGTTGATGACCCCGGCCCGCGCCGCGCCGCTATGCGCCATGCCAGGGAAGCCGCGCCACACCTCGGCCACGATGTTGACGATCGCGCCGCCATGCTCGCGCATCCCGTGTGCCAGTGCCGCGCGTGCCATCTGGAAGGTGCCGGTGAGATTCGTCTCGACCACGGCATGCCAGCCCTTGGGTGAGATCGCCTCGGCGGGGCTCATGAACTGCCCGCCCGCGTTGTTCACAAGGGCATGCAGCGGCCCCACCTGCTCGACCGCCGCGGCAAAGAACGCCTCGACAGCCTCGGGATCGCGGATGTTGCACTGGAGCGCCGTCACCTTGCCACCGGCCTGGGCGATCTCGTCACGCGTCGGCTCCAGGTGCTCGAGCGCGCGCGAGCAGATCACCACGTGCGCGCCCAGTGCCGCCAGCTCGCGGGCCGTCGCGCGCCCGATGCCGGTGCCGCCGCCGCTGACGACGACGGTCTGGCCGTCGAAGAGCCCGTCACGGTAGATCGAGTGGATCGTCATAGGTCGCCTCCTCCCTCACTGGACTCCGGAGCGCCACACTCATGCAGCCAGTCGTACCGTCGCCCGCCCCCAGTATCGCCCCCATCGTCAATCGTGCTGCGTTTACCAGACGGCGCGGCGCCCGCCGGGCAGCTTGAACCCTGCGGCTCATCCCGCGCGGGCTCCTAGCAATCCCAATCATATCCGAGAGGCGAGACATGCCGCATCGCCTACTGAATGGCCAGGAAGAGTGCATGCTGGAGCACAGCATAGAGCACCGTGCGATCGCGCCGCACCTGCATGCCCCAGAGCAGGCCGGCCACAAACGTCGCCACGAGCACGCCAACGGCCGGGGCGAGCGGCGCCACGCGAAACGCGCGCACGTGCCAGAGCGCAAACGCGAGCGCCTGCCCGGCCAGCGCAAGGCGCGCGTCACCGCGCCGCCACACCATGCCCAGCGCGACCAAAAGGGCGCTGCGAAAATACAGCTCCTGTCCCAGCGCGCTCGCGGGGGCGTAGACGAGGTCATCCCGCCAACTGAACGTCTGGCCCCGCCCGAGCAGCAGCACCGCCGGAATGAACGCCGAGAGCAGCGCCAGCAGCACAAGTCCTTGCCGCGAAGGCGGCGCGACAGCGAGAAAGCAGGCGCGCGGGGAAATGCCCGCGCTCCAGAGCAGCCCCAGCGCCACGAGGGCGATCAGCAATCCCAGGCCGTACGAGAGCAGCGGATCGGGAAGGAGCGTATTGAGCAGCGCGTACGGCGCCCACATGGCGATCACGACCCAGGCCGCGCGCGTGGCTGCCGCCGGACGCTTCCGCATCGCATCACACCTCGCTGCCGTAGATAGGCAGGCGCCACGCGCCATCGGCACACGTGCCTACCCGGCGCGCTGCCAGGGCTACACGCCGCGCAGGAAGTCCAGCACGAGGCGGTTGAATTCTTCCGGTTTTTCCATATTCGGCACGTGCGCCGTGCCGTGCATGACGGCTTTGCGTGCGCCGGGAATGTTCGCCGCGAGGTGATCGGCAATGCGCTGGATGTCCGCCAGATCCTCATCGCCGACGATGACAAGTGTCGGCGCGCGGATCTCTCCGAGACGGGCGATCTCCGGCGGATCCAGCGGAATCGGTCGCGCGTGCTCCGGCTCGGGCTGCGACAGATTGTGGCGCTCCATCGCCCGGACGCGGTCGCGCACAGGTGCCGGAGCACGGTCCGGTGAGCGGTTTGGGCCGTCCACCCACATGCGCACGACAAGCTCAGCCGCGAGATCGAGGTCGCCGGCCTTCTGGGCCGCCTCAATCTGTGGCCAGGATTCTTCGCCCTCCCCCGTGTACGCAAAGCCGCCGAGGCCCGCGCCCACGGGGACGAGCGCCGTCACCATCTCTGGATGCTCGATGGCAAAGCGAATCGCCGTCCCGCCGCCGATCGAGACGCCGACAATGGCTGCCGGTCCAATGCCGAGCTGCCGCAGCAATCCGTACAGGTCGTCTGAGAGTGAGTAGGGCTCGTCAGGCATGCTGGACTGGCCGAAGCCTCGCATATCGAAGCGCAGCACCTGGTGGGCGGCCGCGAAGTGCGCGAACTGGTCGTCCCACATGCCGCTGTCGGCGATGCCGGCATGCAGCAGCGCCACCGGGCTGCCGGCGCCCGCGAGCTCGTAGTGCAGCGTCGCGCCGTTGACCTCGGCGAAACCGGATTGGCTGGCGGCAGAGCTACTCATGGTGGTCCTCACTTCCTGTGATGACGCCAGGGTCAGCCCCTGGCCTGGCTCTCGTTGCCACGGAAACGGCGCCATACTGACTCATCGGCGCTTGTGCATGAGGTTATAACATGCCAAGCACACAGAGTCTATTCGCCCTCGGCTACCGCGGCCGGCTCGAGCTCGCGGAAGCGATAGCCGATGCCGCGCTCGGTGAGGATGTAGCACGGGTGCGCGGGGTCGCGCTCCAGTTTCTGGCGCAGATAGGTGATGTACAGGCGCAGGTAGTGCGATTCGTCGCGGTACTCGGGTCCCCAGACCTTCGACAGCAGCGTCTCGTGGGTCATCAGGCGGCCCGCATTGTTGACGAGGTGGTAGAGCAGCTTGTATTCGGTGGGCCGCAGCGTGACCTTTTGGCCGCGTGCCCACACCTCGCGCTTGCTGAAGTCGATCGTGAGGTCGTTATCCACCACGATCTTGGTCTTGCGTGCCGGCTTGGGCATGAACGTGCGTCGCAGCAGCGCCTTGATGCGCGACTGTAGCTCGCGCGGGCTGAAGGGTTTGGTCAGGTAGTCGTCCGCGCCGATCTCCAGGCCGCGAATGCGGTCCGTCTCCTCCTGGCGCACGGTGAGCATGATGACGGGCACGTTCGAGACCTCGCGGATGCGCCGCAGCGTCTCGAAGCCATCCAGCTCCGGCATCATCACGTCCAGCACGACGAGATCGGGCAGATCCTCTTTGAGCTTCTCCAGCGCCCGATAGCCGTCGCCGGCCTCCAGCACACGGTAGCCCTCGAACTCGAGATTCATGCGCACGACGTCCACCAGGCGCGGCTCATCGTCCACGACGAGCACCGTGATGTGGCGGGGATCGAAATGGTCCTGCTCGATGCTCATTGCTCCACTCCTTGGTGATAGCGCTCGTCATGGCTGCCGAAGATCACCATCGGCGCCTGCGGCTTCTCTTCGCGCGGCAGGCTGAATGAGAACGACGAGCCACGGCCCAGCTCGCTCGCGACCCAGATGCGTCCGCCGTGCGCCTCCACGATGGCGCGGCAGATGTAGAGGCCGAGGCCGGCGCCCTGCGTGCGGCGAGCGGCAGTGTTGTCCACGCGCTGGAAGCGCTCGAAGATGCGATCCTGCTCGCGTAGGGGGATGCCCTGGCCATCGTCGCTGACGCTGACGATCACCTCGTCCGCGGTGACATGCCCGCGCACGCGGATGGGGCTGCCCTTTGTGGAGTATTTGAGGGCGTTGTCGAGCAGGTTGAACAGCACCTCCTCGATGCGCTCGCGATCGGCCAGCACCAACGGGAAGGTGGCGGGAAAGCGGACGCGTATGACACGGTCTGGGCTGCGGCCGGCAAAGCGGCGCACGGCCGAGCGGGTGAGCTCTACCAGATCGAGCTCAGTACGCTCCATCGTGAGGCCGCCGGCGTGGATGCGTGAAGCGTAGAGCAGGTTGCCGAGCAGATGATTCAGTCGGTCCGACTCCTCTTCGATGGCCGTGAGCCGCACCCGCAGCGTGTCGCTGTCCCAGTGAGCGTCTTCGCGCGCCAATGTGGAGGCGTAGCCCTTGATGATGGCAATCGGCGTCTGCAGCTCGTGCGAGACGACGGAGACGAAGGTATTGCGCAGGTCTTCGGCCTCACGCGAGCGCGTGATGTCGCGCACGTTGACGACGCAGCTGATCGGCTGGCCGGTGGGCGAGCGGATGGCGGAAGCCGTCACGGCGACGTCGACCCGCTGACCGTCGCGCGCAAGCAGCACCAGGTTGCGGTCGATGACCTGCTTGCCCGTCTCGATGGCCTGCACGATGGGGTCGCGGTGGTAGCCGAGGGGATTGCCCTGTGGATCGCGCGGGAGCAGCACGTCGTGGTAGAAGCGGCCCATCGCCTCGTGCGCGTGCCACGCGGTCATCGCCTCCATGGCGGGATTGAACCCGGTGATGCGCAGGGCGGCGTCCACCGTGATGATGCCGTCGCCGCTGAAATGCAGCACTGAGTTGAGCTGGCGGTTTTCCTGGCGCAGGCGCAAGACTTCCTGGTAGAGCCGCGCGACGGCCACCAGCTCGCCGACGAGCGCCTGGCGCAGGCGGGGATCGGTGAGCGGGCGGCGGGCGGAGAAGTCCTTCTGGCCGAGTACATGCAGCTCGCCGACGGCGCCGCCGAGGTCGCCCAGCGTCAATGTGGCGATCTCGCCGCCCCACAGATCGGAGTTGGCGACGACACGTGGCCGGCCGTCCAGCGGCTGCGGGGTGGGGTCCTCGGCCAGCACGCTGATGATGCGTACTGCCGCTTCGCGCTCCACGCCCGAGTACATGATGCGCGAGTCGTCGGTGAGGAGGCCACCGTCGCCGTCGCCATCGTCGTGCAGCGCCAGCACGCCCGCGCCACCCTCGGCCAGCGCAATCGCGTGGGAAAGCGCACGGCGCAGCGGCTCGGCCAGCCGTGCCTGTTCCGCGCTGCCGGGGGAAAAGAGGATCGCCATTCCTGCCTCGCTCGGTGACTAGTAAATCGGCGGCATTGTATCACATGCGACCGGCCGATCGAGGCGCGCCTCGCCTGCCACCCAGCACACCCGCGTGCTCGTGCCAGCTCGATCACCACCATGCCATGCGGCTGTGGTGTGCGCCCACCGTCGCGGCCGCGAGCGCCCGCCATGCGCACCTGCCTCTTGACAGCGGGCGGTGGGATCAGTACACTCCACTATATCACACGCATCGAACGATTCATGCATGTGAAACGCGAGGAAAGTGGTCGAACGCATGGTAAAGGTGCAACCCACCCAAACGCCCTTGTTTGCGCTGGAGATTGACGCTGGCCCGATCTACGAGCTGCTGATGACCCTGGATATCGCCTTCGACACATTTCACACTGATGAAACGTATACGGCGGGAGCAGCGTGGCTTGCCGCGCTGCGCGCCAGGGTGCCAGCCGATCTGCGAGCGGCGATGAGCGAGCTGGATGCCCTAGACTTTGTCGCGTTCGGTGGGCACAAGGTCTGGTCGAATCTGACCGGGCTGGCTTA
>Ga0209647_1002919_pt1 | contig 13574 bp, 10 predicted proteins | sample GraSoi_2013_60cm_FD_185827 | JGI IMG/M metagenome (GOLD analysis project Ga0209647, IMG submission 185827) | Grasslands soil microbial communities from the Angelo Coastal Reserve, California, USA - Sample 9_17_2013_60cm (SPAdes) (version 2) | ecosystem: Environmental > Terrestrial > Soil >... | reverse complement strand
ACCGGTCAGGTGATCTCCCAGATTCACGATCTGTTGGATGCCTCTCCGATCAATATCCTGCAAGACCGCTTCCAATGCCCAACGATTCCCATGAATATCGGCAATGACAGCAAGAGAGTATTGAAATACCTTTTTTTCGCTCATGGATCTCCCCTTTCTCAGAGAAGCTTATTTGAGCAGAGTGTACCATATCGCTTCTTCTCTGCAAACATGACACTTTGAGCACAAGTCAGGTGAGCAAGCCGTCGCCACATTGCTGGTTTTTTCCTCATGCGGTATCTCGTTGCGCAGCCTGTGGGCAGAGCCATTGGAGGATAGAGGATGAACCGTATGGACCGCCTGACAGCGATTCTTTTGCTCCTCCAGGGAGGAAAACGCACCGCCGGGGAGATCGCCCAGCGTTTTGAGGTGTCCAAGCGCACGATTCAGCGTGATATTCAGGCTCTGGGCGAAATAGGGATCCCGATTATCGCCGAGTTGGGGGTCTCGGGTGGCTACACTTTGCCGTCCGATTATTCTTTGCCTCCACTCGCCTTGACCTTGCATGAAGCCCTCTTATTGCTCCTCTCCAGGTCAGCTTACTCCTCTCCAGGTCAGCGCTTCAGCCACTGCCATGACGAAGCTCATGACGCTTTCATGACGCTTCCTTCTTATACTAGAACGAGAGAGGGCGAGGTGCCACATCTGGGTCGTGGCCCGAAACCCTGTCGGTTGGGCTTTTGAGTTAGGAAATGCCCTCAGAAACCATCAAACAAGCCAGGGGGGTTACCACAACAATGGCTCGCGATTGCGAACCGTTGTCCACTTGAATGCGGGAAACATGGGAGATAGGGACCTGATCCGACAACGGTCCTCCTCTCTCAAGCATGTCACAACTCGCGTAGCGTACACTTCACGGACCTTGCCCGAGTGCAAGGTTTGCCAGAAAGAAAGCGAGATCAATTGGATACGTTGTTATGTTCTGTACTTGCCGCTCACTGAGGTCTGGACCGCTGGCAAAACACTAAAACGCTCACTGCTCACGTATCGCTTGGCGGCCCATTTTGGGCCTCAAAAGGCTGGCCAGGGGTGCTCAGCAAGCAGACCCTCGAAATAGACACCCATCGCGAGCACCTCGTTTACACGCCGTTCACCGCCCCCGACCGGCGCTCGGTGTTCGATTTCGACCCCGAACGCCTGACCATCCTGGATACCGACGGTCACATCATCGAGAGCCGAACCGACCTCCGCGCGTCGTTCGACGGATACGATCACTCCACACGCTGGGACGCCGCGCAGGTGGCCTACTTCAGCAGCTACGCCACGTGGAACTACCTCACCGAACCGTTCCTGTTCACCTATCAAGGTGTAGAAGCCCACGAGATCGAGCCCTGGCAGGAGGAGGGACAGACCTGGCGTCGGTTGAAGGTCACCTTTCCCGATACGATCGTCACTCACAGCCAGGAACAAACCTTCTACTACGATGCCGAAGGCATGCAACGCCGTATGGATTACATCGTCGATATCAACGGCAGCGTTGAGATTGCTCACTACTCTAGCGACTTCAAGACGTTCGACGGCTTTGTGTTCCCCACCCACCGTCTCGTCCACTATCGACATCCTGATAACACTGCCGACCGCGGCGTTGCCTCGATCACCATCGACATTCAGGACATCACCGTCAAATAGCTGAGTAATCAGACTGTTGGCCACGTGACGCGAAGCAACGCTTCGCGTCAGTTTTGCCCCGACGGCCTTATTTCTACTGTATAGGTCGCCTTGGCCGCTTGGCAGGCTCACCGTCCTGATCTGATCCGTTCTCCCAAACGCGTCTTAGCTCATCTTTGGAGGATTCACAGTTATGAAATGCCCTCATAAGGGTGTCGTCATTCCTCTGGTACACTCTCCTCAGCGCGTTCTTGCTCCTCTCCAGGTCAGCGCTTCAGCCACTCCCCATGACGAAGCTCATGACGCTTTCATGACGCTTCCTCCTTATAGTAGATCTAAAGAGGGCGAGGCACCTTAGCTGGAGAGTGGCCCGAAACTCTGCTGGCTGGGCCTTTAAGTGAGGAAATGCCCTCGAGTATCACACTACTTGTGTGATAACACAGCAGTTAATCAGTGTGGAAGAGCTTTCATTTGAAAGGATTTTCAGAAATATGAAAAAAGCCCTCTTAATAGGTGGCGGTTCAGCCTTGCTATTACTCTGCCTACTCTTTGGTGCGTTCTTTGCTGGCCCGCTGTTCGCATCAGCCCGGAGCGGTCCGACAAAGACCGCCCCTACCCCTGCGCCCACAGCGACGACGAAGACGACGAATCCGTACTGCCAACAATACCAGCAGGACCTCGCAAAGCGTCTTGGCGTCCCGGTTAGCACCCTGCAGAAAGACAGCTTGGCCGCAGCGGAAGATGTGCTTGCCCAGCTCGTCAAAGACGGCAAGCTGACGCAGAGTCAGGCCAATCGGATCAGAAGTCGCATGGGGTCCCACATGGCATGCACAGGTCGCTGGCACATGGATATGACGGGGATGCCGCGATGATGGACATGGGTGGCGCTGCATGCGATCACCGAAGACCTGGCGGTCTGGCGCTGGGTCATCCGGTGCACCCACACCGGTTCCTATCGTGGTCTCCCTCCGACAGGCCGTAGGGCGATCCTACCTGGATGTGAATTCATTTCACAAATTTGTGTCATGTACCCCATGTCGTATGAATCCCTGTTGGATGATGAAACGTCGCGCGATTAAGACGCATGCGCGCGCTGCTGCGCCATGCGCTCGAACACCGCGATCGCCTCGGCCTCCGTCTCCGGCTTGAGCACGTTGTTATCGGCGAAATCCTGCGCCTGCGGATAGCCGCTCGCTCTGATACGCGCTGCCGCGTCCTGCAGATCGTAGAGCGTGCGCCGCAGCATGATCTCTGGCCCAAGCAGCAGCCAGTACGCTCCCGCATCCCCATAGGGCATGCCGACGCTGCCCGCGTTCACAATGCGCACGCCATCCACGGTGCGGTCGAACTGCATATGCGTGTGCCCACAGACAACGACCCGCTGCCTGATGCCGGCCAGCATAGCGCGCAGGCGCTCTTCTGGCGTCGCCGCCGTGATCATCTCCTCGTCGCTGCGTGGCGAGCCGTGGCAAAAGAGCACCTCACCCAGCCCATCCACGCTGAAAGATGCCTGTTCCGGCAGTTGAGCCAGAACATCCCGCTGGCTGCGCTCCAGTTGCTTTGCTGTCCAGCGCATCCGCTCGCTCACCTCTGCTGACATGCCTGGACGGGGCGGCAGGCCGTCGAACGCGGCGACCACCTCCCGTTCGCAGTTCCCACGAATATAGTGTATGTTATCCCCAAGCGCCAGCAGCCGCTCCAGCGCGGCGCGCGGCATGGGACCCGGGACGATATCTCCTCCCACCAGGATCAGGTCAGGATGTTCCTGCTCAACTTCTTTCAGGACAGCCTCTAACGCGGGCAGATTGCCGTGGATATCATAGAGAGCGACCATCTTCATGGGGAAGTCCCTTTCTCTCGCTTCCAGAGTTGCTAGCTTTTTCCCTCAAATCATAACAGATTTCAGGGGCGTCTGGAAGGGAAAAACGATGCTCGTAGCATAGGGAGTCTGAGAGCAGGGGGCCAGCAATTGATAAGACTGTCTTTACTGCTGCGTTCCTCATTGGCGATACTATTAAAGTGAAGCTCAAAGCAAGGTGGTACGACTCTAAGGGTAACTGACATCTACGCATTGGACTTTGTGCCCCAAACCGTGAGAAAGTACCAGAGAGCGCGAAAATCATCCGAATGCATCTCTATCTCGGCTTCGTTATAGAGGCGCTCAAATTCCTCCTTTGTGGTCACTCCCACTTTGATCAGGAACGGCTGCAACAATTGGATGAACACGCTGAGGACACGGTAAACTGGCTCGTGCTCTGCTGCCCCCGCTGACCAATCGATCACAAAGGGCTTCATCTGGATGTTCTGGCATCCCGCATTGCGCAGAAAGCGCCCCAATAGCGGCGTAAGGCCAGTACTACGCCCATCAGGAGAGTGTGTGTTCCCGGCACGTTTGACCGCTTGCAGGAACATCCCACTTAATCTCTCAAATGCGGGACCATTGCTGATGCTGTACTGCTCATTCTCAGTCAAGCGTATGATGCCGCCGGGTCGTGTAATCCGCGCGAGTTCCCGCACGGCTCTCTCATAGACATCTGTAGGAATAACCGCTAACCAGCGAGCATTGACTAAGTCAAAGTAGTTATTGGGATAATCGAGCGGACCGGCTGCGTTCATCACCCGGAAACTGGCGTTGTCGAGTCCGGCTACTCGCGCCTGAGAATTCGCATAATCGATCATCCGCTGGTCAATATCGAAGCCTTCCACTTGCAAGTGAGGGTAGGCCTGGACCAGGTCGAGTGACCATCCTCCTGGGCCACAGGCGACATCGAGAACGCGATGGAAAGAGGCCACCAAAGCTGATGGGTCGGGATGCTCTGGCAAGAGTCCGCCCATGCCCCTTGTCAGGACACGCTCCAGTTCGATGACTCGCGCCAGTTCAGCTCCACTATCCTGGATAAAGTAGGTGTTCTCCTGCTTGGATGACTCGGGTGTAGTTGCCATGGAAGGACTCCTTCTAGGTGAACATTGACTCTTTACATGGTCTGAAGTGATAGCTGCCGCAATTCTTCTTCGAGTTGCTGCCATGCGGTCTGTTCCGCCTGCACACTATTGACGGGCTGTTGCGCTGCCAGGGCCTGCTGCATAATCCTCGCAACGCGCTGCCGAAAATCTGCAAATTGTGCTCGCTGCACAGCCAGGGGCGGCATCAGAGAAAGCTGGACTACCTCTAGTTCATAGAACTCCTCTGGTTTGAACGCCAGGGCCAACAAGTTGGCATACCCATTGATGAGAGCGGTGCGGGACGGCGAAAGAAAATAGTTGGGCAATGTGCTTGAAACCAGCAGGCAGCCAGCAATGCGCCCGGTATACATGATAGGATGGGCGGAAGCGCTCACCTCATATTCGACTTGATAAGCGGGGAGGAGCATATGCTCTTCCCTGAGGTCTTGTATCTGTTCATAATGTCCGGTGGAGACGACGTGGCCAGCCAGCGATTCCGCACCCAAAAACATGCCCTGGTGTTCCAGATCCCCAGGCCATGGTGGAGTGCCGAGCCCTGTGCGCTCGCGTAAGCTGTGAATCTTGCCGTCATAAACGGGAGGCATACACTGCACAACGGTAATCGACATCCCAACAGGCTCAGGATCGAGATGCCTGAGCGCGTGTTGCAAGATCAGGTGGCTTACAGCCCAAAAGAGGAGCACCTCAGGACCGCTCGCACGGGTAGTAAGCACCTCGTTGATGAATTTGTAGGGGATCTCTTCCAACTGTTCACGTTCTCCTGAGAGAACAGAAGACGAGAGACTTTCCTCACCCTCAATCAGCTCTCGGAATGGGTCCTGGTGCTGCGTTGGCAGTGCCTTGATTAGGGAGTGCAGATTCTGCAGGCGTGGCTTTGATTCACCATTGCTCCAGCGTGTGAGCGTAATTGGACGGACGCCAGCCCCAGCGGCAATCCGCTCTCGCTCAGCCGGGTTGCTGATGATAGAGGCCAGGAGTTCGCGCCAGGACGAGGGTTTCTGCATTTGAGCGCCTTTACTGCCAGAACAAACTTCTACAGCACCAACCCAGCCTTATCATAACATGCGAGTAGTGCAGCGTCAAGCAATTCGGGCACTCTTTTAGGGTTGTGATAAACTTCTCTGTAACCCCTGCACGCTCAACACCGCCAGCGTAATCTGACTTTGATCGGTAGGCAACGTACTGCCATTGCCTCCAAAGAGGTGGATCGTGGTTTTATCTACGCCCTCCTGCTGTAAGAGCAGGGATTGAGCCACTTTCTGGCTTTTGCCCGCAATCAGTTTCATCAGCATCTGCTTCTGCGCATTGTTGAACTGGTAGACCCATATCCCCTCTGCATGCACAAGCAAGGAGACGATACCCTTTGTATCTGCCGTTGTATTCGTCATAGTCGTCGCAATGTTACCCACCAGTACATATCCATTGCCGGGATTCCGCGCCGGGTCGGTTACGAGCAAATCTTGAGCCATCGCTTGCGCCGCTCGCTGATCGTAGGCTTCGCCCGTACATACCACCATCACAGTGACTGTGACATTTGATGCCTGCTTACCCGCTGCATGATCGAAACTGCTATCAGGTATACAGTGCGTGGAGCTGACCAGTTGCTCATTCGCATGAATCTGTTGCTGCAACGCAGCCTGTACGCCTGGCATGAGGGACGACTCCAGGGCACTTGCTGCCTTATCGATGTCACTCTGCTCCACATAGCTATAGATCTGCTGATCCTGGCCGCCGCGAAACGCTCCTCCATTCTGCACGAAGACGCCATTAGCACAGCACGGCATATTATTGAAATCGAATGCAGGGATGTTGCCACTCGCGCCAGCATGCACCGCGTGGGCAGGAACGGTGATTTGGGCTGCCGTAGGTGGGTTTCCAGCCGGAATATTGGCATCTCTGGCATTGACGATCTCTACGCCGCTCGCATCAGTGAAGACCGTACCGGCAGGAATCGTCACTGGAGAAGTAGAGCTATTATAAAAGGTCAACGTTCCCGTGGCTATTGTGGCCGGCGTGTTCCCTGCACCACTCGCATTGACCGTCTTCGCCAGTTCTGAAGAAGCAGCGTACAACAAACGCGCCTGCACCTGGTGTTTAGCGGGATCAGGAGTCCCGGTCACGGCGGTGATGGTGTAGGTATTCCTCAGGTCTTTACTGGCCGGGGTAATCGTTACCGTGGCAGCCGGGACAAAAATGAGATTCACGAGTGGCTGGTAGACAAAATAACCAATCACAAGCAGCGCAAGTACGATCGGAAGAGCGATCAGCCATCGCCTCCGGCTTCTGCGTAGAGAAGAGGCCAGAAGATAACTCCTTAGTGCATGAGCAGCATACGGTGGTGTCACAAGTGCAGAGACACCTACGGGTACGGGCAAGCCGCCAGCAGGTCCACTCTGGGAAGGAGGATGGATATCGTCTGTTTCAACATCGTTCTCCCCTGCACCTTTTGGAGCCGGACTGACTGGCATTGGTGCCACATCCTCCTGTGGAGGTACGTTTCCAGGTTGGGTGATCTCATCAGTTTGTGGTACAGGAGCCGGGATAGCTGGCGGAGATGCGCTTTCATGATCCTCATCAACTCTATCACTGGTGGTGCGCTGATCTTCGGGCTGCATACCGGCACCGATTGCACGTTTCGAAAGCGGGCTTACCGGCAAAACGCGAGGTGGCTGGGGCTCTTCATTTTCGCCAGCGCCGGTTGAAGCAGGAGATCGAGCAGGTGTTTGTCTACCCCCAAAAACACGTCCCACTGTGTCTGGGGTATCCTGATCTTGAAATTCATCAAGGAGCGTTTGCGCGTATTCCTCCAGGGAAGGATAGACAGGAAAACGGCGCCGGCGCGCGAACTCGGCGGGGCCTGTGCCTCCTCCGGGCACAACGAATACAAGCTGCGCTTGCAAGTCGCGCTGCATATTCTTGAGTCCATCGAAATCTCCAGCGCGTTGCAAAGCGCTGTTGCGTTCTGGCAATACAACTGCTATTTGTTCGCGGCCGAGCTGATCCTGGGTCGAAATGGCGGCTAAAACACTTTGCCTGTCGTCAGCGGGAGTTACATAGATAAGGCCTATGTCTGCACTGCGGCGATGATTCGCGCCCAAGAGGTCCGCGCCATCACTCTGTCTCACAATCGTATCCTCCTTTATTGTATATTGCGAAAGAGGACTTTATAAGGAGCTGATCGATTCTCAAGATAGAACGTCTATTCCAATCATAGCAGGCCGGATCCCCTCTGTCAAGCAGTGTAGTACGCTGTGCGCTCCCCTCACCTCCCCAAACAAGGCCTTGACTTCAACTTCTTAAATCACCCCCATTACTCCTAGTACCTATCTATATTTCTATCGTTGTGTTATTATACTGCCGCGCACATGCATTTCACGCATCTTATGTAACAGGTGCACCTGATTCTACCTCGTGCAAAATTAAGAGACCATTTCGAGCATAGGAGGCATCTCTCGAAAAACTCCCCTTTGCTGCACGAGGTAACACAGCGATACAACTGACACAAGTGATACAAGTGATACAAGTGATACAAATGATACAAATGTTGCAAGCGTTGCAAGCGTTGCAAGTGTTGCAAGTGTTACAAGTGCGACAAACCTCATTGGAAATACACCAGCAACAATATAGCTCATTTCCTGTGCCAGCATACGAAATTAAGAAAGGAGCGTGATGTCTATAGTCTCTCATTATTAACAGGCCGGGTCTATGTGGAGAGAAGGCATCCCCCAATACAATTCATGAACACACTGGAAGAAAGTGACAACGCTCTTGGCAGCGTGCACTATGAACCCCTCCTGAAAGCGATCCTCGAAGTCTTGAAGCACAATTCAAGCATGTTTCATGCAGCGCCCACGTGCTTGACAGTTAACGTTGATGAGGTGGCAAGTGCAGTCGCGACGAAGATCATAGCCTCAAACAATCAACCTCTTTTTGAAAACACGTGGGGCACCCGCAGCTCTAGCGTAAATTTTGCGGATGTGGAGGCGAAAAGACAGTTTGCGACACAGGTTGAGCGCATCAAGGACCAGTTGCAAACCCATCTCGAGACTGAGCTCAAAAGTAAGCTGGATGGTATGCCTATCAGCCGCTACGCAACGAGTCTCCTTAGCGAAGCGCAGTCATTTAAAGGGGCGGCCACTAAAGGCTTGCATTATCCATTTGAGGCGCAGAGTCTAGCGGAAGAGCGGCTGCGTCTGCGGTCCAGGGGAAGTGGGGAGCATCCCTGGCTGAAAGGTCACAAGCTCACGATCAGTATTGGAAACATCAATGGGTTCGATACGCAACTGGTCAATGGGATCTATCATCATCTTGAAGACAAGTGTGACGAATGCAGCGAAGATGACCTGGAGAACACGCGGGCAGTGCTGGAGCGAGACATGAGCGTTCCCGAATCTGAACTGAACAAATTGAAGCGCCTCGTCAGCAAAGAGTCGCTGGGCCGGCTGCAAAAAGAAGCGAAGATTCGTTACCTGGAGTTTCTCAGTGAGGGTATCAAGCAGTCGAAGTCGAGCAATGAGGAGGGGTTTAAGCTCCTGCAAAATATGATCAGAGATATTCGTGCCCCATTATGCTCTTGTATATACTCCAGAAAGTAGAAGAGGGCGATGCCTCTGATGAGGGACTATTCGGAATACTCAGAGGTTTCTGGTGACAATGAAAAGAGCCATGTAATGAGGACAATGTATGCGATATATTGCCTGCCATTTCGAGTTGCCGCTACTATAGATATCCGTAACTATTCAGCAGGGGGTTCCAAGGGGCCTGCAAGGCCCCTTGGCGGGGTGCGGGGCAAGGAAGCCTGGGGGGCTTCCAGGGACCGCCTTTCTCCCTCACCCCGCCGCCTGCGGCGGCGCAAGAGAAAGGAGACCTGAATAGTTACAGATATCCAAAGGGATATCCTAATTGATCGCTGTAACTCTATTTAAGAAAGAGTATCATAGCTGTCTTCTCTCACTTGTGCAGCCACTATTTCTTTATATACAATTTTCGTAAATAGTTATTTATATCATACTAAGTAAGCGGTTTAAGGAGAGATATCTGATTTTGTTAATACTAATTGACAAAACACGTGTTTTTATCTATAGTGATGCATGAGGATTGTTTGGTCTATTCAATGAGGTTTAATCCGCATGGCTTTTATCAAGAATAATAATCTGACAAACTCGCAACCTTTAACAGATGTCCGAAACATTTTTATAGGCCGTACCAAAGAGTTAGATTTTTTTAAACGAGAAATTCTTCAACTTGAAGATCCTACCTACAATATTATTTCCATTTGGGGTAATGCTGGGGTTGGTAAATCCACCTTGTTAACTAAGTTTATAGATGTAACTCATGGACTCGACTTTAAAGACTACTGTTTGACAGCGCATGTGGATGAAAGACAAGCTACGCCTGCTAGCATAATGGAAAAGTTTGCTGATCAACTACGTATAGCTGGCTATCCTCTTGTTGATTTTGAGCAAGCTCTTCGCAATTATAAAGACATTTTACGACATCTACGAACCAGGCAAGAAGCCGGGCGAGAAACTTTCTTACAAAATTACATATTTGACTCAGCTAATTCTGTGTTTAAGGATAATCCGAGTTTACTGGCGAATCCAGTAGAAAAAACAAGTCCAATTATTCAAAATTTTGAGAGAGAGTATCGTTTTCGTCAACTTTTCAAAGATTTCGAAAGAATAGATGATCCTCTTGGTGAACTGACCACTACCTTTATCAGCGATCTCAATTACTTGGCTAATACTTCAGTTGCCCTGAGTCCTCGAAAGGTGAAGCATCGGAGAAAAATACTACTGTTTTTTGATTCTTTTGACCAGTTAGCGGCTGATGCTATCCCCTGGTTACTGAACTATTTTTTGGAAGCAGACATCAACTCAAATGTCGTATTGGTGGCGGCTGGACGTATGGTCATCGAACGATCAATTCAAAGTTATCAAAGGCGATGGCAGAAGTACAAGAGTACTATCTATCCGATTTTATTAGATAGTTTTACAGAAGATGAAACGCGCGATTATCTCATCGCTCAAGGGATTACTGGAGTAGATCGCATTTCTACATTATTGCGGCTATCTGGCGGTTTGCCGTATTCTTTGAGCTTGCTCACCTCTAACTCACAGGGGGAAGTTGACCTCACAAAAGATGTGGTTGACAATTTCTTAGGTGGAATACCTGAGCATGAGGAAATGAAACGGCAACTAGCACTAGAAGCTGCTCTTTTGACCAGACCATTTAACCAGGATGATCTAGAAGCTTTCAGCTATTTGTCGGTGAATGATCGACCTATTTTCTACCGCTGGTTATGTGACCAACCTTTTGTGCGTAGTAACCCTCAGGATGGGAGACACGCTTATCATGATCTTGCACGGGATAATTTTAGCCGTCACCTCTGTCAGGATTCTCCTAACCGGTGCCAAAGCACCAGGGAAGCCTTAGCTCATCATTATCAGCATTTGCTTGAGAAGATCCAGGTAGACGTAAACAAAGAATTCTACAAGACTACCGAGTGGCTCGAGCTTGTGCTAGCACTGGTGCACCAATTGTTATTACTGCCAGATGAAGAAAGCCACATTAGTGCTATCGAGCAGATCTTAGAAGCCTATGAGCATACCAACGCAGAACAAGATGGAGAAGTGATTAGGCTTCTGCGTGGAATCTCGGAAGATGACCTTACCAATATGGCCAATACAGACGCACGTTGGATTGCTAAGTATCTTATACAGTACATTGAGAGTAATCAAGGAAAAAGAGAGCAAGAATTACTTGCGGCAACCAGTTTCTTTATAGAAAAACTAGAGCCTAAAGTGTCATCAAAGTCATTATTATTGGCTCATATTTATTCTAAAAGAGGAAACACTTATGCTTCTCTCAAGAAGTACCAGCAGGCAATTGCTGACTTTAATCAAGCTCTTAAGTACAATGCTTCATATGCCAATGCTTATATTTCGCGTGGGCAAGTTTACTATGCTTTGAAGCGATATGATGAGGCGCTCATCGATTTTGACAGCGCCCTCGAAATTAATTCCAATAATCAGAGAGGGCTAATAGGCCGTGGTCAAACTTATCAAACTCTAAAGCGCTATGAAGAAGCATTGCGTGATTTCGACCATGCTATTGAACTGGATAAAGAGTTAAATCCTATATTCTATATGTTGAAAGGACAATTGCTTTACATAATACATAGATATGAGGAATCGGCCGCTTCTCTCATTAAGGCATTGAGGAAAGAACCAAAATTTCCACCCGTTTGGATATTGCTTGCGCAGGCCTATCAGGAGCTTTATCCTCACGAAGAGATTCCTGGGTTGCTGAAAGCCTTTCCTGTAACAGAAGCAAACTCGGCATCAGTAATTGTTAATCGTGCTGAAGCCTTGAATACTATAGATCATTATGAGGAAGCGATTGTGGAGTTTACTTGTGCCATTGAACTGGAGCCGCAAAATATTAGAGCTATTGTCCAACGTGGACGCGCTTACGATAAACTTGAGTGCTTTGAGGAAGCAATAAACGATTTCACGCTTGCTCTTAAACTCAAAAATGATGATGTTCAAGCATTCATAAATCGTGGCCAAACTTACAACCATTTGAAGCGCTATACTGATGCAATGCACGATTTTACCAGCGCTTTGGGGCACAAACCTAACGATGCTTACGTGTTATTGTGTCGCAGCGAGACATATAAATATATGAGGCAGTATCGGGAAGCATTACGAGACCTTGATCGTGTAATGGAACTAGACAAAAAATTAGAGCATCAAGTGCTAAAGCAAAAAGGAGAGGTGTTGCGGGCATCGGGGAGGAAGGAGGAGGCTCTTAATGCTTTCTTGGAGGCTTTGAAAACCAAAGCAAGGTGTTTTGATTGCTGGATAAATTTAGCGGAGACATATGGGAATTTATACCCTCGTAGAGAAATCCCAAAACTACTACGGGAGGTTCCAGTTCTTGACGGAAATAATCCCACAATAGCAGCTCTTCGCGGCGCCTCCATGAGCTATATGAGACATCATGAAGAAGCCATGGTGGAACTCACCCAAGCAATGGAAGTCGATCCTGACAATGAAATCGCTCTTATATTGCGTAGTCAAATCTACCAACAATTGGGGTGTTATACGGAAGCTTTCTGTGATTATGATCGTGTCATAAAACGACATATCAATGTGCCACATGAGGCGCAAGAGCAAAAAGGGAAAATATTGCTGGAACTGGGGAGGAACGAGGAGGCTCTTAATGCTTTCTTGGAGGCTTTAAAAACCAAAACAACCTGTAGGGAGTGTTGGAGAAATTTGGCAGTGACATATGAGGTTCTGGAGGATCGAAGCAGTACTGCTAAATGGCTGAGAGAGCTATCAGTATCAGATATCAGTGGAGAGTCGATCCTCACTTGTTGTGCCGATGCGCTGAAACATACTGGACACTATGAGGAAGCTCTTATGATGTTTACTGAGGCTTTAACATTCAAACCGAATGATATCAAAAGCATGATCAGCCGAGGTCAAATCTATTGTAAATTGGGGCATTATGAAAAAGCAATGGTTGACTTTACTGAGGTTCTAAAACTTAAGCCGAATGATGCGGAGACTATTTTAAGCCGGGGGCGGACCTACTATTCCATGAATCAATATAAGGAAGCGTTGAAAGATTTTGATCTTGCGATAAAGCTGGATTCAGATTTTGAACATGAGGGACAAGAGGAGAAGGGATCAGTTTTTTATTCCTTGCAAAGATACCAAGAAGCTGTTACTACCTTCTCTCAAGCACTGAAGGTCAAGTCGACTTGCTCCAAGTGTTGGAAGGGTTTAGCAAGAACGTACGAAGCATTGTACACTAAGAGCCAGCTTCCTAAGTTGCTAAGAGCGGTTCCAATATCTGATACCGACAGAGGTTTAGTGATTGCGATCCGTGCTAGCGTTATGAGCTACTTGGGATATTATCAAGAAGCACTCGTAGATTTCGATTCTGCTTTT
>Ga0209647_1002918_pt1 | contig 13582 bp, 12 predicted proteins | sample GraSoi_2013_60cm_FD_185827 | JGI IMG/M metagenome (GOLD analysis project Ga0209647, IMG submission 185827) | Grasslands soil microbial communities from the Angelo Coastal Reserve, California, USA - Sample 9_17_2013_60cm (SPAdes) (version 2) | ecosystem: Environmental > Terrestrial > Soil >... | reverse complement strand
CGGCAATGGGCCCCGCACGTGCATGGACAGGCAATGAAAGGTGGTCACTTCTTCCCTGAAGAAAACCCTGAAGACACGGCAGCTGTTGTCAAGCGGTTCCTTTCCGCCTCGCCGACAAGCGGGGACGCGCTTCTCCTAAAGGAATGCTCGTACGACGAGCGAGAGGAGAAAAAAGAATGACAGAGAGGAACACGATGAGTTCAAAACTGTTTTTAATTACGGGAGCAACTGGAAACACCGGCAGTAAAGCCGTCGAATTTCTTCTTGAGCGAGGCCATACAGTGAGGGCTTTCGTTCATAAGAAAGACGAACAAAGTTCACACTTACAAAAACGAGGTGCAGAGATCGCCGTGGGTGATCTTCTCGATTTCATGACGATTCGGCCCGCACTCGAAGGCGTTTGGGGAGCCTATTTCGTCTATCCAATTGCTCCGGGCCTCATAGAGGCAACAGCCTACTTCGCTCAAGCCGCGAAAGAGGCTACTGTTTCAGCGGTCGTGAATCTGTCGCAAATCTCCGCGAGGCGCGAGGCGAAGAGTCACGCGGCGTTCAATCACTGGACGGCGGAACGCGTGTTTGATTGGTCTGGCCTTGCCGTCACCCATCTGCACCCGACCTTTTTTGCCGAATGGTTTCTTACCTACGCGCAAAGCATCAAAGACGGTCTGGTGCAAATGCCGTTTGGCGAAAGCAAGCATGCGCCCATCGCGGCGGAGGATCAAGCTCGTGTCATCGCGAGCATTCTCGAGCATCCATCAGCCCATCAAGGGAAAACATACCAACTGTTTGGTCCCAAAGAGTACACCTACGCCGAGGCGTTTGCGAAGATTTCGGATATCTTAGGGCGGAAAATCATCTACGAAAGAATACCGCTTGAAGCGTTCCGCGAGCAATGGGAGAAGAGGGGCTCACCCTTCCTGGCACAGCATCTCTTTGAAGTCGCGCAAGATCACGCGGCAGGCGTTTTCTCCGGCACCAATGGCGTGATCGAGAACATCACGGGTCACAAGCCAATGGGCCTTGAGGAATTTATCAGGAAACATCGGGAGGCGTTTGGATGAGCAGCTCATGTGTCCCTTCAAAGCATGATGGCCCTGTCGGCCAAAGCAGAGAATGAACAACAGGTGCCCCTGGCTCGTCGACGCCCTCATGCTAGGCTGCTGCACCACTCTGACTAGGGTCACTAGATTACAGAGGGTAAAACCTACGCTAAGAGGATCTTGACGCCCAACTCACACAGCATGGGATCGAGAAAATCATCCTCGTCGGCATGGTAGCCAACACCTGCATCGAGGGCACCGCTCGCTTTGGCATGGAGCTTGGCTACCACGTCACCCTCATTAAGGATGCGACCGCTGCCTTCGAGCAGGAAGGCATGCACGGGCGCACGAGGTCAACGGGCCGCGCTTCGCGCACGCTATTCTGACCACCCAGGAGCTGCTGGCCCGACTGCCTGCAAGTAACAGCGAGCGTTCTGGTAATGAGATAACCAGGTAGTTCTCTCTGCCCCTTGTTTTCCCCTCGAGGGAAAAGATTACGTTGTGCAGGCGGGGGATATCATTCACTTCCGCTTTAACGTAGGAAAATCCTGATATCCCCTCATCCCAGCCCCTCACGTCTTAGGGACAATAGTACAGTGTACGGTTTGGGCCTGGATCAAGCCGTCCTTAAAGATGAAGGTATCCACCCCGTCGGTAACGCTCGCCCGCGCGGAGTCGCCAGTCCACTCGAGGAAGAGTACATTGTCCACGTAGTAGATGGTCTTGAGGCCCCATTGTGCTTTAGGAAGAGCTTTGAAAAGGCCGTCGAAGAAATTGCGTATGGCGTCCTTGCCACGCCGGACACCATCAGAGGTGACGAGGACGGCAGTATCAGCAAAGTCCATCACTGTTGCGTCAAGGTCTTCAGCACCCATGGCCTGGCCATGGTGCGCAAAGATCTCTTCTGGCGTCCGTTTCGATAGGTCAGCAGCACCTGGTTGATTCGTTGATTGTGTCATCGCTGTAACTCCTTGTGAACACTCTATGCTTCCAATTGAGAGCATTTCATCACGCAAAGGCCCGAAAGCCGTGGTTTGGACCATTCCCTCCAATCGACGAGCCCATGCCCTCTCTGGTACCAGTATAAGGAGGAAGTGTAATGAAAGCGCCATGAGCGGCGTCATGAACGGGAAATGCTGTCGTCGGTCTGATATTCTGGCTCTTCCGCAACCTCGCTGAGAAGGAAGGCAGAGAGTATCAGGAACAAAAAGACGGGAGGAATGCTCACAGGGAACGAATGCCAGTTCTCACAGTACAAGCCCTTTTTGTGCAGTCAGCGCATAGTCTTTTAACTCAGGTCGAAGAGCGGAATGGCGCTTGAGGAACTGAGCAATGATAGCTTCCACCTCGGCTGGATAGTCCGAGTGCCAGTGGCCCAACCCGTGCAGTGCACTTTCTTGGCAGGCATCTGAAGGAAGCTCAAGGCTTCGACGCATCACGTCGAGAAAAGCCCCATTTCTCTCCCGACGCATCGGATCTTTCGGTTTCCCAGGCACTGGGAGCAAATCCCACCACATATAACACACAGCGTTCAGGGGGTTGGCCCCTGGTTCATTCAGGAAAGAGAGATGAGGGGAACATCTCACCGTCAGGAAGTGCTTGAAGAGTGTGAAGATGGAAGCGATGCAGCGCTTCCGCTCGGGCCAGGCCACATCCGGGTTGGAGAGCGTAAACAGATGATCTGAGCAGGCAGGACTCACCAGGAACCAGAAGCCCTCCTTGATCTGCATATCAGAGAAAGATCTCAGAACGCGTGGCGCGTTCTCAAACAGGTTCGTCAAATAGGCAACGGTTCTCTCTGGTTGACGAGAAGGATTCCACCAATCATGGTCATCTTCAAAATACCACGGTTGGGAGATGGCCGCTTCGCTCTTCTCATCCGACAGTGGGATGGGAAGAGCGGGCGCAGGATGGTCGAAGACGAAGGTCACCCATGCTTCAAATGACAGATCGATCAACTCTCTCCCCAATGCTTTCTTTCCCTTTCTGCAAAAAATCCTGTGGAGGAGCGCTGTTCCAGCAGAAGAAATGTGCCTTAGTGCTTTGGTTCCATCCACATCCGTCTTTTATTATCTCACAATTTGGCGCAGCGAAGTTGCGTATGAGCCCATATCCTGCGTCAGCAAATGGAAGAACATATGTTTCCATTAAGCTCAAAATGCTGGCGGGTTTATGAGTCAGAAGTGACGAATTTATAGTAATTCTGACAGTAGTGTCTTGTGGGGAGCATTTACTGTTTAAGTGATGAGAAAGCACATGCATAGATCCTGGGATCTATGCATGTGCTTTTCAGCTTCCAGAGCCATTTTGCAGTATCAAGCGGTATCATCTGGAGCGATGGTGTGTGCATGTTCTACCGACGGCTCAAACTGGACGGTGACCCGTTGTAATTTCCTTTGTGCATCAACCGTTCATTTTCTGGCAAACTCGCTGTAAATCCGTCCTGCATTGGCAAGAAAGAGCAAGGAGCACGACCGTCCTTCTGCAATGTAGCAACTTATAGCTTGCCGCCACTACACCCGCTACTCCCACTACTCCCACTACTCTTGCTACTCTTGAGAGCGTTTCCTGACTGGCTTTGAGGGCCGAAAACGTCATGGTATGTCGGACACAGAATTATGCTCCTTTCACGGTGAGGAAAAACTCTCTGAGCCCCTTGCTGTGTCGAGGAATGGTCCAGTCACACTAACCGGTCGATGATTCGTAATACCTATGTCCAATCCCATTCTCTTTATGACCAACGGATAATGTATCGCAGCAGATGGGAGTCGCACTTTGATTGCTGACCATCTGGTTCCCGTGTCAGGAGAAACTGCTGGAGCCGGGTAGCTTTTACACGAAGAGGGAGGGGTTTGGGCCAGAAGAATGGATCGTTACTTCATTGCAACAACAGAGGGTTGTTGCTCTAAGAATTTTCGCACATTGAGGATTCCGTTCGCTTGCTGTAGGACGGATCTTCGATCATCCAAAGCTTGAAAGGAAGAGAACATGACCGGAAAAGACCAATTGATCGCCTGGTTGAACGATGCCTACGGGATGGAGAATGCGCTCATTGAGATCCTGCAGCACCAGATCAAGGATGCGAAGGATTATCCGCAAGTGCGGCCCAGGCTTGAGCAGCACTTGGAGCAAACCCGAGGGCATGCTCAAATGGTGAAGGAATGCATCGAGAGGCTTGGTGGCAAAACTTCCACGATCAAAACGGGGATGGCTAAGCTCTTCGGCCAGATGCAGGCCCTCTCAACGGGCTTAGCAAAGGACGAGATGCTCAAAAACGCGCTGGTCGATTACGCGGCCGAGAACTTCGAGGTGGCCTCCTACACCGCGCTCATTCACGCTGCCCAGGAGCTGGGCGAGCAACAAACGGCCACGGTGTGCGAGCAAATTCGGCAGGAGGATGAGGAGATGGCCCGCTGGATACAGCAGAATCTCCCCACGTTGGTCCAGATGACATTGCAAGTAGTAACCAGATAGCAGACCGTCACATCGAGTTTGAAAGAGTTGTAAGTGTACACTGTTCCTAAGTGACGAAGCGGGCAATACATTTCAAATAAGCGATTCAGCCAAAAATCGAGAGGCTGCAAAAGCACATCTGTAGGGGCCGATTTATCGCGCCCACCGCCTCTTTGCATTAGCCACAAGGAGGCATAGCCGAACGTGGCGTAATGCATTTCAAGTCCCGATTTATCGGCCCTCGCTGGCTGTTCCGGGATCTGCATGATTTGATGAAAAGTGCCTTATCGGGTCTCTACGGATAGCTCCTCATTTCCTTATTTTAAATGTATTGCCCCTTGCGGGTGCCCTGGCCCTTACGTCCGCGCCTATGGGGGGAACATCCGCCCGCTGACCTGGTGGCTTCCCTCTGCCCATTATAACCATTGTGGCCATCACCTCCCCAAAGCTTGAGCACCCAATTCCTCCGCCAGTAGACAAAAATGAATAACCTCAACACAAAGCGAAAAAGAGCGAACAAAATCACCCTCATTCGAGCACAATATGTTTTTCTGGATCCTCACTGCCCGCGGCAGTTCGCAGGGTGTATGTCATGAACCCCCGCATGAATGACGAGGGCTTGTAACTAGGCGCGTCCTGCTACAATAGGCACCATGACCGATGCCCGAGAGATATTGATGGCAGCATTTCGGTCAGCGTTATCGAAATAGCCGCACTGTTGACAGACAAAGGAGGCTTGGCTCTTGCGGTTCTCTTTGGCACAATGACCGCACTCGCTACAGGTACGAGACGTGTTGCGTGGGTCAACGGCGTACAATGGCACCCCTGCAAGAGCCGCCTTGTAGGAGAGGAAGTGACGGAGTTGTCCAAAAGCCCAACTGCTATGCTTCGCGCGCTGAGATTGCTTAACCGTGCGTTCCGTGCGGTGACGGATGTGCCTTAAATCTTCGAGAGCGATAGCCTGGTTCTTCTGTTTGGCCTTGTGGACAATCCGTTTGGAGATCCGATGATTCGTGTCCCGTCTAAACCTGGCTTCTCTGCCAGACACGTGCTTGAGATGTCGTTTCGCCGACGTTGTACCGCGTTTCTGCAAGCGTTGGCGCAAGGCATGATAGCGCTTGCGGGTCTTCTCAACTGGCTCACCACTGAAGGTCTCACCATCAGAAGAGGTAGCCAGGTTAACGATCCCCAAGTCAACGCCGAGGGTCTCAGTCGGTTCATCAGGGCTTGGAGTGGGAACCTCAAGGGTCACAGCCAGATACCATGTCCCCTGACGGTAGATGAGGTCAGCTTGCCCTTTGAGAGCATCCAGTCGAGCCTGTTGATAGCCACCGATCCGGAAGGGAATGAGGAGACGACCGGCAAGGGTCAAGAGGGAAACAGTAGTGAGTCCCTTGAAGGACATGACGCGCTCATCATAGGTGATAGCCCCTTCTGGCCGGAAATGAGGTGGGATGCTCTTATCGCGCTTGTAGGCTTCACTCGCCTTGCTAATGGCACGAATAGCCAGTTGAGCGGCCAGCTTATAGGTGGTACGCAACTCACCATACACCAGCTTTTGCAAGGCAAACTTATTGGCGGTCTTTTCGCTAAAAGCGACGGTCGCCACAGAGTTGGCCACGGCATTAAACGCATGCATGGTGTCAAGCAAAGCCTGATGCTGTTCTGGTGTTGGAGCAAGCTTCAAGAGCATCGTCTGTTTCATAGGGAAAGTATAAAATTATTGATGAGAATTGTCAATATCATTCGTGAAGTTGGCGCCATGACAGCTTGCCGTTGCCATGGCGCCAACTTCACATAAGAGGTTCGTCGCCGGGTGCGGTGTAAAAAACGTGCGCATGGCGTTAGGCGATCTTCACTTCCCCAATCTTGTTTGCAGAATTCTCTGTAAACCAGAAAGTTCCCGTTCCTTGATGGACAATGCCATAGGGTTGAGCATTTGGCGTCGGCAGAGGAAACTCAGTAACTGTCCCTGTGCTTGTTATACGTCCGATGTTGTTCCCATAATATTCTGTGAACACCAGCGTTCCATTTCCACCATTTACGATTTCCAGTGGATAGCTGCCAGCTGTTGGGAGAGAGAACTCGGTGACCACCCCAGCAGTAGTGATACGACCAATCTTGTTCCCAGCAAGTTCCGTGAACCAGAGAGACCCTCCCGGTCCCGCTGTAATACCTGTTGGCAGTGAGTGATATGTTAGAACAGGGAACTCGGTGACAACGCCCGCGGTAGAAATGCGTCCAATATTGTTGCCCTGCTGCTCTGTAAACCAGAGCGCACCATCGGGTCCTTGCGTAATGTAATCTGGAGCGGAATAACTGCTAAGCACGGGAAACTCGGTAATAACTCCTGCAGGAGTAATACGGCCAATTTGAAAAGTGCTTGTCTCGGTGAACCAGAGATTTCCATCTGGACCTTTCGTGATAGAGCCTGCCCTGGAACTGGCGGTCGGAATCGGGTACTCAGTGAAAACCCCCGCGGTAGTGACACGGCCAATCTTATTGCCAATTGACTCGGTAAACCAGAGGGCTCCATCAGGTCCAGCCGCAATGCCATCCGGCGAACTGTTTGACGTTGGGATGGAGAACTCCTTGAAGACTCCGGTAGCGGTCATTCGCCCAATCTTATTGCCAACTCCCTCGGTAAACCAGCGAGCACCATCGGACCCGATTGTAATATTAATAGGATTAGAGTTGCTGGTAGGAATGCTGTGCTCTGTGAATGTCCCCGTCAAGTTTGCAGCCGCTTCTACTACGCCGCCTGTTATGAGCAGCGTCAATAAAAGAACCGGAAATATAGTTGAGAGCAACAAAAGTCTGAATTCCGTTGTACATAAAGGGGCAACGATTGATTTAACATGCGCTAATACTTTCCTTAGGAACTTAAAACATACTACTGTCATTTAGTTGAGAGATTGGTTCTTGTTATACAAACCATCTTCATTGAAGAGTATATAACATTTTTCAGCATGAAATATCCGTTAAATAACGTAGTGTAATTACGTATTTTTTTTCCCGTGAAGAGATAACTGAAGGCAAAGCATCCTGTATAGTACAAAATGACCTCGGTATCCAGCCACTCCTGACGCTTAGAATCTCCAATGAAGTGTGCTAAAAGGGGTCATAACATTTTTCCTCCTCATTTTCCCCGCTAAGCTGAAAGAAATTCGTGCAGAAGATATGAAAGAAACATCTTCCAGCTAGGATTTGTTCAAGCGATGCTGGGAAGTCAGTATCGATCTCTCGTTTAGGGAGCGACATCCCGACTATCAGCAAGAGCCCATGGTAACTCGTGATCCCAGGTTGAATCAAAAAAAAAGAGCAGTCCGAGCGCGACAATAACCACAGTAATGACAGCTGCCACAGGACCAGCGAACCTGCGAAAGAACCATTCTAGTCCTGACTCTTGTTCTCCGGCTGGGAGCGCTCGACGGCAACGTAGGTAACGGTATCCCACGCGTTGTGGATACCGATGAACAGGAGCAGAACCGTAACCGCACCGATGACGAACAGTGCCGGCGCCGGATTGCCTGGAAGCACAATCGCCGCGACGACGAGTGCTATGTACGAGACGAGCGGAAAGACCGTATGCCACAGCCAATCTTCCAGCACCGGTTGATAGTCAGTCTGCTGGCGCGCCCGCCGTACAACGATGACGCCGTACGTCACCCCCCCGAGACCGGAGAGGCCGAGCAGAAGGCCAGCATTCCAGAGCACCTGCCATGGCGCGCTGAGAATCGCGGCGACGAGGAGCGCGGCGCAAAAATGCACGACGGTTGGCGTGCCGAATGCCGCAAGCGACCCACTCGACCTTTGCACCCGAGCCCCCGCGATCAAGGTGATCACCACGAACATCAACCCAGTCAGCGCCGCAGCAGAGGAGCCGATGATGACGTAAAAGTTTCCCCAGGTGGTAAGTGGCGACACCGCAGCCTCTTGCATGATGGATCCCCCCTTCGATGTACATTCTCTTCATCCTATCACATCTCTCATCGGCGAGGAAGCGTATGAGCCAGGTTATGGTCATTTCGACAGCCTCGTTGATCCTGGTTACGCTGGCTTAGATGAGATGATATTTTTTGAGCAGATTGTGGGCATCGAAGGAGAGCCAGGATATGCATTACTCGCCACCATTCAACTAATGGCTTGCCCCTACACCTACTACACCCACTACTCTTGCTACACTTAATAAAAAATTCCCAGCCTCGTGAAAGACACCTACTCAAGCCCAGGCCTATCACATACAGTCTGCTCAACCATCTCTGTAGCCTTTGCTTGCACTTCAGCAAACAATGTGGCAACCTGCTGCTTACCAACCTTTTGATAGACAGCACCTAACTGAAGGTATCTGGAACTCTTTTTCGGGTATTTGGATACAGTGTTCGCACAAGGTCAACTGATGTAACGATGGTGAGTAAGAGAACAGCAAACGCCACATACGTAAGGCTAACGATCTGTGTATGGATGAGATATGGTGCATAGCTGAGGAGCGAGCATAGTTGCGTGATAACCGCAATATACCAGTAGCGTGGAAAGTAAAAGGCGAAGATGATAGACACGACATCCGCCAGGTAAAAGTAGCGTTCATGCATGTCTGGTAACAAAAATGGAATTGTCAACGCAAACACCAGCGTGACTTTCAGTAGAATGTCTGATGTGAGCCGTTTCTTGCTTGCCACCAGCAGGATACCGACGAGGACAACGAACGCCGAGGCCAGGAGAATACCAACCCACTTCCAATACTCAGCTGCATTTGCGGGAAGCCATTGATAAAAAGAAGGTGCATTTGATGTCAAGGATGAAGAACTGCGATCAGTAAACCCGCCGCCGTTGAACTGACCTCGTGCTCCGCCATTAAAGCGTCCTGGTCCTCCACTGTTAGACTGTCCTGGTGTTCTCTCATTAAAACGTCCTGTACCTCCACCGTTAAACTGACCCGCTCCGCTTACACCACTACTCGTGACCTGTCCTGCGTAGATGCTGAGCAGACTCTGTGCATCTCGACCGGCGATATATGCTGGAACGAGCATGAGTAGGAAGAGGAGAGGTATCAGAGCGAGATATTTCAGAGGAAGCTTTCTTTTTAGCAGTAGCATGAACAAGATAGGCAAAAAGAAAATCGCTTGCAGCTTGAATGAAAGTGCGAACGCGAAGAATACACATGCCCATGCAGGCCGTTCCTTGAGCAAGTAGTAAAGACTACCCAGGCAAAAGGCTGTGTAAATGGCGTCGCACTGTCCCCATGCAGCGCTATTTATGAAGATAGTGGGCGCAAATACGACGACCAATGCACCCGCAATTGCTGCATACGAGTGCTTGTAGCGCAGACTGAGAATGAGATAGGTGAACAGGCCGAGTACCCCATCAAACACGACCGAGAGTGTTTTGATCGCAATGAGTTTGGAGATGGGGAGATACGTGGTCAACGCAAGAAGATACAGATAGGGGACGTTATAGTTGGAAAAATTGTATTTGAGGGCAGCAAAACCACCATGTGATTGAATGAAGTCATACCATTGGCTCACAAAGACGGTATAGTCACTGGTTTCCACATGAAACAGCGACACTCGTAGCACAAGTGCGAGTACAAACAGTACTCCAATTGCGCTGTATGCAAGCAGATGTTGTACATCAGGTACGAACAGTTTCCTTTTTAAGAGCATGGTTCTCTCCTGTAATTCTTGAACATCCTGGTTCGTGCATATGACGAGTGTTCTTTTTTCAGAGTAGCGGAAGTGTGTGTGAAATACATTGGAGAAAAATGAGAAAGTTCTCATCTTATAGCTCTTTCCTACCACCAGCACACCCACTACTCCGACTACTCTTACTACTCTTAAATCTGTAGATGGTTCGTGCTGCGGGAAGTTCAGTCTGTGGCTGAACTTCCCGCAGCACGAACCATCTTTTAGGTACAAACACACTACCTACATTGCTAAAGCGTTCTTTCCACTTCCACTTTTTCTCATACAGATCAGAAACAGTTAGAGAAGAGGCTCTGCTCACTGGGAAGTACTGATTAGCAAACTACTGTGGAGGAAAGTATGTCCGTCGATATCCTGGATTACCTGCCCTTTGATTACAAGCGCTATATCCACGAAATCCTGCCCACCTGGCGTCAGGCGCTCACGGGTAATATGCGACCATTAAAGGATCTCGTCCAATCAGCGTCACATTTTTCCTTATGGCCTTGCATCCATTGTCCAACCATCGTACCGAAGGCAGACTTTACATGTATGCTGGATCGTCATTTCGATAGTATTGGCTGGAATGAACTCTATCTATCTCAAGAGCATAAAGGAGAGAATATCGCGCCCTGGGATACTTTATGGCCCATTATCTCAGCAATGCAGGAAGCGCACGCTCTTTCTCCTACTCCGCATCTCTCCGACTACACGCTGAAGAGTCTTCTTCCCTCCTTCATAGAGAGACCTTTTGGATTTCGTTATAACCTACCAGAATTGCTCCATAGCTGTCTCTTCTACACATTTTGTTGTGATTTTCCGCCGCAAGATGAAGCCGAGAGCAAAGCAATGATGACGGACCTTTGGGGAAGCATCATGATCGTGAACGAAGGTGTCTCTATCTGGAATGAATACATCGAGAGAGACGAAGATACACGAGCACTCTGGGCACCTTTTTTTCAACCAGCTCCACCTGATCTCGCTGCGCAGATGCTTTCTCAGCGGGCTTATCACGAGTATGCTTCCACATACATACCTCGCAGCTTGTACGCTCAACTCAAAGACCCTTCCCCTTCAGGTTTCCTGACCGTCCAGGAGACGCAACGTCTGGCTACCCAGATACGCAGGCATGAAGCTCCCCAACTAGCTACCATCATCGGTTCTTGTATTCGCGATGCAATCTCTGAGGAATTGAATATTGACGTAAGCCGTTTTAAGCAAAACGCTGCTAGAGATACGACTTCATATACATTGACCAGGCAGAGCTACGAACAGCTTCACCTTTTTGAAGATGAAGATAGTGAACATGACCCTGACCAGCTTACTCAGAACGAGCGCATTTTGTACGAAGAACTGGTAAAAGCCCATCCAGCGGCGATGCAAACGTTTTCACAAGAATATTACCATGACTTATGGAGGATAGAAGATGAGATACTAGCGCGCGCAAACTTTGCTGCTTCACGAGGCTGGGGCATGATCGTGATCGATGGTTAGGACAAATAAGGGATTCGAATCTATATCACTCACAACTATCTTATTCTGATAAATGACGGCTTTTTGCGCCAGTCACTGCTGTGCATTAACAACTATTGGCAAGACGAATTTCTGCAACAAGAAGGACAGTTGAAGCATAACTTTATCTCTTCTGGTAAGGGAATGAGCAAGCTCACTTATTTTGATATTGGTGGCGAAGTCAAAAATCGAGCTTGACCTCTGAGGTAGGAAGCTCAGAATGACACTCAGTTTTATAATTCGCCACCAATATCAATGTGGGGGAGAGCCCGAAAAAATGAGCTTCTCATCGTCTTACTAGTGATCAAAAGGATTTTCAATAACAGTCACAGGAAGAAGCATCCACCGCATCGTCAACGGCAAGTCTGAACAGTTTCGATTGGAGCATGTAGGTGCGTGTTGTATTCGTCCTGACAACCAGGCTAGAGTGAGAGGAGGACTAGTTATGAACTGTAGTGCTTGTGGAACTCAACTCCCGCAGGGAGCGGCAAACTGTCCCCAGTGTGGTGCTGCCTCACCGTACAATTACTCTTATATTGGGACAGCGCCCAACGATCCTACGGTTGTGTCATTCCCTGATCGTGTTGCAGAGCAACCACCGCCGACCGTGTATAGTTCACAGTCTTATGGAGCAGCAGCGCCGTCCTCGTATGGTTCACCTCCCTATCAAAACCCTTACGAGCCTTATGACATTGCACCGCCAGCACCACCGCCTCCTTCGCCCCAACGCCCAGGCAAGCGCATCGGGATCATCGCCGGTGTTGTCCTCCTCGTACTGCTACTGATCGGTAGTGGTGTGTTTGCCTGGTTTGAGTCTTCCTTGGCCAGAAATGCAGCGGCCGCCGCCGCAGTTGCCACAACTACTGCCCATACCAATGCAACTGCCACTGCCAGCGCCATTGTTGCAGCGCAGCATTTTACGGCCAAGGGAACCGCTACGATAGTGAGTAACACCACCACCAATTTTCGGCAGGATGGGCAAAACAGGGTCTATAGCATTACTCAGCAGGAGGTATCCTATGGGGATATCACCGGATCGTTTACGAGTGAGGAGACATCTATTCTCCATCCAGACAACACTGCGGACTTCTCTGGCAAGAGTACCTGTACCTGTACGGTAGATGGGAAGTCAGGCACTCTCCTGTGGTCCTTTAGCGGCACGAGTACAGCGAATGGTAGCTTCCAAGGTCAATTTTTCGACATTCATGGAACAGGTGACCTGGCGAAGCTGCATGGGCAGGGAGTGTTCCAGGGGCAAGGACTTCATGACACCTATTCCTCGGAGTTGTACTTCGAATCGTAAGCAAGAAGCCCATCTGCCATTCACTGGCTCAGTGCTTTGCCTCCAGGATAGACTGGAGAAAAACTCTGAAAGTAGAAGTCCTTATTGAAGCAAACGAGCACACTTAAATTGAAGGAGTGCCACCTTTTTGACAACGCCTCTCTGTAAAGCTGAATAGTTCATGCTCAACTTGTAGCAAAGGTATGGTTCAATGCTGGCAATAGTGCTTGACAAAGCACATTTCGAGATGATGTAGCAACAAGTAGCTTGCCACTACACCCGCTACTCCCACTACTCCCACTACTCTTGACCGACTATCGCTGCGCTCCCATGAGACCACGCCTGCAAAAAAATGAAACGCCCCTACGGGCATAGCGACGAGTTCGCCCATTGTGAAAGGTCATGTCCCATATGAGCCAAGTTTCTGCATCTTTTACTGTTTTGGCTGTTGTAACTGGTTAAAAAGAGCGCTACTATTGTTTTTATAGTGAGTCATCGTAGGTGAGCACATTGAGAGATAGTTTGAATAGCAGTGGCCGTCATAAGCCGGAGGAGGGCATGATGGTAGAAGCATTTCTTATCTTGCTCATCATAGTAATCGCACTGGACGTAGC
>Ga0209647_1002916_pt1 | contig 13589 bp, 18 predicted proteins | sample GraSoi_2013_60cm_FD_185827 | JGI IMG/M metagenome (GOLD analysis project Ga0209647, IMG submission 185827) | Grasslands soil microbial communities from the Angelo Coastal Reserve, California, USA - Sample 9_17_2013_60cm (SPAdes) (version 2) | ecosystem: Environmental > Terrestrial > Soil >... | reverse complement strand
TGGGACGATTGCGGATCTCGCAGCTCGTCTTCCGTGCGGTCGGATTTGGCAACTGATGGGACAGATTTTTGAAAATGCCGTTTTTGAAAGAGCCATTGCCGGCCGAAGAGGCCGAAGCCGATAAGCGTCACCGCTTTGCGGTTCGTGCCAGCTCCATTCTGGCGTTCATCGAATGCGACGACGAGCTGCGCCCGAAATTGCGCGAGGCCATCGTCGACGCAATGCTGTGGGCGCAGACCCAGGCCTAACTCACGCCGTCAGCGGCCGCGCGATCGCGCCCAAAACCTTGACGGCATCGTTGGGATCGAGCTCGACCTGCAATCCGCGCTGGCCGCCGTTGAGGAATACCGCGGCGTGGCCGAGCGCCGCCGCCTCGATCGCGACCGGCACGCGCTTTTTCTGGCCGAATGGACTGATGCCGCCGACGTGGTAGCCGGTCAGGCGTTCGGCATCGGCGGGGCGCATCATCTTCGCGGTCTTGGCCCCGAACGCGCTCGCCAGTTTCTTCATGCTGACCTCGGCATCCGCAGGCACCACGGCGCAGACCGGCCTGCCGTCGACCTCGGCCATCAGCGTCTTCAGCATGCGATGCGGCTCGACGCCTAGCGCCTCGGCCGCCTGCAGTCCGATGTTTTCGGCCTCCGGATCGTAGTCGTAGGTGTGCAGGGTGAACCTCACGCCAAGCTTTTCCAGGGCCTGGGTTGCGCGGGTGGTCTTGGACATCAGGCGGATTACTCCATGTTCATCTCTTTGCCCTAGCACGGCCACAAATTTTCCGGGGATATCAATGGGTTGGAGGCCCTCTAAGCACCCCCGGAAGCTGCCTTCTTGCTTGCGTCAATAGCCCGCTTCCTTTATCCGATGGAGCTGCCTTACATCCGAACGGCCCCCGGCCGTGATTTTGGCTGGGCGCTCTAAAGCACGATCCGGAAAGATGGGACCTTTTTCCGACGAGATCATGCTGGGATCAACTGAGTTGCAGGGAACACTTTAGAAATGGCCAATGTTGTCGTCGTCGGCGCCCAGTGGGGCGACGAGGGGAAGGGCAAGATCGTCGACTGGTTGTCGGAGCAGGCCGACATCGTCGTGCGCTTCCAGGGCGGTCACAATGCCGGCCATACGCTCGTCATCAATGGCGAGACCTATAAATTGGCACTGCTGCCGTCGGGCGTGCTGCGGCCCTCAAAGCTTGCCGTCATCGGCAACGGCGTGGTGTTTGACCCGCAGGCCTTCCTCGATGAAGTTGCGAAACTCAAAGGCCAGGGCGTCGCCATCAGCCCGGACAATCTGCGCGTCGCCGAAAACGTCACGCTGATTCTGCCGCTGCATCGCGAACTCGATAGCTTGCGGGAATCCGCCAACAAGGCCACCGCGATCGGCACCACGCAGCGCGGCATCGGCCCCGCCTATGAAGACAAGGTCGGCCGCCGCGCCATCCGCCTGATGGATCTCGCCGATCTCGACACGCTGCCGCACAAGATCGACCGCCTGCTGGCGCACCACAATGCGCTGCGCCGCGGGTTCAACCTGAAAGAATTCGACGGCGCCGACATCTTGAAAGAACTCACGGCCTTCGCGCCGAAACTGCTGCCCTATGCCGAGACGGTGTGGCGGCTGCTCGATCTCAAGCGCCGCGAGGGCAAGCGCATCCTGTTCGAGGGCGCGCAGGGCGCTCTCCTGGATGTGGACCACGGCACGTATCCGTACGTCACCTCGTCCAACACGGTGGCGGCGCAGGCGGCGACCGGCACCGGCATGGGGCCGGGCGCGGTCGGTTATGTGCAAGGCCTACACGACCCGGGTCGGCCAGGGGCCGTTTCCGACCGAGCTCAACAACGAGATCGGCGAGGAGATCGGCCGCCGCGGCAAGGAATTCGGCGTCAACACCGGGCGCAAGCGGCGCTGCGGCTGGTTCGACGCCGTGCTGGTGCGGCAGACGGTGCGGACCTGCGGCATCACCGGGCTGGCGCTGACCAAGCTCGACATTCTCGATGGCTTCGACTCGATCGAGGTCTGCACCGGCTACATGCTGGACGGCAAGGAAATCGACCATCTGCCGGCGGGCGAGGGCGCCCAGGCCCGGGTGGTGCCGATCTACGAGACCATCGAGGGCTGGAAGGAACCGACCGCCAACGCCCGCTCCTGGGCGGATTTGCCGGCCCAGGCCATTAAATATGTCCGCCGGGTCGAGGAACTGGTGGGCTGCCCAATCGCCTTGCTTTCCACCAGCCCCGAACGCGAGGATACTATTCTGGTGCAAAACCCGTTTGAGGCTTAACGAGATGTTACCGGCAAGGGTGCATGATTGAGTTGATATGGCTGATTATTACCCGCTGATCGCACGTGCTATTGCCGGCCTGGACCCCAGCGCCCCCGGCGAGAGCCGCCGCGCGCTGTATGAGCGGGCCCGCTCGGCGCTGATCGCGCAGTTGCGCAGCGTGCAGCCGCCCTTGAGCGAATCCGAGATCACCCGCGAACGGCTGTCGCTGGAAGAGGCCGTCCGCAAGGTCGAATCAGAGGCCGCCCAGCGCGCCCGCGACGCTTCGCGGCCGGCCGGCGCCGCGCGCGTCAGCGGCGGCGATGCCTTCCGCCGCGCCAACGCCCGACCGCCGGAAGCCGGCGCTTCGTCGGCGGCACCGCCCCCGGCGCCCCGTCCGCGCCAGCCCGCGCCGCCGTCGCGTGACGCGCGCCCGCCGCTCGGCCAGGACGATCCGCAGCGCGCGTCGCGCAATCTCCGCACCGATACGCCGCAGCCGCCGCCGCGCCCGCAGCCGCCGCAACTGCCGATGCAGGATCCGGTGCTGCCGCCGACCCGCGAACGCTCAGGCGCGCCGCGCCGCGGTCCCGACAATTCGGCGCCGCAGATGCCGCAGCCGCCGGGCATGCGCGGCTTCCGCGATATCGCCGCCGACGCCGACGATCTCGGCCGGGCTGCTGCGACAGCCAATCGCAACGCGCGAAAAACCTACGCCAACGTGCCGTCGCCCTCGCCGGAATTCGACCGGATCGAGCCCGGCATGGAAAACCGCGGCGCCGATCCCGAAGCGCCGTATTCCTATGACGAATCGCTGGAGGAAGCCGACCGCTACGCAGCCCAGCCGCAGCAAATGCCGCAGCCGCCGCAGCAGCGCTCGCGGATCGGGCTCGGCAGCGACCGCGAGCCGAAGAAGCGCACCCGCGCGCCGACCGTGTTTCCGTTCAAGAGCGCGATCGCGATCGGCATCGTGCTGGTTCTGGTCGGTATCGGAATTGTCTCGTACAAGTCGGTCGCCTCCATGGTGAGCGGCCTGTTCAAATCCTCGCCGGTGGCGGAAGCGCCGAAGGATCCCTCCGCGCCGCAGTCGAAGCCGAAGATCCCCGATCGTGTCGGCCAGCCCTCGTCGTCGGATACGTTGGCACCGGTGGCGCAGCGCGTGGTGCTCTATGACGAGGACCCGGGCGATCCCAAGGGCAAGCAATATGTCGGCTCGGTGATCTGGCGTACCGAACCGATCAAGGCGAGCGGCAACCAGAAGCCTGACATCGCCGTGCGCGCCGACATCGATATTCCCGACCGCAAGTTCAAGATGACGATGTCGTTCCGCCGCAACACCGACAGCTCATTGCCGGCGAGCCACACCGCGGAACTGACCTTCATCCTGCCGCAGGATTTCACCGGCGGCGGCGTCGGCAACGTGCCCGGCATCCTGATGAAGTCGAACGAGCAGGCGCGCGGCACGCCGCTGGCCGGCCTCGCGGTCAAGGTCACCGACGGCTTCTTCCTGGTCGGCCTGTCCAACGTCGACAACGACCGCACCCGCAACCTGCAGCTCCTGAAGGAGCGCTCGTGGTTCGACGTGCCGCTGGTCTACGTCAACCAGCGCCGCGCCATCATTGCGATCGAAAAGGGCGCCCCCGGCGAACGCGCGTTCAACGACGCGTTCGCGGCGTGGGGGGAGTAAGTAGCTCGAATCGTTGGTCTTCCTATCTCCAACTTTTACTTTAGCAGCCCGCGGCCTCGCCTTGATTTTGTGGACGGCGTTCGGCGTCTGACACCCAGCTAGAGCGACTATGGGCCCCCGTATAAATGCGGATAAAATGGGTTGGCCAGCAACTTCCCATTAGGGAACCCTCTGTAAACTTTGCAATTATTGCCTGCTCGATCGACATTGCCCTCATTGAAGGGGGACCTGGCCGTGCCAGTGATCCGCGCGATGCTGGAACCCAGTGGGACGCACGATGGCTGCGGTATCGCCGAATCTGCGCGCGGAACTGAACGGCGCCGAAAAGGGCGGACCCGAGCACGATGCCCAGATTTTCGGGCAGGTGACGGACCTGTTTCTGTCCAACGTCGACCACCTCAGTGAATCCCAGATAAATTCCGTCGATGGCGTCCTCGTCGGCCTGATCGGGCGCGTCGAGGCGACAATGCTGGTCGATCTCAGCGAAGACCTGTCCGCGATCGAGAAGGCGCCGCGCCAGACGATCCGTGCGCTTGCTCTTCACGACGATCCCCTGGTCGCCACGCCGGTGCTGCGAAGGTCCAACGGCCTGTCGGAAGCGGACTTGCTTGAGATCGTCAACAGCGGTCGCCAGCGACATTTGCTGGCGATCTGCGACCGAAAAATCCTCAACGAGAAACTCACCGATGCGTTGATGAGATTTGGCGACGTCCATGTCTCCAATGCGCTGGCGCGGAACGCCGACGCGCGTTTCTCCGAATGCGGCTACGCAACGCTGGTCGGACGGGCGGAGCGCGACGAAAGCCTCGCCGAAAAGCTCGGCCTTCGACTGGACCTTCCCGGAAACCTGCTGCGGGAGTTGCTCAGCAAGGTTGCGGACGTGGTGCAGGCGCGATTCCTGACGGCGCCGCGACCTGTGGTGAAGGCGAAAGCAGAAGGGTCTGTTGCGGCTGCCTGCGAACTGGGGCGCGTGACGCGGCCAAAGGCCGACTACACCGCGGTGCAAAACGAACTCGCTGCGCTCAATCGCGCGGGCACGCTCAATGATGGAGCCGTGAACCGGTTTGCGGTGAGGGGCGAATATACCAATGTGGTGGCAGCGCTCGCGCTGAAAGCAGACGTCAAGCCGGAAGCCATTGAAGCCTTGCTCGGCAGCGACCGGCTGTATGGCTTGATCGTGGCCTGCAAGGCCGCGCGGCTGAGCTGGTCGACAACGACGATGATCGTTCGCAACCGGCCTGGGTGCCCGCCGCCGACCCAACGCGAACTCGACCAATGCGTTGCGATCCATGAATCCTTGCTGCTTTCGGTGGCGCAATGGACGATCCGATTCGGCACCGATCGGCTGCTCGCCGGGAAGACCGATCGTTCATCTCCTCAAACGACGGCCGGCAAGAAGCCGGGTTGACCGATTTGGTACGACAACGGAAGCTCCGTGGCTGTCGCAGCCAAATTCGGCTGAGCGGCCAACCGCACCTGCAACCTGCAGCTCCTGAAGGAGCGTTCGTGGTTCGACGTGCCGCTGGTCTACGTCAACCAGCGCCGCGCCATCATCGCCATCGAAAAGGACGCCCCCGGCGAACGCGCGTTTAATGACGCGTTCGTGGCGTGGGAGGATCTGGTCAGACGCTCCCCATAAATCCATTGAGCTTCTGAGCGACCGCCTTCGCGGCCGCCTTGTCGAGGCGGCCGGCCCGGCGCTCGATTCGTGCCGGTTCGATACACGCGATCTTTGCCGTACGCACGACGGATGGTGCGGGAAGTCCGGCGCGTGTCAGATCGTCAATGGTCACGTCGCATGGCCAGGGCGCGTTGTCGGCGCTGGTGATCATGGCCACCCAGATCAACCCGAACGGAGTGAGACGCCGGCTGGAGATAACCAGCGCTGGACGCCGCTTTTCGGCCAGGCGGTCCGCATAGGGAAACGGCACCACGACAATGTCGAAGGCGTCGAAGCTATCCTTTTCAAGCCGGCCTGTCGGAGCAGATTTGCGAGAAACGAGCGGCCGTCGGATCATCGAATAGCCCTTCGCTGCCAGGTAGTGCGTGGCGATGACCGGGCCAGCAGCGAACTTTGTCTGCGGCTACAATCCGTCATAGGCCTTTTCGTCGGCTTCGGACGTCCATTCCGAAAATGCCGCGAACGGGTCTTCGACCGCCTCGGTTGCCTTGTCGAGCAGGATGCCCTCTTCGGTCACGCGATAGCGCAGGGTATCACCCGGCTTCAGCCCCAGTTTCTCGCGCACCTCTCGCGGGATGACGGTCTGGCTCTTGACCGAAACCTTCGAGAAGGCGGCTGGTTGGCGCGAAATACGGTTCATGTTGTAAGTTAGCTTACTGTCTTACTATTTTCAAGGTTTCCATGATTGAAATTCAATTCGGATTGTCGGCGAAAATGCGCGCGCCCCCTCAGCCGGGCCTCAAAAGTGCTATACTGCGCAAAACACCAGCGGGGTAAATATGAAACGCTATCTGATCTTCGCAGCCATTGGCCCCCTTATCGGCGGCTTCCTGATGCTGCTCGCGACCACGGTATCGTCGGGATACTGGACCGAGACCAATTGGGGCGAAGTCGGCAAATTCCTGGCCGCGTACGGCAAGACGCTGCCTTACAGTTATTTATTCGGCATCGTGCCGGCGCTGATGATGGGCGCGGTCGATGACATCCTGTTTCATGTGCCGCGCATCAAGCCCACGCTGCGGGCGGTGATCATGGCCTGTATCGGATTCGTGCTGGCGGAATTGCTCTATGGTTCGCGCGGGCCCGATACCGGCGCGCTGCAGTTCGTTCTCTACGGTATCGTCGGCCTGGCGCCCGCGTTGGTTTCGTCCTGGCTCGCGCACAAATATGCCGACGAACCGCAGCCGGTGCATTCGACCTAGAAACACGCGCGTGTTTCGGCAGCGTCTCGCAGGCGCGAGACGCCAGCATCCTTCGGCAAATGCGACCACTCCTCAGGGAACGTTTGCTTCGCTGCGGCGTTCCGACTCACGAGGAGGAACTCGCCATGAAACTGAAAAGATTGTTTATCGCAGCAGCCGTGCTGCTGATGCCTGCGGCCGCACTGGCGGCGCCGGGCATCGTCACCACCACGGTCGGCCTGAGGGCCGGGCCCGGTGAAGGCTTTCCGACGGTCGACCGCATTCCCGGCGGCGCCCGTGTCAACATCCATGGGTGTCTCAGAGGCACCGCGTGGTGCGATGTGAGCTGGTCGGATGATCGCGGCTGGGTGTCGTCGCAATATCTCGAATATCTCTACCGCAACCGCTACGTCTATCTGCCCGACTATGTCGACGAGATCGACGTTCCCGTGGTGCCGTTCGTGCTGACCTCGTACTGGTCGAGCTACTATGCGGGACGTCCCTGGTATCACCGCCGCGCCTACTGGAGCGGCTACTGGCAATCGCATGAGCGTTTCGCGACGCGATTGACGATCGACCGCTCGGCGGTCCGGATCGGCCGCGCGGCGGCAGCGCGCGACGCTGCGCTCCCCGCGGCAAAGGGGCGTGTCGGCGTCGAGGAGAGGTCGCGTGCCGGTGTAACGGAACGCGTTACGCGGGAGAAAGACATTACGCGGGAGAAAGACATGGCTACGCGTAGCGCGCGCGAAGGGCGCGAAAGCGCGGTGCAGACGCGCGTGAACGCGCGGATGACGCGTGAGAACACGCGGGTGACGCGTGAGAACACCAGAGCGGCCGTGCGCGAGCAGCCGATCGCCCGCGCCCGTACGCAAACGCCGCCGATCATGGCCCGCGGTCATGACGAACCGCGTGCGGCTGCGCCGCGGATCGGGCCCACGCCCCACATCGCGCAGCCTAACGTGGCACGCGGCGGCGGTAGCCCACCGATGAACGCACGCGCGCAGATGCCGGCCCCGGCCGCAGCGCCTGCGGTGCCGCACGGCGGCGGCGCGCCACACATCAACGCCGCACCGCGCGGCGGCGGACCGGGCGGTGGTGGAGGCCACGGTCAGGACAAACACCCATGAACGAAAGCCCGGCCTCGAGCCGGGCTTTTCGCGCCATGTCTGGTGTGGGTTATTCAGGGTGTCCGCACCCGAGAAGCGGTAGGCGACAGCCATTGCAGTGAAGACCATGGCAGTGAAGACGAGGCCCGGAGTGCCCCCCGGCGTCCGGGCCTCGTAACTGCAACAGCCCATCCATTCAGCGCGATGCGCGAATGTTTGTCCCCCGCTGCGGCGAAGGATTTGTAGGTTGAGCGTGGCGATCTGGCTAACCCGTATCATTACGGTGTGGATGTCGCGCCAGGTTTCGCGCCCACGAGTCGCCTCCGCGCGCAAGGCGGATGCCGAGAGCGCGCGTGCGACAAATCAACACGACGGGCAAATCACCAAAAGTCTGTCCAGCCCTTCGCGCAAAAATATTCCGCTTCCTCCGTCGGGCAAATCAGTGGTCCAACTCCGCCCGTCTACCGCGACAAGAGGGGCGATCGCGATCGTCACGACCGTGCGGTGGGATGCGATGGACGCGAAGGCTGCGACTGACGAGCGTGGCAAAAGCGTACGGTGAAGTCGTGTGGGCCTGACGTCCCGGTGCTGGCGTCAAGTCATCGAGAAGCAAACGCTTCTCGGGGATGATGGTGGCAAGAAAGCCGGTCACCAGGGCGAACTCGTATAACCCGTAAAGCCATTGCGCAGGGAAGGCCGGATGCCTCCGCCAAACCTGTATGCTTGCGTGCAAATCTTGTTGCATCTATCGCACGCAAGACCGCGGGTGCGGCGCGCACCCGGTCTTCCCTGCGCCCTCTTATTTCGAGGGCAAGGTTTCCAGCAAAACTCCGGGCGCATTGCGCCCCGAGAATGCGAAGTCGTATTCGGGATTCGTAGGATGGGTGGAGCGCAGCGATACCCATCAACACTGCCCGTGTGGCGATGGGTATCGCTTCGCTCCACCCATCCGGCGTCATTGCGAGCGAAGCGAAGCAATCCATCTTGCCGCGTGAAGAAAGAATGGATTGTTTCGCAATGGCGGAACCAAAAACGGCGGACCTTTCGGTCCGCCGCAGATGCTGCGAGTAAGTTTACGTGATCGAAAGCTCAGGTGCCATTGGCGCGGCAGCGGCCGCCGGGGCCGACGTAGAAGCCGCGCGGGCAGGCGTGCGCCGAGGGGTTGGCGTAGTTCTGCAGGCAGCCGCCATAGGGGCCGCGATGGAAGCCGGCGCCGCATCCGCCGGCGACAGCGATCACGTTGCTGTCGGAGGCCGGTGCAACGGGCGCGAGCGGCAGGGCGCTGGCGCCGCTGACGAGGGTTCCGAGGATGAAGGCAGTCGCAATCAGTTTGTTCATGAATCGTCTCCTGATGGGGGTTCGCGTGAAGAAAACGCGTCAAACGGAAAAGACGTTAGCCGCCGGCGAAGGCCATGCCGGCGCGGACTTCGGCGATCGCCTGGTCGATCAGGCCGAGCGCGCGTTCGCGGTGGCCGCCCTTGTTGGGAGTTGCAGCGGCGAGTTCTGCCCGGGCCGATTGCAGCAGCGCGACGGTCTCGCCCATGTGCGGCTGCGCGCCGATGGCGTAGCCGATGCCCATGCTGGCGGCGATGGCGGTGCCGAGCAGCGCCTTGCGCGCGAATGATGTCGTCATCTCGTGGTCTCCTCTGGGTTTTTTCAAGCGCAGGCCATTCCGGTCTGGGGGATGGCGGCCGCAGGCCTGGGGGGCCAGGCCGCGACACGGTTAAGCCCGGCCGCTGCCGCCGTCTTGGACTGGCGGGCGCCGGGGGTTTGCCAACTTGGACTGGCGGGCGCTACCTTCATCCAGCGTTCATCCAGCGGCGGCCAGACTGCCGTCGCCTCACCGGATTAGCCTCACCAGATGCTCCCCTGCCGATGCCCGTGCTGAAGAAAATGCTGTCGACCGACATGCTGCCGCAGGGCCTGAGCGAGCGGCAGCGCTTCATGCATTTCGCCGAGCTGTTCGAGCATTTTTCCAACACCGGCGAGCTCGACCCGGCCGACGACGTGCCGTTTCGCGCGGCGATGAATTCGATCCATATCGGCACCACCATGCTCGGCCGCTGCGACGGCACCTTCACCACGGTGCGGCGCGACAAACGCCAGGTGCTGGCGACCAACGACGACCGCTATTGTCTCGCGCGCAACACCGGCGATCGCGAGTCCCGCGTCACCCATCGTGGCCGCGAATTCATGATGCGGCCGGGGTCGATGGTGCTGCTCAAGCTCGACGAGCCGTTCTTCTCGGCCGACGGCGCCAACGAAAAGCGCTTCACCAACGTGCACCTGCCGATGTCGACATTGAAAGCAATGGTGTCCGGTGTCGACGATCTGGTCGGCCGCGAGCTCGAGCCCGGCGGCGCGCTGTCGCTGGCGATGGATTACAGCGACCTGTTGCTGCGCCATCCGGGCGCCGTCGACGAAGCCGGCTTTGCCATTGCCGGCCATCTGATGGATCTCGCCGCGCTTGGTCTCGGCGCCCGCGGTGATATGGCGACCGAAGCTCGCCGCGGCGGGGTGCGCGCGGTTCGGCTGAAGGCAGTGCTGATGATCCTGCAACGGCGCTTCACCGAGCCGGATTTTTCCGCGCAGAAACTCGCCGTCGCCGCCGGCCTGTCGGAGCGCTACGTCAACGAATTGCTGTATGAAGCCGGCGCCAGCTTTACCTTGCGGCTATTGGAGCTGCGCCTTCGCCGCGCGGCGGAATGGCTGGCGCAGGCAAGCGAGCGGCGGATCAGCGACATCGCCTTCGACTGCGGCTTCAACGACCTGTCCTATTTCAACCGCTGCTTCCGCCGCCGCTTCGGCCTGACCCCGACCGCCGCGCGGGGACGGTAGGTGATATTTTGACGCAACTTGCGCCTCGTATTCGCGTTACCATCTGATGACCATGTCAAACGACGATATCATCATGCCGAGACGGCCCCGCGCCGAGCGGCCCTCGCAAGGACCGTTCCGGGAGCGCGCGGCGGGCCGCGGCCCTGTTATTGATCAGGACGGCAACGAAATTCCGGACCCCGGGATGCGCGCGCAGTTCGAGGCTTTTCGCTTCGACCTCGGCAACAACACCGCCAACCCGTTCGCCAACCTGACGCGGGAGCAGCGGCTGGCGCGGCTCGACGCCATCGCAAAACTGCTCGACGTCGCTTTCATCCTGCCCGGCACCAATATCCGCTACGGCATCGACGGGCTGATCGGCCTGATCCCTGTGATCGGCGACCTCATCACGACAGCGATCTCGCTGTGGCTGGTGCGCGAGGCCCGCGCCCTCGGAGCGCCCTGGCACATCACGGCGCGGATGCTGGCCAATGTCGCGGTCGATGGGGTGGTCGGGATGGTGCCGCTGGCGGGTGACGCCTTCGACGTCATGTTCCGCGCCAATGTCCGCAACGTGCGGATGCTCAAGCGCTGGATGGACAAACAGCCGCGCGCGTGAGGCACAAACAAAAAAAGCCCCCGGACGCGATGGTCCGAGGGCCTGTTGCCTGAAGCGAATTCTTTATGCGGCGTCGGCGTCCGCAGGCGCGTCCGCGCGGGGGCGGCGCTCCAGCGGGAAGGCTTCGGCATCATACAGCGAACGGATGCCGCTCTGGTCGAAGCGCGCTTCCTCGACTTGCAGATAGGCGCCGTTCAGCGAATCCGCCGGCAGCTCCTCGATCGCGAAGCGAACCGCTTCCGCCGCGGTGCCAAATCGCCGATAGGCAAAGCCCGCCCGCTTTTTCTTGCGGATCGCGGCGGGGAAGAGTTCGGCGGCGGTATCGTAACTGAAGGGACGCATGGTCTCTGACCTCAATCTTTTTGGCTCTTGCGTGGAGCGAATGTGGATTGGATGACGGTGGGCCGCTATCCCGGCGGCGCGCCGTGCTCGTCATTTCGACCCCCAATATAAGCCTGTTTGACAGAAATGCGACTCCTGAAGCCGCTGATCGGGGGTGATGATGAATCCACGCATGGCTGCATCGGCTTTTCAATAAAGCCAGTAATTTCAGCTATTTACGCCAATTACAGCTTGCCGAGCAGCAGCAGGATGATCAGCACGACTAAAATCACGCCGCCGAGTCCCATGCCGGAATGGCCCATGCCGTAGCCATAGCCGCCAAAACGGCCCGAGAAGCCGCCCAGCAGGAATATAATCAGGATGATGATGAGTATCGTTCCAAGCGACATGGCAGTCTCCCCGAAAGGCCGCGGGCCACGCGGAAACGCCCCCGCAGCCCGGATCAAAGCACAATCCGGGCCGCGAGTCCGCAGGTGATCCGCCGAAAGGGAATTGGTCATTCCGGGGCGCGAAGCGAACCCGGAAGTTCGAGATTCTCAGGTGCGCAATTGCGCACCGTAGTTCGATGCTGCGCATCGCCCCGGAATGACGGCTACGTCGTTATTTCTTCGTCTCGTCCACCGGCAACACCCTAAGCGGGCTGGCATAGGGCTCGACGCGCAGCGATTCCGTGGCGATCAGGCCGACCTTGTGCAGCGGCGCCTGTTCGAGATCGCCAGAGGCGGATTTGTGCACGGCATATTGCCAGACGCTCATCGAGCCCTTGGCGACCAGCATCTTGGCGATGCCGCCGGCGTTCTTACCGTCGACCTGGGCCAGATCGTCGTCTGACATGCCGATCACGATCTCGTCCTTCTGGGTGATGATCTTGAACAGGAAGACCTTGTCGGCGGCGAGGGCAGGCTGGATCACAACGCTCTCCATGATGAGGCAGGCTACGCCCAGACCGAGCAGCAGACGTTTGGACATGTGCATCAGAACTTTCCTTGTGGCTCGCGCGCGGGGCAAGCGGAGGAAAATCATAAGAAAAACCCCGCGCGACCAGCTCTTGGTCGCACGGGGCGGGAAGTGCGTTCGAGGTAATTTCAGGTTATTTCGGCTGCAGCTTCAATGCGGCCGAGTTGATGCAGTAGCGCAAGCCGGTCGGGCCGGGGCCGTCGTCGAAGACGTGGCCGAGATGGCCATTGCACTTCGAGCACAGCACCTCGGTGCGGACCATGCCGTGGGTCACGTCGCGCTCCTCGTCGACATGGCTGTCGGCGGCCGGCGCCGTAAAACTCGGCCAGCCGCAGCCGGAATCGAACTTGGCATCGGACTCGAACAGCGTCTGGCCGCAGCCGGCGCAGGTATAGGTGCCCTTGCGGTGCTCGTGCTCATATTCGCCGGAGAACGGCCGCTCGGTCGCCTTCTCGCGCAGCACCGCATATTGCATCGGCGTCAGCTCGCGGCGCCATTCGGCTTCGCTCTTCTCGACCTTGGTCGTCGTCTTGGTGTCGGACATATCGTCTCCTCTTACAAAACCGATCAGTTGGTGACCTTGGCGTTGCTCACCAGTGTCGGCTTCTCGATGTAGTTTTCCGCAAAGATCTTCTTCAGGTTCTCGACCTTCGGGATGTCGTTATAGGCAATATAGGGCTGGTTCGGGTGCAGCGTCAGATAGTCCTGGTGATAGGCTTCCGCCGGATAGAACGCCTCCAGCGGGCCGACCTTGGTCACGATCGGCTTCTTGTACACCTTGGCGGCATTGAGCTGGGCGATATAGGCCTCCGCGACCTTCTTCTGCTCGTCATTGGTGGTGAAGATCGCCGAGCGGTATTGCGTGCCACTATCCGGGCCCTGGCGGTTCAACTGGGTCGGATCGTGTGCGACCGAGAAGTAGATCTGCAGGATCTTGCCGTAGCT
>Ga0209647_1002915_pt1 | contig 13592 bp, 17 predicted proteins | sample GraSoi_2013_60cm_FD_185827 | JGI IMG/M metagenome (GOLD analysis project Ga0209647, IMG submission 185827) | Grasslands soil microbial communities from the Angelo Coastal Reserve, California, USA - Sample 9_17_2013_60cm (SPAdes) (version 2) | ecosystem: Environmental > Terrestrial > Soil >... | reverse complement strand
GGCACATTGCCAGCGGCTCAGTTTCACCAATTCATAAGCACTCCGGTTCCCGCATCGAGGACACACAAAACCATCCGGCCAGCGGCTGGCGGCCAAGTACTTTCGACAAGCCTCTTCGGTGGCGAAGTGCGACTGAAATTCGCGCAAGGTTTTGGGAAACGTCGGGCGAGCCACCCGATTACACTACCCCTTGGGGTTTGCTGAAACAACCGGATAAGCATAAGATGACTAAAATCCTAAGGTAGACGCTTATGATGCCCTTTAGGCGCTGGAACCCGTATTTTCAAACGAGCTTTCGTACATTTACGCGACGGTCACTACCTCGGTATACCGTCAGCTTTTTCCAGAAGCGATTGCCCATCAATCAGTTAGGATCTCTGGCACTGCCTGGCATGTTTTCTGCGTCTTACACAAATGAATTGCAACGGATTCAATTTTATGAACGGGCTTCTCCATAGAAAATTCGCATCCGACAGATGTGACAGTCTCAGCTTCGAACGAAGTCTTGAAGTGTGAGAAGAACGGTCGATAGCACTTTTGTGCTTCTCTACCGTGAACGGGTTCTGTCGTTCGTCGCAGGTAAAACCGTGGTATCGCCAGAACGCAAAAAATCAGAACGAAGACACTTTCGTCCCGTCACAACCCAAAAACCGAACTCTCACAGGGAGGAAATATGTTACAACACCAATCCATTAGAACTATTCTAGGATGCGTAATCGCCTACTTCCTCCTAGTTGTTTTCTGTTTAGGTGAGTCAGTGGATCGCGGACTTGCGGAAGACCCCACCTTGAAGGGAAAAGGCAAAGATGGCGCGTGCATGGATTATGCCTTAGCGCTCTCTTCTAGGCTGGCGGCTAACGGAATTCACGGCCAACTGATCTTTTACCGATGGCACATTCGGAATACGGCAATTCAAGGTAGTCACGTCTTTGTGGCGTATCGTTTATCAGACGGCAGCGAATGGATCGTAGACAACGAAATCCCGCATCCTAAAAGAGTCCCGAGAGAAGCGAGCCCAATGCAGCTCGTTTTTCTGCTAAGCGCCGGCCAGCCTGACCCAGTCGACGTGGAGCTGCAGGATGGTCTCAACCATCTCAGTTATTTTTGAGCCGGATAGGTATGGAAGCATTCGTCTTTCTTTCCAGTATCTCACTCTTTCTCATCGTGATCGCAACAGCGAGGTAGCTCTCCTAGCGGCGCAAAGCAAGTGGCGGTGGACTGCGCTGAGTCAGTGGACAGAGCTGAACGTGTTCTATCTTAGATGGCGCGGTGGCTATCGGTAACAACATCAGGGAACGGGAAATGAAGCGGGTGGTTCTGAACCGCAAGAACTTGTTGTTCGTCGGCAACCCGGTTGCCGAACTCCGGCAATCCTTGTCAGCCTGACTGGCACCTGCCGTCGGCAGGCGGTGTCCCCCCAACTATATCTCACGCAGTTGCTGATCAATCACCCTGCTGCGCGAATCGACGAACCAACAGCCTGGCTGCCGGATCAGTGGAAACTAGGCCAAGCAGCGTAACTGACCTGTCTGCAAAAAACAGCCTCACCAACTGCAAATTAAGAAGTCCAATCCGCGAGCGCCGTCCTAGCGGCGTGATAGCCGGCCAATCCGTGGACGCAGTGCGCTATGGGAGTTGGAGGGAAAACCAGACGTTCTCAAAAACATTCGTGTTGAAGCGCGGCTTCATGAACAGAGGGTTTGCGACGCACTTGATAGAGCAGAACCAGAGCACCGTTTTTAGCCCGCATGCCTCACGCGCCGCACATTGAAATCGCAATGTTCATGGCGCGGGGGATTTGTCATCTTGTCAACGCGCGTTCGGAATTGACCCACTTTCGATCGCTTTGATTAACCCGGGTCCAGCGATTGCAAACGCACTTTTTCTTTTCAAAAGCCACTGATCCGTATGGATTTCCGCAGCGGCTTTCGAAAAGAAAAAGTGCTGAAGGTGGGTCAACTTGAACGATCGAAAGTGGATCACTTTTACACGATCGTTGATAGTCATCTGTCATTTATCATTTTCTTGGGTTGGTCCGGACCCTATGATCTGTTGAGGACGAACATCCAAAACAATGAAATCGATCGTAGGTTTCCTCGGCGGCATAATTGTCACACTGATCGTGCTGGCCGGCGTCGGATACCTAGATGTTAAGGCAGGCATGGTACCGGCGAACGCGGATAGCGAGCCCTCCTCACTGGAAAGGTGGGTTGCAAACACGGCGCTGGCCATCGCGCTGGAGCGCAACACTAAAGGGCTCAGGAATCCGATTCAGCCGAGCGACGAGAATCTCATCATCGGCATTCATCTGTATGCCGAAAATTGCGCGATATGCCATGGCGCATCGGACGGCAGGCCTTCGAACCCGGCTCAAGGGTTCTATATCGAGGCACCGCGGTTTGCCAAGGCTGGAGTCGAAGACGACCCCGAGGCCGCGTCGTTCTGGAAGGTGAAGCATGGAATCCGTTTCACGGCGATGCCGAGCTTTACCGCCACGCTGCAGGACGAGGAGATCTGGAAAATCGCGATGTTCCTCAAGCAGATGGACAAGCTTCCGGCGCCAGTCGATGCCGAATGGAAGAAAGTACCTACTGTTGCGGCCACCCCGCCACCGAAATAGCACTAAAGACGCGCCTGGCTTCCTAACCTCATCGCGGACGTGCCGGTTGCTGGATCCTCCTTGAATTCGCTTGCGCGCGGCTTGCCGATTCTGTCCTTCTTCTCCGGACTTTGAATCATCAGCCGCCGCCCTCCAATTTAGTCTCGAGATCAGCACGGCGTTTCGCCGTCGCACTACTGAACAATCAATTTACCTTTCATGTTCGGGTGGCGTGTGCAGATGTAGTTGTACGTGCCTTTCTTCCGTGCGACGTAGCGCCACGCTGCTCCCGTGTGGATGGTGCCGGAATCAAAAGCAGGCTTTTGGGCTTCGTCATCCGCTGTTGCGGTGTGGGCCACGGTGTCCTCGTTCTTCCATTCCACGGTGTCGCCCGCATCAACGGTCACGGTTGCTGGCTCAAACTTGAAGTCGCGGATCACAACCCTAACCACCTTTGGTGGGGCGCTTCCTGAATTCGCTGGCTGGCCTGCGCTCGCATGCGAGAGGAGTCTCGCCACTGCGATCAGCGCAAGCACAGCCAACAGAAGGATCGTTACCGATGCTAGACTCGGCTTGCGGTGCATAGTTCGTCGCCCTTAGTAACCCGACTTCACGCTTTCTTCCCGCCGCCCTCGATAGCGGACTGCACCCGCTGAGCGTGCAGGAGGTGACCTTCGAACATTGGCTCGGCGCCTTGCAAGGCTGACTTCAGCTCAGCGTTCTGCGCGTTCGGGATTAGCACCGTCTTTGTAGCGTTGATGACGGCCTGGTGATAGGCCACTTCGTTGTCGATGTAAGCTTTCTCGAACTCCCTGCCCTTCAGGCCATGCAGCTTCTGCATGGTCTGCTGTGCCTGCGTCTTAAGCGATTTGCTGGTCTCGCTGTCTGCCGGAGTCACGTTGAGTTTCGCCGCGAGCTTGCGCACAGATTTCTGCAGGGACGAGTGGTCGGTAATCATCTGCTGAGCGAAGTCTTTGACCTGCTTGCCCTTCGCTTTTGACATCGCCAGTTTGGCGTAATTGATGTCAATCTGGTTGGCCGCCTCGACGATCCCCACGATCTGTGGATCGGTGGGAGCACCCAGCTGGGGAGGCGATTTGCGACTGTAGAGAGCAAGGTCTGAGGTCGGAAGCGGCGGTGGCCCGCCTCCTTTGGCTACAACCTTCATCCCTGGAATCACAGAAAAGGGAGAAAGAACGGAAAGTCCGAGGTCTGCTACTATTGCGGATTGCACCGATGAGAGGCTGGGGGAGTCAAACACGATCTCCGGCGAACGTCCCTCCTTGCGGAGAGCCTCGAGCGCGATCAGCCGATACCGGGAGAGGGGACCTAGCATGACCAATGGGAGCGGATCCTTTTTCGAGTCAATCTTGGATTTCTCCGCTTGCACCCAGACGAGCGTTTCTTTCTGCAAGTGTTGTTCTTGGAGTAGGGAAGCCGATTTGGATCGCGCCATTGTGGTGTAACCGGCAGAAGCGATTACCAGATCGCAGCGGTCTTCTTCCAGCCCCTTCAGAGGGTCGGTAGTCACACCCGTGTCGGATACAAGCCGCACGTCCGGCCACTCTCTTTTGAGTTCTGACAACCAGACTGGAAGGAAGTGGTAACCGAATTGTTCGACGATACCTAAGCGAAGTGCTTCGTTCTGTGGCGGTTTGGAAACGCGTTGCACCATCTCTCGACTCAAACCAAGAAGCCGGGGAGCGTAGGTCAGCAGTATTTCACCTTCGGCGCTCAATTCCAACGGTTTGATCGTGCGCACGAAAAGACGCCGCCGCAGCAGGTTCTCAAGGCGCTTGATCTTCTGCGTAATCGCAGACTGCGTTAAGTGGAGTCGCTTTGACGCCTGCGTGAACCCCTCGGTTTCCACAACGGTGACAAAACAGCGCACGAGACCAAGGTTCAGATCACTTATCCGCATAAAGAGACTCTCATCAAATGGTCTTATTGCTGTTGGTTAGTTTGATTTCGACGCTAGCTGACGCCGTCCTGTGGACAGCGGACCTGATAGTACGCTGTCCGAACGGCCAGAATGCTACCTCGCGCCTGCCGTAACGCTTTCGGCGTGTTCGACAGCGGCTTCTGATTTGTGGACGGCGCCAAATGCTTCACTGGCGGTGAAGATCGCTGCGCCTAGCAATACGACATCCTTCAACAGGAACTGGCCCGGCATGGCCGAGATTCCGGGGAAACCCAGAGTGGGTTCCCATCCCGGAGTCGTGAAGAGAAAGCTCAAGGTAGTCAGGAACATCCCCACCGAGAGCAGGCTGGCTATTCCGGAGACCAGTGGATATACGTAGCGTAGTGCGATTCCGACACCCAAGGCTATCTCGACCACGCCGAGGAGATCAGATACATTCCGTTGTCCCATAAGAACATAAAGCCAGTTCATCAGCGGGCTGTGCATCTCCAGAGGTGCAATGCCTGCAGCCTCGTAGCTTGTGAATTTCATTCCGCCGATCCAAAGCAATACAATCACCAGACCGTAACGTAAAATTTCGGTCCCAGGACGATTGAGAGCCCCGGCAAGAGCAGCCGAGCGCGAAGGCTCACTAGTATAGGTGTTTTTCATGTTAGTTAAGAGTTAAATAGTTAGTTTATTAGTTTGTGTGTTTTCTCGTCAGACCACGACCGTCTGCTTCACGATGGCAGCACCGTCGCTGCCTTCTATTGAACGATTAGTTTACCGGTCATGTTCGGATGGTATGCGCAGGTGTAGTTGTACGTTCCCTTCTTTCGCGCGACGTAACGCCACGCTGCCCCGGTGTTGATGGTGCCGGAATCAAAGACAGGCTTGTGGGCAACCTCCGCGTCGGCAGTTGCGGTATGAGGCACGATGTCTTCGTTCTTCCATTCCACGGTCTCGCCCGCGCGAACGGTCACGGTCGCCGGCTTAAATTTGAATCCGCGGATCACAACGGTAACGGTATTTCCTGGGCTGACGCCTGAATTCGTTGGCCGGCCTGCACTTCCGTGCGGCAGGAATTCCGCCGCTGCGATCAGTGCAAGCGCGGCCAACAAAACGAGCGTTGCCAATGCTAGAATCCGCTTAGGATGCATAGGTTCTTCGCCCTTAGTAACTGGACCTTTACCTCGAGGCCTGCTTTGCGCTGCCCTCGATAGCGGACTGCACATGCTCAGCGTGCAACAGGTGCCCCTCGAACAATGGCTCTGCTCCTTGCAGGGCTGACTTCAGCTGGGCGTTCTGCGCGCTCGGAATTAGTACCGTCTTGACGGCGTTGATGACTGCCTCGTGATAAGCCACTTCGTTGTCGACGTAAGCTCTCTCGAACTTGTTGCCCTTCAGACCCCGCAACTTCTGCGTGGTCTGCTCTGCCTGCGCCTTAAGAGCATTGCTGGTCTCGTTGTCTGCCGGCGTCACGTTGAGTTTCGCCGCGAGCTCGATCACAGATTTCTGGACCGCCGAGTGGTCGGTAATCATTTGCTGCGCAAAGTCTCTGACCCGCTTGTCCGTCGCTTTTGATAGCGCTAGTTTGGCATAGTTAATGTCAATATCGTCGGCTGTTTCTACGATCCGAACGATTTGCGCATCCGTTGGAGCACTTCCTCCTTGCGCTTTCGCGATCGCTGGATGTAGCGCGACCGCGCATATGATTGTTGCTACTGCGCATAAGGCTTTGCGTCGCCTTTGCGTACCTGTTTTAGACATACCCATCTCGATGGATGGGATTCGATAGTTGTCCATTTGTTCTGTTAGTAGACTAATTAGTATGTTTGTATGTTAATGTTAGTGAGGTTAATGTTTGTTCTCACACTTCGACATAGAACATATTGCGTACCAACCTCGGTTATCTACCGCTTGTGCCCGCCCATCAGGCATTTATGTATAGAGGCCAGGCGATTGGATATCCGTACGATTCTTAAGACTTACGGATTTTCGTTCCGTCGAGTCCGAATTGCGGACTATCGTGGGAGCGAGGTAACTGCTGTCTCTCGCCCCTGGCATAACATAAGACCGCGTTCGTGCGGACGTCGCAATGATTCAATAAGTGTACCGGACGCGATGTTTACTAAGTAATCGGGTGTAGAGACACCTAGCGATGCCTCGCAAAACGCATCTCCGAATACCGAGAGCTAGATCCTTCCTGATCGCCTGAGCGGTCGTTCTCCGGCATGAGGTAATAGCACCGGATCATTCTACCATTCGCTACGCTGTCGGATCGATGCGAGTCACTGGCAATCGCTGGACCACTTGCTCAAGTGGCGCAGACGTCGAGCCTATCGACGTCGAACCACCGGTACTCTTGTGCTACTGACTCGCTCTTTTGTTAGGACGGTCAGTGCCGCGGCGTTGGGGCAATGCCGAGGACGGCTACGATGAGGATAATCAGCGTACCGACCGCCGCTTCCCCAAGAACATTATGGAATAACGCGCGAGCTGCACCCGTCCGGTGACCAGGGCTCTCCGGCAGCTCTTCAAGTCGGATCTGGTTCTTGAGAATGAAAAGGTTTTGCGCTCCGAACCCCAGCATTCCGCAAAAGAATAGCACTTTCGCGGTTAGCAATTGCCCGTACGGTGTTTTCCAAAGATCACTCGCGTCGTGAATTGAGAAAAAGCCAAGCGCCAGCCCGGTCATGCCCAGAACTGTGACGGCAACCAAGCTACAGGCAGAGAAGCGCCGCGTTGCTTCGGCAGCTAGAGCGCGAAGATTTGTTGACGGCAAGGCAATGGTTGAGCGCAACAGCAGTGCGAAAAACACAAGCCCGCCTGGCCAGACAGAAGTCGCGGCCAAATGGACTGCGTCGACTGCGATGTGCAAGGCATCAGTTGGTCCCGCCGTGGCAGCCGCATGCCCGACAAGAGCCAGCGCAATCAGATTCAATGCTACAAGGCTCAGCGTTGCAAACCTTAAGACCCGATCTCTGTCAATGCCGGTTGGGCGGGACGAAGCAAATAGGCAGATTCCGACAAGGGCCAAAATCGCCAACCTTGCAATCGAGACGCGCCCAAACTGGGTTTCTGTGGCAATCAAAGCGATTAGAGAAATGTCTATCCTGTGATCGGGACCGATCGCGTTCAGAGCTGTAACCGCAAACCAAGCAAACAGAGAGAGCACAGTAATCACCAGAGCCACGACATCAAATCTGCTGAGGTAGGATACGAACTCATCTCGCCATAACCGCACATCTCGCCCATCACTGACCTCCCGTCGAGGCACCAAGTACACGCGAAAGAGCTGAGACGATGTCAGCAAAATGCAAACAGCCCAATGTAGCCACCTTGTTACTACCAACCCAAAAATCATAGTCACTTATCGCACGACTTCGAACTCAAACGTGCCCGTGGTCACGTGAGTGTCGACCGCTGTCACTCTCCACGACGCTTTGTATTTTCCCGGCTTTAGTGGCGGAAGCGAAACCTCAAGGATAGCTGGGTTTGTGGAGTTCACCTGGCTATCATGCCTGTCGACTTCTTTCCCAGCGCTATCAAAGACCTCAATGCGGCTAAGTACGCGTTCCACCTTTTCTGTGAACCAGATCTTAACCTGCGAAGGCGAGGTTTTGCCCTGGCTGCCCACCCTTGGGTCGGCATGGTCCAAAAACGCATGCGCCCACCCGGTCACTGTCGCAACCGAAAGCAATAGCAGGATCAAACCGAGTCGAGTCATGGCCAGTCTCCGAAAAGGGGTTTCCGGAACAGCTTGAGCAGTACGCCATCCAGATAGAAATGAAGCTGCGCCGTTTTCAGAACGAACTGTCTGTATTCATCAGCGGCCGCAAGTGCCCGCCGCCGGCGGATCACAAGGGCGGCGCGGATGTAACGAATTCTCTTGCTTCCGTGGATGAGGTTGCCATGTTTCTCCGATGTCGGGTAGTAAATGCTTTTGCTTGTCGAACGGATTATCATAATCATGCGATTGGTTAATTGATTCTTGTATTCCTGAAGCCGTGCCCGGCTCAGAACCGACGTAGGTAATTAGGCCGCTTTCTTTTGCTCCGCCCAAAGAGAATCGATCTCGGTTCTGGCGACGTTGGTGAAGGTATTCACGACTACATGTGCGACTATTTCGCTTATTTCACCTGGTGTGAAACCTGCATCGGTTACAGCCTCGAAATCGGCATCATCGATGCGACCTCGCTTTTCCACGACCACACTCGCGAATTTTAGAGCTGCTGCTTCCCTTGGATCCTCGACTTTTCCCTCCAGAGCGCCGGACACATCTGCCTCGTTCAGGCCGGCACGTTTGCCGCTCGCGCTGTGAGCCGACGCGCAATACTCGCAGCGGTTAGTTCCGACAAGGGTTAACGCAAGCTCTTCTCCAAGCCGTTTACCTAGGCGGCCTTTTATCAAGGCCACGCTTAGCCCATATAACCGTCCAGTACAGCCGGTGATTGAGCCATCGCCAGGGCCATGTTCGGTACGAAGCCAAGCGCAGACTTCAATATATCAAAGTTCTTCTTATTAGTTCCGCTGGCCGTGGTGGCATCGACGGATGGGATACGTTGGCTATTCATTCTATTATTACTGTTTTACTGTCTGTCTTCCTAGTAGCGTTAGTTAGATTGGTCTTCAGTCTTTAGCTAATGAGATTAGTGTTTCTCTAGTGAAGCTGAGATTAAACAGATTACGTGCCAACTTTTTTAGCGAACTGCTTCTGTGTGTCTCTGAGGCACTTATGTATATAGAAGCGTCGCTTTGAATTGCGTACGAAATTGCGAACGTATCGATATATCGTCCTCCGAGATAGCTCGCGAATGGGGTGTTGGCTGGGGCAGCCAGGACTATTCGATCTCACGTCTACTGGTGGCGGCAACTTCATACGAGCAGCTGAGCGAGCAGGAGTTCGCCACGTGGTTAGGTTTTCGATTCTCGGCGCCGAACCCGATTCACCCTCGGGTCTCATCCGCAGACACGGCCAGACAGAGCAACTGCTGAGAGATTCAGGGATGGCCTTTACAATGTTGCGCCCAAGCTACTTTATGCAGAACCTTCTCTGGTATATAAAGGACATCAGATCGCGAGGTGTCTTCTATTCTTCTTTACCCGCGACCTGCAAACACAGTCACGTTGACGCACGAGATAGCGCTGCCGTGGCAATTGCTGCTCTTACTGAACCGGGTCACGAGGGCAAAGCTTATCGAATAACTGGCCCGCAGGCTCTAAGCTATCCGGAGGTCGCCGAGATTCTGTCGGACGCGATTGGTAAAAAAGTGCTTTACGATAACTCGCTGGAGAACTACTCAAAATTCCTCAAGGACTTGGGATTGGATGTGAACGAGGTACTTGAACTTGATGCCTGCGTGGCAAAAGGCGCCGGTAACGGTACGGCGGTAACCAACACGATCTTTGAGTTGACAGGACGGCAACCAATCCGATTTGCGCAATTCGCCGCGGACTATTCACAACGTTTTTAAACAAGCTAATTTTTCGGGCAGCAGAGTCGGATCATCCGAAATTTAAATCACAGTATCCATGAATGCTCAGTCCGATGCTTCTGACCAGATTGGTCCGCCCGACGAAGTGCCGGCATCGAAAACCAAACCGTTCGACCGAGAGAAAGTTCTCAGCAGTGTACCGCCAGTGATTTTACGCTGGGCTCTTGCTGTGACGATGCTTTCAGCGGTGGCCGACCGTTTCGGACTTTGGGGCCCTCCCGGTGCCATCAACGTTGCCTGGGGTGATTGGCCGCATTTTGTCGCCTATACCGCGAAGGTCAATTGCTTCTTGCCTGGAGTGTTGGCACCAGCTCTAGCGGTTATCGCCTCTGGCGCAGAGGGTATCTTGGGACTGGCGCTACTTCTAGGAGTCTTCTCTCGTCCGGTCGCGTGGGCCAGCGCGGCGCTGCTGGGTCTCTTCGCCGTTGCCATGACTTTGTCGTTCGGGATTAAAGCACCGCTCAACTCTTCGGTTTTCGTGGATGCTGCCGCCGCTTTTGTTCTCGGCGCTTGGCCGGTGGCAGCAAGGTCCAAATCCGCTCCTGCTGGCAGGGAGTTCACGGGTTTGGAGCAAGGGCCACGCCAAAACAAGTAACACAATTGTTGCTTGTTGAGGGGTTCTTGCCCAAATAGACACCAGAATAGTGGTGTTTTGGTGGTTGCAGATTTGGTAGAGTGCTGCTCCCATGATGAGCGAAAGCGGCTATTGCTAGGCGTAGTTGGTCGCTGGTAGTTCAAACTTTTGTTAGCGCTGTTCAAACGTATCTTGGCAACTGGACTTGCTGCAAAAGAGAGCTTAGCGAGCGCAACGCCACGATTACCAATCTTCTATTAGCGAGTCGCCTCCAGAGTCACTGAGCCGTCATACAACGACCACGGTCCAGCCGGTACCTCTGCTTGTTCGACAAACCGCCAATCGACCACGTCCAAGGACCCAAGTCCCGGATAATCCCGGACGGCCGGCGAAACATCGACCGCGGCTCCGCGGTTAGCGTTCGGCGCCGTCCGTTCCCTTCACGAGATCCTCTTATCACCAACTGGCAACGTGAACTGAAACACGGCACCCCGCGGGGAGTTTGCGTTCGCCCACAACCGTCCGCTGTGAGCTTCGATAATGGAACGGCTGATACTCAACCCCATACCCATGCCCTGAGGCTTTGTCGTATAGAAGGCGTCAAAAAGATGATCGAGACGCTGCGGATCCAGTCCCGGACCCGAATCTCGCACAGTAATCAACACTTCGTTCCAATCAGACTCACCTAAAGAGCCCTCTTCGTACCTCCCTTGTCTTGATCCACCTTGGGTCCTGACAACCTTCTCCGAACTAACCTCCAGATCGCGTGGACCCTCGGCTACTCCGCTCATGGCTTGGATAGCGTTGATTAGGAGGTTAAGAATCACCTGCTGCAATTGGATTTTGTCCCCCATCACGAGCGGTAGATCATTTGCGAATCGTATCCTTAGTGACACAAGATTCTTTTTCACTTCGCTTTGTGTCAGAATGAGAACTTCCTGGATGAGCTCGTTTATGTCGAGTGGCTCTTTTGCCGTAGGAGCTTTCTTGAAGAGGGCCCGCATCCGAGAGACTACCGCGCTGGCTCGCTTCGCATCCCGAGTAATGCGATGAATCGCTTTGCTCACCTCCTCCAGATCGGGCGAGTCCCTGGCTAGCCAGCGTAGACTAGCGTCGGCATTGGTGCCGATCGCACTCAGCGGTTGGTTAATCTCGTGAGCGATCGAGGCGGTCAACTCACCTAGCGTCGTTACGCGCGTTACGTGTGCCAGCTCCGCCTGCGCTTGTAGCACGGCTTGTTCGGCCCGGTTGCGCTCGTCCTCGGCGTGCTTTTGTTCGCTTAAATCGAGCACGAAAGCGACGCCCTCGTTCCCACTTCCTTCGAGGATCGCGCCGCCGACCAGTACGGGCACGCGGCTGCCGTCCTTCCGGAAGTACTCCTTCTCGAACGGTTGGGTGGTTCCAGTCGCCTCCAGCTCTACCACGGCCCGTTCGTCACGCTCCCGCCATTCAGCCGGTGTCAGATCCCTCCAACGCACACGGCCCGAGAGGAGATCTTCACGGCTGTATTTCACCATGTGGAGGAATGCTTCATTCGCCTCCGTAATCTCACCTTCGAGGTTCCAGATGTGGATCCCGATAATATTGGAGTCGACCAGGCACCGGACCTTCGCTTCCAACCCACTGGCCAATTGGCGCAGCGCTGCTTCTGCCTTTTCGCGCGCCGTGACCTGCAACTTGAGGTCCTCAATAGACTCCAGAGTTTGATACGCCAGCGAGGCGAATTGCCCTAGGGTGTTCATGAGGCGCTCATCTTCCGCGTCGAACTTACGACGATCACTGTGCGTGATCGCCCATATCGTTCCGACCGCTTTACCTCCAACGTAGAACGGAACCAGAAGGCATTCTTCAATCAGAGGTGTTACCGGTCGAAAATAGGGATAACGCCGCTCAAAGTGCCTGAACAGCAACGTGCAATTGCGATCAAGGACATCTCCGCAGGGACCGAAATCCCGGGGCGTTCCACCGCCGATATGCGGTCTCCACATGCCAGCGATGGCTGGCCAATAAAACCTTTTCCCGCCATCCTCCTTGGTTAGCAGACTAACACCAGATGAGTCGCACCGGATGACGTCGAGAATCGTGTCCGCCAATGTCTGAAGAATATTGGGATGCGAATCTAGTAACGCGCCGAGCAGCGCTACCAGCGCGCGGTTCTCCTTTTCGTAATCTGGCAGACGCGATGGGCGACGACGCAACTCCTCCGTGCAGAGGATCGATTCCAGCGAAACCGTGGAATCTGGAATTGAAGCCTCGACAGGCAAGTAATTATCCCATTTTGGGGACTCTGGCACCTTTTTGCCTCCGTGCAGAACGTTTTGGACCGTCCTGGGGATAAAAAACACGGACCTCCCCGGCCGATTGTCAATAGCCAATTTCAGTCTCGAGGAGCGCTAAGCACAACTTCACCAATTGCAAATTAACCATTCAAATCCGCAAGTGCCGTCGTAGCAGCATGATACCCGGCCATTCCGTGGACACCCCCACCAGGAGGAGTGGATGCTCCGCAGAGGTAAAGATTAGACCGTGGCGTGCGGTAGAGCGACGATGTGGGACGGAAGAGAAGCTGTTGAAAATCCATGGTGCCGCCTAAAAAGTCCCCGCCAATCAGATTTGGATTCCACTGTTCGAGCCTTGCGGGCGGGGAAACGGATCGAGTTAAGATGCAATCGCGGAAATCCGGAGCGAAGCGAGCGATCTGGCTTTCGATTAATTCGGTGCAGTCTTTTGCGCACCCGTTGGGCACGTGGCAATAGGCCCAAGCGGTATGCTTTCCAACTGGGGCTCGGGTCGGGTCGAAAAGCGAAGGTTGACCGAGAAGAACAAAAGGCCGGTCGGAGGTGAAAGTTCGCTCCGATTCGACGATCTCTGCGAGCGAGCCTCCAAGGTGGACGGTGGTGGCTCGCGAGCATTCACGAGCAGCCCAGGGAATAGGAGCACTCAGCGCGTAATCGACCTTGAAGGCGCCCGCACCGTAACGGAAACGCTCCAACCTCCTGCAATAGTGGGAGGGAAGTTGAG
>Ga0209647_1002913_pt1 | contig 13601 bp, 13 predicted proteins | sample GraSoi_2013_60cm_FD_185827 | JGI IMG/M metagenome (GOLD analysis project Ga0209647, IMG submission 185827) | Grasslands soil microbial communities from the Angelo Coastal Reserve, California, USA - Sample 9_17_2013_60cm (SPAdes) (version 2) | ecosystem: Environmental > Terrestrial > Soil >... | reverse complement strand
CTTGAAAACGTGCGCAGATATCGCGCGATAGCCTCGCTGTATCGGCAAACAGCGGCGTTTCGGCCACCGCAGCGTTTCTCCTTGCTCGAGCAGGCCAAGGAATGGGAGCGGCTCGCGTTGGGGAACTCGAATCTTACTTTTCGACGCCTCGCGGGTCAAAATACCTTTGCGAGCAATAGGAGGGGATGCCTGCGGCGGGAGTGCAACTAGGCACACCGTCGGAGAGGTTTTCGATTGCCCTCAGGAGTACATCGGCCTCCCCCCGTCTCCGATCTGATCGGACGCGATGCGCCGATGAATGGCCGCTTCGCGCCATGAGCAGTCGTTCGCATTCGAAAATAGAGAACGGCGGTCCGTGTCCAAGCTTTCCGTACCATCTGCTCTATGCGTGCGGTCCATCCATAGGTTGCCTGGCGTCGCGCCTCGCCTCCGACTGCGGCGCGTGCGACATGAGCGCGAATTGCAGACGGCCTGCAGACCGCAAAACGAGCCAAGCAAAGCCCTAAAAATAGCGGCGTTAAAACAGCGACTTAGTGGCACGCCACTCAGGGCTCATCTGCTAACCCGGACCCCCTGCGTTCTGGCGACCCCAAGCGTTGCGTCTCGATCAACGGAGCGTTCAATACTCTCTAATTGTGAGGCGAACCGGCTTTGGCTATGTAGGCACCGAAGCCGCTCGCCTTCTGCAAGCGGCCCGAGAATGATCCTCCATGTCCGAACGCGCTACGCGCCCGCTATGCGCGGAATCACAATCCCTCCGGAATTATCTGGAAACATTGCCCGCCGAGGATGTGATTCGGATCTCCGATCCGATTGATATCAACTATCGTCCGACAGCTCTCGTCCTCGAGCTCGAAAATCGCCGCCAAACGCCCATCGTGATGATCGATCGGCCGATCGGGTTCGGCATGCCGGTCGTGACCAATCTGTTCGCCAGCCGCGACCGGATCGCCCGCATGGTCGGGGCCGAGCCGGGCGGGTTCAACGAGGCCTGGACGAGGGCCCTCGCCAACCTCTTGCCGGCCAAAATCGTTGATACCGGAGCGGTGCAGGAGGTGGTGCGGATTGGGTCGGAGATCGACGCCGCGACCCTGCCGATCAGCCGTCACTTCGAGAAGGATGCCGGCCGCTACATTGGATCCGGCATCCTCGTGTGCAAGGATCCCGACACCGGAACTCGCAACCTCAGCTATCAGCGCCTGCAGCTCAAGGGTCCGGCAAAGTTTGGCGCCTCACTGCATTCACGCGGGCATATCTGGGAGCATCTGCAACGCTGCGAAGCACGCGGCCGCAACCTGGAGGTCGCAATCGTTATTGGCGTTCACCCGGCGGTCAATGTGGCGGCCGCCGCCAAAGTGGCGATGGAGATTGACGAGTTCGAAATCGCAGGCGCCCTCCTCGGGCAGCCAATCGAACTGGTCAAGTGCAAGACCATCGATGTCGAGGTGCCGGCGCAGGCAGAAATCGTGATCGAGGGCGAGATTCTGGCCGACCAGCACGAGGAGGAAGGCCCCTTCGGCGAATATACCGGTTACTCGACCTTTCGTTCGACCAAGAACGTCTTTGTCGTCAAGGCAATCACCCACAGGACGGCGCCGATATTTCACGACATCATCCCGGGCTACTCGATGGAGCATCTGCTGCTCGGCCGCGCTGCCAAGGAAGCGCATACTTTCATGCGCCTCAAGGAAATGGTGCCAGGGCTCAAGGCGATGAACTTCCCAAAATCCGGCACTCACTTTCACGCCTATATGTCGTTCAAGAAAACGGCGGAGGGCCAGGCCCGCCAGGCCCTCATGCTGCTTCTCGGTCTCGATTCGTACCTGAAGCTGGTGATCGCGGTCGACGAGGACGTCAACGTCTTCAACGAAGAGGAGGTACTCTGGGCCGTGGCGACCCGCTTCCAGGCGGATACCGACATGTTCATGGTCCCGGATGTCTTTTGCAATCGCCTCGATCCCTCGTCCCGCGATGGAATGTCGGCCAAGCTCGCACTTGACGCGACGGCGCCGTTGAACTCGGACGTCGAACGCGCGATCGTTCCCTCCGAAGCGGCCGTCTGGGCCGCGTCGCTTCTGGACAAGCAATAGCTCTGCTGTTTATCCCGCCGTTTTCAGACAAGGAGACAGGTCATGTATTCGTGGTCGCGCCGGCTCGGCTTGGTGATTGCTGCCGTCCTCACCTGCGGCTCCTGCCAGGCTTTCGCCCAGTCCGCATCGCCCGCCAAGGCGAGCCTCCGGCTCGATTGGAAGGGTGGCGGTCAGCATGCGCCATTCTACCTGGCCAAGGAACGCGGCTACTACAAGGATGAGGGGATCGACCTCGACATCATCTCGGGATCGGGCTCGTCCGATGTCGTCAAGCAGGTCGGGTCGAAAGCGGTCGAGTTCGGGGTCGCGGATGCACTGGTTCTGGTCCAGGCGGCCGAGCAGCGCGTGCCGCTGACGGCGATCGCGGCCTATTACCAGCGTACTCCGATCGTCGTGCTCAGCCCTCGATCGAAGCCGGTCACCGACCCGCAGCAGCTCACCCAGGGCGTCAAGCTGGGCTCGAAGAAGGGCAGCGCGACCTTCCAGGGCTTGACGGCTTTCCTCGCCGCGAACGATATCCCGATGGAGAAGGTGACGCTGGTCGATATCGGCTTCGGGGTGCAGCCGCTCCTGGTCAAGCAGGTGGACGCCATGATGGGCTTCTCGATGAACGAGCCGATCGAAGCCGACAGTGCCGGCCTGCCGGTCACGACCATGGCGATCGCGGATCACGGTGTTGACGCGTATGGCCTGATGATCGTTTCGAACTCGGACGTGATCGCCAAAAATCCGGCGCTCGTGAAAGGTTTCCTCACGGCGACGGCACGCGGGCTGGCCGAGGCGACAAAGGATCCGGCCGCCGCGGTCGCGGCCGTGACCAAGGCCATATCGGAGAGCGATGCAGCGCGCGAAGCGAAGGTTCTCGACCGCACCCTCCCTTATTTCCAGAGCGATGACAAAGGAGCGAATGGCGTCGGTTGGCAGAGCGAGGGCCGCTGGAAGCACACGATCGCCATCGCAAGGAAGCTCGGTCTGATCGACCATGACCTTCCGGCCCGTCAGCTGTTCTCGAACGATATGCTACCCCACTGAAACACTTCTCATCCCGAATAGCCGGATTTGCATGAGCCTCACGCAAGCACCTGACGCCGCCGGGAGCGCAACCGCTCCCGACGCCTTGCGCGAACCCTGCATTCGGCTGCGTGGCGTCGGCTTGCGCTATCAGGCCGAGCGCGGCGAGACGGAGGCATTGTCGAACATCGATCTCGATATTGCCGAGGGAGAGTTCGTCGCCTTTCTCGGGCCGACCGGATGCGGCAAGAGTTCACTGCTGCGACTGGTGAGCGATCTCATCGAGCCCACTTCGGGCACGGTGGCGATCCGCGGCGGTCCGGCGATCGCGGCCAGGCGGGCGAACGGATTCGGCTTTGTATTTCAGGACCCGGCGCTGTTGTCCTGGCGCACGGCGCTTGGAAACGTTCAGCTTCCGCTCGAGGTGGTCGGCTATCCTGTCGAACAGCGGCGGGCGCATTGCGAAGCCCTGCTCGATTCGGTCGGGCTTCTGAAATTCAAGGATGCCTATCCGCATGAATTGTCCGGCGGGATGAAGCAGCGCGTCGCGATCGTCAGGGCCCTGGCCTGGAATGCGTCCATTCTGCTGATGGACGAGCCGTTCAGCGCACTCGATGAGCTGACTAAAACCCAGTTGCAGGACGATCTGCTCCGGATCTGGAGCGCGGAACGCAAGACCGTTCTATTCGTCACCCACAATATCTCGGAAGCTGTCTATCTGGCCGACCGGGTCGTCGTGATGTCGCCGCACCCTGGCCGCATCAGGACGATCCTGCCGGTCGATCTGCCGCGCCCCCGGACCGAAGACTTGCGCGAGCAGCCGGAGTTTTTGAGCCGGGTGCGTGCGGCGCGCGAGGTCTTACGCGCATGAGTTCGCCTAAGCGGCGGCTACGCAGTCTACGCTGGCTCGATCAGGCCTTGCCGCCGGCCATCATTCTGGCCGTGCTCCTGATCGTCTGGCAAGCAACGGTCCGCGCGTTCGATCTGCCGCCCTGGCTGCTGCCGGCACCATCCGATATCGCCGCCCGGTTCGGGCGGACCAGCAATCTCGGCTACCACACCGGTATGACCGTCATCGAAGCGCTCTCGGGCTTTGTGATCGCCGCGATCTTCGGCGTCAGCCTCTCGGGCGGCATCGTTCATTCCCGATTTCTCGAGCGCGGCCTGTTGCCCTACATCATCGTGTCGAACGCGATCCCTATCATCGCGATCATGCCGCTGCTGACGATCTGGTTCGGCTTCGGCATCGTTCCGAAGATCATGATCTGCGCAATCATTTCGTTTTTTCCGATCGTCACCAACACCACGCGGGGCTTGCGCTCGGCCGACTACCGCGTCATCGAATTCATGCGGTCCATCAACGCGACACCCCTGCAGGTCTTTCTGAAGGTGCAGCTCCCTAGTGCCCTGCCGTTCATCTTTGCCGGATTCAAGATCGCCGCATCGCTCGCACTGGTCGGCGCCGTGGTGGCAGAATTCTACAGCTCGGACCGGGGGCTCGGCTATCTCATCATCACCTCGGCAACTGAGCTGCGCACGGACCTGCTGTTTGTCGCGATCACGATCCTTGCAGTCCTCGGGGTGACCTCGTTCTCCGTCTTCGGGCGGCTGGAGCGGTGGGCCACGCGCGGAGAAAGGTGATTATCTGATGTCTCGATCAATTGTTATCCGGAACGCTCTCATCCTGGCGGAACCTGCCTCCGCGCAGCCCTTCTTCGGCCAGGTGGAGATCAGGAACGGTCTCATCGCAACGGTAGTTGCCGGCGAGCATCGGTCCGACGCCGACGAAGTCATTGATGCGGAGGGGTGCGCACTGCTCCCGGGCTTCGTCAATACGCACGCCCATTCCCATTCCAGTCTGACGCGGGGCTCCGCGGAAGGGGTTGCTCTCGATCAATGGCTCGCTGTGATCGAACAGGAACAATCGCGGCTCACGGAACAACAGCTTTATATCGGCGCGCTTGCGACCTATGCTGAGGCCCTACTGTCCGGAACAACCGCCATCATGGACATGTGCCTGTTTCCGCGGACGGCCTATCGCGCCGCGCGCGACATCGGCATCCGGGCCGTCATTGCGCCTTACGTGGCCGATACAAAGCCGTTCACGCCGTCCCTGGCGCAGACGGAAATCCTTCTGGACCAGGCCGCGGCCGATGACGGTCGCGTGCGGGCCTTTGTCGGGCTGCATGATCTCGAGAGCTGCAGCGACGACCAGATCCGTGCGGGCGTCGGGCTCGCCAGACGATATGCAACCGGTTTGCATCTTCATTGCTCCGAGACAGAGCGGCAGGTCGAACGGACCCGATCCCGGACCGGACGGACGCCGGTCGCGCAGCTGGCCGCCCTGGAGGCGCTCGGAAACCGAACGGTGCTCGCCCATTGCGTCTGGGTCGACGATGATGACCGCCGCCTTCTGGCGGAAAGCGGCACGCATGTGTCGCATTGTCCGCACGCCAATCTCAAGCTCGGATCCGGGATCGCACCGGTCGCCGATCTCCACCGCCGCGGCGTCAACGTCACCCTCGCGACGGACGGCGCGAAAGCCAACAATCGGCTCGATCCGTTCGACGTCATGAAATTCGCCTCGCTGCTTCAAAAGGGCGTGCTCCGCGACCCCGCCGTGCTTCCGCCCGGCCAGATCCTGGATATGGCGACCCGATGCGGCGCTGCCGCTTTGGGTATTGCAGCGGGCGCAGTCACGCCTGGCCTTGCGGCCGACTTGATCCTGGTCCGGCTCGACGCCTTCCATACCCAGCCCATGCTGCCCGAGGCCGCGTCAACGAATCTTGTCCATGCCGCGCGTGGATCGGACGTAGCGCTCACGATGGTTGCCGGCGAGATGCTGACCCGGGGCGGTCGGCTGGTCTCGGATCGATGGGCCTCGCTGGCGGAGGATGCCCGCAAGGTCGGACTCAACCTAATCGCCGGGTGAAACTTCGTTTAGCGCATCGAGCTCCTTCCTGAAGCCCTCAGCAAGCGCGTGTGCAAGGGCAGGCAGCGGCAGCCCCCGCCTTGTCAGGATGGCGAGATGTTGCAGCGGTAGAATCCGATCTGCAATCGGCACCATGCAGAGTTCGCCACTGTCGAACGCCGGAGCAAGGCCGGCCTTGGTTTTCAGGGCGATGCCATCACCAGAGGCCGCAAGGATACTCATGACCGCAATCGAGTTCGTCACCAGCCGGACCGATATCGGTACAGTCGCCAGCGCATCGCTCAGCGCCGCGTTCAGCAAGAGCGAACTGTCGGAAAGGAGCAATGGGTAGCCGGAGAGGTCCTGAAGCAGGAGCGAACTCCGCCCGGCCAGCGGATGCCGGGTCGACATGATTGCCCCAAGCTTCAGGGTCGCAACCGACAAGACCGGCAGGCTCGTCCCGCGCGGCGCACTGAAGGCAAGGCCGAGATCGGCCTCGCCTCCTTCCAGCAGTCTCAAGGCCTCTATGTTTCCGACGACCTTGACCGAAACCTCCACATTCTGATGTTTTTTCCAGAACACTGACAGTCCCGTTGCCAATACGCCACGGGCCGCGCTCTCAACCGCGACAACCTTGATGTGGCCTCGGCGCAACCCTTTCAGCGCGTCGATCTGGCTGAATGCCCGACTCACTTCCTGAAAACTGCGCGCGACGTGATACAGCAGGATTTCCCCGGCGCTGGTCATCCTGAGACCGCGCGGGAGCCTCTCAAACAGCGTGACGTCCAAACTCTGCTCCAGGCCGGCGATTTGCCGACTGAGCGCAGATGCCGAAATATTCAGCGCTTCCGCCGCGCGTCTCACCGACTTGAATTCCGCAGCTACTTGAAAATAGCGCAGTGCCGTCGAGTCGAGATTGATAATCGGATCCATTCAAACCGCAATTTTGCTCGGGGTTTCGCGCCGATCGGCGCTTGGAGGACGGATCGCTGTCCAGAATTGCACTGTGCCAAGCCACGTCTCGACGGCTGTTCTAACAAGGCGACCGGCGAATGCCCAGATCTTGCTCCGCCCGGTTCCCCTGTTCACCTTCCGGATGAGCGGCCGGCCTTGCCGACGCTGATCGCCCGCTTAAGTTTTTGCAAGGCATCGTCAACATCGGGCGCGTGCAGTGCTTCGGCTTTGCCCGCGAAATAGCGGGCTACCATCGGTGGAATGCTCTGCGCGTCGACGGGCGAATCGACCCTTCGCGTCGGTTGCCGCTCAAGCCAGCCCGCCAATATGGCCAACTCGATCTGTTCGGCCTTGATCTCGTCTGCTTTGATGCGATTGCGCAACTCCTCGGTGGCGGATGACGAGAAAGGACCCGATTTGAGCCGTTTCCGGATCTGCCGAAGGGCCTGGACGATGTCGGTCCGCCAGCCTTGCACGAGGCCGTCGACCGCGGCCAACTCCTGCGTGTCGAGCGTGACGCGGCGTTCGACACCGGCAAAAATAGCAAAGAGCAGAATGTCGACGTCGACGCCGAGCTGGTCCTGCAAGACAAGACAGGCGGACGAGACGTCCTGGCGGCCGTAAAAGGCAAGCGCGAAGTGCCACAGGTCATTATCCGGTTCCGCGATATCCGCGAACGGTTCGGGCGTCGCGACGACGGGAGCCGAAGGCACAACCATCGTTCAACTTTCCCTGTTCCCTTTGCCGCCTTGCAAGCCGGAGTCCGGACCGACATGTTCGCCCCAGCGGCGAACGCTGCCGCTGTCGATATCGAACAGGTCGAGCGCGCGTCCGACACTATGCTGGACGATTTCTTCGATAGAGCCCGGCCTTGCGTAGAGGGCCGGCACCGGCGGCATGATGATCGCACCCGCCTCCGTGGCCTGGGTCATAGCCCGGAGGTGGCCAAGATGGAGCGGCGTCTCGCGGACCATCAGAACCAGACGGCGCCGCTCCTTCAGCATGACATCGGCGGCGCGCGTCAGCAAATTCGTAGTCGTGCCGTAAGCGATTTCGGAGAGCGAGCGTATCGAGCACGGAGCAACGAGCATGCCGATGGTACGAAAGGATCCGCTCGCAATCGAGGCGCCGATATTCTCGATGCTATGCACTACGCTTGCCAAGGCGTGGACTTCGCGCACTTTGAGCGGAAGCTCATGAGCCAAGGTTACCGTCGCCGAATGCGTCATGACAAGATGCGTCTCGATGTTCAGCGCCTGCAGCATCCGCAGCGCGGCAACACCATAGGCGATGCCCGATGCGCCGCAGATGCCGACGATCAGGCGTTCGTGTGATCTGCTCATGCGATTCTGACGCCGCGCCGCGAACAGGTCTCAGTGGCATCGGTGCACTCACAGCTATCGTCGCCTACCATGTGATCGTTTTCCAGCAGTGGGAGGAGCAGCGCCGACTTGAACGATTCTTTCCCATGGCTGCGCCCTCGAACGATTGTTACGTAGTATATTTTCACAACAGTGTTAAGTCTTTTGCGTCGTTTGGTTTTTCGCATCCCAAGGCGCGGTGTGTTCTCAAAGGAAAGCCAGGCCCGATGCCGGTTCAACCTTCCCCTCCTGGCACATTGAGCGTCAAATTGGTGCCTAAAATGAGCCTATACGCCCTGGATGCTCTGTATAGGAATCCGCGGTCATATTCCCCGATCAAATTGCTGTAGCCGCTCCCTTCCCCTGAGCCCGAAGTTCGGCCTGCGCTCATCTGGCGGCTGGATACGTCGCTTATTTTGGATTTTCTTGTCTCGCTTCAAATCGTGCACTTGTCGCTCTCGAAACGATTGAAGAATAAAAATAGCCGGAAAAATCGTCCGCTAAGCGCCCCGGGGCCCGACTGAAAAATTGGCGACGAGCGCATCTCCGGGCTGCGATAATGACCGTCCATACTGCGAACGTCCGGTTTGCGCCAAAAGCAGACTCTCACCGATCGAACGTTATGGAATAGAACCCAAGGCGGGATGCGGTTTCCGGCTATCCGGGCTCCCGTGATGGAAAGCTATTGTGCAGGCATGAAATGCCGCTGTTTGCGGAAGTCGCCGTACGCCGGGACGACGTCGTATCCTTTTTGTCAATCAGGGGAAGACGAAGCAAGATCAACACCCACTCGCCTCCTCCGGTCTGCCGCTATCCGACGTATTTATTGCTTGAGCGGCGCTCCGTTGGTGTCGTGACGCCGCAAAGATCGAGGGAGTTTCACATGACAACAACCTTCGCGCCTTTTGGGACTCGGTTATAAAGGTCGATCACGTCCTGATTCAGCATGCGGATGCAACCGGAAGATACAGCCTTCCCGATGCTCGACGGCTCCGTCGTCCCATGAATGCGATAGAGCGTATCCTTTCCATCTTTGAAGAGATACAGCGCACGGGCACCGAGCGGATTCTTTGCGCCGCCGTCCATGCCTTTGGCCCATGGCTGATAGCGATCCGGCTCCCGGCGCATCATGTCCTGCGTCGGTGTCCAGTGCGGCCACTCCTTTTTGTCTTGAATGGTCGCTGTGCCGCTGAATTCCAGTCCGGCTTTGCCGACGCCGACGCCGTACCGCAGGGCTTTGCCGTTCTCCATCACGAGATAGAGAAAACGTTTGTGCGGAGCGACGACAACCGTTCCTGGCGGTTGTGTCGTGCGATAATCCACCAGTTGCCGAAGATTCTTCGGATCCATCTCCGAGAGGTCGACGGCGTCGACCTCGAACTTCTCACCCGAGGGAACCGCATAGCGTTGGACCGGATCGGGATTGACCATGCGCGTCATAGCCATTGGTGCTGGGGTCGAGTCGGTCGTGCAGGCAGCCAAAGCAGCAGGCAGGACAGCGGACAGCAGAAATGTTCTCCACACGGCTGGCACCACCATGTAAATCATTCCGTTCTCTTTATTGCTGCCGCTAAGCGAGCCTGTTTCAACGCTTTGCCGCGAGAGCACGCGCATCCGCCACGGCCCTTTTGAAGCCATTGTAGTTCAACGCCGATGTCACCTTGTATTGTCCGATGAGGTAGCCGGGGGTTCCCTGCAGCCCAATCGCATCAGCCTGTGCGAGATTGCGGCGAAGCAGAGCGGTAATCTCGTCGGCGCGCGCTGCGAGATCGGCGTCCATGCGGTCCATGTCGATGCCGGAGGCCTTGATGGCTTCGCGCATCTGCTCCGCCGATATTTTCGTACCCGGTATATTCATCAGGGCTTGATGGGCGACATCATATTTGCCCTGGTACTTTGCGGCCAGAACGAGCTGCGCACCGCGAATGGATGCCTCGGAAAGGATCGGCCAGTCCTTGTAGACGAGGCGAATTTTGCCATCGGCCTTCACCACGCGCTCGAGATCTGGCTCTGCTTTCTTGCAGAACGGACAGTTGTAATCAAAGAACGCCACGATCGTCACGTCGCCCTCTGGGTTGCCCGCGATTGGGGCTGCCGGATCGTTGAGAATAGCGTCGCGCGTGGTATCGGCGTCCTCCGCGCGGGCGGGTTGAGAGCCTACCGCGGCAAAGAGCGCGATCGAAATAAGAATCCGGCGCAGCAGCACGGCGGGTTGCGAGGTCAGCATGGTCACTGCGGTCATGGTCACTCTCCTGAATGGATGATATCGGCGTAATGGAATTGGCGTGTCACGAGCCGCGGGCACTCGCGATCTTGCCGATGAAGGTGTCGGCATCGACCGGACCGACAGTGCGCGTCTCCGGGATTTCCTGGCCCGCCTGGGCATCGAGGAAGATCATGGTCGGCGGACCGACGACATTGAAGCGCTGCATCAGCGCGCGGCTGTCGTCGTTGTAGTCCGTCATGTCGGCGCGGATCAGGACGACATCGCGCATCCGCTCCCGCACGGTTTTGTTGCCCAAGACACTGCGATCGATGATCTTGCATTCAACGCACCAGTTCGCCGAAAAATCGAGCAGCACGGGTTTACCCGTGGCGCGCGCCGTCGCCATAGCGGCATCGAATGTTGCCAGCGAAGTTACGGTCTGGACATCGATCCCGGTCGCAGCCTCATCGTTGGTCTTGCATGAGTCGAGAATGGGCAGCGCGTGCAGCAGATCATTTCCGGGAATTGAGCCGAACAGAAGCAGCGCGCCGCAGACGAGTGCGATCGCTCCCGGAATTTCGGGACCGACACGACAGTTGCACCAGAATTTCTTCGACAAAACCGATGTCGCGCCGAGATACAGGCCGAGGCCGATCAGGCACGCGCCCCACAGTTCGAACGTCAACCATTCGGGCGTGACGCGGGAGAGCATCCAGACCGCCATGGCGATGAAGACTAATCCGAAGACATGCTTGATGCGGACAAGCCATGGGCCCGACTTCGGCAGCAGGCCGGCTCCGAACGTGCCGAAGGCCAGAAGCGGCACACCCATGCCCAGCCCCAGCGCGAACAGCGCGGATGCGCCGCGCGCAAGATCGCCGGCTTGCGCCACATAGAGCAGCGCGGCCGCGAGCGGCGGCGTCACGCACGGCCCAACGATCAGCGCCGAGCCGAAGCCGAGCAGCGCCGCACCGCCGATCGATCCTCTGTTGCCGGCCGCTCCGCCGGACAACCGCCCGATCCAACGCGCCGGAAGCTGAAGGTCGTAGAGCCCGAACATCGACAGCGCGAGGGCAACGAAGACAAGACTGATCGCACCGAGTGCCAGGGGCGTCTGCAGTGCGATCTGAAGGTTTTGCCCCGACCATGCGGCAGCGACCCCAAGTGCCGCATAAGCCAGCGCCATGGCCAGCACATAAGCTGCCGACAGCACGAAGCCGCGCTTCGCCGAGAGGTGCTCACCTGACCGCGCCAGTATGCCGGACAGGATCGGAATCATCGGGAAAAAGCAGGGCGTGAAAGACAGCAGCAGGCCGAAGCCGAAGAAGGCGGCAAGCATGGCCAGGACGTGGCCGCTCAGGAGCCGAGTGGTCGCGGGGATGCCGTCACCGGAAGCCGAGACATTCGCCGGCGAACCCACAGGGGATTGGTCCGGAACGGCCGCCTCGATATCCTGCAACGGATCGGCCGCGGCGCCGTTCGTCACCGTCATCGCCGCCAGATCAATTCGTTTCCTGAAAGGCGGATAGCAGATGCCGCGCTCGGCGCAGCCCTGATAGATGATGACAACTTGTCCCGTTGCCGGCAGGTCGGCGGCGGCGACGTCGGCTTGCACATGATCGTGATAGATTTCCGTCGCTCCGAACGTCGGATCGTCTTTGATCTGTCCAGGAGGCGTTGTGACGGCGACGGTCTCCCCTGTGTCGGTTTTCACGGCGATCTTGTCGCGGTAGAGGTAGTCGCCCGGTGCAATTCGCCAGTCGAGCTGCAATCCGCCTTCGGTCGAGCGGCTGGGTGTCAAGGAAAACACCTGATCCGCCGGCGGCGGATTACCTGACTGCGCCGAAACCGGCACGCACGTGAAAAGCGCGAGCAGAAAAAGAACCACCCGATGCAGATGAATCCTTGGCATGGCGATGCTTGACCCCGATGATGCGTATCGCCGTGTCCGAGTTCAACCTTAAGGCAGCCTTAAGTGAGACGTTGAATGCCAGTGGGATAAGAGAATCGTGATGCGCATCCTTGTGGTGGAAGATGATCCGGTCCTATCGGACGGATTGAAAGTGGGGCTCGGGCTCTCGGGCGCGACGGTCGACGCGGTCGCGACCTGTGCCGACGCCTGCGCGGCGCTTGCAGCAAGCACCTTCGATGCCGTCGTGCTCGACCTGATGCTTCCGGACGGATCAGGTCTCGAAGTACTTGCGGACATTCGAAGTACCGGAAATAAAACTCCCGTACTGCTGCTAACCGCGCTCGATGAGGTTAGCGACCGGATCAAGGGGCTCGACACCGGCGCGGACGATTATCTCGGCAAACCATTCGACCTCGACGAACTTGCCGCCCGGGTGCGCGCTATTGCACGGCGCCAGACCGGACGCGCCGCGCCGCAACTCGCCTATAACGGAATTGTCCTTGACCTTGCCACCCTCACCGCGACCTCTAACGACATCCCGGTCAACCTGTCGCGTCGTGAATTCGCGATTCTCTCTGCGTTGATGGAACGCCCTGAGATCGTGCGCTCGAAAGACGACCTGGAATCGCGCCTCTATGGGTGGCAGGAAGAGGTCGAAAGCAACGCCGTGGAAGTCCACATCCACAACCTGCGCAGCAAAATTGGTCGCAAGATGATCGAGACAGTGCGTGGACATGGTTACCGCATGAGGGCCCCCAATCGATGACCTCGCTTCGCACCCGTCTGTTCGCCATTCTCGTCGCAACGACCGGGCTCATCTGGCTGTGTGCCGCAGTATGGATCTATGTCCAGACGAAGAATGAAGTCGAACGCGTTCTTGATACGCGGCTGCAGGAAGCGGCCCGCATGGTTGAATCTCTGGTCACGAACAGCGATGGCGCAGGATCACACAATGCGCAGACTGACCCCGTTGTCGTTCCCCAGCAGGCGAGCTATGAGCGACAGCTCTCCTGTCAGATATGGTCGCTCGACGGCCGGCTTGTCGCGCGCTCCAGTGGAGCCCCCAATGAGAGGTTGAGCGATCACGCGAACGGCTTTTCGGATCGAGAAGTCGACGGCGAGACGTGGCGGGTCTACGCGATCGAAGACGCGACCA
>Ga0209647_1002911_pt1 | contig 13602 bp, 11 predicted proteins | sample GraSoi_2013_60cm_FD_185827 | JGI IMG/M metagenome (GOLD analysis project Ga0209647, IMG submission 185827) | Grasslands soil microbial communities from the Angelo Coastal Reserve, California, USA - Sample 9_17_2013_60cm (SPAdes) (version 2) | ecosystem: Environmental > Terrestrial > Soil >... | reverse complement strand
TCCGCATCCCGCCAACCGCCAATGGCTAACTGCCGGTTCCTACGGATCGATCTGCACCACGTCGATGGCCCTGCCCACAATATCAAGCGGGGTGATACCGGTGGCGACAGCGTCCTTGGTGGTATCAAAAATGTCGAGTTCGCCGCCCTGGACCACGTAGATGATGCTGCGGTTGGAAATAGGCTGAAGACCGGTTACATCAAAGTTTTGGCGGAAGGATGATTCCAGCGGAAACGTTGTGCCGGGCGTGTTGGTGTTGAAGATGCTCAGGCAGCCTCGCACGGTGTTGGGTGCCGTCCCTGGGTCTACTGAGCAGGCGCCGGCGCCGATATAAAGTCGGCCGTTGGTGAGCGCCATCTTTTGATGCACGCCGTCAGTAATCGGAATGGGAACGCCGGCCGTAAGCGAGGTGGTATTCACGATGGTCAACTCGCCGCAACGGGAGAGTGGGCAGGCAGCTCCGGGGCCGGTAGGCGCAGGCGACGGTGTTCCAGCCACATACAGCGTGCTACCGCTAAGCAAGCCAACGGTGGCGGCGGGGACCAGAACCGGGCCGGTGGCAGGAGCAAAAACGGGCGCGCCGCTGAAATTCACTGAGGCCACGCTGGCGGCGGTCCCACCACACTCCGCGCCGCAGTTCAGGATGAATGCCTGCGTATCGCTGGACCCGAAAACTGCGGTAAAAGGCTGGTCAAGAAAGGTTGCGTCGGTGACGGTTTGAACTACCTTGGTAGCGGTATCGATGATAAAGAAAGAATGCGTGTTGGGCGGAGCCTGGGACTGAGGATCGCTGAAGACCAGCAGCTTGCTGCCGTTCGGGCTCATCACCAGCCGCCGCGGGCTGGGAATACGAATAGGGACGGGGCCTACGCTCCCGTCGGCGGTGGTGACAAACTGCACGCCGCCGGAGTTACGCTGCGCTACCCAGGCGGTTTTGCCGTCGGGACTGATGGCGATATCAGCCGCCTGATCGGCGAGAATCGCAGTAAAAGTTGCCGTCTCCGTGGGGTTATCAATCACCGTGAGGTCGTTCAGGTTGAAGTCCTGCACTATGGTGATACCGCCGGCGGTCAGCAACTTAGCAGGCGCGGTAGCGCCCAGATTCTTGGTGGTAAAGGTGTCCTTTTGTGCGTCCAGCAAATTCACGGTGCTGGACTGCTGGTTTGAAAGCAGGACGCGTTTTTTAAGTCCTGTGGGCTTGGGCTTGTTGGAAGTGCTGCTAGAACCGCAGCCGGTAACGGCCACAGCCAGGACCATCACCCAAACCACTGAGACGTAACTGTTTGGACGCATTCTGTATTAAACCGTTTCCTCTATGAACACAGGTGAGCAGGTTGAAATCGCGATTATAACAGAGCCACTTGGGGCCACCGAGCAAGGCCCCGTATGGGCCATGGATCGGGACAGGATTCTCCCATCCGGTGAATGAACGTTTGCAGCAGCCATTTATGCGGAAAATCTTTATAGTTTCTGGTTGAGCGGTGGAAACTGACCCAGTGCGGTATTCTTGGATTAAGGCATGTCTATCGATTTATTAACCCGGCTCAAGCAACGGCCCGTTCTGTGCGATGGCGCAATGGGCACGCTGTTCTACGCCAAAGGCGTCTTCATCAACAAATGCTATGACGAGCTCAACCTTACCCAGCCTGACATGGTGCGAAATATCCATCAGGAATACCTGAATGCCGGGGCTGAGGTGATTGAGACAAATACCTTTGGCGGCAATTCATTCCGTCTGGCACGGCACGGGTTGGCGGAAAAAGTCGCCGAGATCAATCGCCAGGGCGCAGCCCTGGCGCGCGGCGCTGCTGACGCTTTCAACCTGAAGAAGGCCGCCAGCGTGCTCGTGGCTGGATCTGTAGGGCCGCTGGGAATACGCATTGAGCCGCTGGGCAAAACCGCGCGCGAGGAAGCCCGCGACTCATTTCGCGCCCAGATTGCGGCGCTGATCGAAGGTGGCGTAGATCTGATCATGCTGGAAACCTTCGGGTATCTGGAAGAATTGCATCAGGCGATCCTCGCCGCGCGTGAGGTTGCGCCTTCCGCCCCGCTGGTAGCGCAGGTCACGATTGATGAAGACGGCAACTGCCTGGACGGCGCCAGCCCGGAAACCTTTACCGCCAAGCTGAACGATTGGGGCGCGGACGTGATTGGGTGCAATTGCAGCGTTGGGCCAGTGGCCATGCTGGAGGCCATCGAGCGCATCCGCCGCATCACCGACAAGCCGCTCTCCGCCCAACCGAACGCCGGCGTTCCGCGCAGCATTGAAGGGCGCAACATCTATCTGTGCTCGCCGGAATACATGGCCAGTTACGCGCGCAAGTTTGTGAATGCAGGCGTGAACCTGGTGGGCGGCTGCTGCGGCACCACTCCGGAGCACATCAAGGCCATGAGCTCCGCGCTGCGCATGACTGACGCCAAGGGCAAGAACGGCGGTTTTCGCGTGATCACAGAGGCCAAGCGCGAATCCACCATCACGCCGCCGCCGATGGCGCAGCGGTCGAACCTGGGCAAGAAGCTGGCGACCGGCGAGTTTGTCACGCTGGTGGAAATCGTTCCGCCCAAGGGCGTTGACTGCCGCAAGGAAGTTGAGGGGGCAAAGTTTCTGAAAGCAGCGGGCATTGACGCCATCAATATCCCTGACAGCCCTCGCGCGTCGGCGCGCATGAGCAATCTGGCATTGTGCATACTGATCCAGCAACAGGCGGGGATCGAGACCGTGCTGCACTTCACCTGCCGCGACCGCAACGTGCTAAGCATGCAGTCAGAGTTGCTGGGCGCATACTCCACCGGGATCCACAACTTGATCTGCATTACCGGCGATCCGCCCAAGCTGGGCAACTATCCTGACGCCACGGCGGTGTTTGATGTTGACGCAATCGGCCTGGTGAATATTGTCCACAATTTGAATTTTGGGCTGGACGTGGGCGGCAACCCCATCGGCTCCGGCACCAGGTTCATGATTGGCGTAGGCGCGAACCCAGGAATCGTGAATATTGACGAAGAAGTCCGCCGCTTCGAATACAAAGTTGAGGCCGGCGCCGAATATGCCGTGACCCAGCCGGTGTTTGATATCGCGCTGCTGGAGCAGTTTCTCCGCCGCATCGACCATCACCGCATTCCGGTGCTGGCAGGCATATGGCCGCTCACCAGCGTGCGCAATGCCGAGTTTATGAAGAATGAGCTGCGCGTCTCCGTGCCCGATTCGATCGTTGAGCGCATGGCTCGCGCCCCGAACGCCGAAGCGGCAAGGGCGGAAGGAATCCTGATCGCGCGCGAGATGCTGCAACAGGTACGCGGCCTGGTGCAGGGCGCGCAAGTCGCCGCGCCGCTGGGACGCTATAGCTCGGCGATTGAAGTGCTTGATGGAGTCGCCGGGTCGGCGACGGTGGGAGTGTGAGTGTCAACAATTGCCGGAATGAAACCCAAACCCTTTGAAACACAGAGGAACAGAGGTAGCGGAGGAAGGGGAATCGCGCGGAGTCTCAGTGATTGCGCGCGATCGAAAATCATAACCTTGACGTTGGACAGACCAATCACCAGATCTAACCAATCCTCCGCTTCCTCTGTTCCTCTGCATTTCAAAGGTTTTGGGGTTTTCAATTTTGGCAATCTTTGGCAATTTCGGCGATCCTGGCAATTGCCTGAATCTCCATTCATTTCCTCCAGAAAAAAATCCAGAACGGCTTCTCTTTCCCGGAGTAAAATGATCCGTGGAGTTTCGGCCCTGTGCCCAAATTTGAAGACTGTCTTCAACGTCTGGAACAAATCGTGGATGAGCTCGAGAAAGGCAACGTTCCGCTCGAGCAGGCCTTGAAGCTCTTTGAAGAAGGGCTGAAGCTTTCTTCTTCCTGCCGCAAGGAATTGGAGGAAGCAGAAGGCAAAGTCGAGATACTTCTTCGACAGAACGGAAAGTTACAACCTGAGCCTTACGAAGCCGCCGAGAAGGCCCAGCATTCGATGAAGAAATAGTTCCTCAGCCTGCGGAGTCCCGCAGCTTGTAAGTTCAGCGGAAGCAGCGCCGTTTGTTTTCGCTCCAGCCAATTGAGGAAATGCTCGATGAAACCGCTCAGTGTAGTTGTCGCTCAAAGCAACAGCAAAACTGCGGAAGTGCTGGCGAAGTCGCTTTACAATCATTTCCGCGTAGTGCACGTGGCCGGTGACCTGGATGGACTGCGGCACGCAATCCCCAGACACCGTGCTGACGTGGCGATTATTGACCTTGAACTGGCTGCTTTCAGTGAGGTGCAGCAGCTCAAGCGCGAATTTGCCGCCACCCGGATCATCTGCACCCATCGCCTGGCGGACGAAAGAATGTGGTCGGACGCGCTGGCCGCGGGAGCTTCCGATTGCTGCTACGCCTCTGATGTACGCGCTATTGTCCTGGCCGCGAGCAATACACAAACGATTGCTCACGCCCACGCCGCGTAGCAAGTTCCTTCGCTTCGCTCAGGATTTCGCCTGCGGGCCTCAGACGCCCGCAAAACAGCTCAAGTTGTTCGCTCCTCCCGTCCAAAGCAAAAGGAGCATCGCAAGGTGCTCCTTTTTTGTTTTCCGGTTCCTTCCCTTCGCTCAGGTGAATCGCTGCAATCGCACATAATCCCAGGTGGGTGAATTTTTTTCGATCCGCGTTCATCCGCGTCAATCCGCGGTAAGTTCTGTTCTTCCGATCTCGCGCGATCAGGCGATGTTTTATACTCATTATTCATGCTGAAAGAGATCCTGGAGCAGGGCCAGCGCACGATTGACGCGTCGCTTGAAAGACTTTTGCCTGCGGCCACCGTGCGGCCCGATTCCATTCATCAGGCAATGCGGCACAGCGTCTTTGCCGGCGGCAAGCGCCTGCGGCCCATCCTGTGCATGGAAGCCGCGCGCATGATTGCCGGGTGTGTGCCTGAAGGCGTTGAAGAGTTAGGCAGCGCGCTGGAAATGCTGCACACCTACTCGCTCATTCATGATGACCTGCCTGCCCTCGATAATGACGATCTGCGCCGCGGCAAGCCTACCTGCCACATTGTCTTTGGTGAAGCGCTGGCCATTCTGGCCGGCGACGCGCTGCAAACCCAGGCTTATGAAGTGCTGGCACGATTGAAATGTCCGGCGGAAGCGCGCGTAAAGATCATTGAAGAAATTGCCCGCGGCACAGGGACGGTTGACGGCATGATCGGCGGACAGGTAAAAGACCTTGAAGCCGAGCGACACAAGCCTGACGCGGCAACGCTCGAATACATTCATCGCTCCAAGACCGGGGCATTGATCACCTCGAGCCTGGTGAGCGGCGGTCTGTACGCCAACGGAACGCATGCTGAAATCCAGCGGCTGCGGGACTTCGGCCGCTCGATTGGATTGGCATTTCAAATCGTGGACGATGTGCTTGACGTGACTCAATCATCAGAACAGTTGGGCAAGACCGCTGGCAAGGACACCGCATCAGAGAAAGCGACCTACCCATCTCTTTTTGGGATTGACGAATCTCTGCGCCAGGCTGACGCGCTTGTAAGCTCCGGCTGTGCCGCTCTCGATTCCTTCGCCCAGCGCGCGCAGACGCTTAAAGAACTGGCACATTTCCTGATACAAAGGAAAAAATGACTGGTATCCGGCCCGCCATACCCCTGTACGGAAAAGTGCTTCTTTCCCCTTGCACCCGCATGGTAGTATTTCCACGCATATCTGTCCCTATATCTGTGCAAGAGTTCACCCTTTGCCGGCGGTATGCGCCGCCGCTTTAAGCATGAATCGAACCAATCCGATTTGTACTGCTGTGCGTACTTCACAAAAGCGATTGCCGAGGGTGCTGACGGCCCCCGCATTGTTCAGTCCAGATGATGCTCTCGGCAGACGTACCTAAAATGAGGAAGGGAGATTTACACATGACTAAGTCCGTGCGTTTACTGCTTATGGGAGCAGCCCTGACGGGATTTGTTGCTGGCCAGAATGCCTTCGCCCAGAACACCGGCGGAGACAAGAAGGACACCAGCTCCGAGAGCGGCAAAAAGGCCACCAAGGGCAAGAAAGAAAAACACGCCTGTAAAGGCCAAAACTCCTGCAAAGGCAAGGGTGGCTGCGGAACAACCAAGGGTAAGAATGATTGCAAAGGCAAAGGCGAGTGCCGTACAGACGGCAAGCCCATGGAAAAAGCAAAAGAGGGCGACAAGAAATAGCGACTGGCCCTCTCAGTTGTCCAAGAGGGCCGGTGGCCCGGCCGCTGGTCCTCTGTTTTCTGAGACATCGTAACTTTCTTCCGCCCTATACATCATAGATTTATGCCCGCAAATCGCTTCAACGGAAACAAAGATTACGGTGTCGGCATTGGCCTGCGCATCCCTCATTACAATCATATTTTCGAAAAAAAACCGGTCGTCGACTGGTTTGAAATCATTTCCGAAAACTTCATGGTTGATGGCGGCCGGCCGCTCCACGTCCTGGACCAGATCCTGGAACGCTATCGGGTGGTACAGCACGGGGTCTCCATGTATTTCGGCTCGGCTGAGCCTCTCAATCGCGAGCATCTCACTCGCCTGAAAAAGCTTGTCCGCCGCACCAACACTCCCTGGCTCACGGACCATCTCTGCTGGGGCAGCGTTGATGGCCGTTATTCCCACGATCTTCTGCCCATGCCCTACACGTTCGAAGCCGCCAAACGCACGGCGCAGAAAGTGCGTGAGGCGCGCGATTTCCTGGAAGTGCCCATCGCGGTGGAAAACGTGAGCAGTTACGCCGAGTTCCACGTCTCGGAAATGACGGAATGGGAGTTCCTCAACGAAGTGGTGGAAGATGCGGACTGCGGCATCCTGCTCGACGTCAACAATATTTACGTTTCCTCCCGCAATCATAATTTTGATCCGTTTGAATACCTGAAGAGCGTTCCCGTCGAGCGCGTGGCTCAGATCCACATCGCAGGACACTCCAAGTACGAGAAATACATTCTCGATACCCACGATCACCCGGTGATCGATCCGGTATGGGAGCTTTATGCCAAGGCCATTGAGCTGGTTGGTCCCACGGCAACGCTTCTGGAGTGGGACGACCATATTCCCTCCTTCGATGAAGTCCACAAAGAAGCGCTGAAAGCCAAGAAGTTTGTTCCGGCGAATTCGGCGGTGGCGTCATGAACCCGGGCCACATGAACGGGGGTCACATGAATTTAGAACAACTCCAGCGCGCCGTCTTTGACGTTGTCCGCCAGCCGCTGACGGAAGACGAGCGCATGCGCGAGCGCACGCTCGATGGCCGTTCGACGAAAGAGATTGCGGAAGAGATTGTGAAGCCCAACGACCGGCTGACCTCGGTTGAGCGCCTGGAGATTTATAACCGCGTTTACTGGTTCCGCATTCTTTCTTCTTTGGCTGACGATTTTCCCGGCCTGCGCGCTGTGGTCGGGCAGGAGAAGTTCGATAAAATCCTGCTGGCGTATCTCACCGAACTGCCGTCTGAATCTTTTACTCTGCGTAATCTCGGATCTCGGTTGGAAGCCTGGCTCCGCCGGCATCCGGAGTTTACCGCCGGACAAGAACGAATCGCGCTGGACATGGTGCGCCTGGAATGGGCCGACATTGAGGCCTATGATGCCGCTGAGTTTCCCAAGCTGACGCAGGACGAACTACAGGCATTGGGTGAAGATCCTGTCTTCCACTTGCAGCCAAATCTTTTTCTGCTTGATCTGGCCTATCCCATGGATGAATTTCTCCTGCAGGTCCGGGAAACCGAAGAGCCGGAGAGTGACATTGCCAGCAACGTGGTGATAATGGAGCATTCGGACGCAAAGCCGCACAAGCAATATCCGCTGCCGAAGGCGAAAAAGACCTTCTTGGCTGTCCACAGGCAGGACAACATCGTCTACTTTAAGCGCTTGAAGCCGGAAGCGTTTGCTTTGCTGCGCGCATTGCAGCAGGGCCAGCCCCTTTCGCAGGCGATCGAGTCATCCGTCAACTGGTCGGGGAAAAAATTAGAGCGTGTGATGGAACAATTGCATGACTGGTTCGCTAACTGGTCAGGCCTGGGATGGTTCTGCCGCCCACCGAAAGACGAAGCTCAACCATGAAATCCTTGACGCAAAAAGCTGAGGTCGCCTACGGATGGCTGGTGAAGGCCGCCAACTCTCTTCAATCACCTTTCCTGCTGCTTATTCGACTCTTTTGGGGATGGCAATTCTTACAGAGCGGAATCGGCAAGTTCTCACACATAGATAAAGTTGTCAGCTTCTTCACCGACTTAGGAATTCCGGCGCCAACTTTGAATGCCTACTTCAATGCCTCACTGGAGACCGTCGGCGGCATTCTTCTGATCCTCGGACTGGCATCGCGGTTGATTGCGGTTCCGTTGGTCATCAACATGATTGTGGCCTATATCACCGCGGACCGCGAGGCGCTGACCACTTTCTTTTCAGAGCCGAAAAACTTTTTCGGTGCTGATCCATTCCCGTTCCTGCTGGTGTCCCTGCTGATCTTGATTTTCGGCCCGGGAAAACTTTCTCTCGACACCCTGATCGCCGCAAAACGGAAGAAGCGGGCCCAAGCCGCCACACCATGAGACGGATGTTAGTCTGTCATCATGGGCACTTATAGTTTCAAAAGTCTTTTCGTCCCAGCTCTTCTTGTATTTACTTGGCTCAAGCCGATCGGCGGCCAGCAGAGCGATCCTAACTCTGCCGTTCTCAAAGTTCCCGGCGCAACCATCGACGTTACCCTGCCCGGCGAAACCACGAAGCTCTCACACCAGGACCTGCTGGACTGGGTGAAGGCCTGCGCCAATGCGGTATCGAGCTATTACGGCCGCTTTCCTGTCCCACACCTCACGCTCGTGATTCGCAGCAGCAATGGCTCGGGCATTCGCCACGGCGTCACCTATGCCAAAGATGGCGGCCTCATTATGATCAGCGTCGGGCGCGATGCGGACATCGCAGAGACCAAGGACGATTGGGTGCTGGTCCATGAAATGATCCACCTCGCGTTTCCTTCCATGGAAGACGACCAGCACTGGATTGAAGAGGGCATCTCGACCTACGTTGAGCCTGTGGCGCGGGTGAGAGTGGGTTTGATGCAGGTGGACGAGCTGTGGCGGACCTTTGTGCACGACATGCCCAAGGGAGAGCCAGGTCCTGGCGACCATGGTTTGGACAACACACATACTTGGGGCCGGACTTACTGGGGCGGTGCGATGTTCTGCCTGCTGGCAGACATCCGCATCCGCGAACGCACAAATAACCGCAAGGGACTGGAAGACGCCCTGCGCGGCATCAACCGCGCCGGCGGCAACATCGCCGAAAACTGGGACATTGAGAAAACCCTGGCCATTGGCGACAAGGCTACAGGATCAACTGTTCTGCGTACCCTCTATAACGAAATGCGCGACAAGCCCGCGCCGGTCGATCTCGACCAGCTCTGGAAGAAGCTCGGCGTCGAAGTGAAAAACGGATCCGTTAATTTCAACGATAAAGCGCTGGAAGCAAATATTCGTAAAGCCATCACGGCCGCTCCAGTTTCTGCGGCCGCGCGCTCCTCACACACTCAGTAGTGAAACTTATAGCGCAACTGCACAGCCACCATCCGCGGATCGGCGAAGTGCGAGCCACCAAACGTGTTGCTCAGGTCGACAAAATAATGTTTGTTGCTCAAGTTGGTCGCGGTGACCTTGGCTGACCAGTTTTCTCCGAAGGACTTTCCCAAGGCCAGATCCACGGTTTCATAGCTGGGAAGATGGTCCGGACCGCCACCGTTCAAGAAGCCTGATCCATAGACAAAATTAGCGGAGAGCCATGCCTTGCGTGGAAGCACGGCGCTAAACCCAGTGCTCAGGGTATTGCGCTGATCGTGATCGAGGAAGAAAAAGCCGGCGTCAGGAAGAGCCGTAGGATCAATAAACCCACCGGTGACTCCTCCAGATCCTTCCGCTGACTGGTGGGAATAAGCCAGGTGAATATCAATTCGTTTCATCACTTTTGGCGCGCGGACCGTCACCTCAGTTCCTTTGATCCTTACTGCCTGGATGGTCAGTGGGAAAAAGATATTGGAATTGCCAATCACGTCATGATCGAAAAAGTTGTGCGCGCCGGTGCGGAAATTATCGGCCTCAAAAGCCCAGCCCCGTATGGGAATGGTGATGCCGAATTCATGCTGCTCGTCGCGTTCACCGCGCAACGGCACAAACTGCAGGCCCTGGTCGAGGGCGGTTTGCAGTAGAGGCCCGGTCACCGTGCTCAGCGGTGGCGCCTGATAGAAACGGCCATACGATCCGCGAATGACCCAACCGAGATGAGGAATTTGAATGGCGGCGCCGATCCTCGGGCTGCCTGCAGTTTCTGTGATCGCGCCGGAAAAACGGGTAAAGCGTACTCCGGCATTGATGGTGAGCCAGGAGAAGGCCTTGAACTGGTCTTCCACAAAAAGTGCTTGCACGTTGCCGCTGATTTTTTCGCGCTGGCTGCTCGCGTCTCCGCTTCCATCATTGGCTGCCAGGGCAAATAGCGTGTTGTCATGCTGGGCAAAGCCATAATATCCAATCTTGGCATTGTGCCGCCCTTTCACCACTCCCAGTGAAGTCTGTCCGCCCACATAGGATGAGGCGCGGTTATCGGTCGATATTGGAACATCAATTAGCCCGCCTTCAAAGGCCGCGCGGTTGAAATGATATGAAGGCGAGACCGTAAGCACGATTCCCGGGCCCATCGTGTGAATCCATGAGAAATTGCCCAGGATGTCCTGTTCGCGCTCGCGGTCTTTCACCGGATCGGCGTTGGGATCGATCGGAACCTGATAGTAGTCCGTGCGTGCTGCTCCGACAAAGCGCAGTTGATCGTTCGGCGTTGCATTGAGAATCAACGAGGTGAAGACCCCGCCGCCCGCGCCTTGATTGTGGATATTCGCGCTGGTAGGAGTTGAAAGTCCGTGATCGGTGCGATTTCCGTTCAGACTGAAGTAATACGCGGAACGGTCATTGTGGTCGCCAAAACTCAACTGGTTGTCTGTGGTGTTGTAATTGCCATAGCTGGTGACCAACTCGCCCTGACGCGAGCGCTCAAATCCCGAACGGGTGACCACGTTAAACACACCATAGGTTCGATCACCGTATTCCGCGGAGTAACTGCCTCGCTGTTCCTCAACAAAGTCAATGTCCTTGGGATCAAACTGCGGCCCCACATTGCTGGCGATATTGGTATTGGGCACCGGCACGCCGTCAATCGCCCAAGTCACCTGGTGTCCGCCACGCACGTGCAACTGGTCATGCACCATGTATGCGCCGGGCGTGTAGTCGGTAATCATTTGCAGGCTGTTGGTCCGGTCAGCGCCCGGAGTTTGTGCAATGTCATTGCGGCTCACCAGCGTTTGCGGCGTTGATGAAGAAGGGTTCACCAGCGCAGGCTCTCCCGAAACCTCCACCGTTTCCTGGTGCTGCGCCAGCGCCAGCGCAAAATGCACTTCTTGAACATTGCCGGAAGTGACGGTCGCGGACTGCTGCGCCGCCACGAATCCGGAGGAGACGATCTTGACGTTATATTCGCCCACGGGAACGTTCAGCACCGTGGCGATTCCGTCTTCTCCGGTTGTGCCGGAAGTCTTGAAAGCCGAAGTTTGGCTCTGCACCTCAACCTTGGCTCCCTGCACCGGCCGGTGCTGTGGGTCATGAACAATGGCCTTGACCGTTCCAAACACTGAGGCAAAAATCTGCAGCGGCGCAAGCAGCGCCAGCAAAACTATGATTGCAATATATCGTTTTGACATTTTCATTCCCTGGAACCCGTGGTCCCGTTTCAAACATCGTTAATCACCAAATCGGCTTTTCAATCTGATCAAGCGCTGCCTTTCGGAACACGCAAACGCGCGCCGGATGGCAGTCGCGTTGCATCAGCACAGCTTCAGGTTGAGGTATTTAGCCAATGAGCCGGAGAACCAGGAAACTGAAGGCGTGGTTCTCGCGTCCCTGCGTGCGCCGCGTCTTAAGTTAGCGGCGGACCGCGGTCAGTATGCGAAGAGAAACCGGCGCTGGTGAAAGTGACCGGAACGAAGTGAAAATTCTGGTCGCTCACCGCCAGTGGGGGAAGAGAGGAAATTGCGGAAACTGCGGCTCCCGTGCGCGGATGTCCCGGCGTGCAGCAATCCATGGGACATTTTGCGTCATCGTCGCCAGCCGATACGGAATTGGACGGGGGCTCAGCATCGTGGTGATGGTGCTGATGCATACCCCGGTCACAATGGGGCGTTGGCGTCGCATGACAGGAAACGGCCTTCCCGGTTCCGGTGCACGCTGCCGCCATAATGGGTGACAGCATGGACGAAACCAGAGCTAAAACGGTCGTGATGGACAGGAAACGCCGCATGTTGCAAAGCGAACTATACCTTTATTTTCAAAGCGAACGCAATCACATTTAAAGCCGCAGCCCATTAAACTGGTTAATATTCCGACAGCAGCGATAATCATAACTATAAGACCATCCGAAGGCTCAACCACTTACAGCCTTTCTTTTCCCCAGATAGAAATACACCGCCGGGGTAACGATGAGCGAGAGTACCATTGAAATCAGTATCCCGCCGATCACAGCGATGGCCAGCGGCTGCAACATCTCAGAACCAGCGCCCAGCGCGAAGGCCAGGGGCAACATGCCGGCCATGGTCGCCAAAGCGGTCATAAAGATAGGACGCAAACGCCTGCGGCCGGCCTGGATCATGGCTTCTTCCGGCTCAAATCCGGCGTGCGCGAATTTGTTGTGCGCATCGAGCAATAGAATGCCGTTTTTCGCAACGATGCCGATGACCATGATCAGCCCCATCAGCGATGCCAGATTCACCGTCTTTCCCGTGACCAGCAACGCGAGAACGACTCCTGAAATCGAAAGCAACGCGGAACTCAGAATGGCCAGCGGCGCGGAGAAACTGCGGAATTCGAACAGCAAGACCGTAAATACCAGGATGATCGCCAGCACCAATACCACTGCCATGTCATGAAAATCTTTCTGCTGCTGCGCGAAGAGGCCGCCATAAGTGACCCGAATGGAAGACGGCAAATGCAAGTCGGCGACGGCTTTCTGTACTTTGGTCATGCCGCTTCCCAGACTCACGCCTTCCAGGCGCGCCGTTACTTCCACCAGGCGTTGCAGGTTCTCACGGGTGATCTCGGTTTGTCCGGGCAACTGGGTGAGTTGTGCCAGCGAACCAAGGGTGGCTGTCTTGCCGCTGGAGCTGGTCAGCAGCGTATTGCTCATGGCCTCCAGCGACGCGCGGTTCTGGTCTGGAAACCGTACACGGATGCTATACGCGCGGTTGTTGGCGATCAGAGAATTGCTCGCAGTCACTCCCTGCAACACCGCCGTCGCGTCGGTGGAGACTTCTTCTGCCGTGAATCCTGATTTCGCCGCCACGGTTGGATTCACCCTGAACTCCGCCGCCGGACCGCTCATGGTGTTCTCAATCCCGTTCTTCAGATCGACCACGCCCTTGACCTTTTCAATTGCGTCAGCCACGCGCGGGGCCTGCTCTTCCAGCAGTTTTGGATCTTCAGAGAACAGTTTGATTACCACCGGTTGCGGTGCACCGGTAAGGTCGCCAATCATGTCTTGCAGGAGTTGTTTTAGATCAATGTCCACCGCCGGCTCTTCCTTTTTGATTGTCG
>Ga0209647_1002910_pt1 | contig 13603 bp, 7 predicted proteins | sample GraSoi_2013_60cm_FD_185827 | JGI IMG/M metagenome (GOLD analysis project Ga0209647, IMG submission 185827) | Grasslands soil microbial communities from the Angelo Coastal Reserve, California, USA - Sample 9_17_2013_60cm (SPAdes) (version 2) | ecosystem: Environmental > Terrestrial > Soil >... | reverse complement strand
TTAAGCCTGGTAATTCGAACTCTAACTCATTACATTCTGCCATTAGCGAAGTCTCCTGTTGCTTTGTTTGTAAGCGATTCAATGCTAACAGGTTAATTAAAAGACTTCGCTACTTTTTTGCTCCCATGATGAAATTTCCGGGCTAGCCCCCCAAAAATCACACGCTAGGAGAAGCGACGAGGCAATTGCGGGGTAACCGTCTACCGGCTAAATCGGCACCCAATGCTTGAGAATCGACCCGCCCGCCATCCTCGCGTTGGCAGGAAGAAACGCCTTCTAACGCTGTCCATTGCGCGACGACGCGAGTGCGCGAAAGATAGCGTCAAGCAGCAGAGATTCGTCGAAGGGCTTGATCAGAACCGCAACCGCACTCACACGCTGGAGCAAATTCCGAGTCTGTGCGTCGTCGCGACCGGTCATCATAATCACTGGCAGATCGTGCCGAGCGATAGCTAACATTTCGTACAGCTGGACTCCATTCATTTCAGGCATGTGGACATCCAGAAGCAGGCAGACGTTCGTTTTAGGCACCTCGGACGCGAGCAGATGCGCAGGCCGTTCAAAGGTCAGAGCGCTGACGCCGGCAGAGCGTATCAGTCTCGCAAGAGAACGTAGCAATCGCGAATCGTCGTCAACCACGAGAACAGTACGACATTCTTGGCTTTGAGTATGTGCTTTCATTTCGATTGGCAATCGTGCTGTCCTCACTCCGCCGGCTAGAGCTTAACAAAACAACAGACGGTTACACACCCTGCGAAATTCGACCTTATTTCAGGAAGCAGCTAATCATCGCGGCTCTATAATTGACTATTTCCTTGGTGCAAAGAAATGCGAGAAGCGGTACGCTGGCTGCGATCTTCGACGCGGACCAAACGGGTTAGCATGGCCCCGGTGATGGGAGACGATCCTTTTCGGCTGAAAACCGCCATGACAGAAATTTCGTCATATACGTTGGAGTCGCTACGGAAAGATGCGGAGTTTGTCCTATACCGCGGCCAAAGGGAAGTCGAACCCAGTCGTATTCTTGTCATCGCGCCTTTGTCGAAGCAACCGGCGCAAGGGACCCTTAAACGGCTCGAGCATGAATATGCGCTTAGGGTCAGGCTTGACCGGGCTTGGGCAGTTCTACCTCGTGCTCTGGTTCGCGATAACTGGCGGACGGTGCTGGTGCTTGAGGACCCGGGCGGCGAGCCTCTCAGCCGGCTTCTTAAGCGTCCGTTGGAGCTAACGCCGTTTCTGCGCATCGCCGCCGGTCTCGCAACCGCGCTGCTTGGGCTGCATGAGCACGGCCTCATCCACAAGGATATAAAGCCGGCTAATGTCATAGTGGATCCAATGACCAACCGCGTTTGGCTTACCGGATTCAGTATCGCTTCAGCTCTACCACGGGAGCGCCAGGCTCCCGAGCCTCCCGAAACCATTGCGGGAACCCTCGCGTACATGGCGCCCGAACAGACCGGTCGCATGAATCGATCGATCGACTCCCGGAGCGATCTCTATTCCCTGGGGGTAACGCTTTACGAGATGCTCACAGGCGCGCCCCCCTTCGCCGCCTCCGACCCCCTTGAGTGGGTCCACTCCCACATCGCACGACAGCCAAGGCCGCCGGCAGATCGGAGGAAAGACGTTCCAAAAACCCTTTCGGCCATTATCCTGAAGCTTCTCGCCAAGACCGCCGAGGAACGATACCAGACGGCCGCCGGCCTGGAGGCCGATCTCAGGAGATGCCTACGAGATTGGGAATCCCTCGGACGCATTGACCCGTTCGTTCTCGGCGCACAAGACGTTTCGGACCGGCTGTTGATTCCGGAGAAATTGTACGGACGCGATCGCGAAACCAAGGCGCTGCTCGAAGCCGTCGACCGAGTCGTAGCCTACGGCACCCCTGAGCTCGCGTGGCAGCGCAGAAGGCAAAGCCGTTGCTGTGGGCCGCTACCGGCTGCATTCAGTTGCTTGACTACTATTACTACACCGCGCTCGCGATCGCGGCCGTCATTAAGACGGCGCCACCCGATATGCAGGGAGAGTGGCGCGAGACGCTGAGCGCGCACATGGAGCAGCTTCGAGACTGGGCGGAGAGCTGTGCACCCACCTTTCTCGACAAGCACACGTTGGTATGTGCCGAGGTTGCTCGCGTCGATAGCCGGGACGTCGACGCGATGCGTCTCTACGAGCAGTCCATCCGGTTCGCAGGCGAAAATGGGTTCATCCACCACGAGGGTATTGCCAACGAGGTCGCGGGTAGATTTTATCTGGATCGCGGCCTCGAGACGATCGGCTATGCCCACCTGCGGAACGCCCGGTACTGCTATCTCCGCTGGGGCGCCGTCGGCAAGGTAAAGCAACTCGAGAATTCTCACCCGCATCTCCGCGAGGAACCAGCGCCGCTTTATCCCACCGCTACAATCGGGGCGCCGGTCGAGCAACTGGAGGTCATATCCTTGGTCATGGCACTCCAAGCCGTCTCCCGTGAGATCGATCTCGGGAGGCTCATCGAGGCCCTTATGGTGATCGCGGTCGAGCACGCCGGCGCCGAGCGGGGCCTTCTGTTCCTTCCCCACCAACACGAGCACCGGATCGCGGCTGAGGCTACGACGCACGACGATAGCGTCCAGGTGATGCTGGACCAAGCATTCGTGACCCTCCCCAAATTTCCCGAGTCTATCCTTCGCTACGTGATCCGAGCTCGGAAGAGCGTGATTCTGGATGACGCCTCCGTCCAGAACCTCTTTTCGCCGGACGAGTACATACGCCACAGGCACTCCAGGTCAATCCTTTGTCTGCCGCTGCTAAAGCTGGGCGACCTGACCGGTGTGCTCTATCTCGAGAACAACCTGACACCCGGCGTTTTCACTCCAGACCGTCTCGCCGTGCTGGAACTGCTCGCCTCACAGGCAGCTATCTCTTTGGAAAACGCCCGTTTATATGCTGACCTGAGGCAGGAAAACAGCGATCGAACTAAGGCCGAAGAAGCTCTGCGTGCCAGTGAGGAGCGGTGGCGCAAACTGTTTGAGAACTCATCGGCTGGGATTGGGTTGTGCGCTCCAGACGGCCGTTTCATCGCGGAAAACTTTGCTCTGCAGAAAATGCTCGGCTACACGGAAGAGGAACTTCAAGGACTCACCCCTTTGCAGTTGACCCTTGACGAAGACCGTGCCGCTACCGAAGCACGGATAGCAGAATCCGCCGAAGGGCAGCGACAAGTTCACCGTATCGAGAAGCGCTACCTGCGCAAAGATGGCAGTGTGATATGGACGGACGTCAGCACGGTCTTTGTTCCGGCCAGTGGCAACACGCCCGCATTTTTCGCGGCGGTCATAGTGGACATCAGTGACCGTAAGCGGGCCGAAGAAGAGATAAGGCGGATTCGCCGCCTGGAGGGGGAAATTCGTCAGGCATCGCGTACCGAAATGATGGGAGGGCTGACCGCTTCACTGGCTCATGAACTGAACCAACCGCTCGCAGCAGTCCGGAGTAATGCGCAAGCTGCGCGCCGTCTGCTTGCAGCGAAAAGGCCGGACTTGGGTGAGGTGAAAGCCGCCATCGAGGACGTTATCGAGGACAACGCCCGGGCGGCTGAAACCATCCGAAATGTTCGGGCACTCTTTCAACGAGATGAAGTGCAGATGTCGTCCGTCGATCTCCGCCAGATTCTTTATGATGTCGAACGCATCGTCAGGGCGGATGCCACGTCAAAAAATATCGCTCTGCGGCTTGATCTGCCAACCACGCTTCCGACCATCATTGGCAACCGTACACAGCTGATTGAGGCGCTCATGAATCTCGTGTTGAACGCGTTCGATTCCGTCTGCGAGTGTATTGACGGGCCGCGTGAAGTGGAGATGCGCGCAAGTCAACCCGAAGCGAGGCATATCCACGTCTCGGTTCGCGACGGGGGTAAGGGCATAGAGCCTGAAGTCATGCTGCGATTGTTTGATGCTTTCTTCACGACCAAACCGAAGGGCATGGGCATGGGCCTCGCGATCGTGCGCTCAATCATCGAGAACCACGGCGGCCGCCTCTGGGCAACACGTAATCCTGACCGCGGGGCCACTTTCGAATTCGACCTGCCGGTGAAAGCAGACCTAAAGGAAGCAAAACTGATTTGAGTGAGTTTAAGGAAAAGAGTCTCACAAAAGGTCGCGAAGAGACATTTTTGGACAGGAGCTCACAGCGCGGCGAAGTCCCAACCGCAGAATAGATAATCCGCAGATTTCACAGATTTACGGTTTAGGTTTTCGGCGCGTCGATTTTCAATTCGTCCTCGCTAAAAAACACTGACTATTTCCTTAGTGCAAAGAAATACGGGAAGCGATACGATGGCTGCGGTCTTCGACGCGGACCAACGGTTAGATCGGCCCCGTGTGATGGGATTCTATTTGGCTGAAAACCGCCATGACAGAAATTTCGTCATATACGTTGGAGTCGCTCCGGAAAGACGCGGAATTTGTCCTATACCGCGGCCAAAGGGAGACTGAACCCAGCGATATCCTAGTTGTCGCGCCCTTGTCGAAACAACCGGCGCAAGGGAGCCTTAGACGGCTCGAGCATGAATATGCGCTCAGGACCAGGCTTGATCCGGCGTGGGCAGTTCTACCTCTTGCTCTGGTTCGCGACGGGGGGCGGACGGTGCTCGTACTTGAGGACCCTGGTGGCGAGCCTCTCAATCGGCTGCTTAAGCGCCGATTGGAGTTGACGCCCTTTCTGCGCATCGCCGCCGGTCTGGCAACCGCGCTGGGCAGGCTCCATGAGCACGGCATCATCCACAAGGACATAAAGCCGGCCAATGTCATGGTGGACCCGACGTCGGACCAGGTTTGGCTTACCGGCTTCGGTATTGCTTCGGACCTACCACGCGAGCGCCAGGCTCCCGAGCCTCCCGAAACTATTGCGGGCACCCTCGCGTATATGGCGCCCGAACAGACCGGTCGCATGAACCGGTCGATCGACTCTCGGAGCGATCTCTATTCCTTGGGGGTCACGCTTTACGAGATGCTCACAGGCGCGCTGCCCTTTGCCGCCTCCGACCCCCTGGAGTGGGTCCACTGCCACATTGCACGACAACCAGCACCGCCGACAGATCGGAGGAAAGACGTTCCAAAAACCCTATCGGCCATTGTCCTGAAGCTTCTCGCTAAGACCGCCGAGGAACGGTACCAGACAGCTGCCGGCCTGGAGGCCGATCTCAGGAGATGCCTACAGGATTGGGAATCCCTCGGACGAATTGACCCGTTTCTTCTCGGCACACAAGACGCATCGGATCGGTTTCTGATCCCCGAAAAACTCTACGCGCGCGATCGGGAGAGCAAAGCGCTGCTGGAAGCCTTTGATCGAGTCGTGACGAGCGGCATGCCGGAACTGGTGCTTGTCTCGGGCTACTCCGGCATCGGCAAGTCATCGATAGTCAACGAGCTGCACAAAGTAATTGTTCCGCCGCGCGGCATCTTTATTTCGGGTAAGTTTGACCAGCACAAGCGGGATATCCCTTACGCGACTCTCGCTCAGGCCTTCGAGACTCTGGTTCGGCAGATTCTGAGCAAGAACGAGGCAGAGATTGGGCGTTGGCGGGACGCAATCCGGGATGCTGTGGGTCTGAACGGTCAACTTGTCGTAAATCTCATCCCCGAGCTCGAGCTCATAATCGGCAAGCAGCTGCCTGTGCCGGAGATTCCTCCTCAGGAAGCGCAGAACCGATTCGATGCGATGCTCCGGGCGTTCATCGGCGTATTCGGCCGAAAGGAGCACCCGCTCGCTCTCTTCCTGGATGATTTGCAATGGCTGGACGCGGCTACCCTCAACCTCCTCGAACATCTGGTGACCCACTCTGACGTCCGATACCTCCTCCTTATCGGTGCGTACCGGGACAACGAGATCAGCCCGTCCCATCCGCTCATGTTGAGGTTGGACTCGATCCGCAAAGCCAAGGCAATCGTGCGAGACATCGCGCTCGCCCCGCTATCCCTCAATGATGTGGACCAGCTCATCGCCGATAGCCTCCACCAAGAGCGCACGCGCACCGAGCCACTCGCGCGGCTTGTTCATGAGAAGACCGCCGGAAATCCCTTCTTCGCGATCCAGTTCCTTACCGCGCTTGCCGAAGAACGCCTTCTCGAGTTCGACCCTCGCGAGGGGGCGTGGCGGTGGGACGTCAACCGCATCCGCGCACGGCGAATCACCGAAAACGTGGTCGACCTCTTAGTCGGAAAGCTGACTCGGCTTCCCGACAGCACCCGGGAAACCCTCAAACAGATTGCCGCTCTAGGAAACAGCGCAGAGACCACCGCCCTGACGATGGTCCGCGGTAGACCAGAAAACAAGCTGCACGCGGATCTTCGGGCAGCCCTTTATGAGGGACTAGTCGTCCGCTTGGGCGACTCATACAGATTCGTCCACGACGGCATCCAGGAAGCTGCCTATTCGCTGATCCCCGACGAAATGCGCGCCGAGGTCCATCTGCAAATCGGCCGCCTGCTCATGGTGAAAATGTCTGCCGATGAACTCGCCGAGAATATCTTCGATGTCGTCAACCAGCTCAACCGTGGCGCCGTACTCATATGCGAACCAAAGGAGAAACACTGCGTGGCCGAACTCAACCTTCGCGCCGCAAGAAAGGCCAAGGCTTCAACGGCCTACGCCGCTGCATGCACCTACCTTTCCGCCGGAATGGCCCTGGTCAATCGCGAGGATTGGGAAAGAAGGTACGAGCTCATGTTCAGTTTGTGGTTGCTGCGCGCAGAATGCGAATTCCTGTGCGGAAACTTCGAAGAGGCGGCAAGCCTCATTTCGGAGCTGATCGAGAGAGCGGCGTCGAAAACCGATCAGGCGGCCGCCTATCGCTTGAGAATTGATCTCCACATTATGAAATCGGCGTATCACGAAGCAGTAGGCAATGCGCTCGAATGCCTGCGCCTATTCGGCGTCGAGATGCCGGAACATCCCACCTGGGAACAGGTTCACGATGAATACGAGAAAGTCTGGTGGAACCTGGGCGCGAGATCCATCGAGAGCCTTATCGACCTGCCTGCGATGACCGACCCGGAAATTCAGGTCGCGACGCGCGTCCTTTCGGGTCTCTACGAGGTTGCGTTTTTCACCGATAAGAATCTGTTCTTGCTGGCTACCTGCCTTATCGTAAACCTGAGTTTGAAGTACGGGACTACCGATGCTTCCGCGCATGGCTATGCGTCGTTCGGGAACATCCTCGGGCGGGCCTTTCACCGCTACACCGATGCCTACCGTTTTGGAAAGCTCGGTGTCGATCTCGCCGAGAAACATGGATTTGCCGCCTACAAGGCGAAGGTCTACATGAATATGGCATGGGTTGCTATTTGGACGAAGCCGGTCACCACCGCACTCGACTTTGTCCGGGATGCCTTCTCCGCTGCTGTCGAAACGGGCGACGTTATCTTCGCCTGTTACTGCTGCGACCACACCGTCACCGACCTTCTCGCGCGAGGAGATCACCTTGACGAGGTGTGGCGCGCGTCCGAGCAGTGCCTGGATTTCGTCCGGAAAGCCAAGTCTCGTGACTATTTGGATCGTGTAGAAAGCCAACAACACTTCATCCAGATCATGCGGGGACGGAATGCGATCTTCTCCACTTTCGGTGACACACATTTAGACGAGGCGACCTTCGAGGTGCAGCCAACCGGTGACCGGGCAATAGCCTGTTGGTACTGGATCTTGAAACTACAGACGCGATTCATGTTGGGCGACTACGAGGCGGCCATAGCGGCTGCCCAAAAGGCAAAGCTGTTGCTCTGGGCCGCGACTGGGTGCATCCAGTTGCTTGACTACTATTACTACACCGCGCTCGCGATCGCGGCCGTCATTAAGACGGCACCGCCCGATAGGCAGAGGGAGTGGCGCGAGACGCTCACCGCGCACGTGGAGCAGCTTCGAGACTGGGCGGAGAGCTGTGCGCCTACCTTTCTCGACAAGCACGCCTTGGTATGTGCCGAGGTTGCTCGCGTCGATAGCCGGGATGTCGACGCGATGCGTCTCTACGAGCAGGCCATCCGGTTCGCACGCGAAAATGGTTTCATCCATCACGAGGGTATTGCCAACGAAGTCGCGGGTAGATTTTATCTGGATCGCGGCTTCGAAACGATCGGCCGTGTCTACCTACGGAACGCCCGATACTGCTATCTCCGCTGGGGCGCCGACGGGAAGGTAAACCAACTCGAGAAGTCTCACTCACACCTCCGGGAGGAACCAGCGCCGCTCCATCCCACGGTTACGATCGGAGCGCTGGTCGAGCAACTGGATCTCATATCCGTGGTCAAGGCGTTGCAAGCCGTGTCCCGCGAGATCGATCTCGGGAAGCTCATCGAGACGCTCATGATGATCGCGGTCGAGCACGCGGGCGCCGAGCGGGGGCTTCTTTTCCTTCCGCACGAACACGAGCACCGGATTGCGGCTGCGGCTACGACGCACGACGATAGTGTCCAGGTGACGCTAGGGCAGGCGTTCGTGACCCTCCCCAAATTCCCCGAGTCTATCCTTCGCTACGTGATCCGTGCTCGGAAAAGTGTGATTCTGGATGACGCCTCCGTCCAGAACCTCTTTTCGCCGGACGAGTACGTCCGCCGTAGCCACTCGAGATCAATCCTCTGCCTGCCGCTGTTAAAGCGGGGCGAGTTGATCGGTGTGCTCTATCTCGAGAACAACCTGACACCCCGCGTCTTCACTCCGGACCGTCTCGCGGTGCTGGAACTCCTCGCCTCACAGGCTGCTATCTCTCTGGAAAACGCCCGTTTGTACGCTGACCTGAGACAAGAAAACAGCGATCGAACCAAGGCCGAAGAAGCTCTGCGTGTTAGTGAGGATCGCTGGCGCAAGCTGTTTGAGAACTCATCGGCCGGCATTGCGTTGTGCGCTCCAGACGGCCGCTTCATCGCGGCAAACTTGGCTCTTCAGAAAATGCTCGGCTACACGGAGGAGGAACTTCAAGGGCTCGCCCCTTTGGAGTTGACCCTTAAGGAAGACCGTGCCGCCACCGAAGCACGGTTAGCGGAATCCGCTCAAGGGCAGCGACGAGATTACCGAATCGAGAAACGCCTTCTGCGCAAGGACGAAAGTGTGATCTGGACGGATATCAGTGCCGTCTTCGTCCCGACTACCGGAAGCGCACCGGCGTTTTTCGCGGCAGTCATAGTGGACATCACCGACCGCAAGCGGGCCGAAGAAGAGATAAAGCGGATTCGCCGCCTGGAGGGGGAAATGCGTCAGGCATCGCGCACAGAAATGATGGGAGGGCTGACCGCTTCACTGGCTCATGAACTGAACCAGCCGCTCGCAGCAGTCCGGAGTAATGCGCAAGCTGCGCGCCGTCTGCTTGCAGCGAAAAGGCCGGACTTGGGTGAGGTGAAAGCCGCCATCGAGGACGTTATCGAGGACAACGCCCGGGCGGCTGAAACCATCCGAAATGTTCGGGCACTCTTTCAACGAGATGAAGTGCAGATGTCGTCCGTCGATCTCCGCCAGATTCTTTGTGATGTCGAACGCATCGTCAGGGCGGACGCTGCATCCAAAAACGTCACTCTGCGGCTTGATCTGCCAACCACGCTTCCGACCGTCATTGGCAACCGGGCACAGCTTATCGAGGCGTTGATGAATCTCGTCTTGAATGCGTTCGATTCGGTCTGCGAGAGTGTTGACGGGCCGCGTGAGGTGGAGATGCGTGCAAGTCAACCCGAAGCGAGACATATCCACGTCTCGGTTCGCGACTGGGGTAAGGGCATAGAGCCTGAAGTCATGCCGCGACTGTTTGATGCTTTCTTCACGACCAAACCAAAGGGAATGGGTATGGGCCTCGCGATCGTGCGCTCAATCATCGAGAACCACGGCGGCCACCTTTGGGCAACGCGCAATCCGGGTCGCGGGGCCACTTTCGAATTCGACCTGCCGGTGAAAGCAGATGTAAAAGAAGCAAAAACTGATTTGAGTGAGTTAACGAAACAAGTCCTACAAAAGATCGCGAAGACAGATTTTTGAACAGGAGATCACAGAGATCCCAAAGAAGGTAGTATTTAATCCGGACATGGGATCAAACGGTCGGATCTTTTGAAGAATGCGAGGGCTTAGTAAAACCAGAATCACCTCTTTGAGATCTTTATGACCTTCCTTGTTTAAGATTCTTACTTTGGGGCCCGCTGTTGGATTGAGCTCAGGCGTCAAGGGAACAAGTTCCACATGAGATCGCGAAGACAGATTTTTGAACAGGAGATCACGGAGATCCCAAAGAAAGTAGTATTTAATCCGGACATGGGATCAAATGGTCGGATCTTTTGAAGAATGCGAGGGCTTAGTAAAACCAGAATCACCTCTTTGAGATCTTTATGACCTTCCTTGTTTAAGATTCTTACTTTGGGGTCTCCTGTTGAGTCTCAATTCGGAGAGGCTGTCAGCCAGTCGGATTGGGAACCGTTTGATAAATTACCTCACTTCCACTGTAGAACGGCTGGTACCATACTCCACCGAATTCACGGTAGTTGACGCTATTCACGGTTACGGCCCCTTTGGCAGAGAGGTGATTAGGATACCTGGCGGCGGCTCCACGATCTGATAGCCTTTGTTAGCCTGCTGGTAGAACACACCGTTGGAGTAGTTAAAGCTTTGGCCGGCGCCAGACACCGTTGTGGCGGAATCAGGGACTGAAGGAATCACCGCTCCGCGAGGAGGTGGCACGATAGCGTAACTATCTGCTGGGGCGCGTAATAGACGCCACCCGAGTAGTAGTAGGGATTACCCTGAGCTACGATAGGCGTTGAATGCAGAGGAAGGCTCTGGACTGTTGCACCCATCGCCAGCCCGACTCCTGTGGCGGTCGGCATCCCAGCATAGTAGCCGCCCCAATTACCAGGCGAACCACTGCGAGACCAAGCACCACCGGATCCAGTAGATCCGTAGTTGTTAGCAAAATTCTGGCGATTCTGCTGCGCGTTCTGCCCATAATTCTGACGACTCTGCTGCGTGTTCTGCCCGTAATTCTGGCAACTCTGCTGCCGGCTGTTGGCACCTTGCTGGTCGGCGTTCGTGCGCTGAGTAGCGCTCTGCTGGCGCGTATTCGTTTGGTTTTGTACGGTTTGTTGGCGCTGAGCCTGGTTCTTACCGGTACTGCTCTGCCGGTTCTCCTGATTACTGCTTCTATTCTCCTGGTTACCGCTCCTACTTTGCTCGCTTGAGCCTCCTCCCTGCTGCCTGCTATCGTTGCGAGCACCTTGCGACGAGCCTTTGCCAGAAGAAAACCGGCCCTCGCTTGCTGAACCTTCGCGGGAATATCCACCACCAGTCGTTCGCCGGCGCTGCCGGCTTCGGCCGGGAACCGAATCCGTTCCGTCCCGTTTGCGGAGTAAACGCAAAGAGCGCATCGGAAACATCCGGGGCTAAATTCCATTTGGAAAAATCAGCTCAGAACTGGGGTTGTCCGTTTTCGTCTTTGTAGGTAATCGCGATGCGCCTGGGCAAAGGCTAGCCACCCTGTGCAATCCATACCTGGAAGTCCCCGCCTACCTTAGTTACGGCATCCGGTTCGTTTTGTTTTTAAGAGTTTTCCGCATCCAGGCGAAACTAGGTGAGTTTATGTTATGTCATTGCTTGCTAGTCGTCACCGGAACCGATGGATAGGCATAGAGAGTAGCTAAGTGTTCGGTGAAACCAGGCTTATTGTACCAATCGGAATCAACATAAGAATTGCACCCGGCTAACCCTACGAAGGACAGCAATATCCAGCGTTTCATTTTATAATACGAAAAGAAGGTAGTTGATTGTTCAACTTCTATCCGCATCGATGGGCAGTCGCGATACATGGAGACAGCTTTCGGCATTTGCATGCGAGCATTCGCCCCGCTTAAGAGTGCAAGCCACCACCGAAACGAGGCCGAGATCGGTTCTCGATTGCAAGATGCTAGCGACTCGTAAAAAACGCTTTGATCCTGTGAATAAGGGACTTGGCTCTAGCTTTCCGCTCTGAGCGGCGTTCGCTTCGATGTAAGATCTCACCGATCAGAAGGGGAAAGTCACTGAGGGTGCAGGTTGCTGAAAAGCGATAGGTTTCATTACCACGCGCGGCGTGAGTTCTTGAAAACATGATGTGCCATTTCTACTGTATAGCGGTGCGCCGAACTGACAGCTGTCAGATGCGCAGTCTCGCTCACAAAACCTATCCGCCTTAAGCAAACGCCGCTATTACACCTTAGTCTAATGGCAGCGGCGCACCCCTTCTTCCATCAACGCTTACCCACCACATATGAACCGGTGGGCAATATTGGAAGGGCCCTTCGGACCCGAGCCACGTTGTCCGCGCTGCCGACGACCGTGACTGGCGTTCCAATTTGGACTCGCTCGAAAAACAGGGCAGCGAGATCTCGCGGCATCCGCACGCATCCGTGGGAGGCGGGATAGCCTGGAAGGTAACCAGCGTGCATCCCAATCGCCGGGCTAAATTCCATGAAGTACGGCATCGGCGCGGGTCGATAATGGCCGCCCCTGGGTACATGGCTGCCGGGAGTTGCATTTGAGTTGACCATTCGTCCGTAAGAGTCGAAGACCGACCCGAAGCTCCGAGAGTGATGGTCGATATCCTTATTAAGAATGCTGAAGTTACCACTCGGCGTTGACCAACCAGGTTTACCTGAAGCAATAGGAGAAACCAGTGTGATTCTACCTTGCTGTACCAGCGAGACCCTCTGATCAGACAAATTGATGATCACTCTGGTCGCAGAAGCCATCCCCGGGCTCCCCAACAGGAGCACTGATAGTGCGATTACGCACTTAAAACGTGTTTTCATTATGATTCTCGGTTGTTCGGCTGAGAAAATTGATTGGCGTGAATGCTGATATCCGTGGATTGCGAGATCTCGGCAGCAAACGCAGTTCTTTTTCTTAACTAATCGAAGAAATTGGCGCCTCGCTATTGCACGAAGGTGTAATAGCCGGCGCTAATTGGTCCGATGAACACAGCGTGGCGTAGCCCCAACCAAAACGGACGAAAAAGAACCGCGAATAGACGCTAATGGACGCGAATCAGACCACTTCTTCGCGTCAATTCGCGTCCATTCGTGGTTAACATCGCTTTCGGCACGTTCAGCTCTCCGAGGCGATGGCTTGATGTACGGCAGCGAGAAAGGTGTCGTCGTCAAACGGTTTAACGAAATAGGCGATCGCCCCGGCCTGCATCGCCGCGTCCGCACCGAGTCGTGGTCGTTCGCTGTACTTATGATGACGCGCGTCTTGGGCGAAACGGTTTGGAACTCCTTTTGGACTTCGAGGCCGCTCATACCTGACATCCAGATATCAATGACCGCGAGAGCCACAGAATTGCAGATAACGTAGGAGAGAAAAACGAGCGGCTCACTAAACAACTGCGCCTGCAAGCCGACGGATGAGAGCAAGCGATCGAGCGCTCTGAGCATCGACGGGTCGTCGTCGACCAGGCAGATTATGCCGGCGGCGGGAGGCCCGACAGCAGATGAGTATCGCGGTAGGGACATCCATTGCTGGATGCCCCCCGCACAGATCCCGGCGGGCGTGATTCACGCACCGGGCTCCCACCTCGGGTGGTTAACGACGAATCCCACGAGCAGCTTCGCGTACACAGTCG
>Ga0209647_1002908_pt1 | contig 13611 bp, 16 predicted proteins | sample GraSoi_2013_60cm_FD_185827 | JGI IMG/M metagenome (GOLD analysis project Ga0209647, IMG submission 185827) | Grasslands soil microbial communities from the Angelo Coastal Reserve, California, USA - Sample 9_17_2013_60cm (SPAdes) (version 2) | ecosystem: Environmental > Terrestrial > Soil >... | reverse complement strand
GCCAGTGTGGTTTGCTATTCCTTTACTGTTGAGGACTTTCACCTTTTACTCTTTGCGCAGTCTCCCGGCGCACTAACGTCCATTTTTCTCCGAGTCAAAAGACAAGGCGAGCGGTGGTTGAAACTAGGAACACTGCCGCGACCAGAAGGCCGGTGATCAACGCGAAATCGAGCATCGCATCGATTAGGCGCACAATCGGATCAAATTTCTTTCGGCGTTTCATGTTGGACGGGGCGCAAAAATGGTTTGCGCATCGCGTCGTAAAGCTACTCGCTTAGATCGCCCGTAGATATTAGACCTTAGTAGCATCCGTCGACGTCGGTGCGATCCCTGCGCGAGGATGACGAGCTCCGCCACGGACGCCGCACCCATCTTCTCCATAACGCGCCCGCGATGGACCTTTGATCGTCCCCTCGGTTGTGCCGAATTGTGACGCAATTTGTTTGTTGAGCATGCCGGCAATTACGCATTTGAGCACTTCAAACTCGCGTGGTGTGAGCGCTGCAAGTCGATCACGCACCTCCTTGCGCTGCAAGCGCTGGAGCCACTGCTCGGACGACCGCTCAAGAGCCCGCTCTACGGCGCGCAGGAGATTTTCGTCCTCGAAGGGTTTCGGCAGATAATCGACTGCGCCGCCTTTCATCGCCTGCACACAAGTCGGTACGCTGGCACCGCCTGTAATGAAAATGACCTGCTCCGCGCGCCCCCTTCCCGCTAGCGCCTCCTGAAGTTCAAGGCCGTTTAAATCCGGGCATGTTCAAATCGAGAATGACGCATGAGGGACCGGTATGGGGAGACCGAGCAAGCCCCCGTAAACAGCTCTACCGAGTAATCCTCCGATTCTAAGAGCCTTCCGATGGCTCTCCGCATCGACCTGTCGTCGTCAACGACGTAAACAAGCGCGTGAGCAAGCATCATACGCCGATCTCCTTTGACGCCGGGAGTTGCAACCAGAACTGGGCGCCGCCGCCCTCCGCATTCTCCGCGTACAGTGAGCCACCGTGCGCGATAGCAATTGACCGCGCAATGAACAACCCGATCCCCATGCCCTCCCGCTTAGTCGAAAAAAATTGATCGAAGACCCGCTCCGGTTTATCTGCCGGCAACCCGGTGCCAAAGTCTCGCACACACGCTCGGACCGCGCCGCCGCCATCGCGCTCCGTGCGAATGATGACGCGGCGTTGGACTCTCGGCACTCCTTTCGAGGCTTCAAAGGCATTCACGATCAGGTTAATAAACACCTCCTGAAGTTGCACCAAATTAGCTTCGACTTTTGGCAGTGCCGGATGAAGCTCGGTCAACACTGTGCAATCGTGTGCGAGCGCGTCGGAGCGCATGAGCCTGAGAACCTCAGCAATCACGTCGTTAAGATCCAGGAGCCGCTTGGCACCCTCTTCCTTACGCCCCATTCCTTTAATGGTGTGGATTACCTCACTGGCTCGCCTGCCATCCGCGACGATATCCTGAAGGACTTCGCGCATCTTCTCGCCGCTGAGCCTATCGCGATCCAGGAAACGCAGGGCAGCCCCAGCGTTGGTCACAATCGCGCCCAGCGGCTGGCCCAGCTCGTGTGCGAGCGACCCGGCCATTTCTCCCATAATCGCGACTCGGCTCAAGTGCGCGAGCTCTTCGCGGTGCTGCCGTGCCTCCGCTTCGGCCTGCTTGCGCTCGGAGATATCCACGATGACGTTCAATACCTGCGTGCCTTCCTGGCTTTGAATGGGGCTGCTCCCAATCTCTACGGGGAACTCAGTCCCGTCCTTGCGTCGGGCGAACAACTCCAGCCCGGCACCTATGGCCCGCGCCGCAGACTCTGCATGAAAGCCCGCGCCATTAGCCGGGTACTCGCCGCGGAACCGCTCCGGCACAAGGACTTTGATACCTTGCCCGATCAGCTCCTCGCGTCCATAGCCGAACAGTTTTTCGACGCAAGCGTTCACCAGCACGATATGACCCCGCGCATTGACCAGGACGATGCCGTTGGGCGAAGCTTCCACGACAAGCCGGAACCGGTCATGCGCCTGCTTTTGCGCGGTCACATCCATCGAGACGCCAAGGAGCCGGGTGCCTTTGGCGTCCCCGACATTCATGCAGTGGCCCCGCGCGCCGATCCAGCGCAGTGTCCCATCCGGCAGCAGCACGCGATACTCCATGACGTATTTACCCTGGGTTTCGATCGCGCGCCTGATCGCCGCAGCTCGAGCCGCTCGGTCCTCGCGATGCACGCGAGAGATCAGTGCCGCATCATCCAGGCGCGTGTCCGGCGCGAAGCCAAACAAAGCGCGTCCCTTATCCGTCATCCAAATCCTATCTCTCACCACATCCCACACCCACATACCCAGGTTGGCAGCTTCTGCCGCGAGGCTCATGCGCTCCTCGCTGTCGCGCAGGGACCTCTCGGCCAGCCGGCGGCGGCGGAGTTGAACGAGCAGCGCACCAATCAAGAATGCCTCCACAACGCACAAGGAAACCGCCCCAAGGATAACTTCGCGATGTTTCTCCCAATACGTGGCCTCCTTGAACCGGACGATGCTGCCGGGCGGCAACCGCTGCGCGCTGATGTTCCATCGCCGGAGTTCGCGCCAATCGAACATCGGCACCACCTGGTGCGACATTGACCGGGCGGCGGCTTGCCCGTCTTCGCCAGCGAGGATGCGCATGCCCAACTGGGCGGCTTTCCGGCCGATCTCCTCGAAGGTCACCACCGAGCCGCCGACAATCCCATGCCCTAGGTAGGTATCGAAGCAGCCGTAGATCGGAGCACGGCTCGCCGGGGCGAACGCATCCAGCGCCTGGCGCGAGGTGAAGGTCTTGCCGGCAGCATCTTGAAACATCGTGAGGTAAAGCACGACAGTGTGATCCGCTAGGCGCGACAATTCTCCGCGCAATTCCTCCATCGAAAGATTGGTCAGCCAGGTAAAGGCGACCCGGTTCCCGAAGGCGGTCATCTCTTGGCGGAAGACATCGGCAAACTGCCGGTCCCTCGGCCCGCTGCCCGAGACTACCGCCAACTGTCGGGTGTCGGGATGCAGGCGGAGCATCATCTCCAGCATGGGGGCAACGCCATCGGGCACCGTGACTTCCGCGATCCTGGCGTCTAAAAGGTGAGCCGGATGCGGATCACCGGTGACGGAACAATAAACGATCGGCACTCCGGCGAACAACTCGGCCCGGTGTTCCGCCACGAAGTCCAAAGCGCCTCCACTGACCGCAATCACCAAATCGGGCGGCCGCTCCCGATATTTATCCCTAAAAAAATTCCGCTGCCGCTGCTGCTGCTCCTCGCCCGGGAAACGGGCCACATCGAGGAACTCACTGTAAAACTCGACGCGGTTTTTGGTGCCGACCGCGAAGGCCGCGCGGATGGCCTCATCCATGATGATATTGGCCGGCAGCAGTCGCTCATCCGAATAGAGCATGAGCACACGTTGGCCCGGTGCTGGAGCCTGCCCGGCCGCACTGATGCCGGCTAGGTTGAGAATCAGGAGCATGGTGGCGCCGAGACTGCGAAGTCTCGCAATCCACATCGACGGCTTCGCCCGATCTTCACAAGCCACTTCGTAAGGAAACGTCATGGTTTTTCAGGTTAGGGTGCAGCGGTTCGGCTTTGAAAAACGTGCCACATTCGCTTTTGAGATTACTCGAACAAGTTCGGGACGACTACCGTTTACCTCTCGCTTCCAATCAGAAGCGACAGCCAGCCCACTGAGGGACACGATCACTTACCCGCATGCACAACACGTCGTTTACGACGCTTGGGTGGAACGTATTGCGCACGACTTTGTTCCCGTTTTGCCAGATAACGATCAATACGACCGATAGCAGAGCATGAGTGATCCTGACCCGAAAACAGCCCTGCGCGAGTTCCGCGAATACTTCGCTAGGAGCTACGAAGCAAACCACAAGATCGCTGCACGCATTGGTGTGACGGTTAAAACGTTCGCTGAATGGCTAACCGGCGACTGTCAGCCAATGGGCACATCATTGGAAAAGCTACGGAAGTTTTTAGACGCCGAGGCTAAGCGGAATACCCGCGACGGAATCAGACCAATCGAGCATGTGCCGCTGAAAATCGTGTGGCCACGCCGACAGTTGCACTACGCTCGGTTGTGTCCGTTCTGCCGAAAGGTGTTCGCGGTGGAATTCGGTCACTTCCCAAGAAACAATTCCAGGGTGTCTGTCCGAAGTGCGGAGCGACGGGACCAAAGCGAGAGAGCCACCAGGATGCGCTGCGGGCGTGGAATGGGAGAGAATAAGACGATTGCAGAGCGAACCCCGTGGCAACTTCGCTTTCAGGCGTATGCATAGGCGAGCAGGCTGGTCTGACCCTTAAAGCACGAGAATTGAACGGCTAGAGAAATTCTTGTCTACTTATTAATGCCCAAGAAGCCGATGCCGCAATTCATCGAACCAATGCAGGCTTCGAGCGTAAAGGATTCATTCGACTCTCCTGACTGGATCTTCGAAACCAAGCTGGACGGCTACCGGGCTATTGCAGTGGTTGACTCAGACGGCAAGGCTCGGATCTGGTCGCGCAACCACTTGCCGCTTGAACCGAAGTTCCCGACCGTTTTGGATTCGGTCAATAAACTAAACTTGCGTTCCACAATCCTAGACGGCGAAATCGTGGCGTTAGATGCGGAAGGAATACCACGTTTCCAATTGCTCCAACAGTGGCAAAAGCGACCGACTGCTCCAGTTGTTTATTTTTTGTTCGATCTGCTCTGGAGCGATGGGCGCGATATTACCGGCAAGACTGTTCCGCAAAGGCGTGAACGATTGCAGGAAGTTATTGCTCCGGTTTCGGGAATCCAAATAGGCGGCTACGTCGAGAATCGCGGAAAAGCTCTTTTCCATATGGCAAAGGAGAGAGGATTCGAAGGCATCATCGCGAAGCGGAAGACTAGTGTTTATCGACCGGGAAAGCGCTCGCTGGATTGGCTGAAAATCAAATCGCGACCGAAGCAAGAATTTGTCGTGTGCGGCTTCACTGAAGGGAAGGGCAGTCGCAGTAAGCATTTCGGTGCCCTACTCCTCGCCGCATATTGCGACGGACAACTGCGTTATTTGGGGCATTCCGGAAGCGGGTTCAGCGAAAAGGGATTGCAGGAGACGATCGCTCGACTGAAGCCACTCTTTATCGATAAAACGCCGGTTGAAGACCCTCCGAAGATCCCCGGACGAATTCAATGGGTCCAACCAAAGCTTGTATGCGAAGTAGCTTTTGCGGAATGGACTCTAGACGGGGAACTGCGCCAGACGACGTTTGTTGGATGGCGGGATGATAAGAGTCCGGAGGAAGTGGTCTTAGAATAGGCAGTGCTTATTGTGCCGATTCCACGCTGCCCTTAGGACAGACAACGTTTGCAAACTCCCACCAGAAAAACGCGCCCAACTTCTGTCACCACCCAACCCCGCCAGCTTTCAAAAGAGCTCGGCGGGGTTCTTTTTTGTCTGTCGGCAAACGGTTACAGCGCGTTTGATGAGGGTGCCCGGGATGTGCTATTACCCCTTTTTCTGCCGGTTATTGTGCTCGTTCAACGCGATCGAGTATGACCGCAAGGTAAGCCTCTGCTTCATCTGCCGCACTGTTATGGGTTGGTTTGGCTGGACTCCCTGCTAAGAGGCCGGAGACGATTTGGACCAACGCTTCGAAACGTTGTTCTTTGGTGAGGGTCATAGAAATAGAAAGTGTGGTCGGACCGAGAACACCGAATCAATACATCATTTGGCGTATTGACTCGGGCAGGTTGCTTTTTACGTCCGACCGTTCGGACGTAATTAAAAAGCTTCCCCAAGCTGGCGCCGGCGCGGGTCACCGCGATTCGGGCCGAAAGGTGAGGTGCACGGTTAGAACTGCCAAAAAAACTTCGCGAGGATCGTTTATAGGCGGCTCATTCCAAGACTATTCTCCAAATCGACCACCGCTTGGGCTATCAGAAGGAAGGTGATGTGTAGTCGCACTGCTCGAACAACCCGTGGTTGCGGGCTTTATTCCAACATCTGATCTTAGCGAACCGGTTCGCGAACATCCTTGCGGCAATTGTAAGAGCGCCATGATCAGCTAGATTGAAGTGAGCTAACGGAATGATATGTTTGTCATGCCAGAAGGTTACGTAGAAGTATTCACCCTTACAGTAGGTGAATCGCTATGTTGTTTCGCAACAGAGGCAGAACGTGATGATGCGTTAAGTGATTGGAGCGAACGCGAAAAGGATGAAGCGCACAGAGGCAGAATCCTGATGCACTATAAAGATTGGGAAGCACTTGCTGAATTCGGAGGATGCTAACTGGAGGCGTCGTCTGCCAGCTGTGCCAGCAATCGACCAGCTTCTATTATGACCGCGAGGATGCTATCCGGGAATGGAACGACCGACAACGGGAGTTGCTCAAGATCTCGGGAAGTGGCTCCAAGAGACTTGAAGGGCCCAAAAAGCTTTCGACGTTGGCGCCAGAGCGCCTTTGCTGAGGGTGCCCGCTACTCTGCTATTACCCTTTTTCGGCGCGGTCATCCATTACGCGGGAAGCAACCCTTTTAGGATGGTTTTGGGCGTCGCGGAAGGAGAAAGGTTCGCTCCGCGTACGGCGCTCTTTTTGTGATGCATCCGGTGATGATGACTGGGGGCTTTTGGGCTCGGGCTCGCGGCATAACCGAAACGATAAAGCCAAGGGGCGCAATCGTGAGTAGGATGGATTTTATCATAACGATTTCGGGTTGTTCTTCGCGATTGATTGGAAAACGGCTTTGATGAGCTGCCCGCTATCATGAACCGGGGTGGAACCTAAAAACGCGGCTCAAACCGAGGATGGAACGGATTCCCGAAGAGAAGAGGTTAGCGGTATGTCGAATTCTTCTTGGTTAGTCGCAGTTGGCACATATCTTTCTACCTCCGTTTGAAAGAATGCTATTGTTTTACAATCTTTTAATTAATGACGCAACAAATGCGTGCGTCTCAGCGATCATCCGCTCATCCTCATTATTCTTAGCTCCTAACAATGCATCAACCGCATCTTGACTTGCTTGTGCCTTTACACTTAATGCAGCAAGAATGTTAACCTGAGTTGGTGTTCTCAAGTTAGGTGGATATGGCATTAAGCTAGTAAAATGCTCGAACAGCGTTGTGAATGCCCAAGCATCATCCCCTGCCTGAATTGCTCCTGGCACTCCTGCTAACCCAGCGAACCATCCCCGCAATACATAGACTATGGCAGAATTTTCAATGTCAGTAAATTCTCCTGCATGTTGAAGTTCAAAAATTGCTGCTTGTTTTTCGGTTGGGCCTGTAGTTTTCATTGGTGAGGTTGTATTTGTTTTTGTTTACTGTTTGTCCCTCCGCTAAAGGATTAGGAGCATTGCTAAGTCTAGGAGATGTCAATGCCACGATTGGCGGTAATGGGTTGTTGTGGGACTCCGTTTTAGCCCAATTCTGATTTACTCTTTCAGGTGGTTTCTCTGGTTGTCGCTCTGTTGGTGGCTCGCTCGGCGAGTTTGGTCTCATGATTTGCTGTCCTCTTTTCCACTCTTTCCAGGCTTGCTCAAACGCCTGATCGAATTGATCTGTAGTGCTGTAGGGTCTTTCTCTACCCTCTATCAATCCTCGTACAAAGAACTGTTGACCGCAGAATTTTTTCCAGCGGATTTCGTAGATGATGTGTAGTCCAATAATCCAGCCAAGCGTGGTTCCAATAATGATCGCCAAGAAGGCAATGACGCCAAAGATGATTTCATGCATGGCAATGTTTAGAGACCTTTAATCCTCGTACACCCGAAACAGCACCCGCGTACTCGGATCGGCTTCCCGGTCCAATTCCATCACGATACCTTGGCAGAAATCCAATAAGCTCTTGACCCGGTAACGGCGGGCCATGGTTTGAAGGGCGGCCCGGTTGGTGGGTTTCAACTCGATGACGGTTGACCCGGTGGGTTTCGGTTCGGCCGAAGGATGCAACCGAAACGTGTCCACCGAATTTGCCGGGCTTCAGAGTCTTGGTGGTGAGGGTGCCCGGTTTCTGAGTAATGCTGGGCGTGGGCTTGGGTTTCATTGGCTCGGAGGGCGTGGTTGCATTGCTTAGCCGGATTGAGGGCCGGAATTATACTCTGCGAGAAATTGCATGAACGGAAATCCAGAAGCCGGGCAACCTTTGGCGATGTATTGATCAACGAAGGCTTTTGCTTCTTCGAAAGTGTTGAAAGTAATTCCGCCGTAGTGCTCACTTTTGGTGGTTATGCAAAAACCTGCTGACCAGAGTTTCACCTTTTCGTCCATGTGGATCATTGACGGCGCGTGACCGATAAAAGAAATTTTTGCTTCGATCCCAGGAGAACAGATGATCTTTGTTTCTGTTTTCCTCGCGTTTTTAAGCCAATCGTTTTTCCAGGTCTCGAAATCGCATTCTTTGGGAGTACCATCCTCTGCTAGTGTAAAGAAGCGATCGTTTGCTCGCGCGGATTTCGCCATCCATTGTACCAAAGCCCGGTGCGCCTTCTGTGCGTCCGTGAAAATTTGTTGTTCTCCTTCAATTAGTTCAACAACAAGCGAATAATCTCCAGCCGGCTCTTGGCGGATCTTGGCCCATTCAATAAAAAGTTTACAATGGGGTTGGTTGAAGGACCAGGCTACTTCTTGCGCTTCTTGGAGAGTCATAGAGGAGCTGACTTGGGTTTCATTTGTTCGGGGATAAATCGAACGTGGTTTTGGGCGTCCCGCGGACAGCCTAAGCATCCGAGAACGTCATGCCATCTTGTTCTAAGAATGGCGGACGTAGTGTTGATGGGGAAGTGTCCGAATACGACACACCAAGCGAATAGCTGCTAAGCTGAGCAAAATACGGGGTCCTTTTGGCTGGCTCTTCTGATATTTTGCGGGCAATCGTGGTATCGTCGGAGCTTTGGTCGCCGTGGTCTATCCGATATTGGTCAATTTTCCCTCTCGGCACCTTCACAATAATTCGCCAAACGCTATGCGTCACGCTGACGGTGGCTTCGTATTGGACGTAGATATCAGACATATTTCGGGTCAGAGCGGTGATAGAGAATCACCCTTGGGGAATCAGCATCAAAGACCGAACCTAGCAGTTGTGCTGGGGGTGAGTTGGGTCTCATTGGTTCGGGGGGTGAGCTCGGCTTGGTTATTCACGTTGGCAATGGGGAGAGTGCGATAGCTACCGCGGCATGGTCGTTCGACTCCGCGCGTTTAAGCATGCATATGAAATGCGAAAGATTATCGACGGAAGCGATATGGTGCTGATTTAGAAGTGCGATAATCTTGTTCGTCCAATCGGCGATGTCGGCGAAATTTGGTGGTTGGGTTTGCCGCGTGATTGCGAGTAGGCTTTTGAGACTACCACGGTGAAGATGCTCGCCACATTTCGTATAGAGTTTGATCAGTTCCGTTTTAGTGAGAAATCCGGATTCCAGTCTGTCGATATGAACGTGCCCCTGGCTGACGGTTATGCGAATTGCATGCGGATAGAAATTTGGGTGCAAATCCTCTAACCGTCTAATGATTCTATCGGCAGCGTATTCCTTTTGGAGTTTTGCAGTCTGTGTAGCTTTGATTTCCCCGTGGGCAGTTAAGCAGGCCAAAGCTATTAGTTCGCACAACATCCTAAGCTGCAAATAAGAATATTCTCGAACAAGTGGGGCCGGCAGACCCGCACGACCGCTAATAGCGGCGTCTATGCTGGCAATTCTGATTTTCACCTCTTCAAGGAGATTGGCGTATAGGTTGCTGGCGTCATGTTGTTGCTTCGTGGGAGCGCGCGCGGTCATGGCCAATGCTAATCGAATAGCGAACACACTCAGAGCAACCCCGGCCAAGAGTTAGTCATTCTTTCCGGCTCTGCCAATATTTCGCCCAAGCTTGTTCAAACCCGATCCGGAAATCTTTGATCCCGTGCGCCATTAAAAGGCCGCTATGGGTAGCCAAAAACGCATTCCAGCCGGCCGCGAAAGCTTCGTGCAACTCAGGCTCGATCGTTTTCCCAGACTTCTTTGCCGTACTACGTTGGCGTTGCGGTTCTGGGGGTGAGTTGGGTTTCATGGTTCGGGGGTGGCTGATGGGGCCAAAAGAATGAGTCAGGTACAGGTTACTGCAAGAGAGTTTTTCGGAATTAAGGCAGAATTAGGGCAGTAGAAGGAAAGCAATAGTTGATTTGTAAGCTACTAAAATCGCTAGCCGCGTGGCTCTAGGACTTGATTTAAACCCGGCGTGAGCGCAAACCTATCGACCTATGACGACCAAGTATATTCCCGATGGCTATCACTCGATCACTCCCAGCCTCTGTGTAGATGGCGCTCAGAAGCTCATTGATTTTCTGACGGACGTTTTCGGCGCGAAAGAACGTATGCGAATGGAAGGACCTGGTGGAAAGATTATGCACGCCGAGTTCAATATCGGTGATTCAGCGATCATGCTTGCCGACGTCATGCCGGAGTGGCCGGCCAAGTCCAATTCTCTTTACGTGTACGTGGAAGATGTTGATGCCGCCTACAAACGGGCGATCCAGTCCGGCGCAACCTCGGTGCGGGAACCGCAAGATATGTTCTATGGTGATCGCTCCGCCGCAGTGACGGATCCTTTCGGTAATTTTTGGGCAATCGCCACCCACATCGAAGATGTGAGTCCCGCGGAACTCGAGAAGCGAGCTGAGGCATTCCAGAAGCAATTTGCGGCAAGCTGATCCGGGTAGGGAACAAAGAGGAGCCAATATTCTTAAATAGAGACGGTGCCGCCCGACGGTTGAGAGCCGGAAAGCGGCACGTCAGATTTAGCTCGTATTGCAGCCTCTGCGATACGCCTTAGTGGCAGGGCGAAAACTCAGGTCCACAACGATTAACTCAAGGATTTTTGGAGTGGGTTCTCTACCCCGACCTGTCCGCCGTAGTCAGGATGACGAAGGAGGAAGGGGCAGGAGGACCCACTCCGGAACCTTAAGTTAATGCTTAGGGAGCTACCGGACCGCGGCCACGCTTTCGGGCATGCCTAACCTCAAAATTAGGCGCGCCGAAGCTTGCGAAGGTGGCCCCGGCGCTTTTGCCAGCTGCGCCTATCCTTTTGCATCTTTGATCTCTTTGATCTGGGTCCGCGGACAGCGGCGGTGGGAAAACCACCAAACTCCGATTAGATCGATTGCGGGGCGCCAGAGGAATACGCGAAGATTGTATTTCGGCGTTCCAGAGCGACGGGGACGATGATTAACCGGAATCTCAGCAATCGAGAACCCAGCTGCTTTGGCCAGCGCCGGCATAAAAGAGTAGAGTGTCCGGATCGGAATAAATGCCTCCAATACTTCTCGACGAAAGACCTTCAGACCACATCCGGCATCTGAGACACCGTCGTTGGTAAAAATACGGCGAACAGCATTTCCAAAGTTGGAGATGAGCCTCCGTTTGAAGCTATCATGCCGATTCACACGGTGACCCATGACCATATGGTACTGGCCGAGTAGGTATAGTGCCCTCTCAATATCACGCGGATCGTTTTGTCCATCACCGTCTAGCAGAACGATATCCTTTCCTCGGGCGGAACTCATTCCGGCCAAAAGTGCGGCTGCTTGTCCGCTGTTCTGAGCCAACCAGAGAATCCGTGCAGCAGACCAGCTCGCGATTTGCTGCCTGAGCCGGACGGCGGTGCTGTCCACGCTCCCATCATCGACCAGAACCACTTCGTAGCTCCGTGACTGATTTTCCAGAACCTCACGAAGCTCTTGTAGCACCGGGTCGACATTGTCTTCTTCATTGAAGAATGGAATAACGACGCTGAAATCTGGGCAGTGCTTAGTCTCCATCGTTCTGGATTCGGGCTTACGTTGTCTGGCCTAACTGGGTTCGGTCGCAGTCTCATCCAGTCGCGGAGCGACCCGCCCTACCGACTCCTGACTTCCAGTTCCTGCCTCCTGTTTCATAGCTTCTCCAATAGCACGAATTCCTTTTTCTCGTTGTCAACGATCTCCGACAATGTCTGAAAGCGCGTATTCTTCCAACGTGAGTCCTGTCTAAAGCTCGAGCTCAGCTCCTTTGGTAAAATGACGTAACGAGCGTCGGGAGGAATCTGGTCGGTTCGCAAGAAATACCTCGTCTGCGGTTCTAAGTAATACCAGAACGGCCGGTATTCGTTCTCATGCACCCAGATTATCGCGTCCGAAGGAAGCTTGGCTCGAACGCTGTTGGCTGCTTCTCGCGCTCCGTAGCTCAAAGAATTTACCCGTGGAACAATCGCGATCGAGTAAACCAGCATCGCGATCATGAAGACCGTCGCGGTCGTAACCGCTAGTCGTAAGCTATCGCCCGAAAAATTTGGATCATCGGCATCCGCTCGACTCGCGACCCAACCGAAAAAACAAAGCAGAGCGCAAGCGCAGAGCCCAATCCAGGCTGCGAAATTCACTCTCGCGAAGAATGGCGCCGACAGGATTACTGCCCCGGCGAGAACCAGCAGGAAACGATTGGCCACTCTCCAGACCTTCAGGATTCTCTCACCGACTGAAGCGGACGCGCCGGCCGCCGTCGCTAAAGGTATAGCGCCCCCTAGCATCGGAACCTTCCAAACGCTATTCGATTGGCCGCGACGAAGCCCTGTGCGTGACCGGGGGCAGGTCTCTACCGGTCGGATAAGCACTTGCGCGAGCAAAAGACAAGGAACAACGAACAACGGATAAAGGTAGCGCGGTGAGCCGTTGGGCAACAGCGTCATGAGCACGCAGGTCACCACCATTCCAAGCCTTGCGCCTCGGAACCACGCGTCTTTTCGAGCTTCGTCGATTGCCGGCATTTGTTCGTGATCCGCTGCGTGGGCGGAGCCGGCATCGCCGCCGGCTCCACCCAAGTAGCCAATGGGTTTGAGAGGCTCTGTCGGGTGGCCTGCTCGCTCGCCGGGCCAGAGAAAGATTAGTAGCGGCGTCCAGGGTAAAAAATTCTTTAGCGTATTCGGAAAGCTCAGTAGCCAGGCCGCCAGATGAAAATGAGCCGTTTCTGATCCGCCAGCTCGCGAAGTAATTTGATAAAACCAAAATCTCCAGACACCAATCGGATCGTGCTCACCCGCCGCCAAAGAACAGGGAATCGCCCAAGCGCCAAATAGGCCAACAATAAGCCCGAGTGCACACCAATGAGCGGGATGACCTAAGGCCCGGAGATCCTTCGCGAAAAACAGAGTCGGAATGACGACTCCGTAGAAAAAGAGAAGATGGGTTGGTCCCTTCGTCAGCATGGCCAACGAAAGAAAGAACGCCGGCAAAAGCCAAAGCCCCCACCCCTGTGCTCCGCGCAACCAAGCCGCAATCCAGGTTAGAAGACCGATCCCGGACGAGGCAACGTACACGGCTTCCAGCTCGGCCAACCGCCCTGATTCCAAGATTGCAAAATTCGTAAGAAATAGAATGGCCGCGAAGAAGCCTCCGTTGGGCCCCAACCAGTAACTGCCCATCCCGCCTATAGCGAGCGCCAAAGCAAGAGTTGCCAAGGCTGAAGGAAGACGGACCGTCCATTCGGATTTCGTACCGGTTGCGAGAAAGCTGAGGGCGATGAGCCAATGCAACATCGGCGGCTTGCGCAGAAAAGGGATACTACCCACGCGCGGCACCAACCAGTCCCCTGAGGCGAGCATATGG
>Ga0209647_1002906_pt1 | contig 13615 bp, 10 predicted proteins | sample GraSoi_2013_60cm_FD_185827 | JGI IMG/M metagenome (GOLD analysis project Ga0209647, IMG submission 185827) | Grasslands soil microbial communities from the Angelo Coastal Reserve, California, USA - Sample 9_17_2013_60cm (SPAdes) (version 2) | ecosystem: Environmental > Terrestrial > Soil >... | reverse complement strand
TGCTCGATGGCCTGCTGCGGACGCTGCCGCAGTGCCTTGCGCCGGGTGGCCGGGTCGCGATGCTGACGTTTCACTCGGGCGAGGACCGCCGCGTGAAGAAAGCGTTCCAGGCGGGGTATCGAACGGGCGTCTACTCGGCGGTGGCGACCGAGGTGATCCGCTCCACGAGGGAGGAGCTGCGAGCCAACCGGCGCGCCCAGGCCGCGAAGCTCCGCTGGGCCGTGCGATCGAGCCTGGGCTCTACTGGCCAGCCTTGATCGCGTAGACGTTCTTCAGCCCGCGGAAGATGATCAGCCCGTCGGAGACGGCGGGCGTCGCCATCAGGATTTCACCGATCGGGTTCTTCGCGAGCTCCTTGTAGACCGGACCGGCCTGGACGACGAAGACGTCGCCGTCTTCACTCGAGAGATAGATCTTGCCGTCGGCCGCGATCGGGGACGCGCTGAACGAGCCGCCGGTCCCGCCCAGGCGCTCCTGGTAGATCCGCTCGCCGGTCGCGACCTTATACGCCGCGAGCACGCCGCCGCCCTGCAGGACATAGAGCTGATCCCCATAGATGACCGGTGTCGGGATGTACGGGCCGCCGCGCGTCGTGCTCCACTGGATGAAGTCGCTTTTGGTCTCGCCCGTTTTCAGCGTGATGTCGCCCGTGGCGCCCGGTTTCAGCGCGACGATCGGCTGCACGCCGCGATAGCCGTTGGTGATCAGCACGAAGCCCGGCCCGACGATCGGCGTCGGGATCGTGATCTCCGAGTTGCCGGAATACTTCCAGAGCTCCTTGCCGGTCATCGGATCGTAGCCGCGCGTGAACGTCGTCGCCTGCGTGACGAGCTCGGCCTTGCCGTTACTCTCGAAGATCGCCGGCGTGGACCATGACGGAATCTCTTCGCGCTGCGTGCGCCAGACTTCCTTGCCAGACCCGGTGTCGAACGCGGCGAGGAACGAGCCGCGCTGGATGTCGCACTGCACGATCACCATGTTCTTGTAGATGATCGGAGAGCTGCCGACGCCCCATTCGTAGTCAGGATCGAAGAACCAGCCGGCGTTCAGGACGCCGAGGTCCTTTTGCCAGAGAAGTCTGCCGTCGAAGTCATACGCGTAGAGCCCCTGGGATCCGAACGACACGATGACGTGCGTGCCGTCCGTGACCGGCGTGGCGGACGCCTGACTGGACTTCGGGTGGCGCTTGGTCTTCGGGATGCCTTCGTAGGCGACCTTGTCCCAGACGACCTTCCCGGTCTTCTTGTCGATCGCGAGAAGCCGCCACGTGTGCTTCGTGGCGTCGGTGACCGGTTCGACGTCGCCGTACTGTCCCGTGCGGATGCCCTCGTTGGGGTCGCTGCTGACCGCGGTCGACACGAACACGCGATCGCCCCAGACGATGGGGCTCGAGACGGCGACGCCGGGAACGGGCGTCTTCCAGGCGACGTTCTCGCCGGCAGGCGCGTTCCACTTGACTGCCGTCGGCCTGCCGTCCGCCGAGCCGGCGGCGTTGGCGCCGCGGAACGAGGGCCAGTTCTGCTGCGCGGACGCCGCGGTGCCCGCGGCGATGAGAGCGATCGCGGTGATGAAGCGGCGCATGACTATTTTCCCTCCACGCGGGTATACACGGCGCCCGGGTTCGCGCCTTGCGTCAGCGTGAAGCCGGCGACCTTGTCACCTTCCACCTGGAACGTGATGGCCATCGGCGCGCCGATGGCTTTGAACGCCTTGTCGCCGGTGGCGACGAGCGTGAGCCGCTGTCCGGGCGGCGCGGCGGCCTGGCCGAGCGTGAGGCGCGCGCCCGCCGCCACGAGGGTCAGCTCGTTGCCGCTCGTGCCTTTGTAGGTGCCGGGGAATTTCGCGAGCATCGCGGGATCGATCTTGAAATCGTCGTACGGCTTGGCCCCGGCTTTCTCCAGGAGCGCGACGATGTCCGGCTTGTTCGCGGTCTTCGCGGCCTCGAGGGCATCCGTCAGGCTGCCGGCCGGGAGGCCGCTGTCGAGCACGACCTTGACCAGCGCCATGTCGCCGTCCTGGATGGCGCTGCCGAGCGCGCCCTCCTTTCCAGGCGCCCCCTTCTGAATCAGCAGCCTGGCGATCTCGGAATGGGCCGGCGTTTTCTTCCGCGCGGGGCCGGTCGCGAGCATCAGCGGCGTGAACCCGTAGAACGTGTCCTTGACGGTCATGTCGGCGCCGCGATCGAGCAGGACCTTGACGACCTCGAGATGTCCATGGTCGCACGCGTAGAAGAGCGCCGTCGCGTTGTAGCGGAACTTCGTGTTGACGTCGACCCCTTCGTCGAGGAGCGTCTTCACGGCCGCGGCGTCCCCCTTGCGCGCCGCGTCCTGCAGCTGTTCCGCTTTGGTCAGCGGCGGCGCCTGCGCGAGCAGGAGCGCGGCGGCCAGAGCGATGAATGGTCTCATGGTGTCGGCCTCATGGCTGTTTGCGGATGGCGAACAGGTGCTTGTCGCCTCGAATATAGATCGTGCCATTGGCGATCGCCGGCGAGGCGTAGACCGGCTCGCCGACCGAATTGGTCTGCAGGACCACGCCGTGCGTTCCCACACGACCTTGCCGGTACCGGTGTCGAGGGCGAACACCTCGAGCGCGTGCTTGAACTCGATGTCCACAGCGTCGGGATGGATGTATCCGGGCGTGTGCCACTGGGCGTGGAGCGGGCCGGCCGCCAGACACACGACGAGGCCGGCGAGCGCAGCCCTGCTCTTCATGAGGTCGGTCGGAAGTACAGGACCATCGCGGCCCCGACCGACGCGAACACGAGCCCGAGGTAGAGCATCGGATTGACTGGGTTCTTCGGCGGTGGAGCAGCATCGAGAAGAACGCGTTGGCGATCGGGGCGCCGCCGAACACCAGCGGCATGACGTAGAGCGGCAGGCCGCCGAACTTGAAGGCGTAGATGATGCACGCGGCGCCGATCGCGCCGAGGGCTCCCGCGACGGTGGCCGTGATCAGGCCGGTGCCGTTGAAGTTCGACAGGCCTCCCTGCGCCGACAGCGCGCCCACCGGCGCCAGCACGCCGATCAGGAAGTAGGCGACGCCCACGCAGAGCAGGGCCTTGAGCGGGTTCCCCAGCTGGAGGCCTCCCTGGTGCAGCAACACGCCGTACACGCCCCACGAGAGGACCGCGCCGGCCACGAACAGGACCCAGCCCATACCTTTCCTCGCTTCTGCAGAAGAACTGATGGCAGCCATGAAGTTGGACGATTCTAACCCTAGACGCGTCGCGTCACGTCGGGCGGCAGGAACAGCTCGTTCGCCTTTTCGGGCGCGTTATCGACGGGCACTCCGGCATCCCACGCCGGGATCACGTGCTTGTTGTCCGGATACATCGCTTCCATGGGCGTCCACACCTTGTCGACCCGGTCGGTGAAGAGATCGCCGATGAGCAGATCCGTGACGGTCCCGCGCATCTCGGGATGCTCCCGCATGAAATTGCCGAAGCTGAAGCCGGCGTAGTACTCGCAGACCAGCCGACGCATGCGGTCGACCCCGACGTTGAAGTTCGCCGCCCACCTGCCGAGCTGGGCGCCCGAGGTGTCGCCGTGGTTCAGTCCTTCGACGATCGCGTCCGCCGCGAGCTCGCCCGACTTCAGCGCGAGGAGCACGCCCGACGAATACAGCGGATCGAGAAACCCCCACGCGTCGCCGACGAGGACCCAGCCGTCGCCCGACGCGCGGGTCGTCCGATAGGAGTAGTCCTTCGTCGCGAAATAGCCCGTCACCCGCGTGGCCCCTTCGATACGCTTTTTGACCGCGGGCGTCCGCTCGACTTCCTCGTTGAAGATGCTCTCGAAGTCCTTGCCGCGGTTCTTGAACAGGTAGTCGAACGGTCCGACGACCCCGACGCTGACGATGTTGTCGTGCTGGGGGATGTACCAGAACCAGCCCTGTTTGTCCGGGGTCTGGAGGACCATCGTGGCCCCTTCGTCGCGGCCGCTGTCGCGATACGCGCCTTCCCAGTAGGTCCAGACCGCGCCTTTGTTGAGGATCGGATCCCAGACGCGGAGGCGCAGCCGGTTGGCGATGAGGCCGTTTTGTCCGCTCGCGTCCACGACGACCTTCGCCCGTACGTCGCGGTCCTTCAGCTTCACGCCGACGGCGCGTTCGCCTTCGAAAATCACGTCCATCACGCGGACGCCTTCGTGCGCCGTCACGCCGTGCTCGCGGGCGTTCTCGAGGAGCATCTGGTCGAACTCGCTGCGGACGACCTGCCACGTCTGCGAGCACTCGTGCGGCTTGTTGTCCCAGAAGTAGAACGGGGCCGACTGCCTGCCGCTCGCGTTGACGAACTGCACGCTGTACTTCTTCACGAAGTGGCTCTTCTGCATCTTTTCGAGCATGTCGAGCCGCTTCAGGACCCAGTAGGTCTCCGGGATCAGCGATTCGCCGATGTGAAAGCGCGGAAAGGTCTCGCGCTCGAACAGTTCGACCTGGAGCCCCTGCTGCGCGAGCAGCGTGGACACCGTGGACCCTCCTGGGCCTCCACCAATCACGACAACGTCGATCATGAGAAACGCCGCGCGATATCGTCAGGGATTTCGGTTGATTTCATCGTCCCATCTGGCAGTTTGGCCACGCACGCGATCTTCAGGGTCCCGGTCGCCACGCGTTGGCCGTGCTCGGTCATCTGGCAGGTGTAGCTGATCGTCCGCTTCGAGATCTCGGTGACGCGGATCGTGACGTCGAATTCCTGCTCGAACTTGAGCGCGCGATGGAACTCACACGCCGCCGCGATGCGCGGCCAGCCGATTGGCGAATCCGCCTGATAGATGCTCAGTCCTGCCTCACGCCAGAGGGCGTGCTCCGCTTCTTCCATGTAGCGGAAGTACCAGCTGAAGTGGACGATACCGGCCGCGTCGGTCTCATAGAACTGGACGCGCCGTTTGATCTTATGCTCGCTTGGCAACGCGCTCGCCTCAGGCTCTCGGGGTTCTCGGGGTTCTCGCGATTCTCATGGTTCTCATGGTTCTCATGGTTCTGGTGGTTCGAACCCGCAGAACCCTGAGAACCCCGAGAACCCCGAGAACCCAGCTACGTGTACCGGATGTTGGTGTGTTCGGGCCGGAAGAACCGCGGGAGCAAAGAATCGACGCGCAGCAGGCCGTCGCGCGACAGCGCCACCGCGTCCGCGTCCGCCCGCGTGAGATAGCCGTCGTCGCGCAGCGACGCGAACGGCGCCGCGAATTCCCGGAGGATGTCCACCGCGTACTTCTCCGTGAAATACGCCGGCCGCAGCCGTCCGAGCTTCAGCTGCAGCACCAGCTCCCGACGCATCCGCTCGTCGTCTGTCGGACGATAGGCGCGGGCGAGCGGCAGCTCGCCGCGGTCGATCGCCTCGCTGTAGGCCTCCCACGTGTCCTTGTTCTGGATGTGGACGCCGTTGACGTGGCCGAACGAAGCCACGCCGAGGCCCGCCATGTCTGCGCCCTGCCAGAGGCGATCCCGATAGAGGAACTTCGTCTTCGCGGGATCCTTGACCGCGGTGTAGGCGCTGCCGATGGTGTACCCGGCGCGCTCGAGCGCGAGGAACGCTTCCGCGACCCAGCGGCGCTTGGTCGCCCAGTCCGCGAGCGAGCCCGTCATCTGGCCGGTCTTCTGGAGCAGGTCCTTGCTGATCGTGGTGTTGTAGGGCAGCTCCATCTGGTAGATGGTGACGCTGTCGGCATCGAGCGCGACGGTCTTCTCGATGCAGCGCTGCCAGTTCTCGTCGGTCTCGCCGAGCATGCCCGCGATGAGATCGATGTTGATCTGGGGAAACCCGAGCTTGCGGGCGAATTGGTACGCGGTCCCGATTTCCGGCGAGCGGTGCGCGCGGCCGTTGATCTCGAGGACGCGGTCGTCGAAGTTTTCGACGCCCAGGCTCAGGCGCGTGACGCCCATCCGGCGGATCGCGGCGAGCTTGGGCTCGGTCAGCGTGCCCGGCTCGCACTCGAAGGTGATCTCCTCCGCCTGATTCCACGGCGTCACGGCCGTGAGGCGCTTCACGAGCCCCTGCAACTGCTGCGTCGACAGGAAGGACGGCGTGCCGCCGCCGAAGTACACGAAGTTCAACGGCCGCCCGGCGATCGCGGGCTGCCGCGCGTACATCTCCCATTCCTTGCCGAGCACGTCGAGGTAGCGGCCGATCTCCTGCGCGTTCTTGTCGGTGTAGACGCGGAAGTAGCAGAAGTGGCAGCGCTTCCGGCAGAAGGGGATGTGGAGATACAGCCCGAGCGGCGTCGCGGGGTTCGAAGGCGCCCGCAAGGCCGGCTTCGCGTCGCGCTCGACGGCGTCGGCCGACCAGACTGAGAACGGCGGGTACGTCGCGACGAAGTAGCTGCCGACTTCGGGCTCTGCCAGCCCGGTAGGAGAACTATCTGCCATGGTATTCACCAACTATAGCAACTTGCCCCAACGACACGGGCCGACGGCTTTAGCACAAAGGCACCGAGACACGAAGGCGCGAAAACAAATTAGCTTATGCCTTCGTGACTTGTGACTTCGTGCTGAAGCCGTCGGCTCGTTTCAGCCGAAGCAGTACAACCGCCCGTCCTGCGCCCCGATCACCAGCCGTCCGCCGGCGATCGCGGGCGACGAGGTCAGCGCGTCGCCGGCCTCGTATTCCCATTTCTTCTCGCCCGTCTGCGCGTCGAGCGCGTAGAGCTTGCCGTCGCTCGAACCCACGAAGACGCGCCCTCCGGCAGTCGCGGGCGAGGAGTCGACCCGCGCGCGGGTCACCACCTTCCATGCGCCCTTGCCCGTCGCCGCGTCGATGGCGTGGATCGCCTTGTCGCGGCCGCCGATGAACACCCGGCCGCCGGCGAGCGCCGGCGACGAGTAATACGGAAACTCGCGGTCGGGATTCCGGTAGCGCCACACGATCTTCTTCGCGGTCAGGTCGATCGCGACGACCTCGTTGTTGAACGTCCCGAGATACGCGCGGGTGCCCTCGACCACCGCGGACGAGCCCGTGTTCGAGCCCAGCGGCACCTGGAACAGCACCATGCCGTCGGCGAGCCGCACCGCCCGGAACTGCTCGTCGCAGCCGCCGAAGTAGAGGATCCCGTTCACGACCGCGGGCGTGGCGTGCACCTGGCCGTCTGTCTTCAGCTTCCAGGCGAGCTTTCCCGTGCGCCGATCGAGGGCGTACAGATGCGTGTCGTACGAACCGATCAGCAGGCGCTCGCCCGCGATGACCGGCGACGACTTGACCTCGCTGCCGGTCTTGAACGTCCACGCGCGTGAGCCGTCCTTCCCGTTGACGGCGTGGACGACGCCCGACAGGTCGCCGATGTAGACGAGCCCGCCGCCGACGGCGGGAGAGGATTCGCCGATCAGGCTCCCCGTCGAGTACTTCCAGCGAAGCTTGCCGGTCTCGAGATCGATCGCGAGCAGGTCTCCGTTCCCCGCGCCGGCGTAGACGACGCCGTCCACGATCGCCGGGGACGACTCGAACGACTCTCCCCCTTCATAGGTCCACTTCAGCGACAGTGTTGCAGGGAGTTCGGTGGCGACGCCCGTCAAGCGCGGATTGCCCCTGAATTGGGGCCACGTTGCTGAACTGACCTGACGCGCCGACGGCTGAACCACGAAGGCCACTAAGACACAAAGACACAAAGCAAATCTTGTAGTCTTCGTGACTTTGTGAGCTTCGTGATGAAGCCGTGCGCCCGTGTTCCCGTTACTTCCCATCAATAGAGAGCGAGAAGAGCTGGTTGCGGTTGTTGATGAAGATCCGGCCGTGGGCCGGGACCGCCGTGGCGTAGACGGCGCTGCCCATGTTCATCTCGGCGAGGACCTTCTTCGTCTTCCCGGCCTGCAGGACGACGACGTCGCCGTCTTCGTCGCCGAGGTACAGGCGGCCGTCGACCAGGAGCGTCGAGCCCCACACCGCCGCGAAGACGTCGTGCGTCCAGTATTCCTGCCCCGTCTTGACGTCGATGCAGTGCAGGAACCCGCTGAAGTCCGGGATGTAGAGCAGGCCGTCGGCGATCGACGGCGTGGAGATCGAGCGCCGGATGACCTTGTGCCACACGAGGCCGCTCGTGGTGATGTCCCCGCGCTTGGTGGCGTCGATTCCGTAGAGATGGCCGGTGCCCTCGCCGTGCTCGGGGTCCTGCCCGTTGGCGATGTAGACCCTGTCCTCGAAGATGACCGGCGTGCCGATGACCTCGTTGCGCGTCTTCGGCCAGACCGCGTCCTTGGGGTTCGTGTCGAACTCCCAGAGCTTCTTGCCGGTGAGGACTTCGTAGCCGCGCACCCAGCCGTCCCCCTGCGCGCTGACGACCTGGTCCACGCCGCCGATCTTGCCGACCGACGGCGTCGACCACTGGCCGTGCAGGATACGGTCCTGGACCGAGTTGTCTTCCCACACCAGCTTGCCGGTGGTCTTGTTCAGCGCGATGAGCGCCGGGGCCTTGGGCGACGGGATGTGCACGTGGCTCTCGTCCTGGCCGTTCGACGTGCTGACGAACACGAGGTCGCCCCAGATGACCGGCGACGAGTTCGAGAGGTTGTGCGGATACGATCCGACTTCCTCCATCATGTCGAACGACCAGATCGCGTCGGCGTCGTGCGGACCGGTGAGCTTTTCGTCGGTGATCGGCCCTTGGTTGCCGTCCTTGAAGCCGTTGATGTCGAGGCACCAGACCACGCCGCGGTTGCTCGTGTAATAGAGCCTGTTGCCTTCGACGAGCGGCGAGCTCGCGACGCCCTGGTACGGCCAGTCGTTGGCGCGGCCGGAGGTGAGCTTCTCGTGCGTCTGCTGCCACAGGAATTCGCCGGTGTCTTCCTTGAACGCCATCAGGACGCCGCGATCGCCGGGCTGCTTGGGATCGCGCACGCCCTCGTTGTTGGTCCCGACAAAGACCATTCCGCCGGCGACCACCGGGTTCCCGTAGCTCTGCGAGCCGAGGTCGGCGACCCACTTCACGTTCTTCTTCGTCTTCACGTCCCAGTCGAGCGGCAGCCCCTTCATGTTCGAGACCATGTTCCGATCGGGCGTGCCGCCCCACATCGGCCAGTCGCCGCTGCCGGGATCGCTGGCGATGCCTGCCGCCTGAAGGCGGTCGCCGCGCGGAGCCGACAGGAGACCCGCCGCAACGGCCACGATGGTGAGCGCGAGCGATATCTTCTTCATTGATTTGAGCTGACTTTGATGTTGTCGACGTACGCGCCGAATTCGGCGTCGATGAAGAACCCCGGCGCACCCTTGTGGTTGCCGATCGGATCGATCTTCTCGATCGTCCACGCCGCCGGCTCGGGCTGTCCGACGGGCCACGCCTTGCCCTGCGCGCGGACCTTGCCGTCCGGCATGTTCTCGACCCGCAGCTTCAGGTGATACCAGGTATCGGCCTTCCACTCGAACGGCGCGACCGCCGACCGGTGCGTCTCCGCCTCCCACGGCTCGATCTTGATTTGCTGCGCGTTGCCGTAGATCACGAGCGAGTAGCGCTGCGCCGTGACGCCCAGGTCCGACATCTGCCGCCGCCTCGTCGTCCCGCGCACGTCCGCCTCGACGGTGTAGTTCGAGAGATCGACGGAGCCCACGAACCCGCGATAGCGCTTGAAGATCGTGTTGTCCGGCGCCTTGTAGAGCGCCTTCTGGCCGTCGATCGTCCCGACCGCCGTCTTCGCGGCGCCGACGATGATCCAGCCGGGAGGCACCGTGCCCTCCGCCATCGACTCGAACGTTTCGGTCCACGGCAGCGGACGGACCACGCGCGCGCGCGCCTCACCTGAGATCGCGCCGGCGGTCGCCTTGATGGCGCCGGCCTGTTCGAGGACGTCCCCGGCCGGCGTGAACGTGCCGTCGGGGGCGACGGTCCCCTTCAGCCCGGTGAGGGCCCAGGTGACGCCGGTCGCCGCGCCGATCTGGCGGCCCTGCTTATCGAACGTCTTCGCTTGCAGCTTGATCGCCTGTCCGGGCTTGAGCACCAGCTCGGTGGGCGAGACCTGCAGCCACGCCGGCTCCCCTTCGCCCGTGGACGCCGGCTCGTCGACCGCGAAGCCCGCCGGTTTCGTCGCCGTCTTCGCGCCGAAGGCGTAGACCCCGCCGGTGGACACGAAGAAGACGCGCCCGCGTGAAATCGCGGCCCCGCCGAAGATCGGTTCCGCCACGCCGGCCGACTGTCCCGCGTTGTCGTCCTTGCTCGGCGGCATCTCGACTTCGCTCAGGATCTGCGCGTGGTCCGCGAAGGGGCGGACGATGAAGAACTTCCCGCTCTCGGTGCCGACGTAGAGCTTGCCGTCGGCGAACACGAGCGGCGCCTTCTGGATCGTGCCGAGCGTCTGCGTCCACAGGTTCTTGCCCGTTTCCGAGTCGAAGGCCTTCAGGCGCGAGCCGTTCTCGATTTGATAAATGACCGCGCCGTTGACCACCGGGGACGAGAAGCCGAACTGGTCCCCCTTCTGCGCCCACTTGACCTTCGTGATGTCTCCCGTCTGGGAGCCGTCGATCGCGCCGATCATGCCGAGCTCGTTGACGTCGAGGTTTTCGTCGCCGTGCGAGACGATGACGTCGTTGCCGGCGACGACGACGCCCGTGTTGATGGCGCGCTTCGCGATGACCGTCCCCCAGACTTTCTCGCCGGTCTGCGGCTTCATCGCGTACACGCCGCCGTCGCCGCTGCCGCTGATGAGCAGCCGCAGGCCCTTGATCGTCGCGACGAGCGGCGCCGCGTAGTTCGTGTCGTACGGCCGTCCGCCGGGGCTGGCGATCCAGACGATGTCGCCGGTCCGCTTGTCGAGCGCGATGAAGCGGTGCTGGCGCGCCGCGCCCGAGCCCCAGCTCGAGATCGCCGCGCTGACGATGACCAGATCCCCGTCGACGAGCGGCGACGTCGTCCGGCCGCCGTGCGTGGTGAAGGCGGCGAATTCCTCGCCGACCGAGCGATCCCACAGCAGCTTGCCGTCCTTGTTCAGCGCGATGACGGTGGCGCCGACGCCCATGACATAGACGTTGCCGGTCTCGGGGTCGGCGGCGGGGGAGGCCCAGCCCACGCGGTGGGGCGGGACGTCGCTCTGGAAGACGTTGAACCGGTATTCCCAGATGAGCTGACCGGTGTCGGCATCGAGCGCCATGACGCGCTCCTGCATGGCCTCACCCAGCCCGGCCGGATTCTGCACGTAGACGCGGTTGCCCATGACGATCGGCGCGGAGCGCCCGCCGTACGGGGCCTTCCAGAGGAAGTTCCGGCCGTTCAGCGCCCATGTCTCGACCAGCCCCTTTTCGTCCGAGACCCCGTCGCGGTGCGGACCGCGCGCGTCGGGCCAGTCCCCCAGCGCCACACGCCTGCCCCGGGCGGCATCGAGCGGGCGGGCGCCCTGTGCGGAAATGAGCACGCCGAGCGCCAGCACGAGCGGCGCGAGCAGAATGAATCGTTTGAGCATGGGCTGCACTCGTTTACGCCATCTTACCGCACGGTGTTTCCGCCTTCCGCCTCAGGCCGGAAGGCTGTGACTGGCGGTGGGACGGGCGGTAGGCGCCCGCGGTGTCGCCGTCGTATCTCCGTTGCATAATGTTGCGCATGCTTCCGAACCGCTCCAGCTTGAACAGCCTGGCCGCCGCGCTGGCCTTGACCGCGATCCCGGCCTTGGGCTTCGCCCAGACCACTCCGACACCGCCTCAAGTCACGCTGCCGACGGTGACGGTGACCGCCCAGAAAGAACCGGCCGATCCGCAGCGGCTGCCGGTCAGCCTGACGCTCGTACCGCTGGATCCGCTGTGGAACGGCGGCATGACCACGATCGGCGACGCGTCGATGTACGCGCCGAACACCTACTTCACCGATTTCACCGCGCGGAAGCTGAGCAACCCGCGCTTCAGGGGCATCGGCTCGAGCCCGGCGAACCCCGCCATCACGACCAGCATCGACGGCGTGCCGCAGCTCAATACGAATTCCTCGAGCATCGAGCTTGTCGACGTGACCCAGGTGGAGCTCGTCCGCGGACCGCAAAGCGCCCTCTTCGGCCGCAATACGCTCGGCGGACTCGTGAACGTCAGCAGCGCGCGGCCGTCCTTGACCAGGTGGACCGGGTCCGCGGTCGTGCCGTTCGGGAACTTCAACGCCGTGGACGTGCGGGCGAACGCGTCCGGCCCGGTGGGCAAGAAGGCGGCCCTCGGATTCGCCATCGGCCACTCGCAGCGCGATGGGTTCACGAAGAATGACATCACCGGGCACGACCTGGACTTCCGCAACGGGACCTTCGGCAAGGCGCAGCTCCTGCTGACCCCCACCGCCACCTGGGAAGCCCGCTTCATTTACACGGGCGAGCGCGCGCGTGACGGCGACTACGCGCTGAACGATCTCGCGGCTCTGCGCGCCCGCCCGTTCCACTCGTCGCGCGATTTCGAAGGACACACCAACCGCGACGTGAATGCCACGACGTTCCTGGCGCGCCACGCCGGGCAGAAGGTCACGTTCGCGTCGACGACGGGCGTCGTCCGCTGGAAGACCGACGACCTGACCGACCTCGACTACTCGCCGCTGCCGCTGGCCACACGGAGCAACGCCGAGAAGGACACCCAGTTCACCCAGGAACTGCGGTTCGCCTCGGGCCCGGCCGGCGCCGTGAAGCTGTCGGACGCGGCGACGCTGAAGTGGCAGGGCGGCCTCTTCCTCTTCACGCAGAACTACGACCAGGACGCCGTCAACAATTTCTCGCCGTTCGTGCTGTCCCAGTTCATCCCGTTCGCGGTGAGCCAGCATTCGCCGCAGGCCGCGCTGGACGACACCGGTGTCGGCCTCTACGGACAGGGCACCATCGCTTTCAGGGATCGGGTGGACCTGATGCTCGGTGCGCGCGTCGACCGTGAGAACCGCAAAGCCGCGCTGAATACATTCTTTGCGCCGGCCATCGCGGCCCCGACCGTCGTCAACACTGAGAAGTCCTTCTCGAACGTGTCGCCGCAGGCGGCCATCTCGTACCACGCGAACCCGGACGCCATGGTGTATTTCTCCGTGACTGGCGGGTTCAAGGCCGGCGGCTTCAATCCGGCCTCGCCCGCCGGGAGCGAACCAAGAGCGCGTGGATGGGCCGCCGCGTGACGACCAACGTCTCCGTGTTCTCGATCGACTGGCGCGACCTCCAGCTCAATCTGCCGAACCCGCAAGTGTTGGGGCAGTTCTACATCTCGAATGTGGGCAAGGCGCGCAGCAGCGGCGCCGAGCTCGAGCTGAACGCCAGGGCGAAGGACGGCTGCTCGGTCTTCGCGACCCTTGGCGTCGCGCGCGCCCGGTTCGGCGCGGGCACGACCTCGAACGGCGCCGACGTCTCGGACAAGAAGATCCCGAACACGCCGGACTACACCGCCTCCCTGGGCACCGAGCTCTCGCACGCGATCTCGCCGGCGATCCACCTCTACGGCCGCGCCGAGGTGGTGTTCTACGGCGCGTTCAAGTACGACGACACGAACCTCGCGGGACAGGACGCGTACTCGCTCGCCAACTTCCGGTTCGGCGTGCGCGGCAGCCGGGTGTTCGTGGAATCGTGGCTGAGGAACGCATTCGACACGAAGTACATCCCGGTCGCGTTTGCGTACGGGCAGCTCGCGCCCTCGGGATTCATCGGCGAGAGCGGCCGTCCGCGGACGTTCGGTCTGACGGCGGGCGTCACGTTCTAAAGCCAAAAG
>Ga0209647_1002902_pt1 | contig 13639 bp, 14 predicted proteins | sample GraSoi_2013_60cm_FD_185827 | JGI IMG/M metagenome (GOLD analysis project Ga0209647, IMG submission 185827) | Grasslands soil microbial communities from the Angelo Coastal Reserve, California, USA - Sample 9_17_2013_60cm (SPAdes) (version 2) | ecosystem: Environmental > Terrestrial > Soil >... | reverse complement strand
GAAATCGAACGGCGTGCTGGCGACGAGGAAGCGCTCCGGCCAGGTGAAGCCCTCGAGCGCGATGCCGAGCGCCTCGCGTACGCGGCTCCTGCCGCCGTCGGCGCCGATCAGCCAGTCGGCGCGCAGCTTCTCGGCGCCGTTGACCGTCACCGTGACGCCATCGGCATCCTGATCCACCGCGGTCAGCTGTGCGCCGAATCGAATGTCATGCAGGCGCTCGGCCAGCACGTGGTTGAGCCGGTACTGCTCGCACTGCACGCGGAACGGATGCTGCGTGTCGTCGGCGAGCACGCCGAAGTCGAGCTCGGCGATCCAGCCGGCGCGGTCGCGGTATTGCACCTGGCGCGCGATGCGTCCCATCTCGATCAGCCGCGCAGTGGCGCCGAAGCGCGCGAGCAGGTCGAGCGTCGGCGGCTGGAAGGTGGAGGCGCGCAGGCTCTGCGGCAGCCGCGCCTCGGCCTCGAGCACCGTGACGGCGATGCCGGCGTCCGCGAGCACGTTGGCCGCGGCGAGCCCGACCGGCCCGGCGCCGGCAATGAGCACGCTCATGCTTTCGCAGGAAAGCTAATTGACAAAGCTAATTCTCGGAGCAGAGAATGGCCGCGTCAATGGCCCGGTCCCGGCGCAGAAGCACGCCCCCCGCCACGGTGTCGCGCACCGCGCTCCTGGTCGACGGCTCGGACGCCGAGTTCCGCGGGCTGATTCATGATTTGATCGCCTACGGCCACCGGCTCGACCATTGCCGCGACGCCTTCGCCACCCTGGTCGGCATGTCGGGCGCCCAGTACGAGATCCTGATGCTGGTGAGCCGCGCCCCGGGACTGCTCTCGGTCGGCGAAGTGGCGGCGCGCCTGCACCGTTCCGGCGCCTTCATCACCATCGAGGCGAACAAGCTGGTGGCGCGCGGCATCCTGGAAAAGGTCGCGGACCCCGGCGACGGCCGCCGCGTGCTGCTGCGCTCGAACGAGAAAAGCCGCGAGCTGCTCGAGCGTCTCGCGCCGTTCCAGCGGCGTGTGAACGACGTGCTGTTCGAGCGGCTCGACGCGCGGCGCTTCCGGCAGCTGCGGCTGCTCGCGCGCGACCTGGTCGCCTCGGGCGATCGCGCCGTAGCGATGCTGCAGTTCATGCTGCACGACGCCAAGGCTGCATGAGCGTCTCCTACTTCGTGCGCTACGACATCGAGCTCGCCGAGCGCGAGGCGTTCGTCGCGCATTACCGCCAGCACCACGTGCCGATCCTCGCGCGCTGGCCGGGAATGAGGCGCGTGATGCTGCACACGCCGCTCGAGTGGCAGGACCCGTTTGCGGTGAGCCGCGGCCGCTCGGTGCTCCTCGCGCAGCTCGAATTCGAATCGCTCGAATCGATGCAGGCCGCCTTCCGCTCGCCGGCGCGCGCCGAAGCGCGCGAGGATTTCGAGCGCTTTCCGCCGTTCGAAGGCAGCGTGATCCACCAGGCGATGGCGCAGGAAGAAGCGTTCCGCGCGCCATGGCTCGACGCCAACGAGGAGGGCGCCTGATGAAGTCCAAGCAGCATCTCGAGTTCGTCAAAGTCGATCTGAAGGCGGGCTGGGAGCCGCCGCCGAACTATCCGCCGGGCTTCTACCAGAAGATCCTGGCCTCCGATCTTGATGAAGTGAAAAAGACCGGCAGCCGCACGCGGCTCCTCAAGATCGAGCCGGGCGCATTTTCCACCGAGCCTTTCGTGCACGACCACTGGGAAGAAGTCTACGTGGTGCATGGAGATTTGATCGTGGGCAACGACGCGCAGGGCCGCGGCGGCGAGCAGTGCTTCGCGCCGACCTACGCCTGCCGTCCGCCGGGGGTGCACCATGGTCCTTTCACTTCGAAAGGCGGCTGCATCCTGCACGAAATCCACTATTACGAGACCTCCGGGAAGGAGGCAGGCCATGCTGAAAAGCGGAAGTGAGCATCTCGAGTCCCTGAAGGACGGGCGTGTGGTCTATATCGGCTCGGAGCGGGTCGACGACGTCACCACGCATCCGGCATTTCGCAACGGCGCCCGCTCGATGGCGGCGATCTACGACCTGAAGCGCACCGATCCTGCGTTCAGCTTCGCCGAGGGCAAGGAGCGCTACAGCGCCTATTTCCTGCGCGCCAAGACCAAAGACGATCTCGCGCAGCGAACCCGGCTGCACCGCGCGATCGCCGCGCTGAGCCATGGTCTGCTCGGGCGCTCGCCCGACCATGTCTCGAGCTTCGTCACCGGCATGGCGATGAACCCTGAGGTGTTTGGCAAATATTCGGAAAACCTGCAGCGCTACTACGAGCACATGCGGAGCCAAGACGTCTACAGCGTCTATGCCGTGCTGCCGCCGCAGGCGGCGCGCAATCCGGAGTTCTACCAGAAGCAGAACTTGCCGGTGCCCTCCCTGAGGGTGGTCCGCGAGGATGACGACGGCCTGGTGATCACCGGCATGAAGATGCTCGCCACCGGCGCGGTGTTCGCCAACGAGATCTGGATCGGCAACCTGCTGCCGCTCGCGCCGACGCAGCTCGCCGAATCGGTCACCTGCGCCATCGCGGTCAACACCCCGGGCGTCACGCTCTGGTCGAGGAAGTCCTTCGAGCGCGATGCCTCCTGCGAGTTCGAGAACCCCCTCACCTGGCGCTTCGACGAGACCGACTCGATGGTGATGTGCGAGAACGTGAAGGTGCCCTGGGAGCGCGTCTTCGTGCACCTGGACGCGATCCTCGCGCGCGAGATCTACATCAAGACGCCCGGGCACTGCTACGGCAACCACCAGTCGAACGTGCGCTTCCACGCGAAGATGAAGCTGATCGTCGGCCTGGCGAGCAAGATCGCGCACGCCTCCGGCGCCAACGAGGTGCCGGCGGTGCGCGAGGTGCTCGGCCGCTTCGCCGCGCTCGAGGCCGCGCTCGGCGGCATGATCGCCGGCCAGATCCAGGACGCCGAGGACTGGCCCGCAGGCTGGAAGACCTTCAACCGCCGCTACATGTACGCGGCGCTCAACTGGTGCACCGAGAGCCACTCTTCGATCATCGATGCGCTGCGCGAGCTGGTCGGCGGCGGCGTGTTCCAGATGCCGGCCGACGTGTCGGTCATGCACGATCCCAAGCTCAGGGAGCTGTTCGAGAAATACTGGCAGACGCCCCAGCTCGCCGCGCTCGAGCGCATGAAGCTCTACAAGCTGGTCTGGGATCTCATCGGCTCCGAGTTCGCCGGCCGGCACCTGCAGTACGAGAAGTTCTATGCCGGCGCCTCCTTCATCGTGCGCAACCACAGCTTCCGCGAGGCGCCGTGGCAGGAGTTCCACCGCGTGGTCGACGACCTGATGGCGACCTATGACATTCCGTCGCCCGCTGCGAAGCGCAAAGTCGCATGAGCTTTGAACAGCTGGTGATCGCAGGATGGACCGGCCGCGACGAAGCCGCCCTCAGGAAGCACATCAAGGAGCTCGAGACCATCGGGGTCAAGGCGCCGAAGACCACGCCGATTTTTTATCGCGTCTCCGCGAACCTCCTCACCCAGGCTGCCGAGATCCAGGTGTCCGGTCCCGACACCAGCGGCGAGGTGGAATTCGTGCTGCTGGCGAAGCCCGATGGCCTCTGGGTCACCGTCGGCTCGGACCACACCGACCGCAAGGCCGAGACCATCGGCGTCTCGCTCTCGAAGCAGCTTTGCTCGAAGCCGACCGCGAAAGACGCCTGGCGCTACGACGAAGTGAAGCCGCACTGGGAGAGGCTGGTGCTGCGCTCGTGGGCCGACGGCGAGCTCTACCAGGAAGGGCCGGTCACCGCGATGCGCTCGCCCGAAGATCTCATGGGCCGCCAGCCGCTGAAGACCGGATGGGCGATGTTCTGCGGCACGCTCGCCGCGAAGGGCGGCATCCGCCCGGCGAAAGTCTTCCGCATGGAGCTCGAGGATCCGGTGCGCAAGAAGAAGCTCGCGCACGAATACCGCATCGACGTCCTGCCGGTCGAAGGCTGAATCGACGTCCGAAGACGTCGCCTAGCAGTTTTCTTATCGAAGTGTCAGGTGTGTCTAATCACGTCAGGCACTTGCACCAATCACGCCGTATATCAAGCGCCGCATCGCGCTAAACAGTTGTTTCTATGAAGTTGGCGTCATTACCGAAGCGTGTTATACGGCAGACGTTCTGATTATTGGACGATAGTTTGCCGATGCGCCGACGCTGGTACTGGAAGATGTACTTCATACTGATGGCGGCGCTTACAGTCGGCGGCGTGGGCTTGTCGTTCTACCATTGGAACGAAACCGCATCGCTTGACCGACTCGCGGAGTGGGCCTCCCTACCGCTATACATAGTGCAATTGGTGGGACTGTTCGGGTTTATTTATTGGCGGCGCATCGGTTCATCGTTGCTATGGAAGCTCGTGTTTGGAGCAACAGTCCTAGAGCTCGTTTGGGCCGCATACCAGATGGCGGTGGAGACAAGCCCGCTATTTAGCGACGATTTGTCGTTCTTCTTGGCGATGGCCGTTGGAGGCATAGTGTTGCTCCTGCCGCTTCTGGTTGCCCTTTACATCTACGCGTTCCGATCACGGGTGCTATGGGTCCAGGCAACCTAACCTGTAGCTGCTGCGGACGGGCCGCGAGCTGCTGGCCACACTCAAACTACGGCGCTGCGGCCCGCCGCAGAGCACGACGTTAGAGAGCATCAATGACCGCCACTCACTATTCCGCCGGCGAGGACACCGCCGGTCGGTATTGCCCGCGGTGCTGGTCATCCGCATGTGCACATCTCGAATAACGCGAAAAATCAATGCTGCACCACATTAGAGTCACACTTCGCTCAGCGGCCCTCGCGTTGCTGTCGCTCGTGCCACCGCTGGCCGGTGCGCAAACCTCAGCCGGCACGAATTTGCCGCCGAAGTCGCTTCTCGTGACGGGCTCCTCGACGGTATATCCGCTGATGACGGATATCGTCCGGCGCTTCGAAGGGCTGAATCCACGCGTATCGATCGATGTTCGTTCGGGCGGCTCCGCGAAGGGTATAGCCGACCTGCGTGGCGGGGTGTCTGACATCGCAATGGTGTCTCGGCAATTAGCCGATAACGAGCGGGATCTATTTGCGTTTCCGTTGTGCCGGGATGGCGCGGCAATTGTCGTCCACCGCAGCAACCCGCTGACGGGGTTGAGCAGCCACCAGCTATCGGAGCTTCTCACCGGGCACCTGACCGATTGGAAACAACTCGGCGCGCGTCCCGGCGCGATCAAGGTGGCATGGCGCAAGGAAGGTCAGGCCATCCCTGAGCTTATTCTGCAGCACCTCAAGCTTAGGCCCGAGCAGATACGCAGCCACACTACAATTTTCGAAAATGCAGACGCCATTGGGTTCGTCGCGAACGATCGCAACGCGATCACTGTGGCAGCACTGGGGGTCGCTGAGCGCAGCGTTAAGTCCGGTGTTGCAATCAAGCTGCTCGCATACCAGGGCATACTCGCTTCGACCCGCGCGGTTCGCGATCACAGCTATTCGCTGTCGCGCCCGCTCATTTTGGTGACACGAAGCCCACCGACAGGTCTGCAGAAGCGACTGGTCGGCTATGCCGCTTCAGGAGCGGTGAACGATCTGCACGAGAAGCACGGCTTCGTTCCGTATGAGGAATGACGCGTACCGCTGTATTTGAAAAAACAAGAGCGTTCAATAGCAGCGTGAAAGCGGCGAGCGCGATTGCGGCCTTGTCGATCCTCGTCGCCGCAGGCCCGGCGCTCGCGCAGCCCGCTTACCCCGAGCAGACGGTACGCATCCTCGTCGGTTTCTCGCCGGGAGTGGCGCCCGACGTGACTTCGCGCCTGCTCGCGGAGCGGCTCGCCAGTACCTGGGGCAAAGCCGTGGTGGTGGAGAACGTGACCGGCGCCGGAGGCAACATTGCGACCGACCGCGTCGCCAAGGCGGCGCCCACCGGCTACACGCTCGGCATGATCGGCAATGGCTCGCTGGTGTTCAGCCCGAGCCTGTACGAGAAGTTGAGCTTCGATCCGCTGAAGGACTTCGCGCCGATTACGCGCGTCTTCGTCGCCGCGAACGTGCTGGTGATACCCGCCGAGGTGCCGGCGAAGACGCTGCCCGAGCTGGTCGCGCTGCTGCGCGCGCAGCCCGGCACCTATGCGCACGCCGGCGTGGGTACGTCCCAACATCTGGCCGCCGAGCTGTTCAAGTCCATGGCGGGCGTCGACATCCGGCCGGTCGCGTACCGCGGCACCACGGCGATGCTGCCCGATCTGCTCGCCGGACGCGTCACGCTCGCGTTCGGCAATGTCTCGAACGTGCTGCCGCCGGTGCGCGAGGGGCGCCTCCGCGCCTTCGCCGTGACCTCCGTCAAGCGCTCCGCGGCCGCGCCCGATCTGCCGACGATGATCGAGGCCGGCTATGCCGACTTCGAGGCCGTGCCGTGGTTCGGCCTGATGGCGCCGGCGGGCACGCCGCCGGCGATCATCGAGCGGTTGAACCGCGAGACGGTGAAGATCCTGGCGCAGCCCGAGGTGCGCAAGAAGCTGAACGACCTCGGCCTCGACGTCATCCCCGGCACGCCGGCGGAGTTCGCGAGCGCGATCGAGCGCGAGATGCCACGCTGGGCCGGCGTCATCAAGCAGCTCGGCATCAAGGCGACCGAGTGAACGAAATCCTCTACCCGGTCGTCGCGCTCGCCGCGCTGACGTTCCTGGTGCTGCTCCTTATCCCCGCCGCGCGCTTCAGGGCAGCAGCGCGCGGGCGGGTGAAGGCCGCGGATTTCCGATATGGCGAATCCAGCAATATGCCAGGCGATGTCTCGCTGCCCAACCGCAACATGATGAACCTGCTCGAGCTGCCGATGTTGTTCTACATCGTCTGCCTCGCGTTCTACGTCACGGCAACGGTCGACGCGCGGGCGGTGTATCTCGCTTGGGCCTATGTCGCGCTGCGCGCGCTGCACAGCGCGATTCATCTCACCTACAGCAATGTGTTCCATCGGCTGAGCGCTGGCGCTCAGTGCTTCATAACCAGCGCTAGCGCGGCGAGCACCAGCGCCGCGCCGGCGAGCATGGTGAGCGTCACCGCTTCGCCGAGCAGCAGCCAGCCCCAGAAGATGCCGAGCGCCGGCACCGCGAGCCCGACCGAGAGCGTGCGCGTCGGGCCGATGTCGCGCACCAGCGTGAAGAACGGAAGATAGGCGAGCCCGCTGCACAGCGCGCCGAGCGCGACCATCGCGGCGGTGGCCTGCGGCGTCCACGCCACGAGCGGCGGCGCCTCGAGCCATGCCGGCGAAAGGATCAGCGCGGCGAACACGGTCGAGCCGGCGGCGAGGCTGATCGGCGGCACGCGGCCTGTGCGCTGCCGGATGACGACGCCGGCCCAGCCCCAGAACGCCGCGCCGGCCATGCCGGCAAGCGCTGCGGCGAGCGTGCGCACGGTCGGCTCGACCGGGCCGAGATTCACTATGAGCGCGACTCCGGCGATGCCGAGGACGAAGCCCGCGATGCGCCGCGCGCCGAGCGGCTCCTTCAGCACCGGCGCTGCAATCACGCCGCTCCAGAGCGGCACCATGCCGTTCATCACCGCGAGGTAGCTCGCCGGCAGCGTGGTCGCCGCCCAGGCGAAGCAGACGAAGGGCGCCACGTTGTTCACCAGCGTGACGGCGAGCTGGTCGCGCCAGTGCAGGCGCAGGCCGAGCGTCTCGCGCGTCACCAGGATCACCCACGGCACGAGGAACACCGCGGCGAAGAAGGCGCGCGATTCCGCAACCATGGCGGTGCCGAACACCGGCACCGAGAGGCGCATGAAGATGTACTGCAGCGACCACAGGGTGGCGAGCAGCAGCCACCGGGCCCCAGCGGAGCTGGTCACCCTTTAGAGGTAGACCCGCTTCATCGCGTCCTCGGGGTAGCGCGTGCCGGCGCCGGCGCCGACCGGGGCGATCTCCGAGATGCGCTTCATGTCCTGCGCCGAGAGCCTGACCTCGAGCGCGTCCAGGTTCTCGTCGACGCGCTGCTTGCGCTTGGTGCCGGGGATCGGCACGATGTCCTTGCCCTGCGCGAGCAGCCACGCGAGCACCAGCTGCGCCGGCGTGCACTTCTTCTCCACCGAGATCTCCTCGAGGCGCTTGACGATCTTGACGTTGCGCTCGAGATTCTCGCCCTGGAAGCGCGGATGCGCGAGGCGCCGGTCGCCGTCGGGCAGGTCGGCCTTGCCCTTGACCGAGCCGGTGAGCATGCTGCGCCCGAGCGGCGCATAGGCGACGAACGAGATGCCGAGCTCCCGCGTCGTGACGAGCGTTTCTTCCCCTTCTCGCCGGTACATCAGGGAATACTCGTTCTGCACCGCGGCGATCGGATGGATCTTGTTCGCGCGGCGGATGGTCTCCGGGCTCGCCTCCGAAAGCCCGATCGCGCGCACCTTGCCCGCTTCGACCAGCCGCTTCATCGCGCCGACGGTCTCTTCGATCGGCACGTTCGGATCGACCCGGTGCTGGTAGTAGAGGTCGATCACCTCGATGCCGATGCGCTTGAGGCTCGCCTCGCACGCGCGCAGCACGTACGCGGGCGTGCCGTCGACGCCCTGTTTGCCGTCGGCGGCCTTGGTCTGCCCGAACTTGGTGGCGACGACCACGCCGTCGCGTAGCCCGCCGCCTTTCCCCTTTAGGGCACGGCCCAGCAGCTCCTCGTTATGGCCCCAGCCGTACATGTCGGCCGAGTCGAGAAGATTGATGCCCTTGTCCAGCGCGTAATGGATGACGCGGACCGACTCCTCGTCGTTGGCGTTGCCGTAGATGCCCGACATCGACATCAGGCCCAGGCCGATCGCCGAAACCTTGATGCCGCTCTTGCCGAGGCTGCGCATTTCCATGGACGTTCCTTATTTACCGATGTTCAAAACAGGTCGAAGTACTCGCGCTGCTCCCAGTCGCTCACTTCGAGGTTGAAGCGGGCGAGCTCGGCTTCCTTGATGCGGCAATAGTAATCGACGAAGGTTTCGCCGATGCCCGCGCGCAGCGCCTTGTCCTTGCGCAGCGCCGCGAGCGCCTCGCCGAGCGTGCCCGGCAGCAGCGCCGCCTTTGCCTCGTACGGCGTGTCTGCGGAAGCGGGCAGCGCCGGGCGTGTCGCCATGCCGTCGAGGCCGGAGTAGATTTGGGATGCGAAATAGAGATAGGGATTCGCCGCCGGCTCGCCGATGCGATTTTCGATGCGCGTCGCGGGATTGCCCGGCCCGCCGATCACGCGCAGCAGCGCACCGCGATTCTCCTTGCCCCAGACGATGCGGTCGGGCGCGAGCGAGTACGGGCGGTAGCGCTTGTAGCCGTTGATCGTCGGCGTGCTGAAGGCGCACGCGCCGCTGGCGTGGGCGAGCAGGCCGGCGAGATAGTGCTTGCCGATCTCCGAGAGGTCCTCCTTGTCGGAGGCGAAGGCGTTGCGTCCACTCTTGGCGAGCGACTGGTGCAGGTGCCAGCCGCTCGACATCACGTTGGGCAGCTTTGGCCGGCACATGAAGGTCGCGTGATAGCCATGGCGCCGCGCGATCTGCTTCACCGCGCTCCTCAGGAGCACCATCGCATCGGCCGCGGCGAGGCCGGCGAGCGGCGCGAGCGTGAACTCGAACTGGCTCGGGCCGAACTCGACCTCGAACGAGCGCAGCGGCAACTGCAGCTGCTCGAGCCCGGCGCGCAGCAGCTGCACCACCGGATCGATCTGGTCGTAGCGCTGCTCGGTGAGGTACTGGTACCCGGTGGTGAGGAGCTCGACCTCCGGCGGCGTGCCCGGCTGGCCGGCGTCGCTCGGCCGCAGGTGCTCATCGGCGATGCGAAAGACGTGGAATTCCACCTCCAGCCCGGCGATGAACTCGTGCTCGCCCAGCTTGCCGAGCGCTTTGCGCAGCACGTTGCGCGAATCGAACGGCACCGCGCCGCCATCCTGCAGCCGCAGGTCGCACAGCATCCAGCCGGTATCCGGCGCCCAGGGCAGGATGCGGAAGGTGGACTGGTCCGGCATCATCAGGATGTCCGCCGCGCCTTGCAGCTCCGGCATGCCGACACCGCCACCGGGCGTGAACGCCGGAAACACCGTCTTGTGCGCGGTGTCCTTCAGGAGCAGCGTGCTGGTCACCGTCACGCCGCGCTCGAGCGCGCCGCGCACTTCGGCTGCGGCCAGGGTCTTGCCGCGCAGCACGCCGTGCTGGTCGGCGAACGAGAAGCGCACGCACTTGAGCTGGTGCGCCTCGATTTCCTTGAGGATGTTCACGCCGCCCAGGCAGATTGCCTGCGCCGCTTCTGATCCGCGTCCTGCCAGTACTGATCCATGCCGTCGCTCGGCCCGATGCCGTCGATTGCCGGCGGGCCGCGCAGCTCCATCGCCTTTGTTTCCTCCAGGACCATCATGGGACGCTCGCCGGCTTCGCTCTTGCGGATGGCATCGGTGAGGAGGCGCCGGTACAGCACGATGCCCTTGTCGGTGCTGCCGAGGTTCTCGCGCGTGCGATCGGCGATCAGGCCCTGCGACTCGCAGGCCCACTGGTCGTGGATGTTGATGTCGAAGCCCATGCCGGTGAAGGTCTTGCTCTGCTGCTCCGCGACGTCGAAGCCCCAGCCATTGTTTCTTCCAAAAACAGGCTTGTAATCCGGCGCGGGATAAGTCTTCAGGCGCTGGTTGCGCATCGTGTCTTTGTCGACCGGCGCGCCGAAGCTGGTGAAGATCGAATACCAGTAGCAGCCGGTGTCGTCGACCGGCACATGCCACTGCGAGATCGTCATCTCCGCGTTCATCGGAATCACGAACGCCTGCGGGAACAGGATGTTCGTCACGCGGATGTGCGTCTGCGTCTCGCTCAGCTTGCGCAGGGTCTGCAGCCGCATGCCGTAATCGGTGCGCTCGACGCGGATCTCCGGACGGTCGAACTCGCGCAGCACCTTGGAAATGGGGATCTGCGCATCGGCGGGCAGGCCGCGGAACTGGCGGCCGTAGCTCGCCGCGGGATCCTCGTCCTCGAAGAACTTGTGCAGCCACGAGGCGTGCGCCGGATCGATGCCCACCTCGAGCGCCTGCAGCCAGTTGCAGTCCCAGTAGCCCTTGAACGCGAACGTGTACTCGCTCGGCGCGACGAAGGCATCGAAGTGCGGGAACGCAGGCGCCTCACCCTCGCCGAGGTAGGCGAACAGGATCCCGCTTCTTTCCTGCACCGGATAGGCCCGCAGCCGGATGTGCTCGCACAGGCGGCTCCCCTCGGGCTCCGCCGGCGTCTGCAGGCATTTCCCGGTGACGTCGAACAGCCAGCCATGGAACGAGCAGCGCAGGCCGCCGTCCTCCAGCCGTCCGTAGGCAAGGTCGGCGCCGCGGTGCGCGCACTGGCGCTCGATCAGCCCGTACCGGTTTTTTTCTTTGAATAAGACCAGGTTCTCGCCGAGAACGCGCACCGGCTTCACCGGCCGCGGGCCCGTCATCTCGTCGACCAGCGCCACCGGCTGCCAGTAGCGGCGTAGCAGCTTGCCGCACGGCGTGCCGGGCGCGATGCGCGTCATCAGTTCATTCTGCTCGGCGCTGATCATGCGAGGCGATCTTATACTAGCGATATGAAGCGCGACGCCCCTGCAGCTCAAGCTGAATTCGACCTCGGCGGCGTGCGCTGGCCACGCCCTTTCCGCATCCGGCGCCTGGGGCACTTCGGGGTGAATGTCGCCGATCCCGAAGCCAGCCGCGATTTCTATTGCCGCCTGCTCGGCTTTCGCATCTCCGACCCGCTCGACTTCACGCACCGGCTGCCCGAGGACAAGCGCGGCAGCGTCGGGCCGACGCTCGGCTACTTCGCGCGCCATGGCACCGATCACCATTCGTTCGTCTTCTTTCCGCGGGGTGCGTACGCGACGGTGAACGCCTGGGCGAGCAAGCCGCAGGGCACGGTGAACCAGATCACCTGGCAGGTCGGCTCGCTGCAGGAAATCTCGGATGCCTTCGACTGGTTCACCAAGCGCGGCAAGCCGATCCGCCGCGCCGGCCGCGACCTGCCGGGATCGAACTGGCACTTCTATCCGCCCGATCCCGAAGGCCACACCAACGAGCTCTACTACGGCATCGAGCAGGTCGGCTGGGACGGCTACTCGAAGCCGCGCGAGATGTACGGCGTGCGCTATGCGAAGCCGCCGCAGCTACCGCACAAGTCCGAGCTGGCGGAAGTGCTCGACGCAACCGCGCAGGGCATCCCGATCGAGAAGGGATTGCGCGCGAGCGAGGTCGGCGAGGAGAAGTACGACGTCGGCGGCATCCTGCTCGCGCGCCCCTTCAAGATCGTGCGCCACGGTCCGGTGCGACTTTTTGTCGAGGACATGGAGCGCATGCTCGGCTTCTATCGCGACGACTTGGGCTTCACCGTCACCGAGGAAGTCGAATACAAGGGGCATCGCTGCGTCTTCCTGCGCGCCAATACCGAGCACCACTGCATGGCGCTCTATCCGATCGCGCTGCGCGAGGAGCTGGGGCTGAGCGCGCACACCACGCTGATGTCCTTCGGCCTGCAGGTCGGCAGCTATCGACAGCTGAAGGACGCGGTCGCGTTCCTGAAAGGCGAGGGCGTGCAGATCAAAGTCCTGCCGCCCGAGCTTTTCCCCGGCATCGACTACTGCGCCTTCGCCATCGATCGCGACGGCTTCGCCTTCCAGCTCTACTACTACATGGAGCAGGTCGGCTGGGACGGCAAGCCGCGGCCCGCCGCGCTTCGCGCCAAGGTGGACAACTCCCGCTGGCCGGAATCGGTCGCGGGTCAGAGCGACAGCTTCCTCGGCGAACCCTTCTTCGGACCGCTGGGCTGAACGCCGGAAGACTTAGGCTTGCAGCTTGGGAAGCTGCATGCGAGGGTTCTTTCCAACCACCGCTAACGCTGCGGATTCTAAGGCCCTACAAGGTCTCCACGCTGCACGTCGACCTCTGCGGCGGGCGCAGGATTGTCACAACCCATCCCACTTTCGGCCAGGAGCGGACATTCGATTGTCCGACCGTTCGCGGTCGCTATCGCTATGATGCCTCAGTCGAACTGCCCGCGAGGGCACCTTTCAGCGCCGCTTCGAATTCGCCGGCTGTAGCAAAGCGCCGCGTCGGCTCCTTGGCAAGTGCCCTCATCACTACAGCGTCAAGGGCCGGTGCGATGTTTGTCATGGCGTGGACGTCATTTTTTCGCTCGCCGGCATTTCGTCTGGAAGCAATCGCGCTGTCAGGACATTCCTCGGGTTAGCCGATTATTGCTTTGGGTTCCAGGTACTCCTGCAGCCCGAAGATCCCGCCTTCCCGACCGATCCCCGATTGTTTGAACCCACCGAAGGGAGCAAACGGATCGTGACTTAATGTGTTGATCAGGACGCGGCCGGCGGCGAGTTTGCGCGCCACACGGGTGGCCCTTTCCGGGTCCGCCGAGCTTACGTAGGCGATGAGGCCGAATTCGGTGTCATTGGCGATTTCAATGGCCTCGGCTTCCGTCTTGTACGTCAGTATCGACAGGACCGGTCCGAAGATTTCTTCCTTCGCGATACGCATCTCGCGGATGACGTTGGCAAACACGGTGGGCTTGATGAAATTCCCACCTTCAAGTCCCTGGGGATGACCTTCCCCGCCGATGACGAGCTCCGCACCTTCCTCGATCCCGGACTTGATGTACTCCTGCACGCGCTTGTACTGCTTT
>Ga0209647_1002900_pt1 | contig 13641 bp, 17 predicted proteins | sample GraSoi_2013_60cm_FD_185827 | JGI IMG/M metagenome (GOLD analysis project Ga0209647, IMG submission 185827) | Grasslands soil microbial communities from the Angelo Coastal Reserve, California, USA - Sample 9_17_2013_60cm (SPAdes) (version 2) | ecosystem: Environmental > Terrestrial > Soil >... | reverse complement strand
TGGTGCGGGTGTTAGCCAGCCAGTCGCGTGATGCCTGGATGGTATCGTTCGCCATTTGATGCCTTCACCGCGTACAGCAGTTAGCCGCGCCCCTCTCACCCGAGCGCTCAGCTTGAATCGGCGGACAGGGCACCGAGCCATAGGAACAGAACACACAGCAATCGCCCGGTTTTGGCCGCAGCTTCGCGCCGCAGCCGCTGCATTCGTAAAAGAACTGGCAGGCATCGGTCGGCATGCTTTCCGTTTTTGCCGTGCCGCAATGCGGGCAAGTGATGAGGGATTCAAGGATCATGGCGTTTCCCTAAAGCATGTAGCCGATGTCGGAGGCCCCGGTGGGATAGGCGAAGATTGTCGATTTCAGATCATCGATGGTGAGGTCGTGGCGGATCGCTAAGCCAAAAAGGTTGATCACCTCGTCGGCATGCGGCCCGACGAGATGCGCTCCCAGAATCCGGCCGCTGTCCTCTTCGATGAGCGTTTTGTATCCATACACGGACTCGCCGACGCGACGGGCGGTATACCAATCGGGCACCTCGGCGGAATTGACGCGCAGCTTGCGTGCCTGCTTGCGCGCTGCGGCCTCGGAAAGTCCCACGGCGGAGATGGGCGGCAGCGTGAAGGCGACGCTCGGCACGCCGCGATAATCCGGCCGGTGGCAGTTGCCTTCCAGAATATTGGCGGCGACGATCTTAGCGTCATGGCTCGATACCGGTGTAAGCGGTGGCCCCCTGGCCGCCGCATCCCCTGCCGCATAGACAATCGGGTTGGAGACGCTTTGCAGAAAATCGTTGAGCTGGAGCCGTCCGTCGTCGACGACAATATTGGCGGCGGACAAATCAAGCTCCGCGATGTCCGGCACGCGGCCGGCGGCATGCACCACAACATCGGCGGCAATCACTCCTTCGCCTTCCGGAGTCTGCATGTGAACGCGGTATTCACTCCCCGTGTGCTCGATTGCCGTGACGGTGTTTCCGGTGCGCACATCGATGCCAATCTCGCGAAACTTCTCCATCAGCCAGCCGACCAAATCCGGGTCGAACTGCGGGAGCATCCGCTCGGCACGCTGGAGCACGATGACCTTTCTGCCCGCGCGCGCCGCGATGTGCGAGAATTCAGAGGCGATATAGCCGCCGCCCACCATCACAATGCGCTCGGGCAGATGCTCAAGCTCCATGAAGGCATCGCTCGTGACCAAGTGCTCTGCGCCGGGAAAATGGAGCGGCACGGGTCGTGCGCCGCTTGCTATCAGGATGTGACCTCCTTGGAGAACACGGCTATCAACCGCCACGCGATCGGGGCCAGTGAAGCGGGCCAAGCCGTGATAGGCGGTGATGCCCTGCTTGGCGAAACTTTCCTCCAGTTCGCTCGGGATCGGATCGGTGAACGTCCGCTTGAAGGCGATCAGCGCTTTCCAATCGATATGCAGCTCTCCTGCCACGCCGCGCTTGTGCATCCGCCGTGCAAAATCGACCGCCTCGGCCCCGCTGACCAGCATCTTCTTAGGATCGCAGCCGCGGAGGGCGCAGGTCCCGCCGAACGGACGATGATCGATGACCGCGACCGAGCGCCCCGCGCGGCGGACACGTCCCGCCGCCGTCTGCGCGGCGGTGCCCGTGCCAATTACGATGAGGTCATAGACGTCCATGCCTTATCTCGGGCGCAGACGTACGCGGTAAAGGCCGAGGACCACGAGTGCGACACAAAGAATTAGCGCTGGGATCAGCACGTAATCGGCCTTGGCCATCCAAGCGGCCAGTCCCACTGCCCCGAACGCGATTGTCAGCAGCGGCGTGGCGCAGCACACGGCCGCAACCACCGCACCGACGATGCCGGTAGTAATGAGGGTGCGGTCACGCATGGCGTTCAGCTTTTGGGCGCGGATGGATAGCCCGCGTTCGCGGTGGCAGTCGTCAGCGCCTTCACGTTGGTCTTGACGTCGTCATAAGTCACGATGGCCGTCTTGTCCTCGTAAGAGACGACGGCCTTAGCGACACCCGGCACCGCTTCGAGGCTGGCCTTCACGGTGTGCGGGCAGGCCGCGCAATACATGTTCCTGACCTCGAGGGTGACGGTTTTTTCGCCGGCGAAGGCCGTAGGCGAGGCGAGCAAGCCCATTCCAAGAACAAGAGCGGTGAGCGATCTGGTCATGAGGTTTCTCCGTTCATGATGTGAGAAGGACAGGTGCGAGGAAGTCGAAGGCGAGCGCGGCCATCACGAGCGCCGTCGCGACGATCAGCCCGATCCTCACGAGCCGGTTCGGGAGCGGTTTTGCGCACGCCTCGCCACCGGTACAGTCCGCTTGCGACGAACGAAAGACGAGCCAGTAGCCGTAGCCGAGGAAAGCAAGCGTGGCAGCGACAATGTAGGAGTGGTAGGGCGCAAGCTGCGTTAGGTTGCCGATCCACGCTCCCGTGACGCCGAGACTGAACAGGACAAGCGGCAGGATGCAGCATGACGAGGCCGCGAGGGCGCCAAGCAGGCTGCCTACGGCCATCAAGCGTTGTCCACGCCGCGCGTCAAACGGCGAATGATCGTCCTTGATGGTCATGGGTTCATGATGCATCCTGTAGCGACTACAGGATCAAGGGGCTTTTTCATGCGCGCCATCACGGCTTCGCGAGTGGAAAATGTGGCGATCGGCGAGTTGTCCCGGCGGACCGGCGTGAACATCGAGACGATCCGCTACTACGAGCGGATCAAGATGCTGCCCACGCCGCCGCGCACCGCAAGCGGCCGTCGCATTTATGGCGCGACCGACCTTCGCATCCTGGCTTTCATTCGGCGCGCGCGTGAGCTGGGCTTTTCGCTCGATGAAATCCGCGCCCTGCTCCGGCTCGGGGGACCCGAAAAGGCCTCATGTCGCGAGGTCCGCGAAATTGCCGCGCATCATCTCGAAGGCATTCGGGCCAAGCTCGGCGACTTGAGAAAACTCGAACGCTTGCTGGCAAAGACGGTGGCCCGGTGCTCGGGCAGGACGGCACCGGATTGCCCCGTATTGGATATTCTCGATGTCCAGCGGCCCAATGCTGGGCTACCTAACTAACTCACCGGGCGCCGATGCTCGCGCTTGGCGAATGATCCATGGCGTCCTCCCTTTTTCCGAGGCGCGGTGTTTGCAGGCCCGTTATTTCCTCAGCGTGGATGCCCGTCGGGCCCGCTCGGTGATCCTGTGCCGGCGGCGATCTTGTTGTCCTTGATCACCCTGGCCCAGCGTGCAATGTCGCCTTCGATACTCACCGATCACCCAATTGTCTTTTGCCTGGCTCGTGGCTAGCCGCAGAGCTGAACGGAGTGCATGTGACCGCGGTGACGGGAGAAATCGATGACGAGCAATTTTCTGTCAGGAAATGGCGGGTATTTTGCAGCGATTAGGATTTTGTCGACCCAATATCTTCCGTTCATCTACGTTTCCTCTCGCGTGAAGGTCCCGAAAAGGACCGATCACTGGTACCGATGTTAGAAGAGAGAGGGGGTGTGTGTGTCTCCACTAGCCGGATTCCGGCTTGCATCTGCGATTTTGGCGCCCAGTCGGCCAGCACGTGCATTGGCGTGCGATCAAATGGTCGAGCGAGAGCGCGCCAGGGCCCCGCGCGATCACCAGAAGAAAGCAAGTGGCCCACACTCCATGGGTCGGCCAAGCGCCGGGATAGACGAAGATCTCGATCACCGCCGCCATAAACAGCAGCGCCAACGCCGAAATTCGTGCCGCGAGCCCGATGACAAGCAGGATCGGGAAGAAATGCTCGGCAAAAGCCGACATGTAAGCGGCGATCGTCGGATCGATCAGCGGAAGCTGATATTCATTCTGGAAGAGCACGATAGCGCTGGGCTTGAGGTGCCAGCCCGCAACCTTTGTCTCACCGGACTGCCAGAACACCGCAGCCGGGAAAACGCGAGCCGCAAGCGCGATGAACCAATAGGGAATGCAATCCATCGCGCCGATCACCCGTTGAATGATCCCCACCAGACCAGGTCCGGAGTGCGTCGCAGCGGGCAAACTATTGGTCATGGCAGCCCGTACTTCTCCGGCTCCGGAAGGAGGATGTCTCGCACGAGGCCCGAGCCGATGAGCCCCGCGAGGTTGCCGATGAGATCGAAATTCGAATTGTCGGCAAACGCGGCCTCGGTCGCCTCGTCAAGCGGCCGGCCTCCTGCAAGCGCGAGCAGGAATGCGGCACCACCCGGCAGCAGCATGCGGACTAACACGTCGAGATACGGGCGGACCACGAGCGCGTCCTCGCCGCGCCAGTTCTCAACGGGCGCAAGCTCCTGCTCGCCGCTATTCATCGCCCAGATCGTCGCGATCGGATATCGCGAGCGAACGATTTCGGCCGAGGGATGCATGTCGATGCGGATACCGCCGACAGTGTGGGCGTCAAGCGCCGCAAACTGGCCCGCGTCGACGGGCGTGGCGTCGGCCGCATGGTAGGCGCGTGTGCGCGCAGCCTCGAGCCGCGCTACGTCTGCAAGATAGGCAAGTTCGCGCGCCGGGTCGAACGCGGCGATGAAGGTGGCAAATTCGTCGCCATAGATCGCGAGTACTGGCGAGCGCGGCGGCCGCTCCACCACGAAGGCTCGCGCCATCGCGGCGAAGAACTCTTCGCCTACAATTTTCTCGACAACAGGGAAGCGGCTCTTGAGGGCTTTCACCAAGCCCGCCACCACGTTGTTGCGGTAGACGGCAAAGCGCCGAGTAGGAATTGCCGCATTATGCGCAGTTATACCGCAGGGAATCGGGTGCTCGGCGTCGAGCAGTGCATCCGCAAACGATACCTCGAACGGTGCGAGCATGGCCCCCTTCATGCCGCCGACGCGCGCGACGCGTCAGCAAGAATGTCTTGTGCCGCGGCCGCTTCCGCGCGCAGCGTCGGCCAATCGGGGACGTCATTGTCCCACTCGATCAATGTCGGAATCGCCCCGGTATGGGCGATGACATGCGCATAGAGCGTCCAGACTGCGGCAGAGACCGGCGATCCGTGAGCGTCGATCAGCAGCGTCGAGCCGGCATCGTCCGCCTCCTCGTCATGCCCGCCGAGATGGATTTCCTTCACCCGATCGAGCGGAAATGAGTCCAGATATGGCAGAGGTTGCGTACCGTCGTTCATTGCCGACACGAAAACGTTGTTGACGTCGAGCAACAACCCGCATCCGGTTCGCTTGGATACCTCGGCGAGGAAGTCGATCTCCGAGATCGTGCTTTCAAGGAAGCGAACGTAAGTGGCTGGATTTTCCAGCAATATCTGGCGTCTAAGCGCCGTCTGCACCGCGTCGATATGCTCGGCGACTCGCGCTAGTGTCTGCTGCGTATAGGGCAGCGGCAGGAGGTCATTGAAGTAGATATCGCGATGCGATGACCAGGCGAGATGCTCCGAGAAACTCTCCGGCGCATAGCGATCGCACAGCATTTTGAGTCGCGCGAGATGGTCGCAATCGAGCGGCCGCATCGAGCCAATCGACAGCCCGACGCCATGTACCGACAATGCATAGCGCTCGCGCAGCGCGCCGAGCTGCACGTGCGGCGCCCCGCCGGCGCCCATATAGTTCTCCGCATGCACCTCGAAGAATCCGATCGGCTGCGTTGCGGCGAGGATGTCGCGAAAATGCGCGGGCTTGAAGCCGACGCCGGTGCGCGCGGGAAGATTTGAAATGATGGACATATGTACGTTCTAGCGTTGCGTGCGGTCGGAGGAATAAGAGGCGCAAGCGGGACGGCGCGCGTGTCTTTTGTAGGTCAGGACTTGATTGGCTCGAGCGAGCCCGTGCCCTTCGGCGTCTTTATCGTCGTGCAAGTTCCCTTCGCTACGTACTTCCAGGCGTTGCCTTGGTAATCGGTACTCGCAGTGCCAGCGCAGGTGGTGCCGGCGCCGGCCGCGCAGTCGTTGTCGCCCTTCATGGCGATGCCGTAGCATTTGTCCATGGTGGGCTGCGGCGGTTTCGGCCCGGCGAATACCGGTGCGGCGATCATAGTGAGGGCGGCGGCGAAGGAGCCGGCGATCGTGGCGTTGGCGATGAGGCTCTTTGAATTCATAGGAGTGATCCTTTCCGGGAACATCGGACGTTGCAGGCCGAGAGCACGAACACTAGCCGTAGCTTCGGCGTGCCGGAGAATCCAGTGACGCGCAGGCTTCATAGCAACGCCCGAAGCGGATGATACGCGCGACACGCTGAAGTGTTGGACCGGCCATCGTCACAATTGTGTGATGGAAATCGGCTATTGCAATAACCATTGCGATCGATTTGCTCGCGGCAACAATGGCCTTACGCTGGTCAGCGCGCAAATGCGGATGACTTACTTGTGACCTACTTGGCTTTCATGGCGTTCGTCGCTTCCCAATTTTCTCCCGGTGGCGACCTGAGAAATTGGCTGCATCGTTCGAGCATAATGCGCGCGGGTTGGTCCGACGCCCGCGCAGCCAAAAGCTGCTGAAAAAAGCTCATGGCACCGGCGAAATTGCGCGTTCGATAGGCCGCAAGGCCGGAATCATACAGCGCTACCCAGCTTGGCGGCCCGGCTCCGCATTCGGCCACGCCAAGCAATTCGTAGATTGCAAGTCCGCCCACCCGTCCATAGACCATCAGCCGGTCGAGCTCGCGCACCTGGATGTGATCGCCGGCAAGGCGGCGCGTTTCGTCTCCGATGATGATTTCGGTGCCATATTCCTTGTTGGCGCCTTCAAGCCGGCTTGCAACATTCACGGCATCACCGATCACCGTGTAATTGAGCCGGAATTCCGATCCTATATTGCCGACAAGCATTTGGCCGGAATTGACGCCGATGCGCACTTTGAGCGGACGGCCGCCGTCATCGGTCAGTCCCGACGTCCGAAGGGCACGCTGGCAGGCGAGCGCCGCGCGGCAGGCGTCGACGGCGTGATCGGCGTTCGTCGCTGGCGCGCCCCAGAACGCCATCACCGCGTCGCCGATGAATTTATCGATCGTGCCGCCGTGGGTGCTGACCTCACGCGACATGGTATCGAGATAGCTCGAGAGCAGCGGGATGATCCGATCGCCAAGCCGTTCAGATAGGCCGGTAAAGCCGGCAATATCCGCGAACAAGACAGTCAGGGTCCGAATCGAGCCCCCGGGGCGCGGTTCGACACCCTCGCTGACCAGCATCTTTACCAGATCCGCAGGTATGTATTTCCGAAAGGCGGCAAGCCCGCCTGCCATGTCAGCGATGGCGCTCGACAGATTTTCAAGTTCGGCGAGGCGCGAGGGATGCCGCCGCACCTGATCGAGTTCGAAGTGTTCGACATGCTTGAGCTCATTGACTACCGTGATCAGTGGTGTAGCGATAACCCATCGAGCAAGCCAGGCCGAAAGAATACCGGCGGCAAGAATGAGAATTGCCAGGCCGATGAGCAAATGCCGTATCGTTGTTTCAATCGGACCAAGAAACTCCGCTTCCGGAATGACGGTCGCGAGCGTCCAACCGGGAAAGGTGAGCGGCGTCAAATTGACTGCATAGGCATTTCCGGCGGCGACCAGTCGTACCTGGTACGCAATCTTTTTATCGCCGTCGTAGGAGCTGCCGGCTTGTTTGATCGCGCCATGGGCGATTGGCAGCAACGGCTGATCCGACCGCTGCATACTGACTTCATCAGCATCCGGATCGGGTGCGGCGATGGTGGTCCCATCTCGACCCAGGATGAAAGCTGCGCCGGATTTTCCGACGGAGAGTTGCGACAGAAATTGCGCGAGCCGCGTGTATTCGATGATAACTGCAAGCACACCTTGGCGTTTCTGGTACACGTCGATCGGACCGGCATAGGTGATCGACGGACGCAACCCCACCGGATGAACCGTAACATCGAACCAACGCGGTTCGTCGGTTTGCATACTCGTCCGGTACCATTCCTGATCGGTGACGGCGTAATCGGTGTTTTCGAACCGGCGCTTCTCGAATTGAATGTCTCCGACCACCACCTGATATTGGTCGATTCGCCGCTTGACCGCGCCGTCGACACGGGCGATTTCCATCATTTCCAATCCTAAATCCCCGAGTTTGTGCGCTGCAAAAAACGCTCCGTCCGGCCAGCCGAACGCGACCCACGATATGCTCTGCTGCGACTGCAGTTGCGAGAGGAAGACGAACTCGCGTTTGTCTGCTTCGCGGGTCTCTAGGACATTTTGAAGAAATAATGTGCGGATTGCAGTGTGCGCCGCGCGCGCTTCCGTGGTGATGGTGGTGAGTTCCTTTTCGACCGCAGACACGATCCGCACGTTGATCATCGCTGCAAGCGCGTGGCTGTTCGCTTCCGCCGTCCGCCACCACAGCACGTGGACGCCGATTGCACTCACCATGATCGATGCGAGGACAAGACCAGAAATCGCGAGGGCGAATGCCAATTCGCATGATTGTTGGAGCCTCCTACTGTGTGGCGGAGCCTAGCGCCCTATGATCGTCCACTAAGCGGTCTATTCCGTGCGCGAGTATGTCGAAGCGGGTGGCCTGATGAGCTACGGAACCTCGATTGCGGACGTCTTTCGGTCGGTGAACGCTCGATTTCGCCACGCTAGTTTCTTGCTGGAGACGGCCACTTGCTCATGGCGATCTTGACGATGTCGCGTAACGCCGAAGCATCGCCGAACACCTTATGCAAGACACCGATGCCTTTGGCGACACCGAGGTAAAAGCGAGCAAGAGCGCGCACATCGGCCGCAGGATCCAGCATACCGTGCGCTCGGGCGCGCCGCAGCACAGTGTAGATTGCGCCTTCGATACCGGTCGTTCGCTCGGCGATGATGCGAAGAACCTCGTCCGGAGCGTTCGGGAACTCCAGCGACGTATTGGTGTGAAGACAACCGCGCGGCCGGCTCGGCTCGCTCATTTGCGTTACCAGTGTATCGAGAAATCCTTCGATCGCACGGTAGGGGTCCGGATTCGATAACTGCTTGATTCGCTGTTGGCCGACAGTGATCTCATAGCGTTTGAGCGCGGCCACGAACAGGCCCTGCTTGTCACCGAACGCGTTGTAAAGGCTTCCGCGGCGAAGCCGCGTCGCCTTTTCCAAATCCTGGATTGACGTTCCTGCATAGCCTCTCCGCCAGAATAGCGTCATGGCGCGGTCAACCACCGTGTCGTGATCAAACTGCTTGGTGCCTGCCATAATGATGCCCTTCTGCTTTCTTTCCCGGCACGGCGCGCGAGCTCTTTTAGGTAACACGATTGTGTTTGCGACAGCCAGCAGTCGCGCTCGATCGCGACAAATTATCTTTGACCGGTCATTCCATGATAGGCTTATAGTGTCCAACGTGATGCTCTGCCGCCATGGCAGGTTCGAAGTGTGGTGATCATGAAGATCATTCGAACATCGGCGGCTAGCTTGGTGTCTAGCGGCGGCCTGTCGTCCGGCGCGTATATGACACCGCACGAAATCCACCTCGCCCAGCCCACGGCGCGGCCTTCCGACCACCATCATGCGCTCAGCGAAGCGCGGCGCCGCATCATTGCCACCGACCAATGGAGGGGAAGTCAGCTCATGGGCCGTCGCTGGCCGATCGGATGCGTGGCGCTCGAAATCACGCAGCGCTGCAATCTCGACTGCACGGCGTGCTACTTGTCTGAACACTCCGAAGGCGTGAAGGACATTCCACTCGAGGAATTGTTCCGGCGCATCGATCTGATCTTCGAGCACTACGGTCCCAATGCCAATGTGCAAGTGACCGGCGGCGACCCCACGCTTCGCAATCGTGAAGAGCTGGTCGCCATCGTGCGCAGGTTATCGCAGAAAGGCTTGCGGCCTGCGCTCTTTACCAATGGAATCCGAGCCAAGCGCGAATTGCTCGTCGAGCTCGTCGAAGCGGGGCTCGTTGATGTCGCGTTTCATGTCGATCTGACGCAGCAACGCCGAGGCTACGAAAGCGAGGTCGCACTCAATGAGATACGCCAGGATTACATCGAGCGTGCACGCGGCCTCCCGCTCTCGGTGATGTTCAACACGACCATCTTTGATCGCAATTTCGAAGAGATACCTGCGATCGTACGATTCTTCGTTCGCAATTGCGACGTCGTGCGTCTGGCATCCTTTCAACTTCAGGCGGAAACCGGCCGCGGCACATTGGGACGCCGAAACGCAGCAATCACTGTAGAGTCGGTTCAGGAGCAGATCGAGAAAGGTGCAAGATCTTCGATCTCCTTCGACGCGCTGCGCGTCGGACACGCGCGCTGCAATCGCTATGGAATGATCTTCGTGGCCAACAACAGAGCCTACGACGCGCTCGACGACCGCCGATCGTTGGAGGCGGTCCTCGAGCGCATGCCGCTGTTGAGCTTCGACCGCCGTGGCCGGTCCAAGGTCATAGCCACTTTCGTGAAGGGAATTCTAACCAGCCCGTATCTTTCATTCAAAGCTGTGGGTTGGCTAATCTGGAAAGCGTGGCAGGCCAGAGCCGACCTCTGGGCAACCCGCGGTCGCGTGAGCAAGCTGTCGTTCGTCATCCACAACTTCATGGACACGTGTCGCTTGGAACGGGATCGGGTCGATGCGTGCGCTTTTATGGCGATGACGCAACGCGGCCCCATCTCGATGTGCCTGCACAACGCCAAGCGGGACGCCTTCATCCTCGCACCAATTAGCTTGAGCGGACCCGAAGGCGACCGCTTTTGGAATCCGATCTCAGGGGAACTAATGGAAAAGTCTGCCGGCATGCATCGCCCGCCCGATCCGAATCGCAAGGCTGCGAAAGGATGGCGCAAGCGTGCCGTCACCGCAGCTGACGTCACCATCGTTGGTTAGATCGTCGAGAATGGGCAAGAATGTTGCGCAGAATTCGCAGAGGGGCTTACATGGCTCTTGGTCTTCTCTCGCTGATCTCGATCGCCACGCCTGCTCCGGCTGGGGACGCAACAGCAGAAGCATGGAGCATCGGCGAATGGGAGGCCGCGTGGACAAAGGTCCTGACCCGATACGTCGACGACGCGGGCCGCATCGATTTTGATTCACTGAGGCGGAATCACGTCGATTTGGATCGGGTTGTTGCGTTTATCGCTATTGTCGATCCCGACTCGCAGCCACAACGGTTTCCTGACAAGCACTCGCGCCTCGCCTTCTACATTAATGCCTATAACGCCTTGGCAATGTACCGAGTCGTTCAGGCGGGTGTTCCCGAAAGTCTCGGCGGCTTGACGAAGTTCACCTTTTTCTACCTTCGGACGTTCACTGTAGGCGCAAAATCAATCTCGCTCTACAAATTTGAAAATGACGTCATTCGCCCGCTCGGCGAGGAGCGAGTTCATTTCGCGCTGAATTGCATGGTCGTCAGCTGCCCAAGACTTCCGCGCGTCGCGTTCAGCGCGGCCGCGCTCGACGGGCAGCTTGATACGGCCGCACGCAGCTTCATTGGGGACACTCGAAACGTCTGGATCGAGCACGCCAAACGCGAGGTCTGGCTGTCGGCCATCTTCGATTTCTACACCGAGGATTTTCTCGCGCACGCCGCGAGCTTGGTCGCATACGTCAACCGTCATCGCGCGGCGCAAATTCCTGCCGATTTCAGCGTGCGTTTTCTCGAATATCATTGGACGGTCAACCATCGCAAATGGGCGTACGTGAGGGGGTGACGCGTATGGAGCAGGGACCTCTGATCGGCGTGAAGGCCTGCGTCTTCGACGCCTATGGCACGCTGTTCGATTTTGCCGCTGCGGCCAAGGGCTGCCGCGACGTGCTCGGGGACGGCATCGATAAGCTGACCGCGCTCTGGCGTGACAAGCAGCTCCAATATACCTGGCTGCGGGCCGTCCAAGGCCGGCACGCCGATTTCTGGCAGGTCACCGGGGACGCTCTCGATTTCGCGTTGCAGACGTTGGCAATCGAAAAGCCGGGCCTGCGCGATCGTTTGATGAGTCTTTACCTGACGCTTGATGCCTTTCCCGAGGTCCCCGATGTCCTCACACGCCTGAAACAGGCGGGCCTGCGGACCGCCATCCTGTCGAACGGCTCGCCCAAGATGCTCGATGCGGTCGTCAAGGCCGCCGGGCTGGAGTCGCTGCTCGATGCGGTGCTCTCGGTCGAGGAGGTCGGCGTCTACAAGCCGCACCCCAAGGTCTATCAACTCGCCCTCGACCGTCTCGAGCTCCCGGCTGCCGCCATCGCGTTCCAATCGTCGAACGCCTGGGATGCCTACGGGGCCTCGGCATTCGGCATGCAGGTCGTATGGTGCAATCGCTACGGGCAACGGCCGGAGCGATTGCCGGGCGAGCCCGACCGAATGGTGAAATCGCTGACCGAACTGCCGGCTCTGGTCGGAGCGCCGTAGACAGGATGGGAGGAACACAATGAACCGACTTGCCACGCTCGCAATGACCACTGTGTCGCTGCTGTTTGTGGGAGTTGCCCTGCTAGCGGGTGACGGAATTGGCTACGCCCAGCAGCGATCCGACAACGATAACGTCAATGCCGCCGTTAATGCCTTTCATGCAGCGCTGTCGAATCTAGACATCGGCAAAATGCAGAACGTGTGGGCTCAGGAACCCTACGTGGTCTTGATCAACCCGAGGGACAAAGCGCCAGCAGTCGGCTGGGATGCTGTCAAAAAAGACTGGCAGGACGGGGTATTCGGCTTCTGGGCAGAGTTGAAGCTATCGCCGAAACAAGCGCCTCAAATCCACATCGATCAAGGGACGGCGTGGACGACTGGCGTTGTGGGCGTCGAAGGCAAAAACAAGAGCGGTCAGGCTCTCAGCTTTACCATCATCGAGACGCAAGTTTACGAAAAGCGCGGCGGTCGCTGGCTCATGGTTTCCCACCACGCATCCCAGGTGCCAGAATAAGCCGCGCCGACGGAGGTGATCGAACGAGTTGCCATGCGCAGCTTGCGCACCTGGTGGATGAAACTGCCACCTTTGATTCTACGGGGGTTTTCGGATGGAGTTTCTAGGTAGTGTCAATTCGATCTGGAAGTTCGCATGCCGATGCGCGATATCCGACGGTGTACCCCGCCGGTCGCTCTATGTCGCCCTCATCGTTGGAACCGTGCTCAACCTCATCAATCAAGGTGATGCGGTGCTTGGAATGGCATCCATCAACTGGCTGAAACTGATCTTGACCTACTGCGTACCCTACGCGGTGTGTACCTACGGCGCAGTCTCGTATCAGTTGAAGAAGGCGGACGTGACGCTCGAACGAAGAGCATGACCAGGGAGACGCCCCATGTCACCCGAACACGATAAACGCATTCCAGCAGCGCTCCTCATCCTGCGGTTCTTTCTCGCCATCTTTCTGCTGCAGTGGAGCATCGAGAAATTGATTCTTCCGAATGCGGCGGCGGGTATCGCCCGCAACTTTTACGGGGTGACACTCGCAGTGCCGGCATCGTACGCCTTGGGCACTGCCGAGCTGATACTTTCTCTTGCGCTGCTGGTCGGATTTTATCGCACGATCAGCTACGGCCTCTCGCTCCTCGTTCATACCGTGACCGTGGTCGTGAGCTGGCGGCAGCTATTCGACCCATGGGGACTGGCCAAGGTCGGCAGCCCTCTGTGGATCTCGACGTGGCCAACCTGGGGCGGTTTTGCCGCGCTGGTCCTGATGCGGGAATGGGACGTCTGGACTCTCGATGGTTGGCGTCAATCGCGAAGCGGTCTACCGACCGATCAAGCGATGAAGCTTTAGCCACCGAAGATACGGTCCATATGTCCAT
>Ga0209647_1002899_pt1 | contig 13643 bp, 13 predicted proteins | sample GraSoi_2013_60cm_FD_185827 | JGI IMG/M metagenome (GOLD analysis project Ga0209647, IMG submission 185827) | Grasslands soil microbial communities from the Angelo Coastal Reserve, California, USA - Sample 9_17_2013_60cm (SPAdes) (version 2) | ecosystem: Environmental > Terrestrial > Soil >... | reverse complement strand
CTTGTTCTCGCGCAGCTTGCGCGCGAATCAGTTCGGTCTCCAGTTCCGCCTGTCGCTTTAGCAGCTCATTCTTCTTATGAAGTTCAATGAAAAATGATACCTTGGTCCGAAGAATCTCCGGAACGATCGGCGCCGTGATGTAGTCAACTGCGCCAAGCGAATAGCCACGAGCCAGATGAGTGTCGGAGTAGTTGACCGCGCTAACAAAGATGATCGGAACGAGTTCGCAGCGGCGTCTCTGGCGAATCAGTGCTGCGGTTTCGAAGCCGTCCATGTCCGGCATGCTGACATCCAGGACGATCAGCGCAAATTCATGTTGGAGAAGGAGGCGAAGAGCTTCCTTTCCGGAGCGCACCAGGACTAGGTTCTGGCCCAAACCAGCCAGGACCGCCTCAAGCGCCAGCAGCTTATCGCTTCGATCGTCGACTAACAGGATATTGGCGCGTTCACCGGATGAGGGGATGCCGCTTCCCGCAGGGTCATTAGGAGACTCTTTTTCCGGAACGTTGGTCATAGGCAGCCCCGAAATCTCCGAAAATAGTTTCAACGATGCAGCCAAAGGCGCAACACTGACAGCAACTGTTCAATATCAACTGGCTTCGCCAGGTAGTCGGAACAACCGGCTTCTATGCACTTTTCTCGATCGCCTTTCATGGCCTTAGCTGTTAGTGCGACTATCGGCAAACTTTTGAATCGGGTTTGTGCGCGAATGGCTTGGGTCACTTTGTAGCCGTCCATCTCGGGCAACATGATGTCCATTAAGGCGATATCAATTTCTGTGTTCGCTTCTAATTTCGCCAGAGCCTCGGGACCACTTTCCGCCGCGACCACGGCCATTCCGTATCGCTCCAGAACGCTGGTCATGGCAAAGACATTTCGGATATCATCATCCACCAGTAATACATTGCGCCCGGTTAGTAGTGTTCGGTCGCTATGCAAGCTCTTCAGCAGGGCCAATTGATGTTCGGATAGATCGGCTACGTGATTGTGTAAGCGCAGAGTTGCCTGATCGAGCAGCCGCTCGGGTGATCGGACATCCTTCAGGACGATGGATCGCGCTAGCTGATTCAGTCGAATCTCCTCTTCCGCCGACAGTACTTTGCCGGTGTAAACAACGGTCGCCAGATTACGATACCGTGGCTGCCGCTGCATCTCCTCCAGAAGTTGATTGCCGGAAATCCGCCCAGGCAAACGGAGGTCGAGCACGAGACAATCGAACTCATGCTCCTCCATCAATGTCAAAGCGCTGTCTGCGTCACTGGCCGTCGTAATTTCAACTTTTGGGGTTTTGATCAGTTCTGCGATGCTCAATTGTTGCGCTGGATCGTCCTCCAGGATCAGTACACGTCTGAGTGGCTGTTCGACAAAACGTTGCAAGGCGACGACAACCTGCTCGACCTGTTCGGGTGCCACCGGCTTGGTACAGAATCGGATACACCCCATTTTCAGCGCGCGTTGGCATTCGTCGCGGGCGGAAATAGCGGCGACCGGGATATGTCGAGTGCCCAGATCCGACTTCAGGCGATCTAAAAGTCTCCACCCATCCAGATGTGGTAGACCAATATCAAGGGTGATCGCGTCGGGTTGAAACTCACGGATCAATGTCAATGCGCTAAAGCCGTCTTGTGCCAGCAAACACTTTACACCATGCCCACGGGCGACTTCGCAAATATAGGATCCAAAATTCGGATTATCTTCCGCCACCAACAGGATGCGGTCGCCTGGTCGAATATCATAGCGATCATCGGCCGCCGTCGTCACAACGGCTCCACTCATCGGTACTTCCTCGGTCGCAACTATACTTGGGGTGTACGGCCGCAGAACATTTGAGGACGAGCTGGGTACTTCGTCTTGCGGCGCTGCCGCCGAGGGCGAAGCGGCACCGGGGATCTCAAGAGGCAAATAAAGTGTGAACGTACTTCCGCGGCCTACGGCACTGCTGAGTACGATCTCGCCTCCCAGTAGCCGAGCAATCTCGCGGCTGATTGCCAATCCCAGCCCGGTGCCTCCGTATCGACGGCTGGTTGAGCCGTCAGCTTGTTGGAACGCTTCGAACACGATAGCATGTTTCTCGGGCGGGATTCCGATTCCGGTATCGGTCACGCTAAAAGCAACCACTCCGGACTGTCTAGCAAGAGTTGGATGGTTAGGGCTCCAGCCGGAACTGGACGCACCAATTCTTAGCACAATGCCGCCGCGCTCAGTGAACTTGAAAGCGTTCGAGAGTAAATTTTTCAGGACCTGCTCGAGGCGTTGACCGTCAGTTTGCAATGCGACCGGCAGATCCGAGAGCATCTCGATGCTGAAAGAAAGATTCTTGTTCTGCGCGACCGGACGGAAAACGCGCTCCACTGAACCACAGATTTCGCGCAGGACCACGGACCTTACGTCTAGCGTAACCGTCCCCGACTCAATCTTAGAAAGATCAAGAATATCGTTGATCAACCGAAGCAGGTCCTTGCCAGAACCGTGAATAGTTTTCGCAAATTCTACCTGGCGCGCGGTTAGATTACCGTCGGGATTGACGGCCAGCTGATCCGCCAAAATCAGTAAACTGTTCAGCGGAGTTCTGAGCTCATGGCTCATATTGGCTAGAAATTCGCTTTTGAACCTACTGGTGGCGGCCAGCTGTTCGGCTTTCTCTTCGAGCGCCTGGCGAGCCTGCTCGACTTCGCGATTCTTGCGTTCAACCTCCGCGTTCTGCTCGAAGAGCTGCCTCGCCTTTTCCTCAAGTTCCAGATTCGTTTTCTGTAACTCGAGCTGGCGACTTTGCAGTTCGTTTGTGAGCGACTGCGATTGTTTCAGCAGATCTTCGGTAAGCGAGTTTGCCTCAATTGTGTTCAGGACAATGCCGATGCTCTCGGTGAGCTGACTCAAGAAGGTTTGGTGGGTCGAATTGAAACTCTGAAAGCTGGCGAGTTCGATGACAGCCTTGACCTGATTTTCGAAAACAACCGGCAAAATGATGATGTTAACCGGTGGCGCTTCGATTAGCCCGGACGCGATAGTGACATACTTGCCGGGGACATCGCTCAAAAGAATGCGCCGTTTATCAAGCACGGCTTGTCCGACCAGAGTTTTACTTAGCGAGAATCTGGTCTTCTCATCTTCCTGTTCCCTATGGGCGTAACCGGCGAGAAGCTTCACATTCACATCGCCATCGCTGGCGGCCACAGTGGCACCTTGTCGGACAAGATAAAAGGCTCCTTGTTGAGCGCCCACCACCGAGGCAAGCTCCGAGAGAATCATTCGGCCCACCGCCATCAGATCGCGTTGGCCCTGGAGCATTCGGGTGAAATTGGCGAGATTCGTCTTCAGCCAGTCTTGCTCGCTATTCTTCAACGTGGTGTCTCGCAGATTCCGGATCATCTCGTTGATCGTATCTTTGAGTTGCGCGACCTCGCCTTGAGCTTCCACCGTGATGGAACGGGTCAGATCTCCCTTCGTCACCGCAGTAGCAACATCGGAGATCGCACGGAGTTGCGTGGTTAAGGTCGCTGCCAATTGGTTGACGTTGCTGTTGAGGTCCCGCCATGTACCGGCTGCGCCTGGTACATGCGACTGTCCGCCCAGCTTGCCCTCAGTGCCAACTTCACGAGCCACCGTCGTAACCTGATCCGCGAAGGTCGCCAATGTGCCGATCATATTGTTGATGGTGTCGGCCAGTTCAGCGATTTCGCCTTTGGCCTCAACCAAAAGCTTCCGTTTGAGATCACCTTGAGCGACTGCAGTGACTACTTTGGCGATGCCGCGAACCTGATTCGTCAGGTTGCTGGCCATGAAGTTCACACTATCAGTCAAATCTCTCCAGGTTCCCGAGACCCCTTCGACCTTCGCCTGGCCCCCAAGTTTGCCCTCTGTTCCCACTTCGCGGGCAACGCGCGTTACCTCCGACGCGAATGAGTTCAGCTGGTCCACCATCGTGTTGATGGTGTTCTTCAGCTCGAGAATCTCGCCCTTAACGTCGACCGTAATTTTTTTCGATAGGTCACCGGTTGCGACCGCCGTGGTCACCTCGGCGATGTTGCGCACCTGCGCCGTCAAGTTCCCGGCCATGGAATTGACGCTGTCGGTGAGATCCTTCCACGTCCCCGCTACACCCCGAACGTCAGCTTGACCGCCCAGTTTACCTTCCGTACCTACCTCGCGTGCCACTCGGGTCACCTCTGATGCAAACGAGCTGAGTTGGTCGACCATGGTGTTGATCGTATCTTTCAGTTCGAGAATCTCTCCCCGCACCTGTACGGTAATTTTCTTCGAGAGGTCGCCTTTTGCTACCGCCGTCGTCACGTCGGCGATATTGCGCACCTGACCGGTAAGATTGCCGGCCATCAAGTTCACATTATCAGTCAGATCCTTCCAAGTGCCGGAGACACCCTCGACCCTGGCTTGCCCACCCAGTTTGCCTTCGGTTCCAACTTCTCGGGCTACACGCGTGACTTCTGACGCGAACGAGCCGAGTTGGCCAACCATCGTGTTAATAGTGTTCTTCAGCTCGAGGATCTCCCCTTTGACGTCGACGGTAATCTTCTTGGCCAGATCCCCATTGGCGACGGCGGTGGTGACTGCAGCGATGTTGCGGACCTGGGCGGTGAGATTGCCCGCCATGAAGTTCACGCTGTCGGTGAGGTCCTTCCACGTCCCAGCCACGCCTTGCACGTTGGCTTGGCCGCCCAATTTCCCGTCGGTTCCGACCTCCCGCGCGACCCGGGTCACTTCAGACGCAAAGGAATTTAACTGATCTACCATTGTGTTAATGGTGCTCTTGAGTTCGAGGATTTCGCCTCGCACATCCACCGTGATCTTCTTGGACAGATCCCCATTGGCGACGGCCGTTGTGACCTCGGCAATGTTGCGCATTTGGCTAGTAAGATTGCTAGCCATTGAGTTCACTCCGTCGGTCAGGTCCTTCCATGTTCCGGAGACACCTTCTACTTTGGCTTGACCGCCCAGCCTTCCCTCGGTTCCAACTTCGCGGGCGACTCGGGTGACCTCAGAGGCAAACGAACGCAGCTGATCAACCATCGTATTGATTGTGTCTTTCAGCTCAAGGAACTCGCCCTTGACGTCGACCGTGATCTTTTTTGCCAGGTCACCGTTAGCGACTGCCGTAGTGACTGCAGCGATGTTGCGTACCTGGCTGGTCAAGTTACTCGCCATCAGGTTCACATTGTCGGTCAAGTCCTTCCAGGTTCCCGCCACTCCATGGACGTCGGCCTGCCCGCCTAATTTGCCTTCCGTGCCCACCTCGCGCGCTACCCGTGTTACCTCAGATGCGAACGAGCTCAGCTGGTTGACCATTGTGTTAACCGTCTTGGCCGAGCGAAGAAATTCGCCTTGCAGGGGGCGTCCATCGATTTCCAGTGCCATGCTCTGCGAAAGGTCTCCTTTAGCCACACTGCCGATGACTCTCGCCATTTCGCTGGTCGGCTGACCCAAATCGGCAATCAGATCATTAATTAATTCTACCGACTCAGCCCAGCTTCCGCCAACTTCTCCGAGTGAAGCGCGTTGATGGATCCGGCCTTCGCGTCCGACCGATCACCGAAGCCGCGCAAGCTCTTTTGCCATTTGCTCGTTGAGTGCGACGACTCGATTGAAAGTGTCTGCAACCTTGCCAGCGGTCCCGACCCAATCGAGCGGCAGGCGCACGGAAAACTCACCTCTCTCCAATGCGTTCAGCGCATTGAGCAGCGCATTGGTTTCGGCGGCCGCCTGACGAAGTTCGGCCAATTCTTTTGCCTTCCGTTCACTTGAGACAACAATCTCAGTGAACGCATTGGCAGCTTGCCCCGCCATTCCGGTCCAATGCAACGGAAGCCGGACCGAAAAGTCATCGGACCGCAATGATGTCAATGCGTTTAGTAGCGCTGTTGCACTCCCGTTTACTTCGGACCAGAAACCATCCGTTGAATCAGATAACGATTTTTTTCTGCGGTCACGTCGCGCCGCCGCCGCCGCTGGCGCTTGACCGGAAACGGGACCTTTCGGGTTCTTCATAGGACGAACTAGTTCCAAGGGTAAAAAAACCGGAGGATATAGTCGCAGCCTGTCGAAATCGAGCACGATGGTTGGATGATGCTTCTATCAGGGAAATCCCTGATGCCGTCAGTCATGCCATTTTGAACCACGAATGGATCCGTCGATTCGCGGTTCAAATTCCGTTTGGTGTTTTCTAGGCCGAGATTTTGCTTGCGGGAACAGGCGAGTCGGTACCACACTAAACCTGATGGTTAAATATTTGCCGGCTGCTTCGCTCGACGCAATCTTTGCCGCTTTGTCCGACCCGACCCGTCGTCGCATTCTCGATCTACTTACACGGGCGGAGCTTTGCGTGACTGATTTGGCCAAGCCCTTTTCGATTTCGCTACCCGCGATTTCTAAGCATCTGCGCGTCCTGGAAAAGGCCGGTCTGATCAAGCGAGAGCGCGATGGACGGGTGCATCGCCTGAGGCTCGAGGCGAAACCAATGCGCGACGCGGCAGCCTGGATCGAGCGATATCGCGGATTTTAGGAGGGGCAGTTTGATGCATTGGCCGATTACCTGGAGAGACCACAAACGAAAGGCAGACAATGAGCGAGACCGAAGAAAAGCCGGTTCTACGGTTGAATCGCGTCATTGCCGCGTCACGCGAGCGCGTATTCGCTGCCTGGACAACACCTGACGCAATTAAAGTCTGGTTTGGGCCGGCGAGCTGTCGGGTGCTTGATGTGCAGATCGACTTACGTGTCGGTGGTGAATACTGTTTTCGGCTGTCAACCGAGCAGCTAGGCGAGATCAAGGTAAGTGGACAATACCAAGAGGTCACACCGCCGGCCAAGTTGGTTTATACCTGGCAATGGGCGGGCAACCCGGAACTCACTAGAGGATCGAGTCTGGTGAGGGTGGAATTTGTCCCGGTTGGCGTCTCAACTGAGATCCGCCTCACCCACGAGCAACTGCCGAGCATCGAGTCGCGCGATGACCATGCCCAGGGCTGGAGCGGCACTTTCGATAAGCTGGAAAAATATCTAGTGAGTTAGGCCTCCTAGTTTCTCCATTCACCAACAACGAAGCAGAGACAAGAAAACCAAGACCACAAATATGGACCCCACAGAAACCAAACATGGCCAGTTTAGCTGGAATGAACTATTGACCACCGATCCGACCGCGGCGACGAAGTTTTACACGCAGCTGTTCGGATGGACTACTCAAGAATGGCCGATGCCTGACTTCACGTACACAGTTGTGAGATTGGGCGGCGCCGATATGGGGCAGGGAGGAATTATGCCGATACCGCCGCATGCCCAGGGAATGCCCCCTGCCTGGTTCAGCTATGTGACAGTGGATAATGTTGACGCCACAGCCAAACAGGCAGAAAAGCTAGGCGGAAAAATCATGGTGGAGCCACGGGATATCCCTGAAGTAGGAAGGTTCGCCGTTCTCCAGGATCCACAGGGCGCCGCCATTGCGGTGATCACTTACGAGAAGAAAAAGTAGGGTAATTGCAACTCGTCTACGCTAAGCTCGACGAGCGAAATGGCATAACCGTGCCATTGCACTCGTCGAGCGCCTCGTTGGCCGAGCTTGTCCGTTGCAACCCCAATCTGCTATTTGCTATCTGCTATCTGTCATCGCGCTGAAGGCGCGCTGGCTTGCTCGTTCCCTGGCGGCGAATCGGAAGGTGGTCGTAGAAGCAAATTTTTGCATTCCAGAAACAGCCATTTCCGAGCGCCGCGCAGCATAAATCGCAGGGATCCGGGACCGGGGCTGAACCCGGGTAGGAAGAGTCGGGTGTCTAAATTCTTAAGCCCAAAGGTTCCGGCCGCCATCTTTCGTTTCGCGATTGCCGTCAAGCGCCGGTTATAAAGGCGCATAAAGCGACCGAACATCTGGCCAATCGGGCCGCCATAAGGAAGTTCGGAGTAGCGATGAGGATGATTGCTGTAGGCCTGTCGCACCGGGCCAATAAAATAAGCTCCGACATCGAGATAAAAAGCAATGATCATCAGTTCCAGGTCACCGAGATAATAATATTTGTCCTTATAGATGCTTTCAAACCAGGTATGAAATTGCTTCTGGAAAAGGCAGTTGTAGCGATCCCTGGCTTTGGTGATGTCTTTGCCGGCCAAAGCGTCTGCAAGAATTTCAAACACGCCGAAGCAGGTGTACGAAATAAAATCGAATCCTTGACTGTAAAGCGGATCCAGAAAGCCAGATGCGTCCCCAACTAAAGCCCATCCGTCGCCAATCAATTGTTTGCTATAGTACGCGAGATTGGAGCGCGCGTGGACGTCCTTTTCGATATATTCCGCATCGCAAAGCGCCTTTTTTCCCAGCGGATGAGTCATCAGATGTCGCTTCAGTCGCTCACCCAGATGGGATCCGGGAGGTAGTTGGAAAATACGACTGTCATAAACTAGACCAACACTACAGTCGCCACCTTTTAGAGGGATGAGCCATCCCCACCAACCGTTTCCCATTAGATGATTGGTCGCCCATTGCCGCATCGCCCAGCACGGTTCGGTGAAATGGGGAGCGCTTTCCCAGATTTCGGGACCGTCGAGATCAGTGGTATTTCGAAATCGCGCCCAGACCGCATTGATTGGATGCGTTTCCAGCGGCCGATAGATCTTTAACTTCCGCGCAATCAATGCCGTCCAGCCGCTCGCATCAATCACCCAGCGAGCAGTTACATTGCGAATTTCTCCGCCCATCCGAACCCGGACTTCGTTTTTGCCCTCTCCACCCAATTCCAAATCCTGCACTTTGGCTGGACGCCATAGATCGCACCCAGCTCTGACCGCCTTCTGTAAAACCTCTTCATCGAGCTTTGCACGGTCGAGCTGAAACGCCGGAAGGCGAGTCTGGTGTTTTGGGCCCACTTCACCACAACGGGTGTAGCAATCATTGCTATCCCCATAAAACCACATTCGCATCCCGGACTTGATAATCTGCTCGTGGCCTAAGTGATTACTGAGATTCAGCACTCGCATGAGAAAACAAGCGCCTACTTCGCTGGTTGATTCTCCCACTTTGCGGTCGAATTCTTCCGCCTTCTCGATAATCAGTATACGCAGCGATGGATCCTTGCGTTTCAGCAAAAATGCAGTGGACGCCCCGGCAATGGCCCCGCCGATGATTAGGACGTCATGCGAACACTCCATGGAGGGCAAGAATTGGACCTTGTGGCCGATTAATCAAGATGATTCCCAGAACGAACGCGGATTGCGGAATGCGAAACTTCGGATTTTATATTCCGCGTTCCGCATTTGAGTGACCATGAAACCGATCGAAGAACAAACCATACTAATTACTGGCACGACCAGTGGGTTGGGCCAGGAGCTCGCTCAAGCTTTGGCGCGGCAAGGCGCAAGCCTGCTACTGCATGGGCGCGATGCGGACCGCGGTCCAGGACTGGTGCGCAAGATCAAAGAAGCGACCGGCAACCACCGGATTCAGTTTTACCGCGCCGATCTTTCTTCTCTTGCTGAAGTGGGGGAGTTGGCCAGGCAAGTCATCTCCGATGTCGCTCGGCTTGATGCGCTCGTGAACAATGCGGGAGTCGGTTTCGGCCAAGACGCCTCTAAACGAGAGCTCAGTCAAAACGGATATGAACTTCGTTTTGCGGTGAACTACCTCGCTCCCTATCTTTTGACGGAGCGGATGCTTCCATTGCTCAAAGCGTCAAGTCCGGCTCGCATCGTCAACGTTGCTTCGTCGGACAAGCACCGTTGGATTTCGATAACGTTATGTTCACGCGCGGCTACTCTGGGGTGAGCGCCTACCGGCAAAGTAAACTGGCGATGATTGCTTGGACATTCGATTTGGCCGAGCGCCTGGCCGGAACGGGAGTGACCGCGAATGCACTTCATCCCGCCTCTTTAATGCCCACAAAAATGGTGCTTGAAGCCGGATGGCAAACAATGAGCTCAGTAGAAGAAGGATTAAAGGCAACTTTAAGGCTCGTCGTTGATCCGGCCTTGGAGAACGTGACCGGCGAATACTTCGATGGGCTGAGCTTGGCCAAAGCTAAAGCTCAAGCCTACGATAAGCAGGTTCAGCAACGGCTGGCGGCGCTTTCGCAGAGATTGGTTTCTGTCTAGCTCCCAGAAACTCAATTACGAATAGACTCCGACAAACACGAAAAAGGATTTGGGTGATCTTTTCGCAAATCGAGCGACACTAGCGTAATGGTGGAGCGTGTGGAAATGTCTCGGCGCAATGTCGTCGTCGACGGTAAGGTCTATTCGGTGAAGCGAGAGAGTGAGCCGGTTTTTCTGCTTCGACTTAGTGATCTCTCAGTCAGGTATCTGGTTGTCATCGCCGACGCAATCGACTTTCACGGCTTCCAGCGGCTCGTTTGGCCGATTAATGCAGAACAAATTTCTGTTTTCGAAAGATTGGACGACGCGACCGCCTATTTTCTGAAGCTGACGGCTCCATCGGCAACGTGAACGTCGGTGTGCGCGCGGTCTGGGCGGCTCGGTTTAAGGCTGCTTAGCGTGGTGGCCAAGTTGGCAAGAGATCCAATACTCGGTCGAGTTCGCCGATTGTTTTAGCACAAAAGGGAAATTCCATTCGGATCCATTTGTGTCGGTTCGTGGTTCAGACCCGGATCAATAGCTTTCGAATGAATCGCTCTACCAGAAGCAGCGCGACCAGCAGCAGGGCCAAGAAGGGCGCAGTGAGACAACCGCAGCATCCGCAGCCGGAGCGCCGCTTGGATGAATACTCCGCGTAGAGTAGTCCGGGTCGTCTGCTCAAACGTAATCCCACAGGAGTAATCTGGCGCGGTCTTTCATTCGCCGCAATCGGATCATTCTGCGACCGACGACGCCACTCTTTTCCAACACCCACAGACCTGTCCCATCAAAATAAAGCACCTTGATCCGTGTATGGCGCCGGTTACAAAAGACATAAAGCGCTCCGCTGCGAGGGTCCTCTCCAAAACTGCTGCTCACCACCGATCAAGGTTAAGCGTCTGACCAAACTGACCAACTCTGATCAACTACACGGTTGACGAAGACGCCCAGCTGAAATTGTGTAATGCTCCTCTATTCGCAATGCGCGTTCCGTCGCGAGCGCCAGGCTACATCCCCCGACCATAAGAAGGATCACCCATGAACCGCTTCATTTTGCCTTTTATCACTACATCAGCTCTGATTTTCGGAGTTTTTCTGCCCAAGGAGATAGCCGCGCAGACGACGGCCAAAAACCTCGTAGGAACGTGGACGCTCGTTTCTGTCACGCTTGAGCAGGACGGCAAGAAAAGCGATTTGTTTGGTCCCAATCCGCGAGGCCAAGTGACGTTCGGCCCTAACGGGCGCATGTCGTTCATCATCACCCGGTCGGATATTCCTAAATTCGCATCCAACAGCCGCCAGGCAGGAACTCCAGAAGAAAACAAGGCCGTCGTGCAGGGGAGCATTGCCTACTTCGGTACGTACTCGGTGAGCAACAGAGCTAAGACCTTTACGGTCCACATTGAGGGCACTACGTTCCCAAACTGGATTGGAACCGACCAGAAACGTCCCTTTACTATCTCTGGCGGCGAACTGAAGTGGACTACTCCGATTACGTCGCTCGGATCGGGAACCGCTCTGGATGTCTGGAAGCGCGCCAAGTAAGGGCTGCTTGTCCAAAGCAAAGAATGGACCGACCGGGCCTTTGAGTTGGCGCTGCAAGGTTGCTCAGCGCCGAAGCGTGATTCCGACAGAACTCGTTCTCGCGTAATCCGCTCGCTTCGCCTTCGGTCTCGAACGTTCGATCGTCTGGTATGGCAATTTTCGCTTCGTTTGCTTCCCAACAATTTACGCAAACGTTGCAGTGTTGGCCAGGACCCGGTCTCCGCTAATGCGGTCATTTTCTCCATTAGCGCACGCCAGGAGCGATTGTCACGCAGTCAATGGACATCAGTTCAGAAGTTCAGATCCTTGATTCAGCGCCCCGTCCCCGCTATTGAGTAGCGAATCCTCGCAGCGAAATAGTCGTCCACCACATCAGAGTGTTTCGTTGCCAAGCCTGCAAGGGAAGTAGGGAGCGGATTTCATTGTTCCTCCGGCCGTTTTAGAATGGTCGTCGCCTAATTTTTCACTTGGCCGAAACACCGCCGTCCACAGACAATATTGCACCTGTGACCCACTCCGCTTCCGAAGAGGTGAGAAAAAGCACGCATTGAGCCACGTCTTGGGGGGTGCCGAAGCGCGGCCAGGGCGTTGCTTGCAGAGCGCCTCTATGCCATTTTTCGGTTTCTGCGTTTGTCGGTCGAGTCATCGCTGTTGGGATGAATCCCGGACAAACGGCGTTCACATTGATTCGCCGGGGACCAAAAGTGACCGCTAACTGGAGCGTTAAATTGACTACCGCAGCTTTTGAGGCGCTGTGGGAGGAATGGTGACCTTCTCCGATGAGAGCCGTGACCGACGCGATGTTCACAATCTTTCCACGCGAAGCGGTCTCGAGCGGCTCCTGCGTTAACATTTGCGTGATCGCGTACTTGCAACAAAGCCAGACGCCTTTTGCGTTCAGCGCCATCGCTGAATCGTAAGGGTCTTCGGTTTCATCAATTATCGTGTGAAGTCCCGTAAATACCTTGGCGTTGTTAATCATGATATCTAGCCGCCCAAACTCTGTGGCGGCGCGCGTCACTAGGTTTTTAACCTGCAAGGCGTATCGAACGTCGACTTGAACATAGACGGCTCTGCCTCCATGACGTTGAATAACCTCATCCGTGTCGGTTTCGAGGTCCTCTTCATACCCTTCCTTCCGAGCGTTCTTATGTAAATCGGCGCAGACGACCGTCGCACCTGCCGCAGAAAGAGCGAGCGCAATCGCCCGTCCGTTACCGGAACTTGATCCGGTTACTATAGCAGTCTGATTCTCAAGCCGCGTTTTCATTGTCTCCTCCCGGAGTTTAGGATGGTCGTCGCCGGACGATCTGCTGCGGGATTTTCTCGGGTCGCGAGTAACATCCTTGTTGCAGGGGCAGGAGGAACGCCTTTGGCCGAAAGGTCCTTGAGCGGCGCCCTACTAGACTCCTCTATTTATTCGGCGTCAATGAGCAAATCATCCAATCTAATCCTGATGCTCGCGACTACTTCGAAGACACGTATAAGACGCAGCCTAAACTTGCTACGAAAGTCAGTAAAATATATGGGACCAAGAGTCCTTCGTAGATGGACACGACGGCTATTTACGACGTCATACGCAGTACACCAAGGGCGATGAAAATATCTTACAGCAGGATTCTGGGTTTTCGGTCCAACTGGCGTCGGTCTGACGTCCGTCGCATCTGACGGTTCCGCAGCTACTGAGTCCCTGAGTTTCATCTACATTTTTACCGGCAGATATTGTTTCCGCTGCTTTTTGTAGGTGTTGTAATGAATTGGGTGGAGTTACTGAAAATGGTACTGACCAACCAACCTGAGCTGTTAGCATACTTCTGTCCTAGAGGCTTTTACCAAATGGGCGAAACCAAGATAAAGCCGTTCAAACTGAGACACCCCGTGGTAGTCGGTGACCGACCGATCGGCGTTATCATATCCTGGCGAATGTGCCTGATGTTTTGTACGATTGTCGTCTTCATTGTGGCGGGAATTGGCGGCTGGTTCTATCCCTGGATTCGTCTGGTGGGGGCTTATATCGTTATTGTGATGTTAAT